>Ga0075425_100007635_pt1 | contig 11437 bp, 11 predicted proteins | sample SoiMethybrSBSTD4_FD_75300 | JGI IMG/M metagenome (GOLD analysis project Ga0075425, IMG submission 75300) | Bulk soil microbial communities from a Populus tree surrounding site in Tennessee, USA - Soil MetaG P. TD hybrid SBSTD4 | ecosystem: Environmental > Terrestrial > Soil > Tree plantation...
TTCCCCGGGATGCCGCGGAGCATCGCGCGATCCACCAGCGACGCGACACCGAGGAGCTGCGCCTTCGCGGACGCGGCGACGCGCGGCGGGGTCGCGCGACGCAGGTACCGCACCCGGTGCTCCCGGGCGAGCCGGGCGACCACCCGCGTGATCGGCGGGATGAGATGGGTATGCCGGTGGGAGTCCCAGGCGAGCGGCTCGATGCCCCAGCCGCGCGCGCGGGCCACCTGCGCGCGGACCTCGGCCGCGACCTCGGCGTACCGGATCCGGCCTGACAGGAGCCGCGCGGTGAACGCCGGGAGTGGGTGGAATCGGCCTTCCGCGTCGACAAGCGACCGGACGGAGCCGGCCTCGGCGGCCGGACGGCCACCGACGAGGTCGATGTGGAGGCCGACCTCGAGATCGCGCTCCGCCCGAGCGAGCGCGGCGGCCTCCTCGGAGTCGGGGAACGTGACGAGCAGCGAGCTCGAGCGCACCACGCCGTTGCGGTGCGCTTCGAGCACGCCTCGCGTGACCCCGGGCGAGATGCCCAGGTCGTCCGCGGTGACGATGACCGCGTTCAGAGCGGGCTAACCCCTCGGCGGGCCGCTCCGGCGGAACCCGCCTCCGCCACCGGGGCGGAAGCCACCGCGGTCGCCATCGCCCGGGCCGCGCTCGGCGAACCGCGCGCGCTGCTCGCGCGAGCGGCGGTCGAACTCGGCGGGGTCCTCGTTGACGGCGCGGATCGAGAGGTTCACCCGGCCCTGCCGGTCCACCTCGGCGACCTTGACCTTCACGTGGTCGCCGATCTTCACGGCGTCCTCGATGTTGTTCACGCGCTCGTTCGAGATCTCGGAGACACGCACGAGACCCTCCTTGCCGGGGAGGTACTCGACGAACGCCCCGATCGACATGATCCGGGTGATCTTGCCCTCGTAGACCTCGCCGACCTCGGGCTCCTTAGTGAGTCCTTCGATCATCGCGCGAGCCTTCTCGCGGCCCTCCGGCTTCGCGCCGGTGATACGGATGGTGCCGTCGTCCTCGACCTCGATGTTCGTCCCTGACTCCGACTGGATCGCGCGGATCATCTTGCCACCGGGCCCGATGATGTCGCGGATCTTGTCCGGGTTGATCTTCACGGTGTCGATGCGCGGGGCGAACTTGTTGAGCTCGGCGCGCGGCTTGTCGATGACCTGCCGCATCTCGCCGAGGATGAAGAGCCGCGCCTCGCGGGCCTGCGCGAGCGCCTCGCGCATGATCTCGAGGGTGATGCCCTTGACCTTGATGTCCATCTGGAGCGAGGTGATGCCCTGGTCCGAGCCACAGACCTTGAAGTCCATGTCGCCGTAGTGGTCCTCGAGGCCCTGGATGTCGGTGAGGACCGTGTGCTTGCCGTTCTCGAGGACAAGGCCCATGGCGATGCCGCCGATCATCGTCTTGATCGGCACGCCGCAGTCCATCAGGGCGAGCGTCGAGCCGCACGTCGAGGCCATCGACGACGAGCCGTTCGACTCGAGCGTCTCGCTCACGATGCGGATCGTGTACGGGAACTCTTCCTTCGTCGGGATGACCGCGAGGATCGCCCGCTCGACGAGCGCGCCGTGGCCGATCTCACGCCGCCCGGCGCCGCGCATCATCCGGACCTCGCCGACCGAGTACGGCGGGAAGTTGTAGTGATGCATGAAGCGCTTCGTGTCGACCGGCGAGAGCGTGTCGATGATCTGCTCGTCGCCCGACGGACCGAGCGTCACGACCGACATGACCTGCGTCTGGCCGCGGCGGAAGACCGCCGAGCCGTGCGCGCGCGGAAGCACGCCGACCTCGATCTCGAGCTCGCGGATGTCCTTGGTGCCGCGGCCATCTGGCCGGAGCTTCTCGTCCACGACGGCGGTGCGGAACTCGTGCTCGAGCACGGCATCCCACTCGGCGGTGACCTCTTCGGGGGTCGTCTTCCCCTCCGGCGTGACGAACTCCTTGAGGGCCTCGTCCTTCACGGCGTCGAGCCCGGCCTCACGCTCGGCCTTGTCCGCGTTGCGGAGCTTGGCCCGCAGGCGCTGGGCGAAGAACTCGCGGATCGGGGCCAGCCGGGCCTCGTCGCGGGCCGGCGGGGCCCACACGAGCTTCGGCTTGCCCGCGGCGCGCCGGAGCTCCTCCTGGGCCTCACAGAGCTTCGCGATGCCCTGCTGGGCGAGGCCGAGGGCCTCGATCAGCTTGTCCTCGGAGATCTGCTGCGCGCCGGCCTCGACCATCATGATCGAGTCCTTCGTACCGGCGACCACGAGGTCGAGCTCGCTCGTGAGCATCTGCTCGATCGTCGGGTTCAACGTCAGCTTGCCGTCGACGGTGCCGACCCGGACGCAGCCCAACGGACCCTCGAACGGCGCGTTCGAGATGTGGAGCGCGGCCGACGCGGCGTTCACCGCGAGGACGTCGTAGTCGTTCTCCTGGTCGCTCGACCACGCCGACACGACGACCTGCACGTCGTTCTTGAAGCCCTTCGGCCAGAGGGGCCGGATCGGCCGGTCCGTGAGCCGCGCGGTGAGGATGCCTTCCTCCGACGGACGGCCCTCACGGCGCGGGAACGAGCCGGGGATCTTGCCCGCGGCGTAAAGGCGCTCTTCGAAGTCGACGGTCAGCGGGAAGAAATCGATGCCGGGACGGGTCGTCTTCGCGACGGTGCCCGCCGCGAACACGACGGTGTCGCCATAGCGAACGGTGACCGCGCCGCCGGCCTGGCGCGCGTACTTGCCGGTCTCGAAGGTCAGGGGCTTGTCGTTGATCGTCGCCTGTGAGCGTGTGACTGCCAATGTGCTGTCCTAGGGTGCCGCGAGGGTCCTTACCGACGGAGTCCGAGTCGTCCGATGATGTCCTGATAGCGCTCGGGGCTCTTGCGGTGAAGGTATGCGAGCAGCCGCCTGCGCTGGCCGACCATCATCAGCAATCCGCGCCGACTGTGATTGTCGTGCGCGGCTGTGCGGAGATGCTCGGTCAGGTGCTTGATCCGCTCGGTGAGGAGCGCGATCTGGACTTCCGGTGACCCGGTGTCCGTCTCGTGCTGGCGGTTCGCCTTGATGACCTCACTCTTGATTGGAGCGGCTTCTGCGAGCGGCACCCGTTGTCCTTTCCTAGATCTCTTAGATCTCTATTTCTGTCGTCAGTCTACCGGAAAACCGCTCGGTCCGTCCTCGGTCCGGGCAGTGCCCGAGGCCCGTTTGGGCCCCTGTTTACGGGGGTGGCGCATCTCCGGATAGAGCGAAACGAGCTCGCGCAGCATCGTCAGGATCACCCCGACCGACGAGAGTGTCGACCGGCCCCTCGTCCGCGGGAAGTAGTCGAGCCCGATCTGCTGGACCGTGAAGCCGAGGTTCTTCGCCTTCGTGATGAGCTCGGCGCTGATGAGCGAGCCCTCCGACCGGAGCTCGACGGCCTCCAGGATCTCCCGCTTCATGAGCTTGAACGCGAAGTTGATATCGCGGTGCGGCCAGCCGAAGAGCACGCCGATCAGGCCGTTGTACACGTAGGAGTAGATGGCCCGGCGCAAGCCCTCGCCTGTCCGGTCGTACCGGTACGCCGCGATCATGTCGGCGCGCGTGACGTCCATCGCGCTGATCGCGCGGCCGATCTCGCGCGGATCGAACGGGAGGTCCGCGTCCATGTACAGGACGAGCTCCATGCGCGCGGCCGCGAAGCCGTCGCGCAGGGTGCCTCCGAGCTTCTGATTGCGCTCGTGCCGGATGATCCGGATCCGCGGATCCCGCTGGGCGAGGCCGCGGAGGATCTCTGGCGAGCGATCGGTCGACGCGTCGTCGACGACGACGATCTCGTGGCCATCGGTGAACTGCTCGAGCGCGTCGGTCGCCACTCGCAGCGCGTGCTCGATGTTCTCTTCCTCGTTGAACATCGGCACGACGAGGCTGATGCGAGGACGCACAGCGGGAGCATATCGGCCACGTACACTGCCTCCGGATGCGCGACGGTCTCATTGCGACGCTGCTCGGCGTCGTCACCGCGCTCACGCGCCTCCCCTTCGTGGCCGACCGTCTCTGGGAATGGGACTCCGTCCTCTACGCGCGCTCGCTCGAGCAGGGCTTCCACGTCGGCGATGTGCTCCCGCAGATGCGCCCCCATCCACCGGGCTACATCTTCTACGTCGGCACCGCGGAGCTCGGTCGGCTGCTCGGCCTGGACAGCGACCACGCGCTCGGCGCGGTCAGCGTCGTCGCGAGCGGGATCGCGGCCGCTGCGGTCTACCTGCTGTGCCGCCGGTTCGCGGGGCCGGCGCTCTCCCTCGCGCTCGCGATCGCGTTCGCGGCCGATCCCCTCGTGTGGCTCCACGGGGAGGTCGCGATGCCGTACATGCTGCTCGCGCCGATCAGCGCCGGGCTCGCGCTCGCGTTCCGAGACGCGCGTGGCGGGGATGGACGCCGGGTCGTCCTGACCTCGCTCGTCTTCGGCGCGCTGGGCGGCTTCCGCCAGGACCTGCTGCTGTTCCTCTTCCCGTTGTGGCTCTGGACCCTCTGGCCGGCGGCCGGTGGCACGCGCGTCCGCGCGATCGTGGCGTTCGGAGCCGGCTGCCTGCTGTGGTTCGTGCCGTCGGCGCTCCTCTCGGACGGCGTCGCCGCGTACGTGACCCGTGCGCTCGGCCAGCTGACCGGCGTGAGCGGCATCAGCGCGAACGCCGAGCGATCGCTCGCGCTCAACATCGTCCTGGTCGGTGACTCGCTGTTCTGGGCCGGACTGCTGCTGACCGTCGGGCTGGTGATCCTCGGGCTCTCCCGCGGGCTCGCCCGGCTGCGCGGGCAGCGCCTTCCCGACGACGGCGAGGCCGCGTTCTTCGCCCTGTGGCTCGGGCCGGCGCTCCTCTTCTACCTGTTCGTCCACATCGGCGAGTGGGGCTTCGTGCTCTCGATCGTCCCCGGGATCTACGTGCTCCTCGCGTGGCTCCTCGGGCGGGTCCGGGTCAGCGTCCGGATCCTCGCGGGCGTCGTGCTCGCGAACGCCGTCGTCATGGGGGCGCTGTTCGTCGCCGGCGACCATCCGGTGTTCTCTCGCGCGTCCCTCGTCGCCCACGACCGGGCCACCGACGAGAAGACCGCGTGGATCCGCGACCACGCGCCGCGGAGCACGATCGTCCTAGCCGCGGCGGAGGTGCTCGTCGCGAGCTACTACCTGCCTGATCGCGTCGTCCGGTACAGCAACACCGCCGCGTCGGGCACCTACGACCTGCCGGTCGGCGGCCCCACGACGGTCGTCAGCTACGAGCCGGCCGCCCGGCCGTTCGGCGTGACGATCACCGACACCGTCCGGCTCGCCGGGGGAAGCACGCTCGATCTCGCGACCGTGTCCTCGGGCACACTCCACCTCGGGGGCGCCGATATCGGCGATCTGCGTCAGTAGCATCGTCCGCGTGAACCGCGACTTCTGGCGCTTCTGGATCGGCGAGACCATCTCCGCGTTCGGCTCGTCGTTCACGCAGTTCGCGATCCCGCTGCTCGTCTTCAAGCTCACCGGCTCGGCGATCTATCTCGCCGCGAGCGCCGCGCTGTTCACGGTCCCCCACCTCCTGTTCGGGCTGCTCATCGGCGCGTGGACCGATCGGACCGACCGGCGGCGGCTGATGATCGTGACCGACATCCTGAACATGGCCGCCGTCGGATCGGTGCCCGTCGCAGCGGTCGCGGGCGTGCTGAGCGTGTGGTGGATCCTCGCGGTGGTCTTCGTCACGTCCACGCTCGGGATCTTCTTCGAGGCTGCGGCGTTCGGCGCGATCCCGAGTCTCGTCGAGCAGGCCGACCTCGTGACGGCGAACGGGCGGATCCAGGCCACCTTCGCGGGGGCGAGCGTGCTCGGGCCGCTCGTCGCCGGCGCGCTGCTCGTCGTGCTGCCGGTGGACCAGCTGCTCGTCGTCGATGCCGCCACGTTCGTGGTCTCGGCGGTCGCGCTGTCGCTGATCCGCAGGCCGTTCAACGCGCCGCTCGCGCGACGAGCGACGACGATCCGCCAGGACATCGTCGAGGGACTCCGCTACGTGCTTCGTCACCCGGTGCTGCGGAACATCTCCGCGATGATGGCGCTGGTCAATCTCGTCTCGGTGACCGCCTTCGCGCAGCTCGTGCTGCTCGCGAAGGAGCGCTACGCGGCGACGGACTCGGAGATCGGGCTGCTGTTCGCCGCCGGCGGGGTCGGCGTGGTGCTGTTCTCGCTCGCGGCAGGCCCGCTACGCAAGCGATGGAGCTTCGGGAACGTCGCGCTCGGCGCGCTGATGGCCTCGGGATTGCTCACGATCGGCTTGGCGTACGCGCCCACGTACCTCGTCGCGGTCGCGTGCTGGGGCCTCTCCTCGGGACTCGGGACGATGTTCAACATCAACACCGGCAGCCTCCGGCAGGCGATCGTCCCAAACCAGATGCTCGGCCGGATCATCACGATCGCGATGGTCCTCGCGTGGTCGGCGAACCCGATCGGCGCGATCGGCGGCGGATTCGCGGTCGAGCGGACGCACGACGTGCAGCTGGTCTACGCGGTCGTCGGCGTCCTGACGTTCCTCATCCCGCTCTACTTCCGGCTGTTCAGCCCGCTCGGTCACGCGGAGCGCTACCTGGATACCCCGGCCCGGTCAGTCCAGGCCCTGCCCGCCGACGGGGCGTAGCTCGGCCGACTCGCCCATCCCCGCGATGAGCGGACGGCCCTTCGCGATGACCGAGCGCACGCTCTCGAGCTGGAGCGACGCGTCATGCGCGGCCTTGTCGTCCCACACCTCGAAGATCGAGATCGCGTCCGGCTCGGCCGGGACCTCGCTCACGACGTACAGCCGGCACCCGGGCATCGCCCCGCCGCGCGACGCCTCGAGGAGCAAGGCGACGAGCGCGTCGCGCTGACCGGGCTTCGCGACGAGCTTCCCGTGCAGCCCGTACATCAGCGGAGCGCCAGCCGGGTCTGCTGCACATCCTTCGCGATCTGCTTCGCGAGATCGTCCGCGCTGTCGAACCGGACCTCGTCGCGGAGCCGCCCGACGAACGTGACGGTGGCCTGCTGCCCGTAGACCTCGTCGCTGAAGTCGAGGATGTAGGACTCGAGCTTGCGCGGCCCTCCGCCGAACGTCGGCCGCACGCCCAGGCTCGAGGCCGCGCGATAGCGCGCGTCGCCCAGCACGACCCAGGTCGCGTAGATCCCATCGTGGGGCAAGAGCTTGTCCGGCGGCGGTGCGACGTTGATCGTCGGGAAGCCGAGCGCGCGGCCACGCTGCTCCCCGCGCACGATCGTGCCGGTCACCGAATAGGGCCGGCCGAGCAGCGCCTGCGCGGTATCGAGATCACCTTCGCGCAGCGCCTGCCGGATCCGGGTGGAGCTCACGACGGCGCCGCCGAGCGCGATGGGCTCCACGACCGTCACGGCGAAGCCGTACCGCTCGCCGAGCGTCCGGAGCGCCGGGACCGCGCCCTCACGGCCGTGGCCGAACTGGAAGTCCGGCCCGACGACGATCCGCTGGACGTCGCCGGCGCTCGTCACGCGCTTGATGAACGCCTCAGCGGATTGCTGCGAGAAGGCCTTGTCGAACGTGAAGACGATCACCGCCCGAGCGCCCGCGTGCTCGAGGAGCGCGGCGCGCTCCGGCGCGTCGGCGAGGGTCGACTGCGGCGGATCCTGCGCGAGCACCTGGGCCGGCAGCGGATCGAACGTGGCCGCGACCGGCGTCGCGCCCGCGGCCTGCGCGCCGCCGACCAGGCCCCGGATGAGCGCCTGGTGCCCGAGATGGACCCCATCGAAGACGCCGACCGCGAGGTGCAACGGACCCTTTGGCCATCCGGTGAAGTCGTGGAGGACTATTCGACGCTCCGCGCCTCGGCCGCCCCGGTCACCAGGCCGATCGTCGCCGTCGCGGTGGCGGGCGGCGTCGCACGGGCGGCGATCGCCCGGCGGCGCTTCGGACGCCGGACCGGCCGGGCCTCGCGGATCAGCAGCGGGACGGGCGACGCGACGGCCAGGATGTAGCCGAGGTAGTTGCCCTGGAAGTAGCGGCCGAAGAACAGGAACGCGAGCAGGGTCAGGGCATAGCCAGTGAGCATCAGCGCGATCGTCGGCAGGCGCCAGAGCCGGTAGAGCGTGTACAGGGCGATCGGCGTCGCGACGGCGAGCTCGATCGCGGCGAACGGGAAGTCGGCCTGCCGGTACTCGATGGCCCCGAGCCAGAGCAGGAACGCGGAGAAGCCCATCCCCGAGATCGGGTACGTCCATGCTGCGCCGCCGGCGTTGTAGCGGACGACGTCGTCGTAGAACGCGCCCCAGTCGTTCACCAGGAACGGCACGAACGTGATCGCGAGGAACACGGCAGCGGGGATCGCCGGCGCCAGCGCTCGCGCGGCCTGGCCGATGGTCTTCGGCTTGCGCGTCGCGACGAGATAGACCGCGAGGAACGGCAGCAGGAAGAGCGCGTGCAGCTTCGCCGCGGCGGCGGCCGCGATCGCGAGCGAGGCCCAGGACCGGCGCTCACGCTGGAGGAGCGCGATCCCGGCGAACAGGAAGAAGAGCACGAAGAAGTCGTTGCGTCCCTCGACGACGAACGGGAACAGCTGTGGGTTGAGGCCGACGAGTGCCGCGAGCGCGATCCGGTGATGGGTCCGCTTCACGAGCAGCGGGAGGACCGCGAGGGTCGCCACGAACGCCGGCAGGTACAGATAGCGCTGGTCCCAGAAGACGCCGAGGTGATCGAACGCCCACACGAACGGCACCGTGATGAGGAACAGGAACGGGAAGTACGTGAGGTGGTAGAGCGCGGGGTTGTTCACCATCGGCCAGTAGTAGAGCGGCGTGTCCAGATAGTCGGTCGCGTACGGGTTGTGACCGCCCAGCAGCTTGCGCGCGGCCTCCTCGATCATCAGCGCGCCGTCGTGGATGTACGTGTACGGCTTGCCGGTCTCACGCAGCACGATCGACGCGATGGTCGGAACGATCACGAAGACGGCAAGGATGACCGCCAGGTGCAGCCAGCGACCGCGCGGGGTGAACGATGCCCCCTGCCGGCGGTCGCGGAACGGATAGCTGAACGCGACCGCTCCCGCGACAGCGAGGAAGATGGGGCCGCCGATACCGGGGAAGAGTCGCCAGAGCGTCTGATCGCTCGTCGCCGCGACCGTTGTGTGGTTCGCGAAGAGCAGCAGCCAGTTCCCGACCGCGACGGTCCCCACGACCCTCGCGTCGAGCGAGAGTCCGCGCCACGCTTCGAGCAGCCAGCGGGCGGTTCGTTCCGCGCCCCGGATGATCATTCGGATCGCCCCCACGTCGCCATGAGCTCTGCGGCCGGTGCCTCGCGGAACCGCTCCGCCAGGGGGAGGATACGGTCGTCCGCGTCGATGAGGTGACTCCATGCCGCATCGGGCGTGCCGCGAAGCAGCTCGACGCTCTGTGCGTCATCGATGGTGAGCGCGCCGACCGCCAGCCGGCGCAGGCCGCCGAGGTGCGCGGCAGACCCGGTCGCCCGGCCGATATCCCGGGCAAGCGAACGGATGTACGTCCCGGTCGAGCAGACGACGAGCAGGCGCAGGTCCGGCGGCTCCCACGTCGCGATCGCGAGGCGCTCCACGATGACGGTCCGGGCCGCGAGCTCGAGGGTCTCGCCACTCCGCGCGCGCGCGTACGCGCGCCGGCCATCCACCTTCACGGCCGCGTACGCCGGTGGGACCTGCGCCTGCGGGCCGCGGAACGATCCGAGCATCGCGTCGAGCTCGTCGCGTGACAGGGCCGGCACCTCCGCCTGGCGCGTCGCGGCCCCCTCGCGGTCATCGGTCGCGGTCTCCCGTCCGAACGTGACCAGCGCCCCGTAGACCTTGGATGCGGTGTGCAGCCGGTCGGCGAACTTCGTCGCGCGGCCGACGAGCAGCGGCAGCACGCCGGTCGCGAGCGGGTCGAGCGTGCCGCCATGGCCGACTCGTTTCGCGCCGAGCGACCGCCGAGCGACGGCGACGACGTCGAACGAGGTCCAGCCCAGCGGCTTGTCGATCGGCAGGACCCCGGACGGGGTCACGGTCATGCGGGCTGTCGAGCGCGGTCGAGCGCCTCGCGCGCCGCGGCGAGCACTCGCTCGCGGATCGCCGCGTGGTCGCTGCCGGGGATGAGCGCACCGGCCGCGCGGACATGCCCGCCGCCGCCGAAGGCCGCCATGAGCGCGGCCGCGTCGACGGACGGGGCCGAGGCCGACGTGCGGCACGAGACCTTCACCGGACCGGTCGTGCCGCTGAACAGCAGCGCGAGCCGCATGCCCTTGCTCCGGGCGATCTGCTCCACGAGACCGGAGAGGTCCTCCTCGAGCGCGCCGGCGTGGGCGAGGTCGTCGCTCTCGATCCAGGTCCACACGAGCAGCCCGTCCGATTCGCGGACCAGACGCGAGAACGCGAACCCCCAGAGCTTGAGGGCCTCGAACCGCTTGTTGCGGAAGACGTTGTACGTGATCGACTGCAGGTCCGCGCCGGCGCCGCGCAGCATCGCGGCCCGCTCGAGCGCGCGCGTGTCGGTGTTCGGGAACTGGAACGAACCGGTGTCGGTCATGATCGCGATCAGCGCGGCCGTCGCCATGTCCGGCGTCCAGCCCACCCCGAGCGCGTCGATCACGCGGCCGACCATCTCTCCGGTCGCGGCGCTCGTCACGTCGACGAAGTTCGCGTCCCCGAACGCGGTGTTCGTGGCGTGATGGTCGATGTCGGCGATCTTCGGCCCAGCCGGCAGCGCGAACTTGGCCCGCTCGGGCTCGCCGAAGTCGAGGCAGACGATGAGGTCGACATCGCTCGGCGGTGGCGCCTGGGTCACGCGGCCCGCGGAGCCGAGAAAGCGGATGGCCTCGGGGACCGGATCGGCACAGTGCCACGAGACCTGCTTCCCCATCCGCTCGAGCGCGAGGCCGAGGGCCAGCGAGGAGCCGATGGTGTCGGGATCGGGATCGCGGTGCGAGACGAGCGCGATGCGACCGGCCGCGCGGAGCGCGTCGACGACCGCCTTCATCGATCCCGCGTCGCTTCGCGGAGCAGCTGCGAGATGCGCGCGGCCCTCGCGGCGGAGGTATCGGACACGAACTCGATCTGCGGCACGAACCGGAGGTCCGTCCGCTCCCCCACCTCGCGACGGATGAATGGCCGAGCCTCGTTCAGCGCCTGCATCGTGCTCGCCACGGCCTCGGCGTCGCCGAGCACGCTCACGAAGACCTTCGCCGTCTTGAGGTCCGCCGTGGTCTCCACGCTCGTCACGGTCGGGAACGCGATGCGCGGGTCGCGCAGCTCCTCGCTGATCAGCGTGGCGAGCTCACGCTGCAGCAGGGCATTGACCCGATCCGCGCGCCGGTACGCCATGGCTAGCGCGGCTTCGCTTGGACGACGAACGCCTCGATGATGTCGCCGACCTGCACGTCGTTGTGGCCGTCGAGCACGATGCCGCACTCGAGCCCGGCCGCGACCTCGCGCACGTCGTCCTT
>Ga0075425_100007636_pt1 | contig 11436 bp, 11 predicted proteins | sample SoiMethybrSBSTD4_FD_75300 | JGI IMG/M metagenome (GOLD analysis project Ga0075425, IMG submission 75300) | Bulk soil microbial communities from a Populus tree surrounding site in Tennessee, USA - Soil MetaG P. TD hybrid SBSTD4 | ecosystem: Environmental > Terrestrial > Soil > Tree plantation...
AAGCGCTTCGGAGCGACCGTCGCTCTCGCCGGGGTTTCCGTTGAGATTGAGGAGAGCACCGTCTTCGGGCTGCTGGGACCGAACGGAGCGGGCAAGACGACCCTCGTCCGTGTTCTGACCACTCTCCTGAGGCCGGATGCGGGCCAGGCCGAGATCTTCGGTCGGGACGTCGTGCGCGACGCCGCTGCAGTGCGCGAGCTCATCGGCCTCACCGGGCAGTCCGCCGCAGTGGACGAGCTGCTGACCGGGCGCGAGAACTTGGAGATGTTCGGGCGGCTTTTTCACCTTGCACCCGCCGAGGCCCGCGCGCGGGCGGCCGAGCTGCTCGATCGCTTCGACCTGGCCGACGCCGCCGATAGAACGGCGCGAACCTACTCGGGCGGGATGCGCAGGCGACTCGACCTGGCCTCGAGCTTGCTCACGCATGCCCCGATGCTGTTTCTGGATGAGCCGACGACCGGGCTCGACCCTCGAAGCCGCAACCAGGTCTGGAGCTCGATCCGTGACCTCGTGCGCGAGGGCACGACGGTGCTGCTCACCACGCAATACCTCGAGGAGGCCGACCAGCTCGCCGACCGGATCGCGGTGATCGACCACGGAAGCGTGATCGCGGAGGGCACGGGCAACGAGCTCAAGGATCGCGTCGGCGGCCAAGTCTTGGAGGTGAAGCTGGGCGCTTCCGGAGACCGTGAACGCGCCCGGAAGGCGCTCGTCGCGGTTGGCTGCGGCGATCCTCAACCCTCTGAGCGAGCGGACGAGCTCACGCTCCCGGTCAGCCGCGACGGCGTCGAGCTGCTGACCGACGCGGCCGCCGCCCTGCGCCGGGAGCACATCACGGTGAGCGACCTCGCCCTGCGGCGGCCGACGTTGGACGATGTGTTCCTCGAACTCACTGGAAATCCGCCGAGCAAGGATGGTGCTCTCCCCACCGCGACTTCTACGGCGGCGAAGACGCCGCGGATCCCCAGCGGCAGGCCAACCGGGTGGCGCCGGCTGGCGCATCCAGATCCACGGGCATTCCGGCGCGCCGTAGGCGACACGCTCGTCGTGACCAGACGTAATCTGCGCCACTTCGTCCGCCAGCCCCAGCTCCTCATCTTCTCGACGGTGCAGCCCATCATGTTCGTGCTGCTCTTTACCTACGTGTTCGGCGGAGCGATCGGGCGCGCGCTTCCGCAGGGCGTCTCATACATCGACTTCCTCCTGCCCGGGATCTTCGTGCAGTCCGTGTCGTTCCGGGCGACCCAGACCGCGGTCGGGCTCGCCGAGGACCTCGAGCGTGGCGTCGTCGACCGCTTTCGCTCGATGCCGATGGCCCGCTCGGCCGTGCTCGCCGGCCGCACGCTCGCCGACCTCGTTCGAAACGTGCTCATCATCGCGCTCATGACGATCGTCGGCTACGTGATCGGTTTTCGGTTCAGCGGCGGTTTGCTGAATGCGCTCGCGGCGGTCGCGATCGTGGCCGGCTTCGGCCTGGCGCTGAGTTGGATCTTTGCCTTCGTAGCACTCACGGTTCGCGGGGCCGAAGCCGCGCAGTCGGCGGGTTTCGTCGCGATCTTTCCGCTCGTTTTCGCGAGCTCGGTGTTCGTGCCCGTAGACAGCATGCCGAGCTGGCTTCAGACCTTCGCCAAGATCAGCCCGGTTACTCTCACTGCCGATGCAGCGCGCGCCTTCGCCCTTGGCACCAGTACGGCCGGTTCCCTGCCGGGCGCCCTCGCCTGGATCGGCGGTCTGCTCGCCGTGTTCGTCCCACTTTGCGTGTGGCGTTACCGCCGGATGAGCTAGTTCGGCGATGGCCCCCGCGCCGGGCAGGGAGCTCAGAGGCCGAGGCCGCGTACGGCGCGCTCGTCCCAGCCCAGGTGGTGGCCCAACTCGTGGCGCACGGTGCGCTCGACCTGCGCCCGGAGCAGCTCGGGGTCGTGTCCGAAGTCGCGCTCCAGTGTGTCCTGGTAGATGACAATCCGATCGGGGTAGATGTCACGGGCGATCGTGCCGCCGATGTAGTGGCCGTAGGCATGGTGCTCGCGCCCCCTGTTGGAGACGATCACCGGCGTGTGCGTGAGCAGCTCGCGGAACTCCTCCGGCAGGTCGTCCAGGGCCTCTATGACGAGCACGTCGAACTCGCTCGGCGGGTCGTCCGGGGGCGGCAGCGAAGCAAGCGCCTCGCTGCGGTCGACGAGTCGTCTGAACTCGGGCTCGGGCATCTCGTCGCCGATCAGCGCGACGGTGACCCAGGCCATTACCAAAACAAATGCGGCGGCGCCGACCAGGAGAGTGAGAAGGTCGGGGACGCCGGAGAACGATGGCGGATCGAGTACCAGGACGGCCACCCCCGCGATGAGGGCGGCGATCGCCGCCGGACGCAGCGGGCCGAGGATCTCCTTCATGCGACGGAGGTTAGAGCGAGAGACGGTGCCGTATCCAGCAGGCTGGCCTGGCATGTCCAAGAATCCTCGGCGGCAGTGAGGGCGCGCGCGTAAGCTGTTTGGTTGCAGTCCGGAGGTTCGAAGTTGCTCCGAGCGGCCACCCCCAACGCGACCTCACTTCGGTCATTCGGGCCGCGCGGGTGCGCGGTCGCGATCGCGCTGATCTGCGCGACGCTTTGCTTGCTGGCCGCCGGCTGCTCCGGCGGTCCGACGCGGGCGGCCAGCCGCGGGATGTCGGGCGCGGCGGTAGGAGGCGTGCGGTTGTCGATCACGCCGGTCGGCGGCGGCATCGATACCGCGCCGAGCCGGGGAATCACGGTGAGCGCCGCGGGAGGCAGAATCAGCAAGGTGATCGTCCACACCGGGGGCGACCCGGTTACCGGGAGGCTCAACGCAGCCGGGACGGTATGGCGCAGCACCTGGGCGCTGAACGTCTCACAGCCCTACACGGTCACCGCAACCGCTGCGGGAACCTCCGGCAAACCGGTCACGCGGACCAGCTCGTTTCGGACGCTCAGGCCGAGGAGGACGTTCTCGGCGCGGGTCATCGAGGGATACCGCCAGACCTACGGTGTGGGGATGCCCATCATCCTGTACTTCAGCCGGCCGGTCACCAACAAGTCCGCGGTTGAGCGAGCGCTGCGGGTCAGGACCTCCAAGCCCGTCATAGGCGCCTGGCGCTGGGACGGCCACTGCCGCACTGCGCCGGAATGCCTGTACTTCCGCCCGCGCCGCTACTGGCGCCCGCACACGCGGGTGAGCTTCACCGGTCACCTGAACGGAGTCGAGGCGGCACCGGGGGTCTACGGCCACCACACGCTGACCCAGACGTTCACGATCGGCCGCTCGCTGAAAGTGGTGGCGAGCACCGCACGCCACTACATGAACGTCTACCGCGACGGGAAGAGGTTCGCGCACTGGCCGATCAGCACCGGAAAGCCCGGTGACGACACCCCGAACGGCACCTATCTGACGATCGAGAAGGCGAACCCAGTCGACATGGTCGGCCCCGGCTACAACATCGAGGTGCCCCTGTCGGTCCGGATCACCTGGAGCGGCGACTACCTGCACGACGCCTTCTGGTCGGTGGGCGAGCAGGGATTCGCAAACGTCAGCCACGGCTGCGTGAACATGTCGCCCGCCGACGCCGCGATCTATTACAAGATGGCGGTTCCGGGCGACCCCGTGAAGATCACCGGCAGCCCACGGAACGGAACCTGGGACAACGGCTGGACGATGTGGTTCCTGCCCTGGAACCGGTGGGTGCGCGGCAGCGCGCTGCACAAGGCGGTCCGGGCCGGCCCGAATGGCAGCACGTTCGTCAGCCCTCATCGTCGTCGCCACCACCGGCACAACACCACTCGGAACGCCCATACCCGCACGCGGTCCTGAACCGGATATACCGCGACCTCGATTGCGGTCTCGCTGAAGTTAAGCGGGCGTAGCCTCCCCAGGCGTCCCGGCTCCACGCGCGGCGGCCGCCTGCGCGCGGGGCGCGTCCCAGCTCTCGTCGGAGCTGTTGAGAATCGTCCAGCCGAGCGTGCCCAGGCCGGCCGTGAGAACGATGAAGCTGATGATCGACACCACCTTGCTGGGGCCGAAGAAGGCCAGGATTCCGGCGGCGCTGATCAGAACGCTGGCCCAGACAGGGACGACCCTGGTGCGCCAGCAGGCGATCCCGAGCAGGATCAGGCCAATCACCACGCCGATCACGAACATCAGGAACACCGGCGCGCCGGACGCGGGCATGTTGGTCGCGTGCAGAAGCTGCGCCATCTGGCCGCGGTTGAGGCTGCTGTGGTTGACCATCTCATACTCGACCGATCCATAGCCGTAGAACACCATGCTCGCCGCAGCGCCCATCGCGACGAGGGCGCTGGCCACCTGGCCCAGGGTCACCTTGCGGCCGCGGAAGAAATGGATCAGCCCCACCGCGCCGGCCGAGGTGATCAATCCACCGAACAGGAAGAGGATGCCTCCGGTCAGGTACGCGCCTTTGTGCGAGGCCACATCGGCCAGCTCCTCGAGCTTGTCCGACACGGATCCGCCGTGGTCGACGTCCGGCTGGATGAGCTGGGCGATCAGCAGTAGAAGCGGACCGACGATCACCGCCAGCCCGGTGAATGTGCGGGCGAAGTTGCGCCCGTCCGAGAACCTGAGCATCAAAACCCTCCTTTCGAGGCCTGCTTCGGCGGTGCGAACGTCACTCCTGCCGAAGGCCGGTCAGCCAGAGTATTCAAATTTCCTAGATACGCGGGATACTCAGACGCGTGAGTCAGTCGAACGTAGAGCTCGCCCGTAGCGCCCTCAGGGCGTTCGAGCAGCGTGACATGAACGCCATCGAGGAGCTGTGCGCTCCCGACATCGAGTTCGACTGGTCGAGGCGCCTCCTAGATCCGACAATGACCCGCGGGTACGAGGGCATTCGACAGTTCTTCGAGGAGGTGGACGGCATCTTCGATGAGATTGCCTTCGATGAAGAGGAGATCCTCGATTTCGGGGGCGACGTGCTGATGGTCAGTACTGGTCGCTTTCGCGGCCGGACGAGCGGCGTAGATGTGACCTCCCACGGCGCGATCGTCTGGACAATTCGCGACGGCAAGCTCGTACGTTTCCGTTTCTACCAGACGAAAGAGGACGCGCTGGAGGACCTCGGGTCGGAGGGCGCTCAGGTCTCGGCGGGACCCCCTGCCCCTGCCACCTGACCGCGAGCGGAGGGTCCTCACAACGGCTCTCCCTGACTTCTGATCCACACGCGCAGCACAGCTTCGAGCTCGAACCGGGCCTGCGGATCGTCGAGCTGGCTGCCGACCAGGTCACGGAGCCGGGCGACCCGGTAGCGCGCCGTCTGGGGGTGCACGTGGAGCGCACGCGCCATGGCGGCGGCGTTGCCCTGGTGTTGAACGTACGCCAGCGCGGTGCGCACCATGCGCTCTCGGGCGACCGGCGTCAAGCCCTCGAAGGCGGCCAGCCTGCGCTCGGCGATGCGGTCGACCGCGGCGGCGCTCTCTTGAAGAATTAGATCCGCGAGGTGGTCGTCGGCGGCTACCAGGTCGCTGCCGACAGCCAGGGCCAGCGTCCGGGATGCGAGCCTCCACGAGCGCGGGAGTTGCTCGAGCGTGCCCTCAGGCCCGACTGCGGCTTGCCGGTTGCGTGCGGCCACGCGCAGCGCCTCGCGCCGACCGGGCCCTTCCGGGTCCGGCATGACTACGCAGCCCAGGCGCTCGTGGGGCGCGTACAAGACGTCCGTGCCGAGCCGCCGTGCGAGTCCTGGGAGGTGCTCGACCGCGCAGGCCACTGCAGCCGCCTTGCGCGGCAAGGTCCAATGGGCGTCCGCGACCAGCGTGCCCAAATCGGCGTTCACGGGCGCGCGGCCCAGCAGCGCTGCGACAAGCTGCCCGCGCGCGCGTTCGCGCTCCCCCGCTTGCTCGGACTGCGCTTGCGCATAGCCCTCGACCGACTCGGCGGAGAGCTCATCTATATAGGCGAAGATCGCCTCGGCGAGGATCGCGACCGTTTCATCGTCGACCCCTGCGGCGCGACCGGTCCGGGATAGGCGACGCCAGGCGACGCGTGCGCCAACGCGGTAGGCAGATTGGAGCGCATCGAGCGTACGCCCCTCACGGTACTCCTGCCGTCCGAGGGCGATGTAGACCTGCTGGCCGCCCTCGTCTTCCCCGGTCGGGTCGCGAACCAGGTTGACGAAGCGGTGGAGAGCCTCTGTGACGCCTGTGCGCACTCCGCGGCCGAACGCGCCCTCGAGCGGCCGCGCGTATTCGGAGATCTCGTGTCCGATTGCCTCCACGATCTCCCGAGAGACAGCCGGCAGCTCGGGCTCGAGCACATCCGCCAGCTCCGGCGGCAGCGCATGCCATGGGACAGAAGTTGTCACTTCGATGAGCATATTGCTCGCTCGAATTTGTTACAACGACGAAGAACTTGGTGACCGGCGTACATAGCCTGTTGCCATGACACGAACTGAGAGAACAGCGAACCTCGCTGGTGTAGTGGTTCCGTTCGCGGGCGTGCTGGTCGCCGTCGGCCTGTTGTGGAATGAGTGGGTCAACGGCGCCGATCTCGCGCTTCTCGGGATCCTTTATTTGTTGACTGCCATCGGCGTGACGGTCGGCTTCCACCGCCTGCTCACGCACCGCTCGTTCCAGACGCATCCATGGGTTGCGCGCACGTTCGCGATCCTCGGGTCGCTGTCGGTCCAGGGATCTGTGCTCGACTGGGTCGCCGACCACCGCAAGCACCACGCTCACACCGACAAGGAGGGGGATCCGCACTCGCCGCACGTCGGGCACGGAAGCGGACTGAAGGGCCTATGGCACGCGCACGCCGGGTGGCTGACGGACACGCAAGGGCAGGCGAACTGGAAGCGATACGCACGCGAGCTCTACGAGGACCCAAAGATGCGTACCATCGGCAAGCGCTTCCCTCTGTGGGTTGCGCTCTCGCTTCTGGTACCGACGTTCGCGGGTTTTGCACTCCACTCGTGGACGCTCGAAGGCGCGGTCCGCGGTTACGTGTGGGGCGGGCTCGTGCGCATCTTCCTCGTCCACCACGTCACCTGGTCGGTGAACTCCGTCTGCCACTTCTTCGGGCGCCGGCGATTCGCGACCCGAGACCGCTCGACGAATGTCGCATGGCTTGCGATCGCCTCGCTTGGCGAGTCGTGGCACCACAACCACCACGCGTTCCCGCGCAGCGCGCGGCATGGGCTGCGCTGGTACGAGGTCGATCCGTCGGCGCTGATCATCGGGTCCCTCGAGAAGGTCGGTCTGGCGTGGAACGTCGTGCGCATCGCTCCGGAGCGTCAGGAAGCGCGACTTCAGGACGAGGGCGCAGCGGCCGCACGAGCGTGACGCTTCCCCATAGGTGCCCGCGCACCAGAGCTGGCCCTCTTCCTCTGCTCGGAGCTCCGGACCGCAGGTGCTATCACTGAGAGGTGCGCCGCAAGCCCGGCAATCGGATCTTGGTCGCCGGGACGCTCGTCGCGCTGGCGGGGGTGGCCGTCGTGGTGGTCCTTGCCGTGGGCGATCACGGGGCAAGCGCGCCGTCCCGTGCGATCGCGCCAGAGTCCGCGTCTGGGGCCTGGAACATATTCGTCATCGACCTCAAAAGACGCGAGCCGGTCCAGCTCACGCGCAACGACGAAGAGGAGTTCACGCTCGATCCGGCGTGGGAACCCGGCTCGAAAATCGCCTTCAGCCAGGCGAACTGCGAGGGATGTCCTTCCCAACTGCTCCTCATCGATCCGCTGTCGAGGACCACGAGTAGGGTTCGATCCAAATTCGGCGGCTTCATCGATCCGGCCTGGGCTCCGGGTGGCCACGAGCTCGCCGTGGCACGTTCCGGCTCCGGTCTTTATCTGATCGACGTTCGCACTGGCGTCACGCGCCGGCTCACCCGGAGACCCACGGACGCCAGCCCGACGTGGTCGCCGGACGGCAGGCGCATCGCCTTCGAACGGCAAGTCAGCCCGACGAATTGGGACATATATCTCGTGCCGTCGCGGGGCGGGAAGCCGCGACCCCTGCTGCGCACACCCGCCCAGGAAACCAGCGCAGCATGGTCGCCAAACGGCAGGTGGATAGCGTTCGCCGGCCAAGGGCGGAATGGGAACTGGACGATCCACGTGGTGAGGCCCAACGGCACCGAAGACCACGCCCTCACGAGCAAGCGGCGCAGCAGCCAGCAGCCCGCATGGTCCCCTGACGGATCTCGCATTGCCTACCTGGATCAGTCCGGAGTCGAGCCGATCGTGCTGGTCATGAGCGCCCGCGGCGGTCGGACAGTGCGCCTCTCGTCCCCCTCGCTGCAGGCGAATCGGCCCACCTGGTCACCGCGCGGGACCGAGATCGCCTTCGCGGCGAAAAGATGAATGCGACGGCGGCAGCGGGCCGCTAGCTCTCGGCGCCGCGCTTACGCGCTAGGCGTGGCAGCTGCCGGTGCCCGAATCGCTGTATTTCTTCCCGGACTCGGGGAAGAACTTCCAGTCGTAGCTCGCCAGGTGAAGCGTGAGCTGCAGCACGCCGAACGTGTTGCTCTGGCGAACCTCGCTGTTCGGCTTCGGGCTGCTACTGAGCGAGGTGAAGAACGCCCCTCCGGTGCCCACCACGAATTCGCGGATGCCGCGCGAGCGCTCCAGACCGCCGCTCCCGTTCTGCGGCGCAAAGCGCTCGTAGTCGTGGCTATGGCCCGAGAGCACGACGTCCGCGCCCGCGTTGTAAAGGTCCTGCCAGAGTGCCCCCGTGTAGGTGTTGTTGCCGCTGTAGCCGGAACTGAAGCGCGGCGCATGCCAGTACGCGAGCGTGCACGTGGTCGGGTGGCTCGCCAGGTCGGAGCGCAGCCATTTCTCCTGCGCGGACCCCGCTCCGCAGGCCACGATCGTGCATCCGTCGTTCGTGTTGAGCGCGATCAGGTGCCAGGTCCCGACGTTGAAGCTGTAGTAGCCCTGGCTGCGGTTGCCCGCTGGACCGGTCTGATTCCCGATTCCGTTGAAGTAGTCGAAGTAGCCGGCCGCCCCCGACGTGAGGTACTCGTGATTGCCCGTTGCCGGGTGCATGATCGACCTGAACCGCCCCCACGTCGGATCGAAGACCTGGTTGAAGCTCGAAAGCTTTCCGGTGTCGTACTGGTTGTCTCCGAGCGTGAGGACCGAGTTCGCGCTAGCGAGCAGATTCGACGTGTACTTCTGGCGGCAGCGGTCAGACGTGCCATTGCCGCCGTTGTAGTACTGGCTCGAGGGAGCGCAGGCGATGTCGCCGGCGGCGGCGATCACGGGATCCGCCGCGGCCCGGGCCGCAAGCGCCGACGGAATCGCGAACGCCGTGAGCGTGAGCGCAGCGAGAAGGCCGAGCCGGCGAGCCGGTCCCTTCCCTGCGCGTTCGACTGACGATTCGATAATCAAAGAACCGGAGTCCGTCCGTGGCCCCTCGTTCATGCTGCCGACAGAAGGCTACCAACCCACGTGCCTACGGAATGAAGAGTCCCTGGACCGCGAACAGCGTGTTGTCGTTCGAGCCCACGTTCCCGTCCGGGCCACCGTCGAAGACCTGGAACTGAGTGAACCCGACGACCATACGCTCGCCGTCCCTAACCGAACAAATATCCGGCGGCTGCGAGCAGCTACTGGCGGTCACGGTGCAAACGCCGCCGGTCGAAGTGTCGGCCGTGTTCGAGCAGGGGGCGTTCACCGGGTTCGGAATGTCGATGACGGTCGCGGCCTCGTTCAGGCCCGGGCCGTTGTAGTGGTCTGAGATCCGGATCGTCCCGTTGCCTTGCAGCTGACCGGAGTAGTCCGGGCCGTCAGCGGAGTTGGCGGTGTTGCAGACGCTTGCCGAAGTGCCCGGCAGGCAGCGCACGTCGGTGATCGTCAGCGTGACCAGCACATCTTCGGGAGACGTGACCTTCACCTTCAGCGTCACCGACCCCACCGAGTGCGCCCCGGCGCCGTTGGCATCGGGAGTACCCACCGTCAGGAAGTTCGAAGCCTGCACCGGCGGGTTGCAAGACGGAAAGGCCAGAGGTGAACCGTGGGTCCTGTGCGGCGAGGCGCACTGCTTGAAGGCGGGGACGAGCGAGAGTCGGAGCGGGCTTGCCCCCTTTGGCCGCGGATGCGACGCGCCTGCTACTTGGCTCAGAAAGAGCACGCCGAGGGAAAAGATGCTGAGCGCCGCGGGAAACGCGCTCTTCCACTTGATTGTCATGACCTCCCCCTTCTCGGTCATGAGCCACTCTACGCCATCCGTGAGCGTAGTTCTTGGGCGTGCAACCGGCTCCCGGTGTCGACGGAAATTTCGCTGGGACGGATGCGTCCTCCGCTGATGCCTGCTTGTTTAGCGGCCTTCAGCACCCAACTGACGCAGCCGGCTTCGGTTGTCTGTCTGCACCCATTCCTCTGCGAGTCGCCCCTGGTCGTCGTATCGGAATATGTTGATGAGCTCGAACACGACTTGGGCGCCGTTCGGGGGAAGCGGGCCGACCGGTGACTGCGTGAACTCGCGCACGAAGTTGCCTCTGATCGTCGTCTGGCAGGCGACGTAGTCGCCCTCGACGACCGTGATCCCGCGGCTGATCGTCAGATCGTCGAACGCTGCTCGCAATGAAGCGAAGTAGCCCTTCAGGCCTTCGTAATCGGTCTGGGCGCCGTCCGGGCCATGAAAGGTGAAGTCAGGAGCGAAGTAGGCGTCCACTTCCGCTTCGTCTTCGCCCGTCAGCTCTAGCTGGCCAACGCGGACCAGACCGGAAACGAGTTCTTCTCGGCTCGTGTGTCTCGCCATCCGCGCAGTATCTCGTGCCCGCTCGTCAAGCCGAGCGACGCGCGGTGAGGAAGCCCACCGCGCGATAGCCTCTGCCGATGGATCCTGACCGCGCTCGCGAACTGCTGGCACGCGAACGGGCGCGCATCGAGGCGGCGATGGCTGATCTGCGCGGCGACGAGCCGGAGGCGATCATTGACGAGCCGGGCGACGAAGGATCGGAATCCCTCTACCAGGACGAGTACGACGCGGACCGCGCCCGGGACCTCGCCCAGGAGCTCGCCGCTGTCGAGCGCGCCGAGGCGCGGCTGGCGGCCGGAACGTACGGACTATCGATAGAAAGCGGAATGCCGATCCCCGACGAGCGACTCGAGGCGTTTCCGACGGCCGAGCGCACCGTCGAGGAGCTCGGCGAGGGCTGACCGGAAGGGCAGTGTGACCACCGACGCGGCGCCTTTGTCCGGTGTCGCCGGTATCAAGGAAGGGAATGAGCGGCGCCGCTGCCCCTCCCCCTCCGGACGATCTGCACCGGAGCGAGCTGGCCGTATTCATCTCGATTCGGACGATCCTGCTGGTCGGGGTCGCGGTCGCCTTGGCGTGGGCACTGGCGTCGATCGGACACGTCCTGCTGCTGATCTTCGTCGCGCTCTTCAGCACCGCTGTGCTCTCGCCGGTGGTGGACGTCATGGAACGGCGCCTGCCGTGGGGTCGGGCGCTGTGCTCCACCGTGCTGGTTCTCGGGA
>Ga0075425_100007637_pt1 | contig 11436 bp, 9 predicted proteins | sample SoiMethybrSBSTD4_FD_75300 | JGI IMG/M metagenome (GOLD analysis project Ga0075425, IMG submission 75300) | Bulk soil microbial communities from a Populus tree surrounding site in Tennessee, USA - Soil MetaG P. TD hybrid SBSTD4 | ecosystem: Environmental > Terrestrial > Soil > Tree plantation...
TCGGCGAGAACGCGCCGTAGGCAGACAGCACCGTCTCGCGCGCCTCCTCCCAGGCGATCACCGACGTCGGCACCTTCGGCAGCGGCGCGTTGCGGTCCCAGTGGGCGAGCCGCTTCTTGCCGAACCAGCGGGCCTTGAGCGCGTAGTAGCGGTGCGAGAGCCGCGGATAGGCGGCGCGCACCGCCTCGACCAGCGTCTCCACCACCTCGCGCTCGACCCGGTTCGCCAGGTGCCGATCGTCGGCGACGTCGGCGAAGCCGCGCCAGCGGTCGGAGATCTCCTTGTCCTTGGCGAGCGTGTTGGTGATCAGGGCGAAGACGCGCAGATTGTCCTTGAACGTCTTCGCGAGCGCAACCGCGGCGGACTTGCGCACCGGCTCGCGCGGGTCGACCAGCAGGTTGAGCGTCGGCTCGAGCGCGAGCGACTTGCTCCCGACCTTGAAACGCAGGCCCGCGACGGTTTCGACGAACAGCCGGTTCCACCCGCCGTTCGCGGTCGCCGATTTCTCGTGAAACAGCTGCTCGACGCGATCCTCGAGCTGGTAGGGCTTCTCCTTGCGGATGTCCTCGAACCAGGGCCGGTAGTGGGCGAGCGCCGGCTCCGCCATGGCGGCATCGATCAGCGCATCGTCGATCCGGTTGAGCTCGAGGGTGAAAAACAGCAGGTGCGTCGAGGCCGCCGTGATGCGCTCGCGCACGTCGCCGCTGAACTTCGCGCGCGCCGGATCGGTGAGGTCGCTGGCGCGCACCAGGCCCGCATAGGAGGTGAGCCGGCCGATCAGGTCGTCGAGCGCCTCGTAGCGCTTGACCGCCGCGGCGAGCGCCGCGCCGCCGGCCGACGCGCGCGCGAGATCGGCGAGCTTGCCCTTGTAGGTCTCCTCGAAGGCGATGCTGTCGGCGTCGACCCGGTCGAGGTCGCGCTTGATCTCGGGCGCATCGATCGCCGGATAGAGGTCGGCGAGATTCCATTCCGGCAGGGCGGGCGGCTTGGCGCGACGCGACGCGGCGGCGGATGGCTTCCTGGGCTTGGCGGCGACAGAGCGGCGGCTGGCCATGGCGCTGGGCGATTTCCGGTGGGGCTCGGGATTAGGGAAACGGTAACCACCATGGAGGCACCGGCGGTGTGGCGAAGCCAAGGCGGCGCCTCAGATCGCGAGCCGGACCGGGGACAACCTGGTGATTCTTGGCCGCCGCCCGCAAGGCTTAACAGCACATTAAGCCCGATCGGCCAAAATGCCCCAATGCGAGACAGTAGCGTTTGCGTGAGGGGCAGGTCATGGCGGAGCGGGTCCTGATCGTCGACGACGACCCGGTCGCACGTCGCCTGGTCGAGAACATGGTCAGCCGCGCCGGCTACGAGCCGGCGATCGCCGAAGGCGGCGATCTTGCGCTCGCCATCCTGACCGGCGGCAAGGTCCGCATCGACTGCGTCATCCTCGACCTGGTGATGCCCGATCTCGACGGGCTCGGCGTGCTGGCCAAGATGCGCGAGGCCGGGCTCGACGTCCCCGTGATCGTGCAGACCGCGCACGGCGGCATCGACAACGTGGTCTCGGCCATGCGCGCCGGCGCGGTCGATTTCGTCGTCAAGCCGGTCGGCGCCGAGCGGCTGCAGGTCTCGCTGCGCAATGCGCTGGCGACCCGCGCGCTCGAGGGCGAGCTCAACCGCATCAAGCGCAGCCGCTCCGGTACGCTCACGTTCAAGGACATCGTCACCCACAGCCAGCGCATGCTCGGCGTGCTGCGCACCGCCGAGAAGGCGGCCGCCTCCACGATCGCGGTGCTGATCGAAGGCGAGTCCGGCGTCGGCAAGGAGCTGATCGCGCGGGCGATACACGGCACCGGCGAGCGGCGGGCAAAACCGTTCGTCGCGGTCAATTGCGGCGCGATCCCCGAGACCCTGGTCGAATCGGTCCTGTTCGGTCACGAGAAGGGCGCCTTCACGGGCGCCGCCGAGCGCCATGCCGGCAAGTTCGTCGAGGCGTCGGGCGGCACGCTGTTTCTCGACGAGGTCGGCGAGCTGCCGCTCGCCGCCCAGGTGAAGCTCCTGCGCGCGCTCCAGGAGGGCGAGATCGATCCGGTCGGCGGCAAGAAGCCGGTCAAGGTCGACGTGCGCATCATGTCGGCCACCAACCGCGACCTGATGGCCGAGGTGCGGGCCGGACGATTCCGCGAGGACCTGTATTATCGGCTGTGCGTGTTTCCCATCCTGGTGCCGCCGCTGCGCGAGCGCACCGAGGACATTCCGCATCTGATCCGCCACTTCCTGCTGCGCTTCGCCGCCGAGGAGGGCAAGCGCGTGCGCAGTGTCTCGGCGTCGGCGCTGGCGATGCTCGCCGGCTTCGCGTGGCCCGGCAATGTGCGCCAGCTCGAGAACGCGATCTATCGCGCGGTGGTGCTGGCCGAGAGCGACGAGATCGGGGTCAACGAATTCCCGCAGATCGCCGCGCTGGGGGCGGAGATCCCGCTGGTGCCGCAGCAGGAAGCCGATGCGCGTCCGGCGTCCGGAATGGGCTCGCAGCCCCTCGTCCTCGATGCGGGCAGCCCGGGCCCCCTTACGGCGCTACCGCCGAGTGCCGCCGTGCCGCTGCTCGATTCATCCGGCGACGTCCTGCCGCTGGAGTCGATCGAGGGCGCCGCGATTCGCTTCGCCATCTCGCATTATCGCGGACAAATGTCGGAAGTTGCTCGCAAACTGCGCATCGGCCGGTCGACGCTCTATCGCAAGCTCGACCAGCTCGGCCTCGCCGCCGGCCAAGGCAAGGCGAACGTGGCCGACGGGTGACACTGCCATAAAAATGCGTGAAACCCCCTCAACAAATCCATCCGGAACCGTGGTGCTTGGGCTAAATTAGCCCGACGCGGTATGTGCGGGCCTCTGCACCGTTTGCTCCGCTGTTGCTGACTGAATGCGGATGCAAACGCTTGTCGCAGTGTCGGGAAGGGAACTTTCAATGCGCGGATTTCGCCTTGGGCTACTGTTCGCCGGAACGGCCCTCGCCGTGGTTCTTGCCGTTCCCAGCATGTCGGCTTACGCGGCGGGCGCCGGCGACAAGATCGAATCGCTGGTTCCGATGCCCGACACCAGCCCCGTGCCGCCGCCGACCGCTGCCGACGTGAAGGCGGCCCCGGCCGTCGCGACACCCGCCGCCCCGGCGGCCACGACGCCGGACGCCGCCCCTGCCCCGCAGCTCGCCGCCGGCCCGGCGCTCAGCCCGGTCGACCAGCAGGTCGCCGACAAGCTGCGCGATTATCTCAGCGGCAAGGGCGACCGCATCATCGACCGCAAGAGCAAGCAGGCGGTCGACGCCTTCTACGCGGCGCGCAGCTACGCGCCGCTGTGGCTCGACAATGGCAATCCCGGCGATCGCGCCAAGGCGGTCGCCAAGTTCCTGGTGGGCGTGAGCGCCGACGGGCTCGAGCCGACCGACTATACGCTCCCCGACATCAAGCCGGGCGCCGATGCGGCCGCGCTCGCCGATGCCGAGCTCAAGTACACCGAGACCGTGCTCACCTATGCGCGCCACGCCCAGATCGGCCGCGTGCACTTCTCCCGCATCAGCGGCGACATCTCCTACAACCTGATGCCGCCGGAGCCGGCCGACGTGCTCGGCGGCCTGGTCGACGGCAAGGACATCGCCGCCGCGCTCGAGCGGTTCAACCCGCCGCACGCGGGCTACAAGGCGCTCAAGGCGAAGCTTGCCGAGGCGCGCGCCGCCAAGAACGGCGGCGGTCCGGCGCGCATCGCGGCCGGCCCGGTGCTCAAGCTGGTGCCGAAGACCCCGATGCAGGATGCGCGCGTGCCGCAGCTGCGCGAGCGGCTCGGCGTCGCCGGCGACACCAGCGACACCACCTACGACAAGGCGGTCGCCGAGGCGGTGCGCAAATTCCAGGAGAGCCACCATCTGGCGGCGAGCGGGCAACTCACTGCCGCGACGGTCGACGCGATCAACGGGCCGAAGCGCGACCGCGAGGTCGAGATCATCCTCGCCAACATGGAGCGCTGGCGCTGGCTGCCGCGCGATCTCGGCAAGGGCTACGTGATGGTCAACATTCCGGACTTCACCCTGCGGGTGATGAAGGACGGCGCGCAGGTGTGGAAGACCAAGATCGTCAGCGGCGCGCCGGGCAACCGGGCGACCCCGCTGCTCACCGAGACGATGAAGTTCATCACCGTCAATCCGACCTGGAACGTGCCGCCGTCGATCATCAACAACGAGTACCTGCCGGCGCTGGCGCAGGATTCGACCGTGCTCGACCGCATGGGCCTCAAGCTCGAGCGCAATCGCGACGGCTCGGTGCGCATCTATCAGCCGCCGGGCGAGCGCAACGCGCTCGGCCGCATCCGTTTCAACTTCCCCAACAAGTTCCTGGTCTATCAGCACGACACGCCGGACAAGCACCTGTTCGCGCGCGAGGTGCGCGACTACAGCCACGGCTGCATGCGGGTTGAGAACCCGGACAAGTACGCCGAGGTGCTGCTCGGGGTGTCGCAGCCGCAGGAGGGTTACACGGCCGAGCGGATCCGCAAGATGTACGGATCAGGCGAGGTCGACATCCACCTGAAGAACCCGATTCCCGTGCACATCACCTATCAGACCGCCTACGTGAACGACGACGGCAAGCTCATCATCCGCGACGACATCTACGGCCGCGACGCGCGCTACTTCGCGCTGATGAAGGGCGACGAGCGCAGGGTCGCCGACGTCGCGACCGACACGCGCAGCGGCGGCACCGCGGTGAAGCCGGCGAAGCTGCCGGACGGCCTGTTCGCCAGCAACGGCAGCCATGGCGGCAGCGGCGGCGGGTTGTTCGGCTGGCTGTTCAGCGGCGACCGGCAGGCGCCCGAGTACGGGCCGCGCCCGCGCGCGCAGGTCCCGCAGCAGCAACAGCGTCAGTCGGCTCAGCCGCGGCAGAGCACCTACCGCTGACGGCACGTACCGCTGAAGGCCTGTACCACTGAGGGCCTGGGCGCGGCCGGTCGGCCGTGCCCAGCCACGGCCTAACACGCTATCGCGTCTCGACTTTTCCCCAGCCCTCGACCGATGCGTCGGCTCCGTTGCGGGCCACAGCACGTTTTTGCCATACTTGCCGGGTATTTGGGGAAGTGGTGAAGGGGGACGGGGGCGCTAATCTCGCGTTAACCGATCCCAGTAAGACTCTGTTAGTGATGCGCGCCGCTTGGGGGCGTCGTGCATCCAGTCATGGGCGTCGACTGAATGCGAGATCGAAAGTGCCGATTCGTGCCACGCGCCAGGCGTTGACCCGCGGCGCGTCGCGAGCGGGGCAGTCGTTAAGCCTCGCCGTGCTGGCGCTGTTGCTGGGCAATCAAGGTCTGCAGAACGCGGTCGCCAACGGCGACACGCGGACCATTTCGTTGCACCACATGCACACCGGCGAGGACCTCACCGTCACGTTCAAGCGCAACGGGCGCTACGACGAGGAGGCGCTCAAGAAGGTCAATCACGTCCTGCGCGACTGGCGGCGCAACGAAGAGATCGAGATGGATCCGCGCCTGCTCGACATCGTGTGGGAGGTCTACCGCGACGTCGACGCCAAGGTCCCGATCCAGGTGGTGTGCGGCTATCGCGCGCCGGCGACCAACGCGATGCTGCGCAGGCGCAGCGGCGGCGTCGCCCAGCACAGCCAGCACATGCTCGGCCACGCCATGGACTTCTTCATCCCGGGCGTGCCGCTCGAGAAGCAGCGCGAGGCGGGCCTGCGCCTGCAGCGCGGCGGCGTCGGCTACTATCCGTCGTCCGGCTCGCCGTTCATCCATCTCGACGTCGGCAGCGTGCGCCACTGGCCGCGCATGTCGCACGACCAGCTCGCGAAGGTCTTCCCTGACGGCCGCACCGTGCACGTCCCGACCGACGGCCGGCCGCTCGCCGGCTATTCGCTCGCGCTCGCCGACATCCAGAAGCGCGGCTCGAGCGCGCCGTCGGAGACCTCGATCGCTGCCGCACGCGACGCCGGCGTGAGTGTCGACGCCGCGACGCCCGCCGCGCCGCGCCAGCGCAGCCTGTTCGCCGCGCTCTTCAGCAGGGACGAGGACGAGGACAAGGAGCCGGCGGCCGCCGCGCCCGCGCCGAAGGCCGAGGCGAAGCCGGAGAAGAAGCCGGCCATCAAGGTTGCCGAAGCCAAAAAGCCCGCGCCGAAGAAGCCCGCCGAGCAGGCCGCGCCGCACGTCGTCGCGCAGGCCGAGCCGAAGGCGGCGCCTGCCCCGTCGTTCAATCTCGCCTCGGCGGAAAGCCGCCCAGTGACGCCGGCTGCCGCTGCGACCACCGACGTGATCGCGAGCCGCGGCGTCTGGGATCCGCGCAAGGCCGAACCCGCTCCGCCGAAGCAGCCCCCCGCGCAAGTCGCCGCTGCGACGCCTGCGCCTAGCAAGATCGAAACGACCGGTGCGGTCGCGCCGTGGCCGGTCAAGACTGCGGATGCGAGCGGCCAGGTTCCGGCCGGGCTCGCGCTGGCCTACGCGGCGCAGCCGACTCCGGCGCCCGCGCCGGCGACGCGCAGCCTGTCACCGCCGACCCGGGTGGCCGACGCGTCCAATCGCGTGGCCGCTGTGACCACCGGCGTCGCTCCTGCGGCTCCGACCTTCAAGCACGTCACGCCGCTCGACGACATCTGGCTGCGCGCCTTGGTGCTCGCGCCCGATCTGAAGTACTACTTCACAGCCACCGTGATCGGCCAAGCCGACATGCGCGAGCTGCTGCCGCTGATGGACAAGCCCGATGTGGTCGTGACGGTGACGTTCGGCGACAATCCCAATCTCGGCCTGAACGCCGATCGCTTCACCGGCGGTGCGGTGGTGTTCGTTCCCACCACGATCTTCGAGAAGCGGCAGACCGCGGCGCTCCACTAGGCGCGCTCGGCGGCGAGGTCGACGTCATGCCCGCGCATGTCGCGGGCATTTGCGTCTTTAGGCAGTGATGATGAAAAACGTCGTGGATGGCCGGGACGTAGGCGAGCGAAGCGACGCCGTTCTTCGAACGGCTATGCCCGGCCATGACGAAGTTCGATTCGGTCAGATCAGCCCGAGCGCGTGCATGTAGGTCTCGAGCACCGCCTCGTATTCGACCCGCTCGTCCTTGTCCTGCTTGCGCAGGCGCACCACCGCGCGCATGGCCTTCACGTCGTAGCCGTTGCCCTTGGCCTCGGCGTAGACGTCGCGGATGTCGTCGGAAATCGCCTTCTTCTCCTCCTCGAGCCGCTCGATGCGCTCGACGAAGGCCTTGAGCTGATCCTTGGCGAAGCGCGTGTGCGCCTTCGTGGTCTCGGCAGCTTCGGCGGCGGCGGTGGTGGCCATGGGAACTCCTCACATCTTTCGAGCCCCATGGTTTCAGGGTCGAACGGTGCGAGGTCAAGGCGCGGGGTGCGTCATCCACACGTTACGCACACTTGGTTCTGCGCGCATTTGACACGCCGACTCGTGACGCGTCGAAATCGGCGAATCAGTGCTTGTGCGACTTGTCGAACGTGGCCTTCTGCTCGCCGCTCGCTTCACGCTGGTACTTCGCCTTCCATTCGTCGTACGGCATGCCGTAGACCGCCTCGCGGCTCGCGTTGCGGTCGAGCGCGACGCCGGTCTTGTCCGCCTCCTCCTTCATCCAGTTGGACAGGCAGTTGCGGCAGAAGCCGGCGAGATTCATGAGATCGATGTTCTGCACGTCGGTCCGCGTGCGCAGATGATCGACCAGCCGGCGAAAGACCGCGGCTTCGAGCTCGGTGCGGGACTTGTCGTCGAGAGCCATGCTGTATCTCCACGCGCGTGTGCGAGGACACGCGCCAACGCGTCGACGGACGCCAAGATAAGCGCCGGCCCCGGCCCTTTCCAGGGCCCCGGCAGGCGGCCGCGCAAGCGCCTGGGAGGGCTCGCCGGCGACCGGGTCCGCAGGGGGCGAAAATCCCGGCCTCGATCCTGCCGCCTTTCAGGCCGAAAACGATTCCGCGAGCGTTTTCATGCAGATCGGCGATCCGTACCCGGGGCCCACTGCCCCCGATAGTTGACAGGCCGTGACTGGTTCCGACAATTGCATCCACCGGGCATGAATCGTCGATCGACCAGGACGAGGCGGCGGCGCGCCGCCCTGCAGGTTTGCGCCTCGGCGGCCATCGCCGGCGCCTGCGCGGTCCTGCCGGTGCAGCCGGCCGCCGCCGACTTCCGCGTCTGCAACAACACCGCAAGCCGTGTCGGCGTCGCCATCGGCTACAAGGACAAGGACGGCTGGGCCACCGAAGGCTGGTGGAATCTGCCGAGCCGCAGCGGCTGCGAGGTCGTCCTGCGCGGCACGCTGGCGTCGCGCTACTACTACATCTACGCGGTCGATTACGACCGCGGCGGCGAATGGTCGGGCCAGGCCTTCATGTGCACGCGCGACAAGGAATTCCTGATCCGCGGCATCGGCGACTGTCTGGCGCACGGCTATGATCGCACCGGCTTCTTCGAGGTCGACACCGGCGAGCAGTCCGACTGGACGGTGCAGCTCACCGAAACAGGCGAGAGCAAGCCGAGCGGCCCCGCCACGCAGGGACCGGGACCTGGCCGCCCCGGACCCGCGCAGCCGCTGACCGCCCCGCCGACCGCTCCGGCGGCCCGGTGACACGCCACGACGATAGGCGTCATTGCGAGGAGCGAAGCGACCAAGCAATCTTCCGCCGAGCTCACATTCGTGACTGAGATTGCTTCGCTTCGCCCGCACTGACGCGCTTCGAGAGCTCCTCGATCTCCGCCACGATCGCATCCGCCGCCACGTGATGCAGCATGTGGCCGATGCCCGGCAGCACGATCAACTTCGCGCCGGGAATGAGCGTTGCAACGACGCGCGAATGGATGTTCACCCCGACCGTCGTGTCGCGGTCGCCGCTGATGATCACGGTCGGCGCCGCGATCTCGCCGTAGCGCGGCACCTGCGCGGTGACGAACGCCTTCAGCACCGCCATGTCCTGCGCGTTGGCGACGAACTCCTGCGGCCGCAGCACCAGCCGCGTGGCGGCGCGGCGCACGTAATCGGCCGGCGGCACTTGCGGCGCGAACACGCTCTCGACCCCGCGTGCGATCAGCAGCGATCCGAGCGGAAACGCGCAGGTCTCGGCGAACAGCCGGCCGATCACCGGGGTGCTGGCGAGCTGGCTGTACCAGGAGATGCCGCCCGGCCACGGGTGGGTCACCGGTGCGAGCATCACCAGGCCGGCGACGCGCTCGGGAAAATCGAGCGCCAGCGCGGCCGCGAGCGCGCCCGACCAGGAATGGCCGACGACGATCGCGCGCGGGACGCCGAGCCGGGCGAGCGCCTGCGCGATCAGCGCCGCCTGCCGGCCGGGCGAGGCATCCGCGGCTCCGCCCGGGCGGTCGCTGAAGCCGTGGCCGGGACGATCGACCAGGATGACGCGGTGGCGCGCCGCGAGCGCGGCGCCGAGGGTGAGACGCTGGTCCTCGAGATTGCCACTCGCCCCGTGCAGCAGCACGATCGGCGGCGCGTCGGTCGGTCGCGCCGGCGCGAGATCGACGACGTGCAGGCGTCCGCCCGTGACCGGCACGAGCTGTCCGGCCGGCCGATGGGCGCGCTCGAGCCGCGCGACGCCGATGGAGGTGATCGTCGCGCCGATGCCGAGGATCGCGACGATCGCGATGACGCAGGCTAGTGTCCCGATTCCGAAGTTCGCAAGCATTCGCGGCGACCTCTGAGCGAACTTCGGAATCGAAAAGGACACTGGCAACTCTATGATCTAGTGCCGCTTCTGAACCCGAAGTTCGCAACCGTACTCGCCGAGAAATCGTGCGAACTTCGGGTTCGCGGCACTAGGGAGCATGACGGGAGCCGCGGCGTGCGCGGAGGCGATGCGACGGCGGCCGGTCAGATGGGCCGGCCTTCGACCTTGTCGGTGAGGGTCTTCACCTTGTCGGCGACGCCCTTGAGGTGCGGGTCGATCGCGAGCGCGCGCCGATAGGCCTCGAGCGCGCCCTTGTCGTTGCCGATGTCGATCATGATGGCGCCGAGCCCGTTGAGGGCGCCGAAGTGCCGCGGCTCGCGCGCCAGCACCTGGGTGAGATCCGACAGCGCGCTGCCGTAGTCGCGCTTGAGGAAGAACACGGTGGCGCGCCGGTTCCACGCCTCGACGTATTTGGGCCGGATCTCGATGATAGCGTCGAGCAGGCGGATGGCGAGGTTGTAGTCCTCCGCATCGATCGCCTTCTTCACCCGGGTCATCAGCAGATTGCAGGTGTCGCTGCCGGACGCGAGCCACAGCGCCCAGATGCGGTCCTCGATGTTCTTGGCGCTCGCCTCGTCGGGCGCGACCTTGAGGGCGCCAAACAGGAAATCGAGATTGTGCAGGCGAGCGCCGCGCCGCGGCTTCGGCAGCTCTGCCGGCGGCTCGATCAGGTCCTTCTTGCCCGGCGGCTCCTGCGGCCCGACCGGCGGGCCCTGCTGCGCGGAAACACTGCCGGCCACCAGGACGGCTGCCAGCGCGAGGGTGATCGAGGACAGACGGCGATTCATGCCCCTCAATCTAGGGCCGGATGGCGGCGCCGAAAAGGCCGTCCGCATCACGGCGGCGTGACGCGGCAACGGCGGACTTATGCGTGGGCGCGTGTCCCGGGACACGCGCGGCGGCCCGGCGGCAAAAGGACGTGGCCGTACAGGAGGATGCGCTCAGCCCTGGCGCGCCTTGAAGCGGCGCTGGGTCTTGTTGATGACATAGACCCGGCCCTTGCGGCGGACGATCCGGTTGTCGCGGTGCCGGCCGCGCAGCGACTTGAGCGAATTGCGGACTTTCATCGGTGACCTCGCGCCGCGCCCGGCGCGGCCATCATCTGGCAAAAAGTTGCGCGGACCATAGGGGCGCGGGGGCGCGCCGTCAACGGTGACGCGCCACCCGGCTTCGGGGCGATTATCCCCATCGCGTCAAGAGGATAAGTCCTCAGGCGCGGGGCGCCAGATCGACCCGTACGATGTCGATATTGCCGCGCAGCGGCGGAAACCGGGCCAGCACCGCCGGGTCGTGGCCGGGGATGATGTGGGTCGGCCCGTCGGCGAGCTTCTCGACCACCGCGAAGCCCTCGATCGCCCCCAGCACGTCGGCGGCCGGGAACGGGTTGCGCTCCTCGATATTGGCCCAGTAGTGCACCGCGTCGCTCGCCAGCACGACCCAGCCGCGCGCCGTGTGGACGCGCACCACCTGCAGCCCGCCGGTGTGGCCGCCGATCAGGTGCACCGTGACGCCGGGCGCGACCTCGCCCTCGCCGTCGTGGAACGCGACGCGGCCCGCATAGAGGTTGCGCACCAGCGCCACCACGTCGTCGACCTCGCTCTGGCGGCGGAACCACTTGTGGCAGATGCAGCGGCTGGTCGCCTGCGCCATCTCGGCGTCCTGGATGTGGAAGGTCGCCTTGGGAAACAGGTCGATGTTGCCGGCGTGGTCCCAGTGCAGA
>Ga0075425_100007638_pt1 | contig 11435 bp, 8 predicted proteins | sample SoiMethybrSBSTD4_FD_75300 | JGI IMG/M metagenome (GOLD analysis project Ga0075425, IMG submission 75300) | Bulk soil microbial communities from a Populus tree surrounding site in Tennessee, USA - Soil MetaG P. TD hybrid SBSTD4 | ecosystem: Environmental > Terrestrial > Soil > Tree plantation...
ACGTTGAGGATGCGTCCCTTCAGCGGGGTGAGGCCGACCGCGGTGTTGTCGATCTTCACCATCGCGCCCGGCGGCGTGGACGAGACGTCGGCCGTGCCCGTCACGGGTGCGCTCCGCGAGAGGGTCGGCCGCACCTCGGTGCGCGGGGTCTGCGCGGTCAGCATGACGGACTCGACCGCCGGCGCGTAGCCCTCCAGCTCCACCTTGATCTCGTGCGCTCCCAGCGGGACGTCGTGCACGTCGAAGGGCGTCTTGCCGACGCTCTGGCCATCCACACTGACGGCGGCTCCGGTCGGAATGCTCTCGACGTGGACGACGCCGACGGTCACGGGCGGGGGAGTCGGCGAGGCCTTCACCGGCGACGGCGAGACCGACGCCACCGCGGGGCTCGGCAGGGGCTGGGCCTTCTTGCGGTTCCACAGGACGATGAGCGCGGTGGTGAGCACGATCAGGAACAGCACGAGCCCGACCCCGCCCAGGGCGAGCGTCATCATCGAGCGCCGCGGCTCCGGCAGCGCCGGCGAGGGCGCCGTCTCCGTGATCACGACCTCCTCATCCGGCGGGGGCGGAGGCACGTCGGCCGGCAGCGGAGGCGGGCCCGGGCGAGCGGGCGGCTCCCCGGAGCTGCGCATCAGGATCGTCGCCGGCTCCTCGGATTCCGGCTCCGGCATCGGAGCGCGCGCCGGGCGCGCGCCGGTGGCGCGGGCCTGGCCCTGCCCGCGCATCAGCACCGTCGCCGCGTCCGCCTCTTCCGGGGCCGGAGCGGCCGGCGCGGAGGGACGGCGCGGGACGGGGGGCGGGGCCTTCAGGAAGACCGTCGCCTCTTCGGAGCTGTCGGGCTCCGCCGCGCGGGCCACGGGCGCGCGGGTCGCCCCCGTCCCCAGGTTCGCGGTGGGCGGACCCGTGCGCCGAGCGGGAGCAGCGCCGGTCCGCGGCGGCGCCGGAATCGGAGGGGGGGCCGCCGGCGGATTCGTCTTCCGGGCCGGGGCCGCGGCCGGCTTCGCCGGCGCCGGGCGGGCCACCGGGGCACGCGTCCCTGGTGGATCGGTCTTGCGGGCGGCTTCGTCCGTCACGACGGGCAGGGCCGCCGTCACCTCGTCTCCCGGCCTCGAGCCCGCGGTGGGCGCGGGGCTGCGCACCGCGCTGGCGGTCTCTTCGATGGCCCCGAACCACGCCCCGAGGCAATATTCGAGGTCCTGCACGAACTCGGTCGCGGTCTGGTAGCGGTCGTCCGGCTTCTTGGCCAGAACGCGCCCGAACACCTCGTGCCACTTCTCCGGGACGAGGCCGTTCATCTCGAGGTTCGCGGGCTCGATCGGGTCGACGTGGACGAGCTTGTAGAGGATCGACGTCACGTTGTTGCCCGGGAACGGCTGCTCCCCGCACAACATCTCGAACGCGCAGACGCCCAGGGAGAAGATGTCGCTGCGGCCGTCGAGCTTGTCCCCCATGGCCTGCTCGGGGGACATGTAGGACGGGGTCCCGAGAAGCGTCCCCGACTGCGTCATCTCCGCGTCCACGAGCTTGGCGATCCCGAAGTCCGTGACCTTGACGCGGTCCGTGTCGTAGAGGATCAGGTTCGAGGGCTTGATGTCGCGATGGATGACGCCCTTGGTGTGCGCGTAGTCGACGGCGGACGCGACCTGGCTGACGAGGCCGATGACCTTCTCGGGCTTGAAGCGCAGGCCGCGCTCCAGGATGGAAGCGATCGTCTCCCCTTCGACGTACTCCATGGCCAGGTAGGGGAGGCCGCCCTCTTCCCCGATGTCGAACAAGGTGACGATGTTCGGATGCGAGAGGGTGCCCGAGATCCGGGCCTCGTGGTAGAACCGCTCGATGAAGGATTTGTACTGAGGGCTCTGCCGCGGGATGTCCAGGCGGATCGTCTTGATGGCCAGCGTACGCTTGATGAGGGGGTCGAAGGCCTTGTAGACCGCGCCCATCGCGCCGTACCCGATGCTCTCCTGCACCTGGTACCGCCCGATGACGTTCGGCATCCCCTCGCCCGCGTGTGGCGTTTCGTCCATGTCCCCGCCTGATTTCGTCAGGATCGCAACCCGCGCGCGAAAATCGCGAGACTTGGGACTGTAGCATCGCGGTGAAAAGGTGTCAACGATTGCGACGGTCAAGTGCCGACACATGAAGGGCTTGCAGCGAGTCCTCATGGAACATCGCCCGCGCAGCGGACGTAACCTACGACGCGGATGAACTACAATGGCCGGGCGATGGCGTCGCGGCCCCCGATCCTCATTGACTACGGGGCCTTCCAGCAGCCGCCGAGCCGCCTCTTCCGCGATTACCTGACGAGCTCCCCCGCCGTCCAGCCCTTCTACGGGTCCGTCCGCTGGGACCTGGAGGGCCTCGAGGCCTCCGCGGACAATGCGCTGCGCACCGAGCGGCCCCGAGACACCGTGGTCGAGGCGCTCATCCGGCAACAGGAGGCGCGCGAGGCTCTCGGAGCCGCCGCCCAGGCGCGGCGGCTCCGTGATCCCCGGGCCACGGCGGTGGTCACCGGGCAGCAGGCCGTCCTCTTCGGCGGCCCGCTGTACGTCCTCTACAAGGCGCTGGCCGCGGTCGTGGTCGCGCGCGCCCTCGAAGCCCGGCGCGGCGCCCCCGTGGTGCCCGTTTTCTGGGTCGCGGCCGACGATCACGACTTCGCCGAGATCCGATCCACGACGGTGCTGGACGAGACGGGCCAGATCCACGACGTGCGCTACTCGCCGCACCGCGAGCCGGCGGGCCAGCCCGCGGCCCGGATCGCGCTCGACGACACCGTCTCCGCGCTCGTGGAAGAGCTGCGCGGGCGTCTTCCGGCCGGACTGCATCGGGACGAAGTGCTGTCGCTGGTGGCCGCCTGTTATCGCCCCGGCGCCACCCTCTCCGAAGCCTTCGCCCGCCTCCTCTCCAAGCTCCTTCCCGATCTCGTCGTCCTCGATCCCTCCGACCCCGCGCTCAAGACGCCCGCCCTCCCCGTCTTCACGCGCGAGCTGGTGGAGCACTCCCCCACCTCGCGCCTGGCCGCGGAAGCGGGTGAGCGGCTGCTGGCCGCGGGCTATCACCAGCAGGTGCCGGTGCGCGCGGGCTTCTTGAACCTGTTCGTGTACATGGACGGCGAGCGTCGCGCGATGGGCTGGGAGAACGGCATCATCGAGGTACGGGGGCTCGGACGGAAGATGCCCGTAGCGGAGGCGCAGCGCCTGCTCGACAAGGACCCGTCCGCGTTCAGCGCGGGCGTGCTCCTGCGGCCGCTGACCCAGGACCTCCTCCTCCCGACGGCCGCGTACGTGGGGGGGCCGGCGGAGATCGCGTACCACGCGCAGATCGGTCCTTCCTATGCCCACTTCGGCATCCCGCGCCCCGTGCTGGTGCCGCGCCCGAGCGTGACCCTCGTGGAGCCCGCGCAGGCGCGCGCGCTGGAGTCGGACGAGATCTCGCTGCCCGACCTGCAGGCGGACCCGCAGGGCCTGCTCTCGCGCTGGGCACGCCAGGACTATCCGGAGGTGGGGGCCGCCTTCGACCGCACGCGCAAGGCGATCGAGAAGGAGATGGCCACCGTCGAGGAGATGCTGGGCACCCTCGACCCGACCCTGAAGGCCGCGGCCGACGGCGCACGCGGACGCGCCCTCCACCAGGTGGAAGCCCTGCAGGAGAAGGCGATGCGCGCGCTCAAGAAGCGCGACCAGTCGCGCGCGGACCGGCTGCGGCGCACGCGCGACGCGCTCATGCCCGGCGGCGCCTTCCAGGAGCGGGGCCTCGGCCTGGTGAACCTCCTGGCCCGGCACGGCCAGGCCGTGGTCGAAGACGTGGCCCAGCGCATCGATCCCTTCGCGCGCGGCCACCAGGTGATCTACCTGTGAACATCGGCATCACGTGTTACCCGACGGTGGGCGGCTCGGGCGCGGTGGCGGCGGAGCTGGGCAAGCAGCTGGCGCGGCGCGGCCACTCCGTGCACTTCGTGTCCTACCGCCTGCCCTTCCGCCTGGACGAGTTCCAGGAGAACGTCCGCTACCACGAGATCGACCTCACCACCTACAGCCTCTTCGAGTACCCGCCGCACGACCTGGCCCTGGCCGCGAAGATGGCGGAGGTGGCGCGCGAGAACAAGCTCGACCTGTTCCACGTCCACTACGCGATCCCGCACGCCATCACGGGCATCCTGGCCCAGCAGATGCTGGGGGCCAGTCCCCCGAAGCTGATCACGACCCTGCACGGCACCGACATCACGCTCGTGGGCCAGGACCGCACGTTCTTCGAGATCACGAAGTTCGGGATCGAGCGCTCGGACGGCGTGACTGCGGTGTCGGAGTTCCTGAAGAAGATGACGGCGGACGAGTTCCAGATCACCAAGCCCATCCAGGTGATCCCGAACTTCGTGGACATCTCCGCCTTCAGCCGCACCCACGGCTACCGGGACCGCGCCACCTTCGCGGCCGCGGGCCAGAAGATCCTCCTGCACGTGTCGAACTTCCGGCCCGTGAAGCGCCCGCTGGACGTGGTGCGCATCCTGGAGCGCGTGATCCGCGAGGTCCCGGCCGTGCTGCTCATGGTCGGGGAGGGCCCGGAGCGGGCCTCCGCTAGAGCCCTGGCGCGCCGGCTCGGGCTCTCCGATCACGTCCGCTTCCTCGGGCGGCAGGACCGCATCGAAGAGCTGACGGGCTCGGCCGACGTGTTCCTCCTTCCCTCCGAGCTCGAGTCGTTCGGCCTCAGCGCGCTGGAAGCCCTGGCTTCCGGGGTGCCCGTGGTGGGCTCGGATGCGGGCGGGCTGCCGGAGGTGGTCAAGCACACGGAGACGGGGTTCCTGCTCCCCGTGGGCGACATCGAAGGCATGGCCGCGCGCACCATCGAGATCCTCAAGGACGAGCAGCACTGGCAGGCCCTGAGCGCGGCCGCCCGGCGCCGCGCGGCCGCCCTCTTCGGCGCGGAGCGCGTGGTCGGCGAATACGAGCGCTTCTACGAGCGGGTGCTGGCCGGGGCCTGAGCGGGCGCGCGCCCGGCCGCGCGGGCGACGGTGTCGACGAGGGCCGCCGGCTCCACCGGCTTGATCAGGTGATGCTGGAAGCCGGCCTGCTCTCCGCGCTCGCGGTCCGAGGGCTGGCCCCAGGCGGTGAACGCGACCGCGGGCACGCGCGCGCCCGCTCCTGGAGAGGCGCGCACCTTCTTCAGGAACGCGAACCCGTCTTCCCCCGGCAAGCCGAGGTCACAGACGATCACGTCCGGGGTGCCGTCGCCGTAGGCGCGCAGCGCCTCCGCGGCATCGGGCACCGCGCGCACGCGGGCCCCCGCCTGCTCGAGCACGAAGGTGGCCGTCTCCCGCGAGTCCGCGAAGTCCTCCACGAGCAGGACGGAGAGGCCGGAGAGCACGCCCGTGGCGGGGGTCGCGGGCCCGGGACGGATCGCATGCGGCTCCACCCGCAGTCCTCCCGCCTGGATGGAGAGGCGGTAGGGATGCGTCTCGTGGGCGGAGCCGCGCATCTTCAGGACGCGCAGGGTGCGCTCCAGCTCGTACCCGCGCGCGTTGTAGTCGAGGGCCAGGATCGCATCCGCGATGGTCGAGAGATAGGGCGCCGTCTGCTCGGCCCCGCCGCCCGTGACCGTCTGCGTGAAGAGGGCGCCCTTGCTGTGCTCGCGCAACAACGACGCGAGCCCGATCATGAACTGGCGGAACCCCTTCTCGGAGGCGGAGTGCTCGATGGACGAGATGCTGTCGAGCACGACCAGGGCCGGGTCGAACTCCTCGATGCCGGAGCGGATGCTGACGAGCAGGTCCTCCAGACCCAGCGCCTCCGGATACCGGCAATCCACGCGCAGGTTGCCCGCCCGCACGAACTCGTCCATCGACATCCCGATGGTCTCGTAGTTGCCGAGGAGGATGGAGCGGGGCTCTTCGAAGCCGTAGTAGATGACGCGCTCGCCGCGCGCCGCTCCCGCCCGGGCGTAGAGGCCGGCCAGCATCGTCTTGCCGCTGCCCGTGGGTCCGCGCACGATCACCATCGAGTCGCGGAAGAGGCCGCCCATGATCATGGTGTCGAGGCCGGGGAACCCGCTGGAGTAGCGCGCGGCGTCCGCGGTCTGGGGCCCGGTGCGCACGTCGAGGGGGAAGATGGAGATGCCCTTGGCCGTGATCGTGAACGGGTATTCGCCCTTCTGGTGCCCGCTGCGCCGGTACTTGTTGATCTCGATCGTGCGCCGCCGCCGCTCGCCGTCCACGATGTTGCGCAGCACGATCACCATGTCGCAGACGTAGTCCTCGACGCCCAGCGTGGTCAAGGTCCCCTCGCCGGACGCGGCCTCGGCCAGGATCACCGCCGTGAGGTCCAGCTTGCGGAAGGCGAACACGAGCTGGAAGAAGAGGCTGCGCACGACCTCCTGGGGAGGACGCGGGCTGAAGAGCGCGCTCACGGAGTCGACGACGATCGCGCGCGCGCCCGTCGACTTCACCAGGGCCTCCACGCGGTGCACGAGGCCGGACAGGTCGTATTCGCCGCTGACCACGAGGGGCCCGTCCATGGGACGGGTGGCGTCGCTGAGGCGCAGTCCGCCCGAGGCCACCGCCCCGCTCACGTCGAAGCCCAGGGCGTCACCCGTCTCCACGATGTCGGCCGGCGACTCCTCGACGGCCAGGAGGATGGTCGGGACGCCTTGGCGCACGAAGGAGACCGCGATCTGGAGGGCGAGGATCGTCTTCCCGGTGCCGGCCTTGCCCACCACCAGCACCGACCGTCCCGCCGGCAGCCCCCCTTGCGACAGCCGGTCGAGGCCGGGGACTCCGGTCGGGATCTTGGCGACGCCCTCGCTCACAGCGGCCGCTCGACCCCACCGAGGCGGAGAAGGCCGACGATGACGTCGTGATCGCTGAGGTCGCCCACCACCCAGGCCCCGGTCGGACCGGCGCCCTTCAGGATCAAGGTGGGCGTGAACACCACGCGGTCCTCTTCCGCCCGCAGGGCGTCTTTGGTCACGTCGCGGACCTCGAGCGAGATGGCGTCGGCGTCATAGCCGGCCAGGACGGCATCCAGGTTGCGGCGAGCCTTGAGGGACAGAGCGGAGCCGGGGCTCACGTAGAGAATGAGCTGGGTCGACACTCCCCACCACGCGCGGGGCGGCCACGCGTGCGGCCGCGCAACGCATGACTCGAATCTAGCACGCGCTCCGGGTTGCGCCGGGCGGGGCACGAACGAAAGCGGGACGGCCGGAGCCGCCCGCTGTCAGCGCGTCCGCTTGTCGCGCGGGCGGCCGGTCACCGCATCCTTCACGGCATCGACCCCGCGCTCGACGCCGTCCTTGACCTTGCCCGCGGTCTCGTCCACGGCCCCGCGGTTGCGCAGGCGATCGTCGTCCAGGAGTTCCCCGGCCGCTTTCTCCATTCGCCCCTTCACCTTGTCGCCTGTTCCGCTGGTCATTTCGTGCCTCCTCGTGTTCCCGTTTCCGGTCTTTGATCTCAGGGGGGGAATTGACGCCCGTCTTGGTCGGCGTCAACTCCCCCCTGAAACCCCCCGTCGCTCCGCGCCGCTGCGCGACGCGCTGACATCAACAGCAAGGGGCGTGCCGTCCGACGAGTACAATCGCGCCATGGACGCCTTCGACATCGCCGGTCTCTGCGCGCATCCGGACGATGCGGAGCTGGTCATGGGCGGCACCCTCGCCCGCGAGGCGGCGGCCGGCCGTCGCGTGGCCCTGGTGGATCTCACGCGCGGAGAGAGCGGCAGCCGCGGGTCTCCCGAGCTGCGCGCGGCGGAGGCGGCGGAGGCGGCGCGCATCCTCGGCGTCGTCCATCGCGAATCGCTCGGGCTGCCGGACTCGGCCCTGGAGCGAACGGTCGCCCATCGGGACGCCGTGGTGGCGGCGCTGCGCCGGCTGCGGCCGGCGGTCGTGATCACCCAGCACTGGGACCAGCGGCATCCCGACCATGCCATGGCCAGCCATCTCGTCTACGACGCGTGCTTCATGGCCGGCCTCCGGAACTACCGTAAGGACCTCGGAGACTGCTTCCGCCCGCGCAAGGTCGTCTTCGCCACGAGCATGACGGAGGCGATCGAGGCCCCGCCCAGCTTCGTGGTCGACATCACGAAGACCTTCGACGTCAAGATGCGCGCCATCCGTGCCTTCGCCAGCCAGTTCGCGCCCGCGCCCGGAGAAACGGTCACGCTGCCCTTCGACCGTTTCCAGGAGTCCGTCGAGCTCACCGCGCGCCGCCATGGTCAACGCATTGGCGTGACCTTCGGCGAGGGGTTCGTGACGCGCGAGCCGGTGGAGGTGTCCGACCTCGTGGCCCTGAGCGGCCGCTCGATCTAGCCGGCCCTACGTGCCCGCCCCGCCGCGGGCCGTGCGCTGCCGGTGCTTGTGGTCGGACCAGAGGATGTTGAAGACGAGGGTGACCCCGCCCGCGGCCGCGAAGAAGAAGCAGACGATGGCCAGGCCCGGATAGCCGAGGATCCGGAAAGACGTCTCCACGCGCATGAGCAGGGCCGCCCCCACGATGAGCGAGGCGAGGATGAGGCCCATCGTGATGCGGTTGGCGACCTTGATGAACCCCTCCAGCAGCATCTTCTCGTCGATCGCGTCCACCTTGACCTCGAGCGAGTTGCTGGCCACGCGGTCGAGGATGGTGTTGACGCGCCGGGGCAGGTTCTCCGCGAACTCCTTCAGCTCCATCACGCCCGCGAACAGGTTCCCGGGCGAGAGGCTCTTGCGCACGCGCTGGCGCATGAGCTCGGCGGCGTTGCGGCGGATGGCCGCGTTGGGATCGAAGTCGGGATCGAGGGTGCGGCCCACCAGATCGAGGTTGAGGAGCGTCTTGCCGAGCATGGTCAGCTCGGGCTCGACACGGATGCCCCGGTCACCCGACATGCGGGCCAGCATCAGCACCACGCGGCCCACCTGCATCTGGCCGACGGTCGCGCCCACGCTCTGGGCCACGAGGTCGGCCACGTCGCGCCGGAGCCCCTTCTCGTCGAAATGCGGCTGCGCGTCGCCCAGGGTGATGGCGACCGTCGCCGCCTCCTCCGCCCTTCCCTCCGCCACGGCCAGGAGCAGGCGCAGCAGCTTCTCCTGCATGCCCGGCGGGATGCGCGCCACCATGCCCAGGTCGAGCAGGGCGACGCGGTTGTCGTCGGTCAGGAAGACGTTGCCGGGATGGGGATCGGCGTGCACGAAGCCGTCGACCAGGATCTGCTGCAGGTAGGCGCGGAAGAGCTGCTCGGCCAGGACCTCGCCGTCGATCTCCGTGCGCACGAGCGGGCTGAGCTTGGTGATCTTCTCGCCGCGGATGTAGTCGATGGTGAGGACGCGCGACGTGGTGTAGTCCGTGACGGGCAGCGGGACCACGATACGGTCGAAACCGCGCAGGTTCTCGGCCAGCACCTCCAGGTTGCGCGCCTCCATGCGGTAGTCGAGCTCGCGCAGCAGCGTCTTGCGGAACTCCTCGAGCATGGTCGCGAACCCGAAGCGGCGTCCGGTCACCGTGTGCTGGTCGGCGAAGGTGGCGATCTCCGCCAGGGCCTCGAGATCCTTGACGATCACGTCGCGAATCCCGGGCCGCTGGACCTTGACCGCGACCCGGCGCCCGTCGCGCAGGGCCGCGCGGTGCACCTGGCCCAGCGACGCCGCCGCCACCGGGACCTGCTCGAACTCGGAGAAGGCCTTCGAGAGCCGGACGCCCAGCTCGGAGCTGACGATCGCCTCCACGTCCATGAACGGGAACGGCTCGACCTTGTCCTGGAGCCGGGCCAGCGCCTCCATGTAGGACAGGGGGAGGATGTCGGCGCGCGTGGACAGGAGCTGGCCGAGCTTGATGAAGGTCGGGCCCATCTTCTCGAGGTCGGCCGCGAGGTGCTCGGCGAGCTTCTCCTCGCTGGGAGTGGCCACCGGTCCCTCGGTCACGGCCTCCTCGAGCCCCGCGTTCTTCACGAGGTCGGACCGCCCGTACTTCATGAAGAGGGCGGCGATGTCCTTGTAGCGCTTGAGGTGCTCGCCCTTCAGTGAGATTCCCATTTCTTGGTGATGCCAATTTCTATCGTACAGGCGCGATCGTCCCCGCGAAGGAGACCAGCGTCGTTTCGTCGAGGAGGGTCTTTGGCCGGGTCAGTCGCGGCGCGGACGCACGGCGTCGAGGAGGAGCAGCACGATGCCGATGCTGATGGCGGAGTCGGCCACGTTGAAGTCCGGCCACACGTGGCTGCGCCAATAGACGTGGACGAAGTCGGTCACGTATCCCAGCCGCACGCGGTCGACCAGGTTTCCGATCGCGCCGCCCGCGACCAGGGACAGCGCGATGCGCAGCGCCAGCGGGCCTTCGCCCAGGCGCCGCCAGTGCACGAGCACGAGGACGAGGACGAGGCCGCTGAGCACGGCCAGGACGATGGCCTGGGCGGGGAGGCCTCCCCCGGAGAGGACCCCGAAGGCCATCCCCACGTTCCGTCCGTGGACGAGGCTGACCAGACCGGGGATGATCTCGTGGGACTCGTAGAGGCGCATCTCGCGACGGACCAGCGCCTTCGTGATCTGGTCGAGGACGATCACGGCCAGGGCGATGGCCACCTCGGCCAGGCGCGAGATGCGGGCGGGAGCGGGCAAGGGCGCATTGTACAGGCTCGGATTTGCCGGCGGTTCCGGATAGAAGGCGCGGGCGGCCCGGCCTAGATTACGGTCATGTTGATGATGCAGCCGCGGAGCGACGTGGACGGGGTCGAGACGCTGGAGGACGGGGCGCGCTGGCGGGCCTTGTGCGCGCGCGACCGGAGCTGGGACGGCCGTTTCGTCTTCGCCGTGCGCACGACGGGCGTCTATTGCCGCCCGTCCTGCCCGGCGCGACGGCCCCTCCGCCGCAATGTCTCGTTCTTCACCGAGCCGGATTCGGCGGAGCGGGCCGGCTTCCGGGCGTGCCTCCGCTGCCGCCCGCGGGAGACGGGGGCCGCGGACACACGCGCGGCCATGGTGGCGGCGGCCTGCCGGTTGCTCGCGGAGGATCGCGACCAGCCCTGGCGGCTCGGGGCCCTGGCCCAGGCGGTCGGGGTGAGCCCGCGTCATCTGCTGCGCACGTTCAAGGACGCGCTCGGGGTGACGCCGCGACAGTACGCGGACGCCCGTCGCATGGCCGCCTTCAAGGGAAGGCTGAGGGGAGGAGATTCCGTGACGGGAGCGATGTACGACGTCGGCTTCGGGTCTTCGAGCCGTCTGTATGAGGACGTGCAGGGCCGGTTGGGGATGACCCCCGCGACCTATCGCCGGGGCGGGCGCGGAATGGCCATCGGCTACACCGTGACGACGTCTCCGCTCGGCCGCCTGCTGGTGGCGGCGACGGAGCGCGGGGTGGCCGCGGTGAGCCTCGGTGACTCCGAGAGCGCGCTCGAGGCCGCCTTGCGCAAGGAGTACCCGCAGGCGGAGATCCGCCGCGACGACGCGGGCCTCCAGCGCTGGGTGCGCCTCGTCCTGGACGA
>Ga0075425_100007639_pt1 | contig 11435 bp, 6 predicted proteins | sample SoiMethybrSBSTD4_FD_75300 | JGI IMG/M metagenome (GOLD analysis project Ga0075425, IMG submission 75300) | Bulk soil microbial communities from a Populus tree surrounding site in Tennessee, USA - Soil MetaG P. TD hybrid SBSTD4 | ecosystem: Environmental > Terrestrial > Soil > Tree plantation...
CCGCAGGGTCCGGCGGGTCCGCAGGGTCCGGCGGGTCCGCAGGGTCCGCAGGGTCCGCAGGGTCCGGCGGGCCCAACCGGGCCGACGGGACCGGCCGGCTACGGCGCAGCGCTGGTCGTCGACGCGAACGGGACGGAAATCGGCGTCGCGACCGATCCGTACAGCGGCGCGGTGATGCACCGCGTCGGCGATGACGCCGTGACGTTGTGGATGTCGACGACGGGCGGGGCGCGATCGGAAGAGGATCCGATCGACTTTTACTACGCGACGCCCGACTGCTCCGGTCCGCGCTATGTGACCACGGCGTTCGCGTCCGGATTCTCGCATGCCGGCTATGTTCACAACGGCGTGCTCTTCTACACGCGGACGCCCGATCCGTTGGGGACGGTCCAGGCGCCGGTCGGCTCGTACGAGCATTACAACGCGCACGAAGACGCGATGCAGCCCGGCGTCTGCAATCAATTGGCCGACGGGACGACCGCCTCGGTCGGTCTGGCCATCACGGTGAACGATCCGGCGCTGGCCAACATGGCGCTGCCGCTTCGCATCAAGTAAGTCGCGCGACGAATCGAACGTCGCAGGCCACGAGCCGCCGGCGGCGCTGACGCGCGGAGATGTTCCGCGCGTCGGCGGCCTTGCCGTCCGTGCCGCCATATAATCCGCGGCATGAGACGAACGTCGGGCGTCTTGCTGAGCGTCATGGTCGCGACCGCCGCAGCGGCGGCGCAACCGCCCGCGGCGATCGAGCCGCTGCGCAGCGCCGGCGCGAACGACATCGCGGCCGGCAAACGCATTTTCGAATCGCAATGCGCCTGGTGTCACGGCACCAACGGCGCCGGCGGCACCGGTCCGACCCTGCAGACCGTCGCGCTCCGGCACGCCGCCAACGATCGATCTCTCGTCGACATCATCCGAACCGGCATTCCCGGCACCGACATGCCGGGCTTCACGACCGTGCTCACGGAGCGGACGGCGTGGCAAACCGCGGCGTACGTTCGCTCGCTCGGCCGCGTCGCGGCGCGGCCGGCGCCGGGTGATGCAAAACGCGGCGCGGCGCTGTACGAGTCGGCCGGATGCGGCGCCTGCCACGTCATCGCCGGGCGCGGCACGACGATCGGTCCTGAGCTGACGTCGATTGGCGCGCTGCGCGGCGCCTCGCACCTCCGGGAATCGATCGTCAATCCTGCGGCGGCACATCCAGCCGGGTACCTCGTCGTGCGCGCCACGACGAAGGCAGGCCGTCAGATTCGCGGCATCCGGATCAACGAAGACGTGTTCTGGATCCACATCCGCGATGCCGGCGGCGTCGTGTACGTGCTGGAGAAGTCGGATCTGTCCGCGCTCGATCGTGAGCTCGAGGGGACGCTGATGCCGTCATACGCGTCGCGTTTCTCAGCCGCGGAGCTCGACGATCTGGTGGCCTTCCTCGCGACGTTGAGAGGCGCCTCATGAGGGCTGCCCACCATTCGACCGCCTGCAGTGACACGAAACCGGGAAACCACGAAACCGCGAAAGCCTTCGTGCAGCTCTTGGCGGTGATCGCGCTGTGCGCCGCGGCTCTCACGCCGATGGCGGCGCAGGTGAGCTCTTCTCGCCTCGCGACTCAAGCGACCGCCGATGGCAACTGGCTGATCTACTCGGGCGCGTACACGTCGCAGCGCTACTCGCCGCTCGATCAACTCTCACCGAGCAACGTGAACCGTTTGAAGCCGCTGTGGGTGTATCAACCGCCCGGCGCTGGTTCGCTCGAGGGCACACCAGTTGTCGCCGACGGCGTGATGTACGTCACCTCCGCGCCGGCAAGCGTTGTCGCGCTCGATCTGCGAAGCGGACGGCCGATTTGGGAATGGAGCCGTCCGATCGCACCGTCGGTGTTGAATCTCGGATTTCCGCGCGTCAATCGCGGCGTCGCGATCCTCGACAACATGGTCTACGTCGGGACGCTTGACGGATTCCTCGTCGCGCTCGACGCCAAGAGCGGCACCGAGCGATGGGTGGTGCCGGTCGGCGACAATCCGACGGGCCACGCGATCACGGCGGCGCCGCTCGCCGTGGACGACAAGGTGATCGTCGGCATCAGCGGCGGCGAAGCAGGCATTCGCGGATTCCTCGATGCATACGACGCCAAAACCGGCAAACAGGTGTGGCGCCTCCACACCGTGCCGTCTCCCGGCGAGCCCGGCAGCGACACGTGGGCCGGCGACAGCTGGGTGCACGGCGCCGGCGCGACGTGGCTCACCGGCTCGTACGATCCCGCGCTGAAGCTGCTCTACTGGGGCACCGGGAATCCCGGACCGGACTGGAACGGCGACGCGCGCAAGGGCGACAACCTCTTCACCTGTTCGCTGCTCGCGATCGACGTCGAGACCGGGAAGATGCGCTGGCATTTCCAGTTCACGCCGCACGACGTCCACGACTGGGACGCCAATCAGATTCCAGTCCTCGTCGACACACAATTCGGCGGACAGCCGCGATCGCTCGTCGTGATGGCGAACCGCAACGGCTTCTTCTACGTGCTCGATCGCAAGACCGGCGAGTATCTGCTCGGCGCGCCGTACGCGAAACAGACCTGGGCGAAGGGACTCGACGAGAAGGGACGGCCGATCCTGGTGCCCGACATGGAGCCGTCCGAGAAAGGCACGCTCGTCTATCCAAGCCTGCAGGGATCGACGAACTGGTCGAGTCCGGCCTACAGTCCGCTGACCGGACTGCTGTACGTTCCGGTCCGCGAGATGGGATCGATCTACTACAAGTCGTCGACCGAGTATCGCCCCGGCACCTACTTCACCGGCGGGAGCGAAAAGCGGCTGGACGAGGAATCGTGGGGCGCGGTCCGCGCGATCGACGTGAAGAGCGGGAAGGCGGTGTGGGATTTCACGCTGCCGACGCCGCCGTGGGCGGGCGTGATGGCGACGGCCGGCGGACTCGTGTTCGGCGGATCGAACGAAGGCAACTTCTACGCGGTGGATGCGGCCAGCGGGAAGCCGCTCTGGCAATTCCAGACCGGCGGCGCGATCCGCTGCGCGCCCATGTCATTCCTGGCAGAGGGGAAACAGCGGATCGTCGTCGCCGGCGGTCACGCGATCTTCGTCTTCGGCCTCGAATAGCTCTCCACCACGGAGGACACTGAGGACACGGAGTTCAGGATGTTCAGAAGCTTGGCTTCGCACCTTTGTGCTCTTTGTGCCCTTTGTGTCCTTTGTGTCCTCCGTGTCCTCCGTGGTTCTTTCTCCCTCAGAATCCGAACCTCACACTGAACTGCGCGGCCCTCGGTTGACCGTTGCCGCCGCGCAGCGCCGTGAGCACGAGGAAATCAGGCAGCCGCTGATCGGATCCGAATGCGACCTGCCCCGGATTGCTGAAGTTCGCCGTGTTGAAAATGTTGAACAGCTCGAAGTTCGCGTCGATGGTCGTGGCGCGGTACGGCCGCAGCCGGTACGCGAACCGCAAATCGGTCTGCTTGTAGCCGGGCCCTCGCGCGCCGTTGCGACCACCGTCGTTATCCACGCAGATCGAGTTCAGCCCCACGCCACAGTAGTGACCCGCGGGAATCAGGTCGAAGAGCCTGCCGTTGCGGTCGGCGTCGATGTTCGAGTTGTAGAGGCTCATCGGCGCGCCGGTCAGCAACCGGTAGACACCGCTCAGCGTGAGGCCGCGCGTCTTCGGGATCTCGACGCGGCCGCTGATGGTGAGGTTCTGCCGGCGGTCGGCGTCGAGTGGTCCGAAATTCCGGTCGAGCCTCGGATCGCCGAGCACCTGATAGTTGTTGTCGGCGGTCTGGTTGGCCTCGGCGTTGCCGCGCGCGTAGCCGACGGCGTACGACACGCGCGCCTGCCAGTGATTGCTGAACCGCTTCTCGAGCATGAAGTTGGCGCCGTCGAACTGCGACGAGCCGTCGTTGACGCGCGTGATCACGGGATTGACGAAGGGGGCAATCCCGAGCTGGCCGGCCAGATTGTCGAGATCCGTGTAGACCAGGCGGCCAGTCCGGCTGGTGTCGACACGGAGCGCCGGATTCATGTCGAAGTTGATCAGCTGATCGTGGTTCCAGCTGTGGATGTAGTCCACGGTGGCGGCCATCTGTCGTGCGAACTGCCGCTCGTAGCCGAACGTCACCTGATGCACGTTGGGGACGGCGCGATCGGGATTGTCGAGGAACGCGGTGCCGGTGTTACGCCCAATCGATCCCGGCGGGAACAGCGCGTTGATCGCCGCGAAGTTGACGACTGGACCGTTCATGAGAAATGGATTGGTCGGGAACTCACCGCGACTCGGACCCGGATCCGCCGCCGACGTCGGAAACGATGCGGTGAACGAATCGCTGAAGACGCCCGTCGAGACAAACGGTGTCGTCGTCTGCAGCGTGATCTTGTCGTAGAAGATTCCGTAGCCGCCGCGGAACAGCGACGTGGCGCTGCCGCGCGGCCGCCACGCGATGCCGATGCGTGGCGCGATGTTGTTTTTGTCGACGCCGTACGCCGAGCGGTCGCCGAAGAGCGGGTTCGTGGAGTTGTTGATCGGCGTCTTCTCCAGGTCGTAGCGCACGCCGAGGTTCAGCGTCAGGTTCTTGCGCGTCCACTTGTCCTGCGCGAAGAAGACCATGACATGCGTCGGCATCAGGATGTCGCCGGCTGCCGGCACTCTGATCGCCAGACGCTCCGGATACGTCGACGGGTTCTTCGCGTCGAACGCGGCATCGGTCGAGAACGTGAACCGGCCGTTCATGTCGGTCTGATCGGGAAGCTCGATCTGCGAATAGATGTACTGCGCACCGAATTTCAGATCGTGGCTGCCGCCGGCCCACTCCGGCACGAACTGCGTGAACGACTCGCTCACCTCGTAGGCGTCGTCGAGGCGAAACAGCGCGCCGTTGCGAGTCCCGTCGACAAACGTCAACATCGTCAGCGTCGGCGCCAACTGCGTCATCGGCACGCCGTCCTGCACCTCTTTGGCCGTGAAGCCGTTCTTCTCGTACGTATAGCCGACCCGGATCTGGTTGAACCGGTTGTTGCCCAGAATCGTGTTCCAGTTGCCGCCGATGTTCTTGTCGACGTCGTACTCCTGGTCCCGCGACGCCAGCGTCCATCGCCCGGCGACGCGGTTGTAGGTGGGCGAGACTTCTTCCAGGAAGCGGGCAGTCCAGGTATTGGTCGCGTTGACCTGATGATCGACGCGGATCATATTGTTCCAGAGCTTCATGCTCTGAGTGTTCGCGTAGTTCAGCTCCGGACGGGCGGTGAAGGTGTTGCTCCGGCCCTCGTCGTAAACCAGGCGATCCAGGCTGTAGAAGAAGTGCGCCTTGTCCTTCTTGATCGGCCCGCCGATCGTCCCGCCGAGGTCTTTCTGCGCCGTGTGCGGCTTCTGGATTGGATTCGCAGTCCCCTGCGACTGCGCGACGAAGAAGTCCATCGCGGTCACGTGGTCGTCGGTGTAGCTGTCGAAGAACGATCCGTGCAGCTGGTTCGTTCCCTGCTTGGTGATCGCGTTGACGATCGCACCAGCGGTGCGACCGAACTCCGCGTCGTACTGGTTCGTCAGCACCTGGAATTCCTGGACCGACTCCAGCGCCGGGCGCACCTGGCTGCCGCACGACGATCCGAGGTAGTCGTCGTTGTTGCCGCCGCCGTCGATCGAGAAGTTGCCGCTGCGGTTGCTGCCGCCGCCGACGATCAGCGACTCGCAGGCGAACGACGCGGTCGACGATTGAATCTGAATGCCCGGCGTGAGGCCGACCGCGAACATCCAGTTCTTGTTCAGAATCGGCAGCGCGTTCAGCTCGGCCTGGCCGATATTGGCGCCGATCTGCTTCGACGTCACGTCGACGAGCGGCGACTCGCCGGTCACCGTCACGTTCTCCTCGACGCCGCCCACCGTCAGCTTGATCTCGAGCGTCGTCGTGTTGCCGATCGTCAGCAGGACGTCCGGCTGTTCGTACTTCTTGAACCCCTGCAGCTCCGCGGTGACGCGATAGGGGCCCGGCACCATGTTGGCGACGTAGTACGAGCCGTCCGCATTGCTCACGACCTGCCGGTACATCCCGCTGCCCTGGTGGGTCACGACGACGGTCACGCCGGGCATGGCGCCGCCCGATTGATCGAGGACGTGACCTTGCACGGCGGCATATTGACCCTGCTGGGCCAACGCCGGCCGCGCACTGACGATGGTGAGGAGAATGAGGCAAAGCGCCGCCGCCGAACGACCGTAGCCACTGTTCATCGGAAACCTCCCTATGAACCGTTGGTCTGCTCGGGAAACGCGAATGTGGCGGAACTATAGCACCGCACTTGCGGCCGATCACGCCGCGACGGCAATCAAAAACGCACGGCAGGACGGCGGATACGACGTCGTGGATCAGGATCCGGCGAGGTAGCCGGGGCGCGCTTTCACGGTTCCGCCGCGTTTGACTCTGACGGTCAGACGATGCCACCCGTCCCTGGCGACGCCGTGCGGTGTGTAGCTCACGAGGTAGCGCTGGCGGAATTCTTCGAGCACGCTGAGGAAAATCGCGCTCAAATTGGCGGTCTTCTCGATCTCGAAGAGCCGCCCGCCGGTGAACGACGTCAGGTCGCGCAGGAACTCCGCTCTGGCGCGGCCGACCGAGACCGCGTAGGCGACGACATCGGATCGCTTGGCGCTCTCGAGCACCGACTCGGACGGCAGCCAGCTCGAGGTATCGAGACCGTCGCTGAAGACGATGAGGAGCGCGCGCCCCACGTCCGACTCGCCGACGACGATGGCGGAGTAGGCACCGTCGACGAGCGCGGTCGCGCCGGCAGGCTCCGCTTCGTCGAGCGCCGCGCGAACGGCGGCCGCATCCGTCGTCAGGTCCGCGTCGAGCGTGACGTCGCGGCGGAAGGTCACGAGCGCCGCCTGATCATCCTTCTTCAATCCATTCAGGAGCGCGTGGCCGGCGATGCGCAGATGATCGAGCCGCTCGCCCGCGACGCTGTCGCTCATGTCGAGCGCGAGGATGACGTTGAGCGGGATCTGCTCGAAGCTCACCAGATCGACCTGCTGCAGGACGCCGTTGTCGAAGATCTCGAAATCGGCCGGTGTCAGCCCGCGGACCGGCTGCCCCTTGTCGGTCACCAGCACGTCGACGCGGACAGCCTCGACCTTGGTCGAGAACGCCGCGTTCTGCGCGCGAGCCACGAGCGTCGACGCGGCAACGAAAACGACGACGGATGCCAGCCGCGCGCTCATCGATCGCTGCCCGACAGGAAGGGCTGAATCAGCTCGGCGAGCAGATCGTCCGCGTTGCGTGCCTGCGCGGTGTGATACGTCCACCACGGATCGTCGTCTTCGCTGCCGGACGCGAGCTCGAAAACGAGCCGGATCTCGCGAAGCGCGCCGCTGCGATCGCCGCGCCGCCGTGCGATCGAGCTCAAGGCCAGATGCGGCGATTGCGCGGACGGCTGCAGCTCCGCGGCGCGGGCGTAGGATTCGGCCGCTGCCTCGAAATCGCCGAGCGCTTCACGCGCGGCGCCCGAAAACAACGCGGCGTAGTACCGCAGGAGATCATCATCGCCCGTCGCGATCGCCTGCGTGAGCTCCTTCACGGCGTCGGCGGGCTTGCCGAGCCGCAGCAGCACGTGTCCGAGGCGCAGGTGCGCTTCGCTGAAATCAGGCTGCAGCGTCACCGCGCGACGGAGGAAGCCTTCGGCGCGTCGAAACTCCCCGTGATCCGAGTCGAGGTCGAACGTCATCCCCGACGGGAGCGAGACGCCGTGGACGGCGCTCTGAATGTGGGGCGCGGCGTAGGTCTCGTGCAAGGCGCCGTTCAGAAACAGGATGTCGGGATCGTCGGGAAAGATTCCGCGCGCGCGATCGAGATGGAGCGTCTCGTAGTTCTCACGCGACTGCATCCACGCCGCGGTCGCGCGATACCACCGCCTGACCATGTCGTCGTGCGCGGGATCGGCCTTGTCCGATCCCGCCGGCTGGACGTGATCGAGCAGCATGCGCGCGATCTCCCAGTGCACGGCGCTCTGACCGAGACCCTTCCCGAAACCGTCGTCGAGGCTGAGCCGCAGCCGCTGCGGAGCGGCCGATCCCGGCGGCTCGATCGGCTCGGTTGCGGCCGGTGACGCCATCGCGACGTCGGTGTGCAGCAGCGCGCCTCGCCGCAGCACGTAGTTGGCGTCGCCGCGGCGGACCGATGCTTCGGCAAGCCGCGCGAGCCGCAGCAGATCGCCATCGGTCTCGGCCCCGGCCTTCAGGGCGAGACACTCCTGGTGCTGCACGAGCCCCGCGGCCGCACAGGCAAGGATCCTCAACCGGTGCATGTCGTTCGGGGTGTAGCGAATCGACTGCGTGACGCGCTGTCCCGGCTGGCGGATGTCGAACCGGGCGATGCGCGGATTGCGCATCAGCGCGACGAGGCTATTGAGATCGACCCACAGCGCCCCGACCGACGCCATCGGCCATGCCGCGACGGCACCGAACGCATCGTCGCTGGTTCCCGGCTCGTGCGTCAGGACGGCCTTCAACCAGCGCTCGACACGCGCGATCCGCGGCGAAACCGGCGGCGCGGCGGCGTTGACGACGACGCCAGCCAGACACAGGAGCGCGGCCAGGGAGCGCCGCATGGGACGTAGTTTAGAAAATCGTTGCGACTGAAGCTACCGCCCAGTCCAGGACGCGCGTCGGCAGGATGCCGAGGTAGAAGACGAGAATCGCCGACACGATGAGCGCCACGGCAGCCATTCGCGGAACCGGCGGCACGCGCATCGGCGAGTCGGTCGTCGTCATGTACATCATGACGATGATGCGCAGGTAGAAGAACACCGACACGACGCTGGTCAGCACGCCGATGATCGCGAGGCCGACGTAGTCGCGCTTCACCGCCGCGCTGAACACGTACCACTTGGCGATGAAGCCGGCCAGCGGCGGGAAGCCGCCCAGCGACAACAAGAAGATCGTCATCAGCGTCGCGAGCGCCGGCTGCGAGTACCAGAGTCCGGCGAAGTCGCGCACGCGATCGTTGGGCTGATCGGTCGTCTCGAGAACCGCGATTACGCCGAACGCGCCGATGTTGGTCACCGCGTACGCGAGCAGGTAGAAGAGGATGGCCGCTTTCCCGACGTCGTTCGCCGCCAGCAACGCCAGGAGCAGATAGCCGCCATGTGCGATGCTCGAGTAGGCGAGCATCCGCTTGACGCTCGACTGCGACACGCCAATCACGGTGCCGGCAATCATCGTCGCCGCGGTGACGATCCACAGAATCAGGCTCCAGCTCGGACGCAGCGGCTCGAACGCGGCAAGGAACACACGGACGAACGCGGCGAATGCGGCCGCTTTCACGCCGGTGGACATGAACCCGGTGATCGCCGGCGGCGCGGCTTCGTAGGCGTCCGGCGTCCACATGTGAAACGGCACGGCCGACACCTTGAACGCAAAGCCGACGAGGAGCAGGCCGACCGCGAGCAGTTGCATCGGCGAGGGCGCCATCGCCTGCGCGGCCATCAGGCTGCCGATCCGATCGAGGCGCGTGCTGCCGGTCAGGCCGTAGGTGAACGCGATGCCATAGAGGAAGAATGCACTCGAGAACGCACCGAGCAGGAAGTACTTGAGCGCACCTTCGCTGGCGAGCGCGTGATCGCGGCGGATGCCGGTGAGCACGTAGACGGCAAGCGACAGCACTTCGAGCGCCAGGAAGATGACGAGCAGGTCCGTCGACGTCGCCATCAGCATCATGCCGGCGAGGGCGAAGAGCATCAGCGCGTAGTACTCGCCGCGCGGCAGCCGCTCGCGGTCGATGGTCGGCTCCGAGAGCGCGATCGACAGCAGGCCGACGATGATCAGGATGAAGGTGACGAACAGTCCGAACTTGTCCGCGAGCACGACGCCGAAGCTCGACGCGCCGTCACGCCAGAGGAGCAGCGACGAGATGCCGGCGCCGACGAGACCGATGGCGCCGAGCGGACCGATCGGCATCCGCTCGCCGGGCGCACGGAATGCCTCGGCGACCATGGCGGCAAGGGCCGCGGCGGTCACACAGGACATGGGGACGATGGCGTTCCAGGCGCCCATGTTCATGGATGGTGCTCGGGATTCGGGATGTGGGATTCGGGATTCGATCGAGGTTCGCCGTCAATCGGGGTCAACATAGTGCGAATCCCGAATCCCGAATCCCGACTCCCGACACGCTTCACCTGCAGCCGCTGCGACGAGCGCTGACTGACCTGGCCGATCATCCGGTTCACCGACGGCTCGATCGGACGCAGGAACAGATTGGGAAAGACGCCCATCAGAATCGTGACGGCGACAATCGGCACGATCACGATCCGCTCGCGCCGGTCGAGATCGGCGAGCGACGCGTTCTTGTCGTTCGTGACCGGCCCGTAGTTCACCCGCTGGAACATCCAGAGCATGTAGGTGGCGGACAGAATCACGCCAGTGGCCGCCAGCGCCGCGAACTTCGGATCCCACCGGAACGCGCCCAACAGAATCAGGAATTCGCCGACGAAGCCGTTGAGTCCGGGCAGCCCGATCGACGACAGGGTGATGAGGAAGAACACTGCCACCAGCCGCGGCGCGACGTTCTTCAGGCCGCCGTACTCGGCGATGAGCCGCGTGTGCCGCCGATCCGAGAGCATGCCGACGATGAGGAAGAGTCCGCCCGTGCTGACGCCGTGGTTCAGCATCTGATACACCGCGCCCTGCACGCCTTGCGTGTTCATCGCCGCGATGCCCAGCACCACGAACCCGAGATGGCTGACGCTGGAGTACGCGACCAGTTTCTTCATGTCGGGCTGCACCATCGCGACCAGCGCGCCGTAGATGATCCCCACGACCGCGAGCCCGGCGAGGTATGGCGCGAAGAACGACGCAGCTTCCGGGAAGAGCGGGAACGCGAAGCGCACGAGCCCGTAGGTTCCCATTTTCAGCAGCACGCCCGCGAGGATGACCGACCCGGCCGTCGGCGCCTCCACGTGCGCGTCAGGCAGCCATGTGTGGAACGGGAACAGCGGCACTTTGATGGCGAACGCGAGCGCGAACGCCAGGAAGAACCAGAACTGTTGATTCCGCGGCACGTCGAGCGCGTACAGCTCGAGCAGATCGAACGACGGCGTGCCGTTCGGCCCGCCGTGCAGGTAGGCGAGCGCGAGGATGGCGAGCAGCATCAGCACGCTGCCGGCCATCGTGTAGAGGATGAACTTGACCGCGGCGTAGATGCGGCGGTCGTAGCCCCAGATGCCGATGAGGAAGTACATCGGCACGAGCATCGCGTCCCAGAACACGTAGAAGAGGAACAGATCGAGGGCGACGAAGACGCCGATCATCGCGCTCTCGAGCAACAGGATGAAGATGCAGAACATCTTCAGGCGCTTGTGCACCGATTCCCACGAGCTGAGCAGTGCAATCGGCGTCAGAAAGGCGGTGAGGACGATCAGCAGCAGGCTGATGCCGTCGACGCCGACGAAATAGTCGAT
>Ga0075425_100007640_pt1 | contig 11433 bp, 10 predicted proteins | sample SoiMethybrSBSTD4_FD_75300 | JGI IMG/M metagenome (GOLD analysis project Ga0075425, IMG submission 75300) | Bulk soil microbial communities from a Populus tree surrounding site in Tennessee, USA - Soil MetaG P. TD hybrid SBSTD4 | ecosystem: Environmental > Terrestrial > Soil > Tree plantation...
CAGCACCGCCTGACAGGAGTCGCCGCAAATGACTGTCATCACAACCAGGTGTTTACAGTCACCGCCGTCGACGATCACACCGTTGAGCTGGGTTACATCACGAGCAAACCCACCACCAGCAGAGTTACTGCAGAAAAAGTTCCAGGAGTCGCCTTGCTGGTGAAGGGAAAGAAGCCCGGCGAGTTGATTGCTCGACTCGACTTCGATCCTTATGAACGAAGCCTCCGATATGTTGCGACTCACATTCTTGCGCGCGAGATGAACGAAGCGGCGGTGCGCGATGCGTTAAAACGCGGTCATGCTTATGTTGCCCACGACTGGCTCTGCGACGCGAGTGGATTTGCGTTTGTGGCTCGCGCGGGAAACGCCAACCTGGGCATCGAGGGCGATGAAATAAAGTTCAGGGATAAGTTGACTCTGTCAGCGATGACTCCCGTGAAATGCCAGCTGAAACTCATCCGCAACGGCGAGGTGATTTGGACGGCCAACACTGACCGCATCGACTTCGAACCTAAGTCGCCCGGAGTATATCGAATCGAAGCGTGGCTCGAGGTTGACGGTGAACAGCGTCCATGGATTTATTCAAACCCGGTATACATTAGATGATTAAGATTACATTTAAACAGATTCTAACCGTCGCGCTGGTATCGGGCTGCGTAGTGCTTTTTGCAATGTGCGCCAATGCCCAAACCAACCCCCAAAAACCCGCAAAATACGAAAGCCCTGACTGGGAAGATAAGATCGTTCCGTCTTCGCCGCTCACCGTTTTTGAAATGGCTCGGCTGCTACTTCCGGATCTAAAAACTAATCCGGAAAAATCGACCGAGTACATCGCGTCTGACCTCAAGCGGATAAGACTGATTGGTGGGGTGAGCGAGACCGGTATGGAAATCGATACCGAGGGAAACGAAAAACACGAGATCAGTAGCCCGGATTACTTTTGGCTGAAGGATGGCGACCGCTCTCTGCTGGTGCTTGTGTTCACCGTGGATAGCATTCAGTCTGTTATTGCATTGTTCAAGACAACTCCAGCGGTGGCCCTGCTTGATGCGGGTACGATGGCGCAGGATATGCACGTGAGCGTCGAACGTGAGAAGGTCTACACGATTGGTTCGGGTCATCAGGCTTTCACGGTTGTGTGCTGGCACGATAACTCTTCTGAAAGCTTTGACCACTTCACGTTTGTTTCGGTCGTCGACCAGAAGCTCAAGGCGATTGCGGTTCCCGGCGCCTACACTGGATTCTCGACCTATTCACAAGCGAGACAACGGATGTGCAAGCAATCCACTTCGCCTAAGTTTCAATTTGCTCCGACTCCAGGCAACGGGTACTACGATCTGATAGTAAGCGAGTCGACGATAAAGGCCTGTCATCGAGACAGCGAGGAGTGGAGTTGGAAGACGGGGATCGTTTTTCAGAGAACCGTCAACCGGCGTTGGCATTGGGATCCGCGAAGAAAGCAGTACAGAATGATGGCCGCCGCAAAACGTTAAGTATCAGTATGTATGATATTTTGAGTGCGGAATCCCGTCAGGGGTTCAATATTTGTAGTGTCGTGGGTCGGGGCGCTCCGAACCCCGTCAGGGGTTCGGCCTGACTGGTCCGCCCATACTACAAACATTGAACCCCTGACGGGGTTCTAACACACAGCTTGTGTTGTTGTCGCTGACGTCGGTATGTGCGCCTCAACTGCTAACGTGCGTCTATGAAAGTCGATCCTGTCAAACTCGAGATATTCAAATCGCTGTACTCATCAGTCGCCGAGGAGATGGGCGTGAGCCTCCGGCGATCGGCTTTTTCTCCAAACATAAAAGAGCGTCGCGATTATTCGTGCGCGGTGTTCAACCAGCACGGTGTTTTGATTGCTCAGGGTGATCATATGCCGGTGCATCTGGGTTCAATGCCGATGTCGGTGCGCGCGGCGCTCGAAACGGTCGACCTGGGTCCGGGCGATATAGTCGTTCTGAACGATCCGTACGCGGGAGGCACTCACCTTCCTGATGTGACGATGGTTGCTGCCGTCTTTGAGGATGAGAGTGCAAACAAAGAATCTCGAAAGCGATCGCGGGAGAAGCGTCGTGATCACCCTCTTTTTTATGTTGCCAATCGCGCACATCACGCGGACATCGGAGGCGCGACGCCTGGCTCGATGGGTAGGGCTGAAGAAATTTACCAGGAGGGCTTGAGGATTCCTCCCGTGAGACTGATGATCGGCGGCCGCTTGAATGATGATGTTATGCGGCTGATTTCGGCGAACATCAGAATTCCCGAAGAGCGGGAAGGCGATCTGACCGCGCAGCTTGGTGCGATAGCCACCGGATGTCAGCGGCTGCTCGAGATTGTCGAGCGCTACGGTTTTGATGAAGCCGATCGCTATGCCACGACTTTGATTGATTACACTGCTGCGATGATGCGACGCGTAATTAAAGACCTGCCGGACGGAGTCTACGAGGCTGAGGATTTTCTCGACGACGACGGCTACTCCGAAGATCCGGTTCGAATTGCGGTGCGAATCGAAATTAAAGGTGATCGCGCTTATGTCGACTTCAACGGCAGCGCAAAACAGGTTCGCGGGCCGATAAATGCAGTCGAAGCAATTACGGTCTCCGCGGTCTATTACGTTTTTCGGTGTTTGATCCCGATGAACGTGCCGGCGAGCTGGGGCATTCTCGAACCGATCACTGTCACGGCGCCGCTTGGAACAGTTGTCAACGCGAGTCCACCGGCGGCGGTGGCTGGCGGGAACGTCGAAACCTCTCAACGAATCGTCGACACCGTACTCCGAGCGATGTCGAAGACGGGAGCATTTGTTCCAGCCGCAAGCCAGGGGACCATGAACAATCTGACGATTGGCGGCACCGATCTTCGCAACGGCAAGCAGTTCGCATATTACGAAACGGTCGCCGGCGGGCTTGGTGCTCGTCCCGGGCTGAATGGCATCGACGGTATTCATACTCACATGACCAACTCGCTGAACACGCCCGCGGAGGCGATGGAATACGCATATCCGTTGAGAGTGCGGCGATATGGAATTCGGCGTGGGAGCGGAGGTAAAGGCAAGTTCAAGGGCGGCGATGGCGTGGTCCGCGAAGTGGAGCTGCTGACTGACGCCCAGGTGACTATTCTTTCGGATCGTCGAAAGATTCCTCCTTATGGTTTGAACGGTGGGGAATCGGGATCTTTGGGACGAACAGTGTTGATCACTGAAGAAGGAGAGAAGGTGCTCGGCGGCAAAGAATCGGTGCACGCGAAGACGAGCGATCGAATTCGCATTGAATCTCCAGGCGGAGGCGGCTGGGGAAAATACTCTGGCGGTCCAAAAGAATAGACCCACAACTTCAGAAGGTGTGAAAAAAGGCGACTACTTGCCAAGGATCTGAGATCTGAGATTTGAGATTTGGGATTTGTGATTATTGGTCATTTGCCATTTGACAGTTTGGTCGGTTGAGCGCATGAACAATGACAAATATCAAGTCTCAAATCTCAAATCCGTGCGCGGGTGGTTAGGCTAATCTTTCACACCTTCTGAAGTTGTGGGTATTGCAAAATTCTCAGCTTCATGACGTCACCATCAACATTCAACTAAGCCTTTCCTTGTCACCTTCTCAGCGCCGCTGATAAGATTCCCACGCGATGGCCGAAGAGATTCGAGACCGGCTCGTGCAGGTTCGCCAACGGATCGCGCGAGTTGCCGAACGCGCCGGCCGAAGCGCCGACCAGGTAACCCTCATTACAGTTTCCAAGACATTTGCCCCGTCAATCGTCCAACAAGCTGTAGACGCGGGAGCCCGCGACCTGGGTGAAAACCGTGTGCAGGAAGCGGTCCCAAAAATGACTCAGATCCAAGGCGATGTCAGATGGCACCTGATCGGACATCTTCAATCAAACAAGGCGCGTCACGCAGTCGAGTCCTTTGATGTGATTCATACTGTCGACAGCGTTCAACTTGCCGAGCGGTTGGACAGAATAGCCGGAGAATTCGGACGGCGTCCCTCGGTGTTGGTGCAGGTCGATCTTGCGCACGAAGCTACAAAGACCGGCGCGGATGAAGACGAACTGCCGGAGCTCATCGCAACTCTCGATCGATCAGCCAATTTGGATTTTCGAGGGCTGATGGTTATGCCTCCGTTTTTCGATTCTGCCGAACAGACTCGTCCCTATTTTCGGAAGCTGGCTGAGATTCTCAAACAACTAAACCAGTCTCGTCCGCAAGCTGACCGGTTGACCGAACTCTCGATGGGGATGACTCACGATTTCGAAGTTGCGATTGAAGAAGGTGCTACGATGGTGCGCGTTGGAACGGCGATTTTTGGAACGCGCACGAGGTAGTGATCGAGAGCTGCTCATTGAACGGAAGAAGCTTTTGGGACGTTAGTAAAAGAAGCGGAAAGACTGAGGAGAGAGATTGACCTTAATCGAATGGGCTTTTTATGTGGTCTCGCAGGTGGTGTTTTGGTTGACGATTGCTGTCGCGTCGCTGTTACTGCTGCGAGTAGTGCTCACCTGGCTGGGCGCCAATCCGTTCGGACGAATTCCGTATCATCTGACCCGTCTCACGGAGCCAATGGTTCGGCCTGTGAGGTCTCAGTTCGGCGCCGGACGCGCTTTGAGGTACGACCTCATTCCTCTGGTGATGGGTGTTCTCATACTTGTCACCGGTTTGTTTATCGCAAGCATGATTGGGCAACTCGGCTTGATCCTGTCTGCGATCCTTCGCAACATAGCGGTTGGTGCGCTTGCATCGCCGGCGATGTTCGGTGAGATCATCCGGCTAATTGGGTTATTGTACGTTGCCGCGATCTTCCTCAGGTTTTTCCTGCCCTTCTTTGGAGTCGGTTATCGAAACAGCTTCTTTCATTTTTTGTTTGTGATAACCGAGCCGTTGCTCAAACCGCTCCGCAGGGTTTTTGTCGCAGGGATGTTTGACTTCTCGCCAATCGTTGCGATGTTCATCGTGCAGATCCTGACAGGGTTTCTCGCGGAGCTTATCGCGAAATCGTAGCCGGTTACTCGATTGTTGAATCTACAGGAACACGACGGCGCAGTCACATTCAAGCTCCGCGTTCAACCGAGAGCGCGATCGACTGGAATCTCGGGTGAGCACGACGGAGCTCTGAAGCTGAAGATCGCTTCGCCGCCGGTTGACGGTAAAGCGAATGCCGAAAGCATCAGGTACCTTGCGAAGATCGCAGGAGTCAGCCAAGGCGCGGTCGAAATTGTGGCCGGAGCATCCTCGCGAGATAAGATTGTGCGAATTCGAGGAGTGAACGCAGCTCATCTACGGGCTGCACTTTCTTTGAACCAGGATCGAACAGACCCTGTTAAGCCTTGACGGTTGCCGCTATTGCTTTCGCTTTCGTAGACGCAGTTGTGGCGAATCTCTCGAGAAACAAATCGACGAAACTATCGATGCTGTAACCGACAAAGAACGCATTTGATGGCGTGACATCTCCCCCCAAGGACGCGAGTCCGATTACTCCGATCCACAGTGAAACAATGCTCATTGCGATCGACAGTTCCTTGACGTGTATCCACATCAGCCAATCATCAATTGCTCGAAGCGAGGCAGCAGTCTGGGCGCGCGCCTGCTTGACTGCGTTGATCAGGATATGCGCAATGCTTCCGATGAGTATAAACAGATAGGCTTTGGGGAGTGATCCTGCAAGAAAGGCTTTTAGTTGGGGAGGCTCCTGGGCGGCTATCCATTTGTAGAACCAGAGCACGATGAGTCCGGCGACCACAAGGAGTGCGATAGAGGCATAGCTCGCGAATCGTCGCCAAACATTCGGCGATGCTCTAAAGATCAAACCGCTGGGCACATCCACGACTCCGTTGACCGCCAGAGGGTGAGCCGATAGATACTCGAGCAGTTTCTGAAGGTCGGCCGGTTTACGCATCTCGTCATTAAACGTCGCCGCAAAATCGGGCACCTGCCCGGAACGGAGTTGCTCGAGATGTTGATTTGCGCGTTCGGGAATTGTTACGAGGCCGCAATGAAACACGGCTGAATCGATCGACTCTTGTACGAGCAGGAAGCGCGCGGATATTTCTTCGACCGCAGCATCGCCGGCGGGCCAGTTGTAACAAATTCGTTCCCACTCGTTTTCGATCTCAGTAACCTCATCGCCAAATCGATCATAGATATCCGGATTTGATCTCATTAGATATCGAAGATCCGAAAGCAGCGCCGTCACCCGAGCCCTGTTTCCCTCGAATATTCTGCTCGCGTCGGTGAGAGCGGTGTGGACTTCCTGGTGACGCGCGTTCGCATCTATCAAAGTTACATTTTTTAGTACATCGTTCGCAGATCTTTCGATGTTCTGGAGTTCCTCGCGCACATCTCGGAGGCAACCCATAAGCGTCCAGATTGCCGTGTAGCTGACTTGAGAGGACGTCGGCGGGATAGGCTCCTGAATCGGCGCTGGCGGTGAAACGCTCATACAAGGACCTCCTTTTGGTGAGGCATCCTACATCAACTGCGGATCATTCCATAACAAAAAGAGGCTCAAATGGAAAATGAACAGCGGGTTACGTTGCTGTGCCATTAGCGCTTGGCGTATACTCCCGTGCTACACAAATGCGTATCGCTCGCTGAGTTCTATTGCAAATCAATCAATCTAAGTCAGGGGATGAATTATGTCGGGACATTCCAAGTGGCATTCGATAAAGCACAAGAAGGGCGCAATTGACGCGAAGCGCGGCAGAGCGTTCTCAAAGCTAATCAAGGAGCTGACGGTGGCCGCGCGCGGGGGCGGCGACCCCCTTGGGAATCCACGCCTTCGTAAGGCAATGGATGACGCCAAAGCTCTGAACATGCCCAAAGATACGATGATGAACGCGATCAAACGCGGAACTGGAGAGATCGCCGGCGCCGCCATCGAAGACATCACTTATGAAGGCTACGGACCTGGCGGCGTGGCCGTGTTCGTCGAGTGCCAAACCGACAATCGAGTCAGGACCGTAGCCGAAATCAGACATATCTTCTCGAAGCACGGCGGGAACCTCGGTGAGAGCGGCTCGGTCGGTTGGATGTTTCAAAAGAAGGGCGGGATCATAATCGAAAAAAGCGCCGCCGACGAAGAGAAGATCATGGAACTGGCGCTCGAGGCGGGCGCCGAAGATGTCGCCGGCGACGAAGAGACCTGGGAGGTTGTCACTTCACCCGAGGACTTCAACACTGTTCTCGATGCGATCAAAGCGGCCAGCATCGAGCCTCTTTCGTCCGATGTGATAATGCGTCCGACAAACTCAGTTCAGGTTACCGGGTCCACGGCGCAGCAGGTCCTCCGGCTGATGGAAGCTCTTGAAGATCACGACGACGTTTCGAATGTGGCGGCCAATTTCGACATACCGGCTGAAGAGATGGAGGCGGCGGGTTGATAACCGGGTCGCGCGATCGATTGGCTCGGGAGCGTCGGTCGCTCGATGCTAGCCGAACCGTTCGTGTCCTGGGAGTCGATCCCGGAAGTCAGACGACAGGCTACGGAGTCATCGACAGCGATGGCCGGAACTACCAGCTGATCGAATACGCAGGAATCCGCAGTTCCGTGAAATTGAACTTCGCCGAGCGGCTGCTGGCAATCAGCCGTAAGCTCGAAGAAGTCATCGAGCGACTCAACCCGCAGGCGTGTGCGGTCGAAGACACCTTCTATGCTGTCAACGTCAAGAGTGCGCTCAAACTCGGACAAGCTCGCGGCGCGGTGCTGGTCGCGGCCGCTAGAGCCGGTATCGAGGTTTTTGAATACACGCCTCTGGAAATAAAGTCCGCGCTTGTCGGTTACGGACGAGCCGAGAAATTGCAGGTTCAGGAAATGGTTCGAGTACTTCTTGGCATAAGCAGTGCGCCCGAACCTCTTGATGCGAGCGATGCGCTGGCGGTAGCAATTTGTCACGTGAACACCGCTTCGACACGCAGTCGCATGCGCAAGAAGGCCTGATCGTAAATGTATCTCACGTAATCGTGTGCCCACCTTTTGAAGCCACTCCTTTGTCCCCGAGGAGAGACGATTGATCCAACAGGATATTGAGTAAATCTATCCTGAGAGGGAGTCGGCTGAATCGAGCTAAAGGACGCTACTGGTTAGGTTTTTGAAGGCTTAGGAATCCCCGAGAATCTTTAGAATTCAAACTAACGAATAGCTTGAGTGCGGCAAAAACCGGTAGTAATATACAGTTGAGAAGTTCAAGCGACCCGGTTCTGCCGCCACGCGTTTTTGGTTTGTGAACCCTGAGCGGGAACTGTGGAAGTAGCTTAAACCCAGGTAGAGCGCCCTCTCTTTTCTTGCTGGATGAAAGTCAATGACGGATCTCTACGGAATTCTTGGACTCACTCCTCGCGCAACCGCGAACGAAATCAAGTCGGCATACCGAAGGCTTGCGCGAAAGTATCACCCTGACGTTTCGGCTTCTCCCGATTCTGAAGCGCGGTTCGTAATAATCAATCGCGCATATCAGATCTTGAGTGATCCGCAACGGCGCGCCGTGTACGACAGCGGCGAGTACAACGACTCGCAACGAACATTTTATGCTTCGCGTCAGGCCGAAGTCGTAGCGAAGCAGCGCCACTTCGATCGAATTGTTGATGAATGGCTGGCGCGCGAACGACAGGAGGCGGCCGCTCGGTCCCATGCGGTGCTGATCGTGGTTCCGCTGTTCTTGTCGGCGTTCTATGTGATGGTTTCAAAGCCAACGATCATCGAACAATCGCGGCTGATCGGGAGAATTGCGATATTGGCGCTGGCGCTTTACGGGTTGGTCTATTTGGTGAAGAACCTCGGTGTGGTACTGGCCAGATACACCTATCACGTTCCCACTCATCTGACGTCGGTGTTTAGAGAACCGGAAGCGCCGAAGGACAAATCGATTAGCCGGAGGGCGGGGTTGATTTTCCTGGTCTGCGGTTATCTGGTGTCGATCGGGCTGGGCTACGTGGTCAGCAAGTTCGTGCCGGGCAGCTACGGCGCGGCTGTGAGTCTCAGCACTCTGCTTGGGGCGCTTGTCTACCCGCCAATCGCGGTGTTGATAATCGGGAGTATTCGTGGGATCGGCGGGCTGATCGATAAACTGTAGGATTTAGGATCTAGAGGATTCAGGATCTAGGATCCTAAATCCTCTAGATCCTAAATCCTAGATCCTAACTCCTAACTGCCCTACTTCTTGAAGATCTTCTTGGCGATCGATCCCATATCCGATTTCCAAATGTTTCCGCCGCCGCTAGCCTTTTCTCCGTTAAGCTCGCGCCTCGCGATTTTGCTGTCGGGATCCATCTGGAGCGCCTCTCTGAAAAAATGCTCCGCCCTCTTGGTCAAACCCGCCTCCTTGTAAAGCAATCCGAGCTTCACACGAATCTGCGAGTTGTATGGCTCCAACTCAGCCGCCTTTGAAAGGTGCTGCTCGGCATCGCGACGGGTTCGAGGGTTCCTGATCAACGCGATTCCGAGATGATAGTGATACGGAGCCCGGCTCGGATCCAACTTGATTGCCTCGCGGAGCAGGTGGACCGCGGCGTGATATTCCTTCCGCTCGAAACGTGCCCGGCCCTGCTGATAATAAAGCTCGGCCATCTGGGCCGGTGGCAGGTTCGGTGTTTTACCGGTGCTAAGGATGGTTTCCGGAACGGGCGTCTCAGCCACAACCTGCGGAAGCGGATCGCTGTTGTTCTGGTGTACGTAACCGGCGCCGTTTGCCTCATCCGCCGCTCGTTGGTCGTTTTGGCCTGATTCCGGGGCGCTCGGTAACGAACCCGAGCTCCGCCTGAGCTTCTCATCGTAAGCCGCGCGCTCCGCCGGTTGACTCAGCTTGTCGTAAGCTTGAGTGACCATTGCAAACAAGCCTTCCAGTTTGCTTCTCAGATCGCCTGTGTCGTGCTGATGATAGCGGTCGGGATGATATTTTTTCGCGAGATGATAGTAAGCAGCTTTGATTTCGGCGGTCGTCGCGTGTCGAGTGACGCCCAGCACTTCGTAGTAATCCGCTGTGGTGAAGAAGTGAAGCTTGCGCATGACTTCTTCTCGCAATCTCTCAAGCGACTCTTCGGCCTCGCGAGCGGCAGCCTCTCCTTCTTCTTCCTTGTCCTGATCCAGGAGTTTCAGGAATCCCGCGGCGACCAACGCACAAACGGCGCGGTGGGCATCCGCGTCACCGAGCCCGCTGAGAGTACCAACCTCGTTTACCGCCGTCGGGGTCTCGATCCGTGAAAGTATGTAGCTTTCGAGCGGGATCAACTGACCGGAGTCGGATCGCGCACCAATCTTGGGTCTCAGCACGACAGCATCCTGTGGAACCATCAAGTCTGCGACTTGCGTGATTTCAGCAGCGTGGCGCGCGCCCAGGAGCAACACGTCTGCGGCGCCGAGATCCAGTGTCACCTCGTGAGAGGCGCGGATGCGCTCGTCGAACGTGAAGTCGGCCTGGGTCCACTCAAACACAGAGAGAATGATTCCCATCACCTGGTCGCAAACCAGCTTGCGCATCTGGCTGTCTTCGAGGATTCCCATCTCGACCAGGACCGGTCCGAGCTTCTGAGTCTTGCCTGCCTTTTCTTTGGCGGAGTCGATTTGGTGCGGAGTGACCAGATCCGCGTGAATCAGCCTGTAATCAAGCTGTTCGTTCGTGAGGTTGGAGATGGCGAAGGTGGGCCTGCCGGATTCGAAGAAGATGGCTTTGATGGCCTTGCCGCGTGACATACGCAGCAGACCGCTTAAATTTTTCTGGACTATCTCGCGTATGAGATCTGGAACGAGTTTTTCGCCGAGCTGTCCTTGCACTTGAGCTTCCTGTGAGGCAGTGGGCTACGCCAAGGCAATAGCCAATGGGGCTAGGGTGTAAGGGCTAGACTGGGGGGTCAAGGGCTGCTCTCATTGTAGGTTGAAAGGCTGTTCGGTGCAATAGTAGTCTCTTCCAAAGATGGGTAATGCATCGAAACTTGACATGCGAAGCATCTATCGGGTAGCCTTTAACGTTGCTTCAATGGAAAAATTCGCAACAGGAGTAACAACCGACGTGAAGCCCGATATTCATCCAAAGTACGTAAACGCAACGGTACATTGCGCCTGCGGTGAGACCTGGCAGACCCGCTCAACCAAATCCGAAATTCGACTGGAAATCTGCTCCAACTGCCATCCGTTCTTTACCGGAAAGCAGAAACTCATCGATACAGCCGGCCGCGTAGAAAGATTCAACCGTAAATACGGGCGCAAGACCGAAGCTTAGACAATTTACAGTTCAAAGTGGTTGCCGGGGCCGCCCGGTCGCATCAGCTCGCTGATCGTTTTCCAAGAAAACTATGAGCACGCAAATGCGAGAACTTAGAAGCGGCACCGGCAGCCTTTCTCTTTTTTACGGCCTTTTTGAAGTGAGTGTCTTATGAGAGAAGACCAAATCATAGTCGGCGGACAAGCGGTAATCGAGGGAGTGATGATGCGAGCTCCGCAT
>Ga0075425_100007641_pt1 | contig 11432 bp, 11 predicted proteins | sample SoiMethybrSBSTD4_FD_75300 | JGI IMG/M metagenome (GOLD analysis project Ga0075425, IMG submission 75300) | Bulk soil microbial communities from a Populus tree surrounding site in Tennessee, USA - Soil MetaG P. TD hybrid SBSTD4 | ecosystem: Environmental > Terrestrial > Soil > Tree plantation...
CCGCGCTCTTTCCTCTCCCAGCGAGTGGCCAGCCAGGAGCCAGCCAGGGGCCAGCAGTGAAAAGGCAATAGTGCCCGCCTCAGGACTATTGCCGCTTGGGACCACGACAGGGGCGCGGCCATGTGCGGGCCGCTTGGCCCATGTCGAAGCGCTAGATGCCCGACTAGGCTTGGCTCAGTCCGCCCCGCTGTTCGACGAAGCGCGCCACCGCAGGAGCACCTTCGCCGGTTTTGAGATTGGTGAACACGAAGGGTCGCTCCCCGCGCATCCGTCGCGTGTCGCGCTCCATGACCTGCAGCGAGGCACCCACGTGCGCAGCAAGATCCGTCTTGTTGATCACCAACAGATCGGAGCGCGTGATGCCCGGCCCTCCCTTGCGCGGGATCTTCTCTCCCTGCGCCACGTCGATCACGTAGATGGTGAGGTCTGCCAGCTCTGGACTGAAGGTCGCAGCCAGATTATCGCCCCCGGACTCGATCAAGATGAGGTCGAGCTTTGGAAACTTGCCGCGCATCTCGACGATGGCCGCGAGGTTGATGGAGGCGTCCTCGCGGATTGCCGTGTGCGGGCAGCCGCCGGTCTCCACGCCCATGATGCGATCCTCTGGCAGCGCCCCTGCACGGGTGAGGATCAGCGCGTCTTCCTTGGTGTAGATGTCGTTGGTGATGGCGCAGATGTCGTAGCGGTTGCGGAACGCCTTGCAGAGCGCCTCCATCAGCGCCGTCTTGCCCGAACCGACGGGTCCGCCGATGCCAACGCGCAGCGGGCCGTGGGGAGAGCGGGTCATGGGCTTGGACCTTCGATCAGGAGGGCGACGTAGGCGGCGCCAAGCGCCAAGGGGAGCGAGAATAGGCGCACCGATCGGATGAGGCAAAGGCAGCTCGGCGCGATGAGCACGGCGATGGACAATTGGACGGCAAGCAGCCCCGCGATCACGACCGGAAAAGCCGCGTGTACTGCGTCTCGTGCCGCATGGACGCGATGTCGGCTGCGATGGCTGCGCCGCCCACATCCTCAAGCCTGGCCGCCAAGGCCGCCTCGCTGACGCGCGGGATATAAGGCTCAAGGCCGGCCAGCGTGCGCAGCCCGGCGCTCTGCCCCAACGGTACGAGGCGCACCGCGGCCGAGACCAGATTGGCGACCCAAGCTTGAGCGTAGGCCTGTGCGGTCTCGGCCAGCGGTAAGCCATGCGCTGCCGCGCTGGCGCCGACGGCAACTGGGTAGGCCACTTGGGGCGCCTCGGCAGCCAGCGCATCTAGCTCTGGTTTTGGCCACGCGACGCGGGTGGCCGCAAGGAAGGCCGTGCCCTGCGCCAGGGTCTCGAGGCGCCGCTCGGCCGAAGACGCAAACGCTGCGGCGAGCTCGGCGACCCCCTTCAATGCCTGCCTGTCGCCCGAAGCGACGGCGCGCCAGCTTTCGGCGAGCAAGATGAGGTCGGAGCGGCCCGCACCATAGGCGAGCAGATCCTCGAGCCAACGAACCAGCGTTTCGACATCGCGGACCGCCCCCGTCTCGACCAGCCATTCAAGGCCGTGCGAGTAGCTATACCCGCCCACGGGATAGGCTGGCGACAACCAGGTCAGGAGACGCAAGAGGGCCGCCGCACCGCGACCGTGGGCATCTCTGGGATGGGGGGACGGCAAGCTCCCCCCAGCTGGCATCAGGTCCCGCTGGCGATCGCTCGACATGGCCCCAGTCTTGCCTCCTGGCCCCATTCACGGCCCCAGTCACGGCACCCAGTCACGGCGCCAGTTATGCCGCTAGTGATGATGGTGGTCGCCATCGTGCGCGCGATGGGAGTGCCCATGGGCATGGCCGTGCCCATGTCCACCGCCCTGACCGTAGGCGCCGCCCTCGGGATTGAATGGCCGCGACACGACGCACACCTCGCCGCCGAGACCTCGCACCATCTCGGCGATGACATGATCGTCACGGATGTGGATGACAGAGGCGGCGATCTCCGTGGCCAAATGGCGGTTGCCCAAATGCCAGGCTATGCGCGCGAGCAGCCGCGGGTCGCCGCAGGCGATCTGCAACAGTCGCTCCGGGGCCGCCTCGACGGCAATGATGCGCCCATCCTCCAAGCGCAGCGCGTCGCCGGCCCGCAGCACCGGTGCGCTGGCCAGATCGAGAAGGAAGGCAAGGCCGCCTTTGGCGACGAGACTGATGCGGCGACGGGTGCGCCCATCGTAGTCCAATTCGACGAAATCGGCGGGCTTGCCCTTCCACTCGCCGCTGGCAAGCACGTCGGTGGCTCTCAGCATGGGCGGCCTTCCCGATCACACCTTCGGCCGCGTCGCCTCGAAGGCGGGCACGGCTTTGGCGAACCGATCGAGCCAAGAGATGAGCTGGGGATGCGCGGCGCGCCATTTGCCCTCGTGGCGAAAGTCGAGATAGCCGAGCGCCGCAGCGAGTGTGAGGTGCCCATAGTCGGGGCTGGCACCCCAGGCGGGTGGGCCCTCCTCCAAGTGATCGAGGGCACGATCGATCTTGGCCTGCTGGCGCTGCTGCCAGGGGGCATGCCACTTCTCCTCCGTGCGAAAGCGCTTCTCGTAGACAAGCAGCAGTGCCGCATCGAGGATGCCGTCCGCCAGGGAGGCGAGCACCAGGGTCTTCCAGCGTTCGGGTCCGCCCTTGGGGAAGAGAACCGGTGCGGGCGCCAGGCTGTCGAGATACTCACAGATCACCTGGCTGTCGAAAATCGCCGTCTTGGGATCCACGATCAGTGCCGGGATCTTGCCCAGCGGGTTGGCGCTGTTGATCTGGGCGTTGTCGCCCGGATTGGTATCGACGGCGAGGATCTCGACCTGATCGCCGAGCCCTTTCATCGCCAAGGTCATCTTCACCTTGCGGCCGTAGGGCGAGAGCGGATTGGACAGGAGCTGCATCATGGCCAAGGTGCCTCCGGCACGAGCAACGCGCTTGCATGCGCGCGTTTTATCATGTGGATCGTGCAGCTGGGACGGGCAATCGGCAACAAAAAAAGCCGACGCGCTTCAGGCGGCGCGTGCCTCCGCGCCAGGCCCTCGTTGCACGCCGGCCCGCGTCGCAGTCGGGCCGTCGCATGCGCCGTCGTTGCATGCCAACCGTCGTTGATGAATGGGGGAGCCGACCCCCGCAGGTCCATCGGACGGCAGGCTGCCGACCCGTTGGACCTAATCCCCCGCTAACGATGTGCGGGCCGGCTCCCGTCAAGGACACTAGCGCTCATCCCACGGCGAGGCTCGCGCAAAAACGCCTTCGTCATGCGCACCTGGGGAAATCGTGCGTAAGCGGGCGCGCGGGCTTGATTTTGCAAGACGAGCTTTTTGCAAGACGGGCCCAGATCGGATCTTGCCGCCTTCGCCGCACAGCCAGAGTGCGCGAGCTGGCGAAGGTCCACCAAATTCCGCCAGAGGTTGTGCGTGGTGTGCGGCATGCGACGCGTTCTCGCGCGTCAGCCGGCGACGATCGGCTTCAAGGATTCCACCAACAGCCGCAACTGCATATCGGGATCCTTGATCGCCAGTTGCGCCGCGAACCAGTCGCGCACCATCTGGCATACCTTCGCGGGTCCGGCATTGGAGAGTGCACGCTCATCGGAGAAGAGCTGCAAGTCGGCCTGGCTCCAACCCCGCCTCGTAAGGTCGGCGGCCAGTGCGTCATAGTCGCTCTTGCGCGGCTGGGGATAGGCCCGCGCGGTTTTGCGCCCGTCCGCGATCGCCTCGAACACCGCGAGCAACTGTGCCTGCAGCTGCGGCGTAAAGTCTGGGTTCTGCATGAGCGAGACCACAAGTGGGCCCGCTTCGCCCTTGGAGATGAATTCGAAGCAGGCCTCGTTGCTATGCTTCCCAAGCTGCACGAGGTTCTCGTAAAACGACGTGGCGACGGCCTTCAGCTGCGGAAAGCCTGCGGCCAGAGCGACGCCAGCGTTCTGGCGCCGCAGGGTCACGAGTGCACGCGCCAATTGCTGGCCGATGGCAAGATCGTCCTTGTTGTCGGCGGCAAGCGCGGCGATCTCCTTGAGGCGATCGGCGTACCAGTCAGGATAGTCGCGCTTCAGAACGCGCCAGAGCGGCGTTGCCTGCAGGGTTGGCTCGAGCGTGTCGGCTGGCCCCGTCAAACCCTTGAAGGGCGAGGTTTCGAGGTTCTTGGGCGCCATGGAGAACTTGCTGGTCGCCATATCGGAGAGACCGGCGGGGACCCACGTGGCGTACCGGCCGACCAATTTGAAGAACATGTCAGGGCGCGCGCTGGCGTACCAGCCGCCCGCGGCGAGAAGGCCGAGACACACGATCACAACCAGCGTCCGCCTGAGCCCTCGACCGCGCGGGGCGATCTCGGGAGCATGGTAGCTCTCGCGCGGTGCTTGTTTCGAACGCGTGCCCGACATCCGCTCCCGCGCCGCAGGGGCTTGCTGAGCGGGCGATCGCGGTGCCAACTGGCCCGGCCGCGCGGCAGGCCCCGGCCGCCCCATGGCTGAGGAGCGCGGCGGGAACACCACCATGGCCGGACGCCAGTCAGGGAAGCCCTCGCGCCAAAGCAGGTCGGTCGGCTGCAGGTGGCCGAGATCGACAAAGCGGTGAAGCTCCGCCTCCGACAGCGGCCCGAATTGCTGCCCGTCACGGGCGAGGTACCACTGCGTCTGTGCGGCGGGCGATGACATGGGTCTGTTCAAAAAGATCGATCCCAATCGGATGCCTCTCGAGGGTGGCGGCCTCGGCCGGTGACGCCGGCCGCCAGCCTGCATTTGCCTCTTTTCACACCCAATTCGGATAAATGTTGGCCCGCCGTCAATGATTCTGACCCGCATGGGCAGGACCGCCTGAAGCCGTGGCAACGCCCGGCCGACGCTGGACGCGTGCCTGCGGCGGCACGCGAAAGCTCATGGCCGCGGCGCGTCAATTGCGCTTCGCCGGCCGATAGACGCCCCCCGCGGGATCCCATTCGAGCGCGCCCAGGTCCTTTTCGATGCGGTCATCGGAGTGCCGGGGGGAGTGCCGGGGGGAGTGCTGGCGCGGCTCGTCCTTGGCGCGCGCGATTGTGGGCTCGATGCCGCCCACGGCGCGCGCTAACCATCGATACCCCGCGTAAAGACCGGCGCCAAGCAGCGCCAAAGCGATCACTTGCGGCACGGCACACCTCCCGGGCCCATTTCTGGGGCCCTTTCTTGGGGCCATCTTCGGGGCCCACACCCGCAGCGAGGAAGATTGCGCTCTAATCCCGCTAGAGGCCAAAACGCGACCAAAGGGCGCGCGCCTCTAGAGCCGAGACCAGATCATCTGCCAACGCGCGGGGAAGCGCAATTCCGTTGTCATGGTCGTTGCCGAACGGCAGCCGTCGGAAGCGCGCGAGCAGGCCGCCAGGGCTCAACGGGATGGCGCGCAATCGCACCTTGTCGCCGTGGAGGGCGCGCATCTTGCCGCGCAGGTCGGCGAGCCCGTCGATCAGGCCATATTCTTGAGCTTTGACCGCCGACCAGAAGGTCCCCGAGAACAGCTCTTCCTCCGGACCATTGAGTTTGCCGGCACGCCGCTCCTTGACGATGCCGATGAAGACCTCGTGCACGTCGCGCTGCAGCTCTTTCAACCGTTCCACGTCCGCTGGGCGCTCCGGCTGGAACGGGTCGAGCGCGCCCTTGTCCTTGCCCGAGGAATGCACGCGCCGCTGGATGCCAAACCGGTCGATGAACTTATCAAAGCCGAAGCCGGCCGAGATGACGCCGATGGAGCCCACGATCGAAGAGGGGTCGGCATAGATTTCGTCGCCGGCGAGCGCCAGAAAGTACCCGCCCGAGGCGGCCACGTCCTCGCAGAACACGTAGACCCGCTTGCCGCGCTCCGCCGCAAGCTGGCGGATGCGGCTGAAGATGAGATGCGATTGCACCGGGGAGCCGCCCGGCGAGTTCACCACCACTGCCACGCTCGGCAACTTCGAATAGTTGAAGGCCTTCTCGATTGGGCCGGCGACGGTGGCCAGCGCAAGGCCCGGGCGCAGGGGTGTCACCATGCCGATCGGGCCGGTGAAGCGCAGCACCGGTACGATGGGACCACGGTTGAAAAAGCGCATCGGTAGACCTCGAGTACCTCGGGCGACTTGGGGCTTTGGCGACGATAGGGCTGGCACAACGCCAAACTCAAGACCTCGCCGACCGTTTCCTTGCCGGCTTCTGGATGGGTTGGGCCAGAACCAGGGAGGCGCCGCGGCGCAGGATTGCGTCCACCTGCGGCCGGAAGCGGCTGCCCCGATCGTGCAGGATGAGCCCGGGGCGCAGCTCGATGGGTGCGTTGCTTCCCTTCGTGCCCTGCACGAGCAGGCGGGTGGCGGATTTTCCCTCGCGTGGATAGAGCGGAAAGATGATGAGCCCGCCGAACCGCCCAGCCAGCGCCGTCAGCACCTCGCCGACTGCATCGGCACGATGGATGAGGGTCGCCGACCCGCCCGGGCGGGTCATGGCCGCCATGAAGCGCGCCCAGCGTCCCAGGGCGCCGCCGGGCATGACATTGGCCGCGGCCTTGAGCGCGGCAATGGAAACGGTACCGGCGCCTTCTCTGTGGTAGGGTGGATTGGCGAGCACATGGTCGAAGCCTTCGGCGTCGGGCCGCAGCGCGTCGAGCTCGTCCAGTCGGCGCGAGACGTCGGCTGCGATAACGCGCACGCGGGTGGCAAGGCCGTTGCGCGCGATGTTGCGGCGCGCCAGCTCCACGAGGAAAGGCTCACGCTCGACCAACGTCACGTGCGCGAGCGGCGCGCGCCGCGCCACCGCGAGACCAACGACGCCCACGCCGGCGCCGACATCGAGCACCCGCTCCCTGCGGCCGGAGCGCAGCGGGGCCGCCGCCGCCAGCAGCAGTGCGTCGATACCAGCCCGATAGCCCTCGTCGGGTTGCAGAACCCGCAGCGCCCCGTCGAGAAAGGCATCGTCCGTCACGTGAGCGGGGCCGGCGGCCGGCGGCTTCAAACCTGCAGATCTCCCTCGTCGATGAGCGAGGCAGAAAGCCCAGCACCGCTGAGCGCCCGGCAGGCGGCGCTCCAATCCTCGTTGACGACCAGCAGACGGCGCGGAAAGGCGCCGATCGCGCCCTCCATCACGGAGATGTGCTGATCGGCCAGCAGACTGTAGATGCCGGCCCCTTGCAACACGGTCTGGGCAAAGCCCAGCATCACCGCATCGTTGCTGCGCAGGACCTCACGCATAGGCTTAACGCGCGTTCCGGAAGGGCACCACAGGTTAACCAAGCCGCTTTTCTGTCGCGGGGAAGCGGGCTTGACTGCCCCTTGTCCCCGCCGGCTATACCGGCTTGGGCCGAACTTGAGCTGGGGATAGCACATCTTGGGCGTGGTCGTCCCATTCGAAGAGGCGCGTGATCCCGCGCAGAGCCTGCAGCCGCTGCTCGACATCGTTGCGGCGGATATGCAGGCGGTCAACCGCTTCATCCTCGACAAGGCGGTGTCCGACGTTGAGCTCATTCCCAAGCTCGCCCACCATCTCATCGAATCGGGCGGCAAGCGGCTGCGCCCCATGCTGACCATCGCTGCTGCCAAGCTGTGCGGCTACCGCGGCGACGGCCACGTGCGGCTCGCTGCGGCCGTCGAGTTCATGCACACCGCCACGCTACTGCACGATGATGTGGTGGACGAGAGCGACTACCGCCGCGGCAAGGCATCGGCGCGGCGGTTGTGGGGCAATCAGGCGAGCGTGCTGGTCGGTGATTTCCTGCTCGGTCAGGCGTTCCGCATGATGGTGGAGGTCGGTTCGCTTGCGGCCCTGAAGATCCTGTCGGCCGCCGCCGCCGTCATTGCCGAGGGCGAGGTCATGCAACTGGCCGCTGCCAAAAATACGGCCACCACCGAGGATGCCTATTTGGCGATCATCGACGCCAAGACGGCGGCGCTGTTTTCGGCGGCCGCCGAGGTGGGCGGCGCCATCGCCGACCGACCGGCCGAGGAGCAGGCGGCGCTCCGGTCCTACGGCCGCAATCTCGGCATCGCCTTCCAGCTGGTGGACGACGCGCTTGACTACTGCGGCAATAGCACGCGCCTTGGCAAGTCGGTCGGTGACGACTTTCGCGAAGGCAAGATCACGCTGCCCGTCATCTTGTGCTTCCGCCGTGGGAGCGATCGCGAGCGCGCCTTTTGGAAGCGGACGTTGAGCGATGGCAAGATTGCCGACGGCGATCTGGAGCGCGCCATCCAACTGATGAAGCGCCATAGCGCGATTGATGCCACGCTCGAGCGCGCCAGGCACTATGGTGCCATCGCCCGTGATGCGCTCGCCATTTTCCCCGGCGGACCGACCGCCCGCGCCCTCGCCGACGCCATTGGCTTCTGCATCAGCCGCGCCAACTAGACCCCTGTCGATTCTCGCTGCGCCCCCGAGAGCTAGTCTCTTGAGTGCTAGCCTTGAGAGCTAGCCCCTTGAGAGCTAGTCCCCTGAGAGCTAGCCCCGCCACTTGAAGCGCGAGCCGGCGCCTCGGGCGAGCGGGTGGCACGTGGGCGGTGCGCCGCCGGTTGTGGTTGGCTCCAAGCTAAATTCGCCGGCGCAGGGCTTGCCAGTAGGGATCGCGCAATTTGCGCTTGAAGATCTTCCCGGTATCTTCGCGCGGCAGGTCGCGGCCGATCTCGATGATGCGCGGCACCTTGTAATCGGCGAGGCGGAGGCGCAAGAAGGCGCTGAGGTCTTCCGTGTGCAGATCGCTTCCTTCGAGGGGCTCAACAATCGCCATCAACTTCTCGCCGAACTCGGGGTCTGGGATACCGAACACGGCGCAATCCTGCACGCCGGGGGCCCCATGCAGGACCGCTTCGATTTCCGCCGGATAGATGTTGACCCCGCCCGAGATCACCATGTCGCGCTTGCGGTCGCACAGAAACAAATAACCGTCCTTGTCGAGGTAGCCAACGTCACCTGAGGTGATGAACCCGTCGCGCTCGACCTTGGCGCGCTCATCGGGTCTATTGTGGTAGGTGAACTCGGGCAGCTCGGCGACGCGCGTAAAGATTTCGCCCACTTCGCCGGCCGGCAGGCTGCTGCCGGCGTCGTCGAGGATGCGCACCTCGGCGCCCTCGACGGCTCGTCCCACAGTGCCGGGCCTGGCCAACGTGTCGGCGCTCGTCGCCAGCGTGACCGCGCCCGATTCGGTGGAACCGTAGAACTCGTTGATGACGGGCCCCCACCAGTCGATCATCGCGCGTTTGACGTCGTTGGGACAGGGTGCCGCAGCGTGGATGACAAAACGCAGCGAGGAGACGTCAAAGCGCGCCCGCGTCGCTGCGGAGAGCTTGAGCAGACGGATGAACATGGTTGGCACCATGAACATGGTATCGAGGCGCTGGTGCTCGATGAGCTCAAGCAGCCCGAGCGGATCAAAGCGGGGCATCAGCACCATGAGCTCGCCCACACGGCCGGCGCGCATGGCGAAGGCGTTGGGCGCGGAGTGATAGAGCGGACCCGGCACCACCGAACGAATGCCGGGGCGGATGCCAAACACATCACGCCGTGCGCGCTCCATGGCCCGCATCTGCTGCGGCGTCGGGGCCGGTCGGCGCACGCCCTTGGGATGTCCCGTGGTGCCGGAGGTGTAAAACATGGTGAGCGGGGGCATCAGCGTCTCGCGGGCGCTCGGCGCCTGGCGCTGGACCCAAGCCTCGTAGTCGAGCGCGCGGGGGACGGCGGCGGCGGCGACCGGAGAGAGGCCATAGGCTTGAGCCACCTCGGGCGGGGTCGCCGCGGCGATGAGCGTGATGTGTGCGGGAATGTCGGCGGCAACGGGCGCGATGAGGTCGGCATGGCCGATCAGCACGCTGGTGGCGCAGTCGGCAAGGATGTAGGCGATCTCCTCGGCCTTGAAATGCCAGTTGATGGGAACGGCGTAGGCGCCCAGCGTCTGGGCGGCGTACGCCGCCTCCAGGAAGGCGATATCGTTGCGCATCAGGATGGCGACGCACGCTCCCGGCGCGACGCCTAGGGCCGCGAGCCCCGCTGCGACCTGCCGCACGCGCCGGTCGAGGGCCTCGGGGCTCAGGCAGCGCACCCCGCTGAGGAGCCCTGTTGATGGCTCCGCCACGTCTCCCATGGCTCCCCCTTGCCTCCCGGCTCTTGTTGAGAGCGTGCAAGCTTAGCATCGCCCGGTGACGCCGCCCTAGGCAGCTGCCTTCTTCTGGTCTCCGGCTTGGCCCCAGCGCCGCCCCTGCAAACAACGGTGGCGCAGCGCCCCGCAGTCGTGCTGAAATCGCCGCCTCTCAAGCACACGTTCGGGGACGGCAATGAGCAAGGGCATTCTCGCGTTCGGCGCCTACATCCCTTGGCGCCGCCTGCCGCGCAAGGCGATCGCCGAGACGCACGGTTGGTTCAATCCCGCGCTCAAAGGCCAGGCCAAAGGTGAGCGGGCCTTCTGCAACTGGGATGAGGACCCCGTGACCATGGCGGTCGAGGCCGCCCGCGACGCGCTCGCCGGACGCGATCGGACCTCGATTGCCGCCCTGCGATTTGCCTCCACCACCTATCCCTTCCTTGACCGACTGCACTCCGGCATTGTCGCAGGTGCGCTCAACCTCGCCGAAGACGTGTCGGCCATCGACGTCGCCGCGAGCCAGCGCGCCGCCACGTCGGCGCTGATCGAGGCGTTGGGCAGCGATAGCGAGACGCTGGTGGTGGCCTCCGAGAAGCGCGGTGCCAAGGCCGCAAGCCCCGTCGAGATGTCGAGCGGCGATGGCGCCGCCGCCGTCCTCGTGGGAGCGGGCAGGCCGCTCGCGACCTTGCTCGGCAAAGCCTCGCGCACCAGCGATTTTGTCGACCACTTCCGCTCGGTCGATAACCAATTCGACTATCAGTGGGAGGAGCGCTGGATCCGCGATGCCGGCTACATGACAGCGGTGCCGCCGGTCATCAAGCGTTGTCTTGAGCAGGCGAAGGTGGCGGCCAACGACGTGGCGCACTTTTGTATGCCGGCGACCCTGGCCCGGGTTGCCAACGCGGTGGCGAAGGCCGCTGGCGTCGACGAGAAGGCGGTATGTGACGCCCTGCACGCCAACTGCGGCGACACCGGAGCCGCCCACAGCCTGCTGCTGCTGGTCGCCACCTTGGAGAGGGCCAAGGCCGGCGACAAGATCCTGCTCGTTGGCTTCGGCCAGGGGGCAGATGCCCTGCTGTTGGAGGTGACGCCCGAGATCGGCAGGCGCCCGCACAACCTTGGCGTGACCGGCCACTTGGCGCGCCGCAAGGAGGAGGCAAGCTACGGCCGGTTCCTCGCCTTCAACGACCTGATCGAGCTTGAGCGCGGTATGCGCTCGGAGACTGACAAGGCCACGGCCCTCTCCTCGCTGTGGCGCAACCGCGAAACGGTGACGAGCTTCATCGGCGGCAAGTGCTCCAAATGCGGGACGCTGCAGATGCCGCGCACGGACATCTGCGTCAACCCCAACTGCAACGCCATCGGCACGCAGCAGCCGCA
>Ga0075425_100007642_pt1 | contig 11432 bp, 11 predicted proteins | sample SoiMethybrSBSTD4_FD_75300 | JGI IMG/M metagenome (GOLD analysis project Ga0075425, IMG submission 75300) | Bulk soil microbial communities from a Populus tree surrounding site in Tennessee, USA - Soil MetaG P. TD hybrid SBSTD4 | ecosystem: Environmental > Terrestrial > Soil > Tree plantation...
GTTTATGGGATTCCTCCATTGCATATATTCTATTCTTATCTCTTGCTGGTGGAGCATTGATATATGTTTCACTTTTGATGTACAATTCAGGAAGAAGACAAACTACGAACAATATTCTGATGGCGGGTATCTTCGTTGGGTTGTGCGCTGGATTTCTAACAGATCTAATGCTCGTACTTGGTGGAGCCTGATAGTGAAAAAATGTGAAAAAATGGAGCATTGAATTTATTGTCAGCAATACCACTCCTTGCCATCACACTATCTGCTCTGATAATAATGGCAACAACAGTTGCAGCAACTACATCCTTATCATTTGGGCTTTTGTTAAACAATAATAAACAATATCAAACTAGTTAAAAAATATCTCTAGCAACGACCCAAAGATAATGTCTATACTGAGATAACTACATTGTTAATCAAAAGTCTTTCGTTTCTTTTTCAATAATGAAGGCAGTTTGTGTTACGTTAATAGAAGAAACTATCAAACATTTTTCGTAGATGGTGGTATGACTTTGTATCCTAGTTTTGGTATAAGTCCAAAACATATTGCGGAGCAGCATGGTAGTAGTACTAAATAACAAGATAGAGTACGTAACAAAAAATTTTCATTTGTGTGAATGATAGAATCACAATATTTGACCAATATGAATATGATAGAATAGCCAATAATAGTAAAAATGTTGTTCTTATGGATATTGTTTCTTATGTTTCTGTGGTTGTTTGAGGAGGAAGGGAATTTTGTCTTATGAGGATATCTGCAATGGCTATTCTTACAGTTGATATTCCTGTTCTGAAGGGGTATGCTCCATTTCCTTGGTCGGTAATTGGATTTATCCATTCATAGAATGTATGTATGTGTGGATGTTCCTCAGAAGCAAGCTTAGAAAGTAGAATGTCGCATTCTTCAATTCGGTTAAACCTGCTTCTAGCCAGCATTTCTATCCCTGTAGTCCAAGGCCAAAAAGTTTGGTTATGGTATTGGTATGGTTTAAGAAGCCACGGGCCAGTACTCTTTAGCTCAGCTTCTGTTACCAGCGGCCATTTATCCTTCCAAACTCTCCTTCTAATAGCATCAAGGGTACTAATGGCTCTATTGTGTAGATTCTGGTGAATGGTTTTTTTTGGTTCTTGCTGCTGCTTTTGCTGATCATGGATTCTGAAATTATCATTAGCCGTATTCTCTGTGATTGCAACCAAGTAAAATGATACATCTTGAGTTAACGTTCTGTATGGGCCACCTATGTGATGCGACTCTTGGATATCTAAATAGCATCCATCCTCTTCTGACCATAGTCTTTGCTCTACTGCATGTATGGTCTTATCTGCTAATTCCATTAATCCATCAGCCTCTCTATCTCTTCCCAGTTTCGATAGTAAGGCGGAAAGATTATTTAGAGCAAGTATCCAACAGGCTTGGTCATAAACGATTTTACCAGCTCTCAGAATAGTATCCATCCAGTCTTCGTTATGATTTTGTTCTAATAATCCGTCATTATCAATATCGCGACTATTCAGGTATTCAATTGCTCTTAGCATACGGGGAACTGCCAATTTGATAACTTCTGAGGGATTTGTTATCCCGATCTTTGAGAGCAACGCAGAAACATAATCTGATGAGTGTTCCGAGGCTATGGTTGGTGGTGGAAATGATGAATTTTCAGAGGAGTGTTCCTGCTCATATTTCAACAAAGACCTAGCCAAAATCCATGAGCTTGTCGATATCATCAATGCTGTAGAATCAATATCTGGATTTTGTCCGTAGATTTCAGAGAAACCGGCTTGATATATAGTTGTAGGAAGTGCTCCTTCAAACTCCTTTTGCTTGTCTACACTAGCTACCTCAGATAAAAATTTCATTTCTGGTGACCCTCTGCCATAAACTAACTTTTCCTTGTCCGGTGAGATTTGATGAGACCATATCTGATAAATCTGTTGGCAGACTCCATCAATATTGCCAGAGAGGAACCAATCTCTGAGAATATATGATGCATCTCTACACCATATTGCCTGATAAACTCCACCGGGGTTAACTCCTTGGAGTGCATGCTCTTGTGTTTTCTGTATGAATCTGTTTGCTTTTGTAATAAAGGCTTCCGAGATATAAGCAGTAGAATTATTAGACATTGCTTCTACCGTGCTATATTTGCTTTATAAGACTTATCTGCTGCAATTGAAACTCTTAACAATGATATATTATATACATAGTAAAAAGAGATGACACAAATAAATTGAATTCATCTGATGATGTGCATGAGGATCTTTCCAAATACTACAAATGTAGATCATGTGGAATGCAGTTTGACAACCTTGGCGATATGCAGAGACATATATTGGTAGAGCACATGCAGAAAGGAGATATTATATCAGAAAAAGAATAGAAAAATGAGATCATACATCACAATAATGTAAGAGTACTAGTAATCTATGTATAATTACTAGTTGGTTGGTGTACCCTTATGTCTATTTGTTCTTTACATTCTTTTTCATTTACCCCGGTAGTAATAGTATTGATAATGATAATACACCATATACTACATTTTAACTAGTCTATAAGATAACGAAAACTGGAATGTGGTCTGTAAGTTTGAAAGACACTTCTTGTGATGTAAATAATGCCACTTACTTGAATCTCAAGAAATTTCATTTGATAGTATTTTTTCCTGTTCGAGATTGGACGATGAAAATAACTATGTGTAGTAGTAAAGGGATGGAAATAGTAATAATAGTATGAATAATGTGGAGAAAAAAGGAAATAATAGTGGTGTAATTACAATTTCAGGAGCATTCCATGATCTGACTCATTTGATAAGTCAAGACATGCCGGTATATCCTGGTGATCCGCAGCCAGAATTTGAGGCTTCTGCTACAATAGAAAAGGAAGAAGTCAATGTTACCCGTATAGTTATAGGCTCTCATACTGGTACTCATGTAGATGCTAAAAGGCACTTATTTGCGGATGGACAGGGTTTGATAAAGAATCATTAGATAAATTCAAAGGTGAATCAGTAATATTGGATTTGTCAAACATACCTATTGGCAATGGAATGACAGATGTTGACCTTGATAATTATTCTAAAATAGTCAAAGAAAACGATATCTCCTTCTGTACACAGATATGTGATAAATGGAGAAAAGATGAAATCATTAGAAATAACTTTACATATCTGGAGCCATCTGCTGCTGATTGGATCATTGACCATGGCATCAAATGTGTTGGAATAGATACAAAAGATGTATTTATCGATGAAGAATGGACAAGCAAACTCAAATGAGTTATCAAGAAAGAAGGAGGAGAATAGGAAGAAGAAAAAACATCAATCTTGCAATAGCGTCAGCATAATCATTATTCTGGCTTTGGTCCGGGAACAGCCAATATATTCAGAAAGATGGTTGGTTTGCCAGGAGCCACATGGAAGGAGAAATCGCATTCACTTACTAATACCCACCCACCAATCAAAGCAAAGTACTCTCTGACTTTATGACATAAAGCTTCATAATTGTGTCTCACTAATTTGTTGTTGTTCTTCTATTCTTGCTGTTCTATCTATGAGTGTAGATCCATTAACAGCAGCGCCTATATATTGCAATGCCGCCAAAAGTATTACGAACTTTTTTCTCATTTTCATTAATACTTTTGACAATTTCTAAAAAAGATATTACGATATAACCATACTCATTCATTTTTCATCCATTGCCTACTTTCCAGGTATTCTATTAGCCGTATCATTTGCTCTACCCTATCCGTACCTCCTATTCGGTTTCTACATACATCATAGTGCTCAAGTAGCATTTGATCTTCTTTTGTTGATACGCTACCTTTCTCTTCTATTAAATCAAAAAATTTATCCTCTTTTCCTGTGTGATCGGTTATAAAAACAGCATAGGATTTGAGGAATCGTGCTACCGGCTCTTTTATTTTTCGATCTTCATCCTCTAGTGTTGTTTCTTCTCGGTCTCCTGTTTCTTTTACTTCCTTTTTGTGCTTGTTTTGTTTCCAGGCCTTTAGTTCTCTTCTAAGCATGATGGCAATTCTTCTGCCAAGCTCATGTTCGATTAGAAATTTGCGAATATCTTCTGCAAACCCATTTTTGTCTTTCGTTTCGGGGAAGTAAGCTTGTTCTTCTTTGCCATGGTGGAACCTATCTACAAATTCCTCTATCACTACAGAAATGATTTCTATGTGTTCTATTGGAATATCTTCGTCAGTATAAAGTTTATCTGAGCATCTTTCAATTATATTCTTTAATCTTCTCACAGCAACATGATCCTGTTTAAGATCTTTTGTAGCATACAAAGTTAGACGTTATTATGATGAATTTTGTAGTAATATATTATTATGGGAGTCATCATGGAAGTTCCTACGAAATAGAAAAAAGAGCAAGGATCTAATTAACCGAACCACTACATGCAGGAATAGAATTCCACCGAAGCAAACATCTGGTTGACACAAACCAATCCCTTACAGCCGTTTGGAATCAGTAACCATGATCATTATACCCACGTGATAAAACGTTACCAAAAGCCAAGACAATTGATACTATTATAGAAATGGCAGATCCAGATACTGTCAATTAGGAATTGATATACATGAATGAAGTCTGTGGACCTACTACCGTCCAACAACTTTGTGCTACAGGTACCATCAATCTACAATAAGTATGCATCCGATAATAAGTAATATCTTAACGTGCATTAGTCTTTTTCCATTCTTATCTCTAGCAATCTGTTATTATCTTTTTATAGCGCTTCACTCTTTTTTTCTTCTTTTTCTTTTCTTTCACAATTTTCCTTCGTCATTTTCCATACTCCAATCAGCTCTAAATTTACTGAGCTGCAAACATATTGCAGACCATTTGATTTTTATTGATAAGATTTTCTAACGAACTGAGAAAGGATCGTTTTATTATCACAAAAGGTCGGCTTGAACCCATAGTATTCTCCAAATCATTGGAGATATCATTACAATATAGTCATAGTAGACTTTATCGAAGTATGTATTTTGTGATCCACCATCTAGGGTGATCATAATGAAAAAAATGCCTGTATTAATACTACATTTCAGTACATGTCTATGCCATATGGTGTATTACTCCTTCTTGGAATAGATCATTAGTCTCTTTTAACATTCTTAATTGTGTGTCTGTGTTTTTAAGGTATTTCTGTATAAGCTGGGATATGATTCATAATTTTACCAGTGGGATTGTATGCTTTTCAAGTTGCTAGATATCTGACCTTTTATTATCGTCCTTAAATTTTGTAGATTTCTTCTGCTTCTGTCCTTGTCTTTACTTTGACGATCTAATTTCCAGCTGTTTTCAATAGGATTATTTATCTATAGACCACAATCATAAAGCCATTACACAGTTTGTCTGACAATGAAAATGATAGTAAGAGATACGCACTAAGGATAATAAAATATCAGGATTCAACTATGATCAATATGTGCGATGTTGAATTGATTGGAATGAAGCTCGAACAAGGAGACCTTGTTATCGATATTTCAAAGGAATATTTTCAGCAAGAGATAATAGAAGAATTCCAAGCTGAAAGGTTATTACGATTATGCTCTATTGCCAATTTAGTTGGAGAAAGAATTGTAAAACTGGCAATAGATTTGAGGTTTGCAAAAGAAATGAGTATAAAGAGAATTTCAGGTGTACCATTTTTGATGATTTTCAAATTTCAGCACAGATACTAATAATCAAAAGTTAAATAGCAAAAGCTGTATTTTTATGCTATATAATCATGTTTGAGGAATTTGAAGAACAAGAAGCATCAGTTAACCAAGATCAGCAAAAAGTGGAGGATAAAGCAGATCGCAGATTCTATAGACACGAACGCGAAAATAGGTTCCTCGTGAAAAGATCTGAAGATTATAGTGTTTTCGATGATGTATTTAATATACCTACTCTTATGGTGGTTAACAGTTTAATTGAGAATAATATACTCAAACATCTCAAAGGTGCCTTAGCCGCAGGCAAAGAATCTAAAGTATATTTAGGTGTAGGCAAGAATAGCGAGTTTCGAGCAGTAAAAATATACCTCACTATAAGCGCAGAATTTAAGAAGCGTCTTCAATATATAGCAGGTGATCCACGTTTCTCAGATATTAAGAAAGGCTCTCGCAATTTGATATCAATTTGGGCTAAGAAAGAATTCAAAAACTTACAAACTGCTCACAAAAATGGTGTCAGTGTTCCTACTCCATATTATGTACGCCAAAACGTTCTGGTAATGGAGTTTATAGGTGATGAAGACGGCAATCCCTGTGCAAGTCTTGTAAATTCTGACTCAGTTACATCTGAAGACTATGGGGAAATTATGCAACAGACATCAAAACTATATCAAAAAGCAGAATTAGTCCATGCCGATTTATCGGAATATAATATATTCAAGTCTGTCGACAGCAGGATCATATTGTTTGACTTTGGCTCTTCAGTAAATACCAAACATCCGAATTCAAAACAATTTTTGACACGTGATATAATTAATGTTAATAGATTCTTCGAAAAGCGAGGAATTGAAGTTTTGGATATGGAATTAGCCGTTGAGAAAATTACAGAAGGAAATTAAAATGAGCTTCCAACAGATTGTAAGGATTCCTAGGGATCGAATAGGTGTAATAATTGGCAAAAATGGTAAGATAAAAGTGGAAATTCAAGAAAAGTGCAAAGTGATGATTGAGATAGATAGTGAATCCGGTGATGCTGTAGTTTCTTCAGAATCCATAGAACCATCTATAGAAACGGAACCATTCAAGGCAGTGGAGATAGTCACGGCTATTTCGAAAGGGTTTTCACCTCGTCGGGCATATAGATTACTAGAAGAAGAAGAGACTTTTCAATTAATAGATCTAAGAGACTACGCAGGCAAATCATCTAATTCGATGGAGAGAATTAAAGGGCGTATAATCGGGGAAGAAGGCAAATCTAGAAAAACTATTGAAGATCTAAGCGGAGCATACGTTTCAGTATATGGTCATACTGTTGGATTGATAGGAAAATTCGAAGAAATCAAACTTGCTACAGATGCAGTGACTTTGCTCTCAAAAGGAAGATCACACAAAAACGTTTACAATATGTTACAAGAGGCAAGAAGAAAGGCCAAATTAGATAAGATGAGGCTGTGGGAAGACAGCGGTTTTCAGCCGCTCTAATTAAGTCCTTTAAATTTTTATCGTTTCGATACTTAAAATCCGATATACTCCTATCGTCGCTTGCTTCCCACTTATTAAAATAACAGAATATAGGGTGAGAATACTGCTACTACCAATATTAGCATGGCAGATGTATAATAGTATCAAATCCGGTAAAACTAACTGAACTCTAAAGATGTTTACATAACATTCGACAAGGGGTGAGTGTGTTTTGGATTATGCTCCTATTATTGTAACTTTCTATATATCTGAATATTCATATCTGTTTGGCATCAACAAAGGATCTCTTCACATTCAACCTACCAGTAACGAATCAGATAAGACCAAAGATGAATTATTTACGGAGGAATGTGATTCAGCACGACTACATATCTAATACTTTGCATCACTACTATTATCTGCTTCTCCCCATCTTCTGAAAATGTTATGTTTGATTCCGAATTGATCTAAAATCTTTCCCACAATATGAGTTATTAAATCGTCAATAGACTTTGGTCTGTGGTAAAATCCAGGCATCGCGGGCAATATGATAACTCCTATTTCTACTAGCTTTATCATATTCTCAAGATGTATTTTTGAAAGAGGAGTCTCCCTTGGAACAATTACGAGTCTTCGTGATTCCTTAATGCATACTCCTGCTGACCTTGAAATTAGGTTATCGTCATATCCACTTGCAATACTTGACAATGTTTTCATACTACATGGAACTATTGCCATGCCGTCAGTTTTAAACGAACCACTCGATATTGCAGCAGCCATGTTATCGTTGTCATAGCATTTTGTAGCGAGTGACTTGACATATTCAATTGCTTTATCGGTTTCAATCTTGATGTTTCTATCACCCCATTTGCTAATAACTAGATGAGATTCTAGTTCTAGATTCTTAAGAATTTCGAGCATTTTAATCCCATATATAACGCCTGAACCTCCAGTTATTGCTACTATTAATCGCATTAGTTAAAGAGCAATTTCCTTTGGTAGTTATTTAACATGCCGTCAGTAATATGAACAATCTTGGCAAGCCTTAATTTATTATAAAGAAAATCTTATTTCAGAACATGATAACGGTATTTGGAACTATCGCTCTGGACACAACACGCACTCCTTTTAAGACAGGAACAAGGATGATGGGAGGGGCAGCTACGTATGCATCGCTTTCTTCTAGCATATTTGCTCCTACTTCATTAGTTGCGATTGTGGGTTCAGATTTTCCACCCAAATATAGGAATATTCTTGATAATAGGGTTGACACCAAAGGAATCATTACCAAGCAAGACGGTAAGACATTCCATTATGATTCTTCATTTGATTATGACTTTGCGCATAGAATATCTAACAAGACAGAACTAAACGTAATAGCAGATTTCGAACCTATAATACCTGATGAATACATTGAGTCTGAGTATATATATCTTGCCAATAACGATCCAGTTCAAAATATGAAGATACTAGAATACTTTTCAAATCCAAAACTGACAGTATGCGATACCATAGAGTATTGGATCTTGAACAAACGGGAAGATATCGTAAAGATGATGAGTAAGGTTGATGGCGTGGTAATTAATGATGAAGAGGCCAGACTTTTATGCAAAACTACCAATTTGATCAAATGTGCTAAATTGATAATGTCTTGGGGACCACGCTTTACAATTGTTAAAAAAGGTGAACATGGTTCATTATTCATTAAGGATGATATAGTTTTTCCTGCGCCAGCATATCCTATGGAGGAAATTGTGGATCCAACTGGAGCCGGAGATTCATTTGCTGGAGGATTTATGGGACACATAGCTAAGCAGAACAGTACAGATATCAATACAATGAAAGAAGCAGTAATTTATGGAAATGTTATGGGGGCATTTGCTGTTGAAGATTTTGGAGTCCAAAAATTGCTTGCAGTTACTAAAGAAGATGTACAGAACAGATATCAAACGTATCGCAACATGGTTAACTTTTAGCACAATGTGTTTTTATGAGAGGTCGAACAGTTCACACTTCAGGATCAGGGTGGACTTACTAAATTGTGACATGACAATTCATAGTCGTATCTGAAATAAGTGCCAAATTCATTCAAATAACATGAATAATAAAACAAGAATTATTATTATCTGTTTCAAATAATAATAATGATTGTAGTGTTAGTATAGTGTTAGTACTGTCTTACTCTATCTGTCTCGCTTCATAATGTGCATAAAATCAAATCCCAATATGATGTAACCTTGTTCGAATCTACTAAATTTTGAAATGATCATAACTATAACAGTAGGAATATGTGTTTCACAATAAAAAAGTCTCTTCATCAGTTAGATCCTAACAAGCTTCAAGAGTCAAATTAGCAAATGCCATATTTTCTTCGATGAAAAGATATTAGTAGTCATATTTTGCTTATGGCCAACATTCAATAAATAGATTTATTGTACTAATCATAATATGGATTACGAAAAATTGTGTCAAGCAGTCTTTGCATTGCATGATGATATACGTTATGCTGGTGTCATAGATGACACAGGATTACTGATTGCTGGAGGTACGCGTGAAGGGATTGATTCAATAGTAGATCAGACTAACGAGGAATTATATTTAGCTCAAACAGTTCTTCGAAAATCAATGAGACAGAGATTTGATGATACAATGGGAAAAGCAAGGTTTGCGTATGTAGAACGTGAAAATATTTCACTCTTGACCTGTTACATGAATAAAAATATACTCCTTATAACCTTGGAGCCTAACGTTGATTCACATACCGCAATAGATATTGCAGAAGATACACTAGAACTGTTAAATGACAATAATAAACAGAGCTGACTCAATGACGCTGTATCATTCCAAATTTTAAAGCTTGATATTATATGGATATTTGGAGTCTTACTTGACATATGGCGACTAAATATTATATTTTTATTATATTTTCAACTCGAGGTTAGAGGCTATCTTATCATCTATTTATTTTTATATACTGGTTAATAACAACCAAAAGAGCAATTGTTCAAGCAACCTTGGATCATTCAGATAAAATAATCAAAGCGCAACTACTATTATATATTATATTTTGTTATACTAAAATGAGAAGTGCCTAGAAATGACAACTACCACTAAAATAACAAGAACGTTTCAACAGTTAGGACTTGGTGCTGAAATCCTTAAAGCACTAAAAGAAAATGGATTCGAAGAACCTTTTCCTATTCAAGAGGCAGCTATACCATTGATTTTAAAAGGTGTAGACGTAATAGGTCAAGCGCACACAGGAACCGGTAAGACAGCAGCCTTTGCCCTGCCAATATTGTCTGAGATTAAGATTAGGCGTAACGGTCCGATACAAGCACTGATACTTGTTCCGACAAGAGAACTTGCAGTACAAGTTACAAATGAAATTAATAAATTTTCAAGATATACTGGAATTAGAACTGTTGCCATATATGGTGGACAAAGTATTGGACTTCAACATAATCAGCTAAGAAGAGGCATACAAATAGTAGTTGCGACGCCCGGAAGATTGATTGATCATGTAAAACAGGGTTCAATTCAGCTTGAGAATGTAAAGTATGTGGTACTTGACGAAGCAGATAGGATGCTAGATATGGGCTTTATTGATGATATAAAGTTCATACTGTTTTATGTAAATGAGGACAGACAGACATGTCTTTTCTCTGCAACTATGCCACCAGAGATTATGAGACTTGCTCAGGAATATATGTATGATGCTAAAGAAGTAAGATTAAATGAAGAAGAATTAAGTCTTGATACCATAGAACAATCATATCTTGTTGTCCCGGAAAGAGAAAAATTCAAACACCTTTGTAATTTCATTAAAAAAAGAGATAAGAAACAAACAATTGTTTTTGCTGCTACCAAACAAAGGACGCGAAGACTTGTAGACGAACTAAAACAAGAAGGTTTTAAAGCAATCTCGATTCATGGCGACCTTTCGCAAAGGGAAAGAGACAATGCAATGTATCGATTCAAGAAAGGCACTGATGACATACTGGTGGCAACTGATATTGCAGCAAGGGGAATTGATGTTCCGGCAGTAGGTCATGTAATCAATTATGATGTTCCGGCTGAACCGTTGATGTACTTTCATAGAATCGGAAGAACTGCTCGAGCTGGCGCCACAGGTAAAGCCATATCATTAGTATCACATGATAGGGTTGACGACTTTGCTAGAATTTTGAAAAAGACAGAACAACCAATACAGAGACTCAATGAAGAGTTGGGGATAGCAGTTCCTACTGTCCAACAGAGTCCATATAATAGGTATCAAAAAGGACACAGTTACTGG
>Ga0075425_100007643_pt1 | contig 11432 bp, 11 predicted proteins | sample SoiMethybrSBSTD4_FD_75300 | JGI IMG/M metagenome (GOLD analysis project Ga0075425, IMG submission 75300) | Bulk soil microbial communities from a Populus tree surrounding site in Tennessee, USA - Soil MetaG P. TD hybrid SBSTD4 | ecosystem: Environmental > Terrestrial > Soil > Tree plantation...
TTACGACCTCGTCTGCTTTCATCAATCGCTGCATCACGTGCAGAACATCGAGCCGCTGCTGCGCGAAGTGATGCGGGCAATGAAGCCGGACGGCGTCTTGTACCTCGACGAATTCATCGGACCGTCGCGCACGGACTGGAGTCCGTTCACCGTCCGCTGGTACCGCGCGCTCTATCAGTCGTTCCCGCGCAATGTGCGCTATTTCGACGATTTCGCGATGCCGATCCAGGAAGAAGATCCGTCGGAGGCGATTCGCTCCGCTGATATCTTCTCGCGTCTGGTCATCGGATTCGACATCGAACAATTTCGCGGATACGGCGGCAACATTCTGGCAATGATGTTTCCCGATCTCGTCGTGCCGCTCTTGAGCGACGAGCAGGTCGACATGCTCATTCGGACGGAGAAATCGCTGCTCCATGGCGGCGACACGCACTTTCACGCCATCATCACCGCGCGTCCGAAGCGCGGCGTGCGGCGTCTCATTGCGAATGTCCGCTACAAGATCGAGCCGCGCTTCCCGCGTCTCTTTCGAGAATTGCGATTTTTGAAGCGGCGGTACGCGTCGCAGTGACGGACAAGACTGCACAACACGCCCTCGATCGCGCGTTCGACGAGCAGAACCTCGTCCTCGTCTATCAGCCCATTCACGACGCGCGCAGCGGGGCGATCGTCGCGGCCGAGGCGTTGATGCGGCAGCGGCGCGAGGACGGCGAGCTGCGCGAGGCGCACATCATCAGCGAAGCGGCGGAGGAAGGATCGAAGCTCGATCTCTTCGCCTTGAATCAATGGATGATGCGAACGGCGATCGCCGACTCCGTCGATTGGCCGATCTCATTGAACGTCAACATGTCGCCGCGCGAGCTCGTCGAAGGCGACGTCGTCGAGCGCTACGCGAAGTTCAAGGGACGGCGTCTCAATCTCGAGCTCACGGAGACTGTGACGATCGACGAGCCGGAGCGCGCCGCGAGCCTTCTCCAGTCGCTGCGCGATCTCGGATTCCAGCTCTGGCTCGACGACTTCGGCAGCGGGCACTCGACGATGGAGCAGCTCCTCCACTTCCCGGTCGACGGCATCAAAATCGCCGCAACGTTCGTCAAAGGCATTCCGCACGACGAGCGGTCAGTGGCCATCGTGCGATCGATGATCGATCTCGCACACGATCTGCAAATCCAGGTTCTCGCCGAAGGCATCGAGCGCGAGGAGCAGCTCGGCTTTCTCATCGAGCACGGATGCGAGCTCGTTCAGGGATTTCTCTTCTCGCGTCCGATGCCGCGCGAGGCGCTGGAAGGGCTCTTGCGCAGCTCGCGCGCCACCTGATCGAGCCACTCCGCGCGCGCTTCGAGCTCGTGCAGCGTGCCGAGGATCACGTGATACTCGAACGGCTCCGCCTCCCGATCGTGTCTCTCCAGCTTGCGCTGAATGGTCTCGATCTCCGTGTCGACGTTCCTCTGCGCTTCGACCACGAACTTCGTCCGCTTGGCCTGCGGCAGCGCGCCGAGAAAGCTCATGCGCGTGCGGACCGGATCGAACGTCGGCGCGGCCGTCCACTGCGGAAGCGGAGGTCCGATCCATACGCGCAGCGCGTCGAGTCCGCGATCGGTGATCTCGAATTCCTTCCGCTTCCCTTTTCCCCAGGCGTGAAGGCGCGCGCGGATGAGCCGCTCCTTCTCCAGGCGGCGCAGCAGCGGATAGATCGCCCCCGCGCTGCCGCTCCAGTGCGACGACTCCGACGACAGAAACTCCTGCCGCACGACATACGCCGTGCACGGCCCGCGCAGCCAGACTACGCCGAGAACGCAGCTCTCCAACTCCGTCATGCGCGGCAATCCTAAACCAAACGCGCTTGCGCCCGTATAGTACGAATCGTACTATTGGAGGCAATCATGCAAATCCTGCTCATGCTCCTCTCCCTCTTCGCCGCGAACGGAAATCTCATCGACCGTTGGGCGGCCGCCCTCGGCGGACGCGAAAAGCTCGCCACGCTGCAGGCCGTCTACACCGAGGTGACGATCGAGGCCGGGGGAATGACCGGCACGGCGAAGGTGTGGGAGACCGCCGACGGCAAGTTCCGCGAGGAAGCTCACCTCGGCCCGTTCTCGAATGTCGAAGTGTTCGACGGCAAGAACGGCATCGTGCAGCAAGGCAACGCGCCCGCGCACGCGCTCAGCGGCGCGGAGCTGCAGCGTGCAGTCGATCGCGCTTACGCGATCTCGAACTCGATCTTCCTCTCCGACCGCCGGCGCGCCACCGTCAGCGTCGAAAGCAACGACGTCATCGTGAAGCCGGAGGGCGGCAGCGAAACGCGCGTCACACTCGATCCCGAAACGGCCTTGCCGAAGACGATCACGCGCCGCACCGGAGATCGTGATTCGACGATGACGATTCTCAGCTACGAGACCGTCAACGGAATGACATTCGAGAAAGAAGTGCGCCAGTCGACCGGCAACGCGCAGTTCGACGTCCTCGTGAAGGTCACGAAGCGCGTGCTCAATCCGCAGATCGATCCGTCGCTCTTTTCGCTGGAGACGAAGACGCCGCAATCGAACGTCGCATGGCCTGCGGGCAAACACGACGTGACCGTTCCCTTCGAGCTCGCGCAGAACCACATCTACTTTCCCGCGACGATCAACGGCAAAGCGGCGAACTTCGTCTTCGACACCGGCGCGGAGTCGTCGGTCATCGACATGACTCACGCGAAGACGCTCGGCCTGCCGATGAAGGGCAAAGTCGAAGCGCGCGGCGCAGGACCGGGCTCCGTCGAAGCATCGATGGTCGAGAAGCCGACGGTCGAATTCGGCGGCATCTCCATTCCGCTGCAAAGCATGGCCGCCGTGCCGATCCGCTCGATCAGCCTTCTCGAAGGACGCGAGATGCAGGGCATCGCCGGATACGACGTGCTGTCGCACTTCATCGTCGAGATCGATTACGCGAAACGCGAGTTGCACTTCCACGAGCCGGCGTCGTTCACGCCAAGTGCGAACGCCGTCGCGGTGCCGGTCACGTTCGACAACAACACGCCGGTCGTGCAAACGAAAGTGACGACGCGCGACGGCCGCACGCTCGACGTGCACATGCTCATCGACACCGGCGCGCGCAACGCGGTCATGCTCAATCGTCCGTTCATCCAGAAGAACGACGTCGCGCGCTCGATCGGACCGTACATCGAAGGTCCCCTCGGCATGGGCGTGGGAGGCGCGTCAACGCAGAAAGTGGGAAGACTGAAATCCGTCGAGATCGCCGGCTTCACGGTCAACGATCCGATCACGAGCTTCTCCACGACTACATCGGGCGCGAGTGCGAATGTCGACTTCGATGGACTCATCGGCGGCGAAGTGCTGCGCCGCTTCACCGTCACCGTCGACTACCCGCACGGACGCTTGCTGCTCGAACCGAACGGCGCGCTCGGCGACGTATCGGAATACGACATGAGCGGCATGATGCTCGCTGCGCCCGACACGAAATTCGATCGCATCCTGGTGCGCAACGTGATCGCCGGCTCGCCCGCGGCCGCGGCGGGCGTGAAAGTGAACGACGAGCTTCAATCGATCGACGGCGTGGACGTGAAGACGATGAAGCTCGACGAAGTGCGCAAGCAGTTCCTGCAGCCCGATCAGACGCGCGCGCTCACGCTTCTTCGCGACGGGAAACCGGTGCAGGTGACGTTGACGACGAAGAGGCAGGTGTGACCGGCGAGTAAGCATCGCGGCGCCGCTCGAGATCCTCGCGAACGTTTCGCTTGAACGCGTCGGCGCCGCCTTTCGCTGTCTGCTCGGCGATGTAGTCCGCGATGTCGATGTTCTCGAGGCGCATGCGCACCGTCTTGAAGATGCCGACGGTGTGATGTCCGGGGATCTGCACGTGATGCAGACCGCCGCTGTAAGCGATGATCATGCGCCCGCGCTCGATGGCCATCATGATGTCGGCAATGCCGCCTCGAACCGTCATCGGATTGCCGTTCGCGTCGAGGCCGTTCTCACGCATCATCCGTCCCTCCGGCGCGATGATGATCATGGCGTGATGATCGATCTTGTCGAGCAGCGCGAACCAGGTGTGATCGCGCTCGCGAGTGATGGAGATGACGTGGCGGGCGATGAATTTGAAGATGAGACCGACGAGCGGACGGCCCGTCGTCTTGTCCGCTGCGGGAACGACGCCGTGCGCCGCGATGCGCCACAGAAAGCGATTCGGGACACCGCCGAGGAAGACGGGCTCGAAGAGCGAGGTGTGGTTGAGGAAGGCGACGAGGCGGATGTGCGCCCACGGATCTTTCGGCGTGTCTCCGATGAACGCGAAGTCGTGTTTGTAGAAGATCCTGCTCAGGTATTTCAGAACGAGCAAGAGCGAGAAAACGGAGATACTCCGCAGGAAACCCACGGCGCCAGTTTATCCCGGCATTGGCCGCGCTCCGCGCGGTTGGCGGACGAGGGCGTCCGCCGCTCCTAGAGTGCCAAGAACCTCTTCGCGAACGCCGGTCCCTTTCCTTCGTCCTCGTGTTTGAAGAAGACGTACGCATCGCTCCAGCTCTGCTTGGCGATGCGCTCACGCCAGGCGCGGAGCTGCTCGTCGCTGTAGCCGGTGCGGCGCAGACGCTGATATCCCCACGACGCCGTCGGCACGAGCAGCGCGTCGGCGTCCGTCACTTCATCCGTGTCCGAGGCGCATAGCGCGGCGTCGCGCTCGCGAAGAATCGCGAACACTTCCTCATCCATCCACGACGCGTGACGAAACTCGAATCCGATGCGCGCCTCCGGCGGCACGACGCCGATGAGCTCGCGCAATCGCGCCGCGTCTTTCCGAAAATACGGCGGCAACTGAAAGAGCGCCGGCCCGAGCTTCTCGCCGAGCTCCGACGCCACTTCGAAAAAGTGCCGCACGTCGTCGCCGGCATCGGCGAGCTTCTTCTGATGCGTGATCCGCTGCGGCGCCTTCAGCACGAACGTGAATCCGTCCGGCACTTCGCCTTTCCACTTCACGAGCGTCTTCGCTTCGGGCATGCGATAGAACGTGTTGTTGATCTCGACCGACTCGAAATGCTGCGCGTAAAACGGCAGCATCTTCGCCGCGGGAAGATCGTCCGGATAGAACGTTCCCTTCCATTCCTTGTAGCTGTACCCGCTCGTGCCGACGATCAGTCGCATCGCGCGTACGATACCCGAATGCGCCGCACGTTGATCCTCCTCGCCCTCGCCTCGCATCTCGTCGCGCAGGAACGCCTCGGCACCCTCGTATTTCCGAACAGCGGAAAGCCGGAAGCGCAACAGGCGTTCATTCGCGGCGTCGCCGCACTGCACAATTTTTGGTACGACGAAGCAGCGGAGTCATTCCGCGAAGCGGAGCGGATCGATCCGAATTTCGCGCTCGCCTACTGGGGCGAGGCGATGACGTATGACCATCCGATCTGGCATGAGCACGATGCGGCGGGCGGCATCGCCGCGGTGAAGAAAATAACGGCGCCACCGGCGGATGCGCGCGAGCGAATGTACGTCGACGCCGCGCACGCTCTTTTCGAGAACGGCGACTACGAATCGGCGATGCGCAAGCTCGCGCACTCGTATCCCGACGACGTCGAAGCGCAGACGTTCTACGCGCTGGCGATTCTCGGAACGATGCATCACGACGCCGGCGACGAGCGCAAACAGATTCGCGCCGCGGCGATCCTCGAGCCGCTCCTCCCGTCGCATCCCGACCATCCCGGCGTGCTGCACTACATGATCCACGCATACGACGATCCGATTCACGCGCCACTCGGCGAGCGCGCGGCGCGCCGTTATGCGCGCGTTGCGGCGGCGGCTCCGTATGCGCTGCACATGCCGTCGCACATTTTTCTGCAGCTCGGCATGTGGGATGACGCGGCGCGATCGAACGAACAGGCGTATGCCGCGTCCAAGGAGTGGGTGACGCGCAAGAAGATGCCGTCGTCGAAGCGCGATCTCCATTCGTTGTCGTGGCTGCAGTACGTCTACCTGCAGCAACATCGATTCGACGACGCGAAGAAGTTGATCGACGAAGCGAACGGCGACAGCGAGCACGAGAAGATGATCGCGGACCGGATGCACGCGCGATATGCGATCGAGACCGGAGACCTCTCCGCGCTGGCGACGCTCGCGAAGACGCTGCCGCACGGCACTGACCGCGACGCGAAGATTGCGGAGGCGACATCGCTCGAAGCGAAAGCGCTCGAAGCGAAGTCGATGGACGAGTCGCTCGCGCTTCTCGCGAAAGCGGTCGCGCTCGAAGACGCGATCGGCGCGCCCTCCGGTCCGCCGGAGATCTTCAAGCCGGCGCACGAGCTTTACGGTGAGATGTTGTTGAAGGCAGGACGCGCGAAGGAAGCGAGAGCGCAGCTCGAGGAGTCGCTGCTGCGGACGCCGGGCCGCCGGCTGACCGTGGAAGCGCTGGCTCGCGTCAGCGCTGCTTCTGGCAGTACTGCGCGACCGACTGCATCACCTGACCGCATCCCTGCTGGTCGCTGATGCCGCGCCGGCGGCACTCCTCGACGCTCCACTGCGCGACGCGCATCATCTCGCTCGGCGGAGGCACGTTCGCGCAAAGCGCAGGTGACGGCATCGCCGTGGTGAGGCAGCCTTCGACGAAGATCTTCGCGGTGATCTGCGACGTCAGTCCGCCGCCGAGCTTCTTCAGCCCCTCGTCGACGCATGCGCCTGCATCTTTGCCGGTGCCGTACGCGATCCCCTCTTTGCGTGTCGCCATCAACTGATCCTTGTTCTTCATGAACCAGTGATACCCGACGAAACCAATGGCGATCATCATGGCGATGACGATCGCGACGATCGTGAGCAGAACCTTCGCCCATGTCGGCATGGGGAGATTCTACGACAGCGCGTTCCGCACCTGAATCTCGCCGAGCCGCACCCGCACGTCGAAGCAGCGCGCCGGAAACGTCGTCGGTCCGCTGACGATGTGACCGTCGCTCAGCGCGAGCTGCGAGCCATGCCACGGGCACTCGATGGCGTCGCCGACGAGCTTTCCTTCCGATAGCGGACCGCCGAGGTGCGGACACGTTTCGCTGATCGCGAAAATGAGATCGTCGCGTTTGACGAGGAGGATCGCCACGCCGTCGACGACGACGCGCGTCGGTTTGTTCTCCGGCAGGTCCGCCACTCTCATCACGCCGGTGAATTTCTCCGGCTTCGTCGAGTCGGCGGTCGCAGTGTGATCGACGCCGATCTGCTCGCCGAAGACGAGATGTCCGCCGAGATAGGCGCCGCTGCCGGCGATGAGATAGCCGAGCATCGAGAGCGCGACGCCGCTCTGCCGCGAGCTGCGCCGCTTTCGCATGATCCATGACGCGGTGTAGAGCGACGTCGCCGCGACGTTGAGCAGCGCGTGCACGAATCCGACTTTCTTGGCGCGACCGTCGATTTCCGACCAATCAGCGATGCCGGTGATCGCCGATCCGATCGCGCCGAGGAGTCCCGCGCCGATCGCGAAGTCGGCGCCGGCGCCGAGCTCGCGGCGTCCGGTCATCGCTTCGAATGCGTCGAGCGCCATCGCCAGCGTCCACGCGCCGACAGGAACGTCGGTGAGCACCGGATGCAGCGGATGACCGAGCCACGTTCCATGAAGTGCGTCCTTGATCGGACGCGCGTTGCCGAGAACTTGCTTCAGGAGTTTCTGAATCGGATCGCCGGTCTTCTCGATCCAATCCTGCTTGTCGATGACGTTCGCGATCGTTTGTGCAGCCATGCCGCCGGCTACTGCAACTTCTTCGCCTCCGCGAGCATTTGCTCCGGTCTCGCGCGCACTCTGAAATCCTCGGTCAGATTCAGCCAGCGCACCGTGCCGCTGCGATCGACGAGGAACTCCGCCGGCCGCGCGATGTCCTGACCGTTCTCGCCCGCCCCTTTGTGGAGCAGGTCGTAGCGCTTGATCGCGACCGTGTCGGGATCGCTGAGGAACGTGAACGTGTAGTGCGCTTTGTTGCAGAGATTCGCGGAGACGGCCGGCTCATCGACGCTGATCGCGACCGGACGGACGCCCGCTGCTTCGAACGACTTCAGGTTTTCTTCGATACCCCGTAACTCGGAGTTGCAGAACGGTCACCAGTAGCCGCGATAGAAGATCAGCAGCACGCCTTTCGGCGCCGACTGTTCGAGCGCGGAGAGCGTGACGATGTGATTCGACGTGTCGCGCAGCGCGAAGTCGGGCGCTTTCTGTCCGACGTGCGGCGCGCCGTGCGATGCCGGAATCATCTTCGTGGCGACGTTCACCGCGAACACGAAGAACGCGAAGATGGCGATGCCGATCACGGCGATGATCGACGGCCCGATCTTTCGCTGCGCGCGGCGCACGCCGGCGATCAGCAGAATCGTGGCGGCGATGAACAGGATGTACGTCGCCCATGGCACGTCGCGCGTAGCGACGAATCTGACGAAGAACGTGAAGTAGCTGAGAAACGCCGCGACGGCGAGAACGAGTCCGGTCCAGAGCGGCCAATTACGCAAACGCATCGTCCACATTTACACCGGTTGCGATCGCGGCGGCAATAACGTTTGCGAAACTCATCGCGGCGTCGCGATGTTCGTCGGTGTAGAAGTCCGGCTCCGCTTTGTCGAGCGCGATCATGCCGATCAGCTCCTCGCCGCGCATCAGCGGCACACCGAGCCACGAGCGGATGCCGACGCCGACATGCAGTCCGCGCCGGAACGCGCGGTACTTTTCCGTGTCGGGGACGACGATGGCGCGACGGCGATGCACGACTTCGCCGTTCGGCGAGTCGGCGTTGTCGACGTCGAAGCTCTCGCCGATGATCACGTCGAGATCGGCGAAGCCGATGCCGCCCACGATGACGAGACGTCCGCCGCGCAGCTCCTGCACCGAGGCGCTGTCGAACGGCACGACTTTGCGCAGCTCGAGGAGTGCGAGCTGAATCCGGGCCTGAGGTTGTGCGTCGTTCATCGCTCGAAGGGAGTTGAAATTCTAGCGCTGATGGGACTTGCAGAAGTAAGTCGTTCTGCCAAACACCACCGTGCGTGCAATCGTCCCGCCGCAGCGCGGACAGCGATCGCCCTCCTCACGATGCATCGTCAGGTAGCGATGCGGCCACGCGCCGCCCTTCTCGCGGCGCGCGATGACGTCGCGAAGCACGCGGCGGATCGAGGCGTGCAGCAAGCGGATCTCTTCATCGCGAAGACGGTCGCAAGCACGCCGCGGATGAATCGACGACTGGTAGAGCGCTTCATCGGCGTACAAGTTGCCGATGCCGGCGATGACCTCCTGCGACATCAGCAGCGACTTCACCGCCCCTCGCCGCTTCCCCACGATCTCGCGAAACTTCGTGAGCGTGAATGAACCGTCGAGCGGATCGACGCCGAGCGCGTGCTCCTCGATATACGCCTCCGGCGACGAAGTCAGATCGATGACGCCGAACAATCGCATGTCCTCGAACGCGAGATGCGCGCCGTTCGCGAAGTCGAAGACGACGCGCGCGAACCGCGGCTCGTCGCGCGACTCGCGGTAGTACGCGAGATCGCCCGTCATTCCGAAGTGAAAGTGCACCCATTGTTTGCCGGCGTTCGCGAAGAGGTGTTTCCCATGCCGCCGTACGTTCGTGAACTCGCGGCCGCGCAATGCACGCGCGAGTTGATCTTTGCGAACGGCGAGGATGCGCTCGTCGCGGACGTCGACGCGCGCGATGCGCTGATGCAGCGCATGCTGCGCGAAGTAGCGCGCGAAGCCTTCGACTTCGGGGAGCTCGGGCATTACGTGGGGCAGCGCGGCTTATGCCGCGCCGGGCGGACGAGGCGTCCGCCCCTCCACGGTTTTGATCCAGGCGTTGATGCGTTCCTCGAGGACATCCAACGGGAGAGCGCCGTTGCCGAGGACCTGGTCGTGGAACTCGCGGATGTCGAACTTGTCGCCGAGCTCTTTTTTCGCGCGCTCGCGCAGCTCGGTGATCTTCAGCGATCCGATCTTGTAGCCGAGGGCTTGGCCGGGCCAGACGATGTAGCGGTCGGTCTCGTTCTGCACTTCGATTTCGTCCTGCGCGGTGTGCTCGTGGAAGTAGTCGACGACCTGCTGGCGCGTCCACTTCTTGGAGTGCAGGCCGGTGTCGACGACGAGGCGGACGGCGCGCAGCATCTCGTCTTGCAGGCGGCCGTAGTCGTTGTACGGATTCTGGTAGAAGCCGACCTCTTTCCCGAGCTTCTCCGAATAGAGCGCCCAACCTTCGACGTAGGCGGTGTATCCGCCTTGCCGGCGGAACGTCGGCACGTCGGTGAGCTCCTGCGCGATCGAGATCTGCATGTGATGGCCGGGGACGCCTTCGTGATACGCGGTCGATTCCATCGAGATGGTCTTCCGGTTCGTCGGATCGTACGTATTGACGTTGATGCGGCCCGGCCGCGATCCATCAGGCGCGCCTTCCTGATAGTCGGCGCCGGCCGCCGACTTCTCGCGGAACGACTCCATCGGCACCACGATCAGCTTCGCTTTCGGCAACCGTCCGAAGAGCTTCGGCAGTTGCGCGTACATCTGGTCTTCGTACTTCTTGTAGATCTCGATGATCTCTTCGCGCGACTTCGGGCGGAGGTCGGCGTTCTTCTCGATCGCGGCGTTGAACGACTTCAGATCGGCGAAGCCCATCTTGTTCGCGATGGCGAGCATCTCTCCTTCGATGCGCGCCACTTCCTTCAATCCGATCTCGTGAATCTGATCGGGAGTGAGACTCGTCGTCGTCGACTGCCGCACGCGATACGTGTAACGCTTCGCGCCGTCCGGCAGCGACCAGACTCCTTCGTGCAATCGGCCGTGCGGCTCGTACTCGTTGGCGACGAAGGTCGCGAATCGCTTGTACGCGGGGATGACGCCGTTCCGGATGGCGTCGAGGAGCGCGGTGCGAATCCGCGTGCGCTCGCTCTCGGGTATCGAGTCGGGGAACTTCGCGATCGGCGCGGCGAACGGCGACTTCTCCGCGTCCGTGCTCGCGATCTCGTTCGCCTGCGACGCCACTTTCGACAGCAGGAACTTCGGCGGCATCAGCTTGTCCTTCATGCCGTGCCGCATCACCGTGATCGTGTCGTCCATCGTCTTCGGGAACTTCTGCATGCGCGTGATGAAGTCGTCGTAGTCCTTCACCGTGTTGAACGACAGCAGCGACGGGAACTGCGCCGCGAACAGATGGATGCCGCCCATCTGATTCACCGGCATCTCGTACATCTTGAATTCGTGGCCTTCGATGCCGTCGCGCAGGTTGTGGAGCATCAGCGCCTTGTCGATCTTCTCCTGATCGGAGAAGCCGGTCGTGTCGACGGCCTCGAACCGGCGGAGAAACTTCTTGTTCTCCTCGTTGTCCTTGCGGATGCCTTCGAGCGAGTTGTCGCTGAGCTGATCGTTGTAGCGCTTGTCGCCGAGAATCGACGCGTACTCGGGATTGGTGCGGAGGACGTACTCCCACTGCTCGTCGATGAGCG
>Ga0075425_100007646_pt1 | contig 11431 bp, 9 predicted proteins | sample SoiMethybrSBSTD4_FD_75300 | JGI IMG/M metagenome (GOLD analysis project Ga0075425, IMG submission 75300) | Bulk soil microbial communities from a Populus tree surrounding site in Tennessee, USA - Soil MetaG P. TD hybrid SBSTD4 | ecosystem: Environmental > Terrestrial > Soil > Tree plantation...
CAGACGAAATCCTCAACTCTCTCGCAAAATATCTGGCGCGAATTTCAGGCGCAGGACACTAGCGACCACGATGTCCTCGCCAACCTGCGTAGCGCAGCGCGGTGTCTAACCCACTTTTCTGACCTGGCGGCGCGGGATCAGGCCGAGCGCGAGTCCAGTGATCATGCCAGCTAGGCCCATCGTCGTTGCTGCCATAACGAGTAACGGAAAGAGCCGTGGGCCAATGTGAGTGAGCCGCAGAGTTCCGAGATCACCGCTGACCGCCCAGGCCATTCCGGCGAACACCACGCCAGCCAGCAGACCGCACACTCCACCTCTGAGGCTGGCCTCGTCGAACCGGACGGCCGGCCGTGCCGCCAGCACCACCCAGCAAGCGATTGTTCCAGCAACAGCCCCTGCCGCCAGCCACCAGAGCTGGACCAGATGGCCGGGCCCGGGCAATGGCAGCGCGCCGAGCATGGGGATACCTGGGACGATGCCGAGCTGGGTACCAGCAGGCGCAACGACGGACCCGGCGCCCAGCGAAAACCCGGAGCCCAGCGCGTACGAGGCGGACCACACGAGCGCGTTCGGAGCAAAGGCCAGCTGAAGCAGCAGCAACGCAATATTTCCGGCAATGCCCGGATGGAGTGCCTCGTACAAAGCCTCCACCCGTTCGATGTGCATCGTGAGACTTGTGAGCAGCACAGCAGACCCAGCCACCAACATGGCGAGCTGTGCCGCTACCACACCGCGCGAGATCACGGTCCAGCCGCTGGGCGGCCGGGCGGCACGAGAACCGCGACTACTCCCCCAGAGCGCCGCCAACAAAAGCACTGCAATGACCGCGGCCCAGCGTGCTGGCACTTGCCACGGTTCACCTAACCAGGCCGCGACTGCGAGAACCGGCAGCAAGTAGACCGCGACCGTGGCGACGCTGATCAGCCCGGGAGTCGTCGTGCGGTCGTTGCGAATCCGCCGGGCGCTCGATGCGGCGACGCGCGAGATCATGAACGCGATTACTGCGGTTGCCCCCCACGGCACCAACGTGACGGGAACGTCGCCGATCCGTACGCCGACACCATTTCCGAGAAGCCAAAGCCGCGTACCCAGCCTCAGGGCATCGCCAAGAGTCCCCGAATCGGCGGCGAGCCACCCGAGAATGGTTACGCCAGCACAAAGAATCCAGCTCGCGATGGCCGTCAAAGCACCACCCGCAAGTGCGATGACTGTCCAGCTGCGCGGCGAGGCTGCCGCGCGCGTCCGGCGTGCCTGAGCACCTTTGGCCGGGGCGCGAGTTGCCCGCAATGAGACCGCCGCAGCAGCGCGTCGGGACGAAACGAGTGATGGCATGACGCCTCAATGCTCACCCGTCCTCGGACGCGAATGGGCGAGACACGCCAAGCGCAGGTAAAGTCTCCCCTGATCGCCGGTCGTCGATAATCCCAGCGGCCGGCCTAGGAAGCCTGCGATGGCACTCCGAGACTCGGGGGGAGCAGTTCAGCATGGTCGACCAGGAGTCCGCGACCTATCGACCTCGGCGAGCCTACATCGAACCCGATGCTGAGCCCGCCCGGCCGGAACGACCGGCGCAGCCTGCTCGGAATGGCACGGCGCCTGATCGAAATGGCATAGGGCCTGATCGAAATGGCACCGAGCCTGATCGAAACGGCACCGGGCCTGATCGAAACGGCACAGCGCTTTATCGCAACGGGTCGGCACTCGATCGCAGCGGGTCGGCACTCGATCGCAACGGCACGGGGCCCGATCGGAACGGCACAGCACCCGCCAGACGGTCGGTGACAGATCAGGAATTCCCGCCGCCTCTCTATCGAGAAGACCGGCGGCCGGCTGGATTGCCCGGGCCAGCATCGCGGGCTCTTCCCAGTCCACAGTCGGATCCGCCCACCGAAGAGACGATGGCGCCCATTGCCTTCGCGCCACGTCGGCCGCATCCGGTTGACGATGAAACCACGACGATTCTGCCCCGGAGCCGACCTACCAAACACCGCACCCAAGCTCTCGACGCGATCGATGATTACGACGATGACGACGAGCGGCTGCCACTGAGTCGACGGGTCAAGGTCGCTCTGTTCATCGGAGCGATCGCAGCGGTTGTCGTCATCGGCCTTGTCGTCGGCTACGGAGTCCTTGTCGGCAAGCAGCCTCAGAGTCAGCCGAGCCTCCCACCGTCTGGCGGCACTGGAGGCTTCGGGGGCGGGAGTCAGCAGCCGGGTCAGACTGGTACTGGCTTGTTGAGCGATGCTTCCATGCTTAGCCCCAGCCAGGCGAAGGTTCTCGACCGAAGTCGCACCTGGAGGGTCGCGACGACGAAGCACAGCGGCAGTGAGGGTACGCCAGCGGCCTGTTTTGGTACCGAGCCGGTAGAAGGCCAGGCCACGCCGCAGCAGGAGATCGTCCGGGTGCTGAAGAGCAGCGGGGGCAATAACGCTCCGGTCGCGCTGCATGCGGCAACGGCGTACGGCTCACCCGAGAATGCTATTCAGGCGTACACGATCGCATCCAAGACCCTTGGTACATGCGCCGTCGCCGGCTTCTACATCGAATCCGGGCATCTTGTCGGTGGCATCGGCGACCAGGCCGCGGGGGTTGTCGTCATGGAGGTGGATGGGAAGAAAACTCGGGCCCACAGTGTCGTCATCAACCGCACCGGCCGTGTTATGAACGTGCTGGACGTCGTGCAACCGTCAAAGGAAATCGCGATGATCAATGTCGCCAAGGCGGTCGCCCAGGTCAATAGTGGTCAGTGCAGTGCAGCGGGCGGCGCATGCAACGGCAAGCGGTATGTGAAAGACGGCCCGCCGCCGCTCGGTGGCGACGAACCCGGCTACCTGGCAACTGGCGATCTGCCGCCCGCTGGGGCCAAAGTCGACCTTTGGGTTGCCACAGCTGTCGAGCCGCCGAAGAACGACTTCCAAGGATCAGGGTGCGAGACGGCGGTGAACTGGGCGACCGTGAAGGCTAAATCGCGGAGTACGAGGGTCTACCTCATGCAGGAGAGCGGCAAGGACTTCTTCGGTTTGAACGAGATCGCGCTGACGATGAAGGACCCGAAAGCTGCTGGCGAGCTCGTCGACACCGTCAAGTCCAAGCTTTCGCACTGCAAGACCATAAAGCTCACCGCAAGCGTTACCAAGCTCAAGAAGGTGACCAGCACCGGGGCTGAGGACACCAAGGTCTCCGGTTGGACTTCGGTCGTGTATCAGAAGTCGACACAGGGCACCGCCAAGTACCGCGTTGGGATTGTTTCAGCGGGATCGAAGGTGGTCTACACCTTCTCCAACCCGATAGGTCGCTACGACTTCACCAATCATCAGTGGAACACCATTGCCGTACGCGGTGGTGAGCGCATCACCCAGGTGAACTGAAAGACCACTGGCGAGCTCAGAGGCTTGTCATGATTTCCCGCATGAGCTGTGCAGTCTCACTCGGCGTCTTGCCGACCCTGACTCCGGCGGCCTCGAGGGCCTCCTTCTTGGCGGCCGCGGTGCCCGATGAGCCAGACACAATTGCCCCTGCATGTCCCATGGTCTTGCCCTCAGGCGCGGTGAAACCGGCGACATAGCCGACCACGGGCTTCGTGACTTGGGCGGCGATGTAATCCGCGGCGCGTTCCTCCGCATCCCCGCCGATTTCTCCGATCATCACGACGGCGTCCGTCTCGGGATCCTCCTCGAACGCCCGGAGCGCGTCGATGTGCGTGGTGCCGATGATCGGGTCGCCCCCGATGCCGACCGCGGAGGAAAAGCCGAAGTCGCGCAGCTCATACATCATCTGGTAGGTCAAGGTGCCCGACTTGGATACCAGCCCGATGCGCCCGGCCTTGGTGATGTCGGCCGGGATGATCCCGGCGTTGGACTGCCCCGGCGAGATGAGCCCTGGGCAGTTAGGGCCGATGAGCCGAGTCGAGCTCGCCTGCGACAGTGCAAAGAACTCGGCAGTGTCCTTCACCGGCACACCCTCGGTGATCACCACGGCGAGCGGGATGGCTGCTTCGATTGCCTCAACGACGGCAGACAAAGTGAACTTGGCCGGCACGAAGATCACCGTGACGTTGGCTCCCGTGGCCGCCATCGCCTCGCCCACCGTGTTGAAGACACGTACGCCGGCCCGTTCGAACTCAACGACCTGTCCGCCTTTGCCCGGAGTCACACCGCCAACGACCGAGGTACCGGAGGCCAGCATTCTCTGGGTATGTTTGCGGCCCTCCGAGCCCGTCATGCCTTGGACAATGACCCTGGAGTCGGAGTTCAAGAAGATTGCCACGCCTGCCCGCCCTTCAGCTCGCCGCCAGCTCGGCGGCCCGACGGGCCGCACCATCCATCGTTTCGACCTGCTCGAGTTTCGGCAGGTTCGCAGTGGCAAGGATCTGCCGACCCAACTCGGCGTTGTTGCCGTCCAGCCGTACCACCAGCGGTACCTCAATGTGCTCGTCGCGGCCGGCCAGCAGCTCGAACGCCTGAACAATCCCGTTGGCCACCGCATCACAGGCTGTGATGCCGCCAAACACGTTCACGAAGACGCTTTTCACCTGATTGTCACTGATGATGATCTCCAGGCCGTTGGCCATGATCTCTGCGCTCGCCCCGCCACCAATATCGAGGAAGTTGGCCGGCTTCGGTGATCCGGGAAAGTCCTCCCCGGCGTACGCGACCACGTCGAGAGTGCTCATCACCAGTCCAGCGCCGTTGCCGATGATCCCAACAGAACCGTCGAGCTTGACATAGTTGAGGCCCTTGGCCTTCGCTGCCGCCTCAAGCGGATCCTCAGCCGAGGCGTCCGCCAGCGCTGCGTGATCTGGATGGCGAAACTCAGCGTTCTCGTCGAGGGTGACCTTGGCATCCAGCGCGATGATCCTGCCATCGCCGGTCTTTACCAGTGGGTTGACCTCGACCAGCGTCGCATCTTCCTTCTGATACACGGTGCCGAGCAGCTGGATCACGCGAGCGATCTCTGTGGCATCGGGCTCCGTAAAGCGAGCCGCCGCAACGATCTCAGCGGCTTTGGCGTGGTCGATTCCAACTCTTGGGTCGACCGGGATCCGGGCCAGGGCCTCGGGGCGCTCCTCCGCAAGCGTCTCGATATCCATTCCGCCTTCCTTGGAGCACATCGCAAGATAGCGACGTTCCGCTCGATCGAGCAGCAGCGAGAAGTAATACTCCTCTGCGATGTCCGCGCCTTCGGTGACCATGACAGTCCTGACGATGTGTCCCTTGATGTCGAGACCGAGAATGTCGCCGGCGCGAGCCGCGGTCTCCTCTGGGCTCTTCGCGATCTTTACACCACCCGCCTTGCCGCGGCCGCCAGTCTTGACCTGCGCTTTGACCACAACGACCCCGGTACCGAGAGCAGCAGCTGCTGCCTTCGCCTCGACAGGAGTCGTTGCAGTGATGCCGCGCAATACCGGAACCCCGTGGGCCTCGAAGATGTCTCGCGCTTGGTACTCGTACAGATCCACACTTGCCTCCATGTCGCCAGACAGACGAACCGAAGCCTATCCATGCGCGTTTGGCTCGATGCGAAGTGATGAGGCCTGCTTCGGTACGGCAAGATCGGAAACAACTGAGATCGACTCAGCTCGGTGGAAAGTGATCATGCACATTCACAATCGTCTCCTGCTGCGATGCGGGCTCGTTGCCGGTCCGCTGTTCATCGGTAGCTTTCTGGTTCAGGGCGTGACTCGGGACGGCTACTCTCCGATACGTCACTCGGTCAGCACTTTGTCGCTCGGCCCTCGAGGCTGGATGCAGATCGCCAACTTCGCGGTGACGGGCGGCCTTTCCCTCGGTTTTGTCGTAGGCCTCTCCCGGACGCTCTGCACTCAGATCCGTACCCGTGTTGGGCCGGTCCTCCTGGGCGGAGCCGCAATCGGGATCCTCGGCGCAGCCGCCTTCCCCACCGACCCGGTCAGCGGTTACCCGCCCGGAACGCCAGACGTCCCCGCGAGCCCAACTACGCTCGGCAAGGTCCACGATCTCCTCTCAGTGTCGTCATTTCTATCCGTACCCGTCGCGGCGTTGGCCTTCGCCAGCGCCTTTGGTCGCAACAAAGAGCGCGGCTGGGCAACCTACTCTGCGGTTTCTGGCCTCGGCATGTTGATCACCTTCGCGCTCGCCAGCCTGGGGTTCAGCCAGAAGGAAGGCTTTGTGGAGATCGCTGGAGCACTGCAGCGAGCCTCGATCATCATCGGTTTCACATGGACTTCGAGTCTGGCCGCCCGGGCGCTCCCCGCTGCCGACTAGGTTCGGGATGCTCTCGTTGGCTGTGGCATCCGCATGATTCGCGGATGATCAGCTCCGTCCCGAAGCGCCGGTAGTCATCGGCGGAGTTCAGGTTGAGAACAGCGGAGACCGCGGCTTCAGCCATCGCGCGGATGGGCTGCCGGGCGACGGTCAGCGGCGGCCAGCAATACTCAGACTCAGAGGTGCCGTCATGGGACACCACGGCAATATCCTCAGGGCAACGTAGTCCCGCCTCACGGATTGCCTTGAGGGCACCGCTGCACAGCTGATCGGAGGCCGTGAAGATCGCGCTTGGCCGCGTCGGCCAGTTCAGGAGCTGCACCGTAGCCTCGTAGCCGCCGGGGCGGCTGAAGCTGGTCCGGACGATCGGCCCGGGGGGCAGCTCATGGGCGCGGAACGCGTCGCTCCAGCCCTGCTCGCGAGGCGCCGGGACCGGCTCGCTCGACTCACCGATGATCAACGCGATGGATTTGTGGCCATGCACGGTGATCAGATGCTCCACGAGTTGACGTGCTCCCTCACGAGAGTCGGGGCCGACCGCGGCGTAGCCGGCGAACGGCGTAGAGCAGTTGATCAACACTGTCCGGCGGCCCGGGAGCGGGATGGCGCGGAAGGCGGAAGGTGGCAGAACGGTGGAAATCAGCAGACCGTCGACGTGGCGGTTGGCGAGATCGTTGACGATCCGGCTTTCTTGAGCCTCGTTGGCATCGGAGGTCGCCACAACGAGGACGTATCCGTGTGCAGCTGCGGCGACCTCCACAGCATGGGCGTACTCGGCGAAGAAGGGGTTCGTGATGTCAGGAAGTACCAGCCCGAGTATCTCGGTTGAACCTCTCTTGAGCGCCCGAGCGTTGACGTTAGGTCGATAGTTAAGGATCTCGATTGCAGCTCGTACTCGGGCGGCCGTCTCGGGCGCTACCCGGCGGGGCCCCTGGTTAACGACATAGCTCACCACAGCTGTGCTGACGCCTGCGTACCGCGCGACATCGGCCCTGGTGGGCGGGCGGCGTCGTGGGTCAGGTGCTTCAGAAGGCACGATGCGAGTTCCGTTCTGCGCAGCCAAGACCATGCATCGCGACCATCTCCACGGTGCCCTCGCGTCCTTGTCGATCGGTGTCGCAGAATCTACAGGTGTAGATGAGGCCTTGACAAGCGTGCCCGCATGGGTGTGTAACAGGTCAGGAGTGGGCCGGTTTCCACCGTCGCGCAAACTCGCTCGTTGCGATTGGGAGGCCTGGCGTGCCCCAAGCTGATAGGGCCAAGACATGTGGTTGCCGGCGCTATCGCTGATCACTCCTCAGCAATCCCATACCGAGCTCATGGCGCTGATTTGTCCCTGGTTCGAGACACCCTTCGGTTCGGCGAGGAGCACCTTGGGACCACGACTAGCTGATTCTCAGTGACCGCTCAGGGTCCAAGTGCGCTGTCCAGGCCCGCGTCACCTCTGTGATGATTAAGCCGCCGATGCGCCTGCACAAATGAACATTTCTTGAACACAACTCTGCCGAAACTCTTGCTACCCCTGCATCTACAGGTGTAGCTTCCGGCCCATCGCAACTGTTTGCGGACGCCTTGCCTTGGAAGCGACCGGGCGTCGCACTGGCCAGCGCGTTTGAGCCGGAGAGGACCAGACGATGACGTCTCACATGATTGCGCCAGCCCTAACTCCCCAGACTCTCAGGGTTGAAGGAGCAAGCGCATGACCACCGACACAGTCGAGCCCCTCGTTGCAGCTGATTACAAGACCGGAGTACGAGGTACCGACAGACCGCCCGGCAAGGGCGATCTGGGCATGGCGCTGATCTTCATCCTCCCTGCCGCCGTCGGGTTCGCTGTGTTCTATCTCTACCCGTTCATCCGCGGCTTCTACTTCAGTTTGACCAGGTACAACCTGCTCGGAACACCGCATTTCATCGGTTTCGACAACTTCACCAAACTCTTCCAGGACAAGCTGTTCTGGAACGCCTTGCTGGTGACCGTTGAGTACGTTCTGATCAATATCGTGCTGCAGACAGTCCTGGCTGTAGCGATCGCGGTGCTGATGCACCGCCTTACCCAGTCAACAGTCATCCGCGGCCTGATCTTGCTGCCATTCCTGATTTCCAATGTCATCGCGGCGCTGGTGTGGTTCTGGCTGTTGGACTACCAGATTGGGCTTGTCAATGGCTTCATCGCGGCTATCGGGTTCGACAAGATCCCATTCTTCGGAGATGCCGCGTGGGCGATTCCGACCATCGCCGTGGTCAATGTCTGGCGGCACATGGGCTACACGGCACTGCTGGTCTTCGCCGGGTTGCAGACGATACCCGGCTATGTCTACGAGGCCGCCTCGGTCGATGGCAGCACCGAATGGAAGTCGTTCTGGCGCATCACGTTGCCGCTGCTGCGCCCCATCCTGGCGCTGGTCTTGGTGATCACGGTGACCGGATCCTTCCAGGTCTTCGACACTGTGGCCGTGACGACGAAGGGCGGGCCGGGCAATGCCAGCCGCGTGATGCAGTACTACATCTACCAAAAGGGTTTCACAGAAGGCCAGTTCGGTTACGCGAGCGCCCTATCGGTGATCTTGTTCATCATCCTTGCCACCGTCGCGCTCATCCAGCTGAGACTGCTGCGAGCCGGCGAGTCCGACCTGGCCTGAGAGGAAACAGCTATGACAACTACGACTGCTCCCTCTCGCGCCAACGGAGTCGCTGCTGCGCCCGAGAAGGCCGGGGGCAAGAAGATCAATGCCGGCAAGGTGGCCGCGTGGGCCGCAATGATCATCCTCATCTTGATCACCCTTTTTCCGTTCTACTGGATGATTCGCACCGCGTTCTCGACCTCGAAGTCACTGTTCTCCGACCCGAACTCGCTGCTACCGGTCGATTTCACTTTGGGCGCGTTCAAGCGGGTGCTGGGCCTTGCGACGCCCGCCGAAGCGCAAGCCGAGGGTGGCTCCGGTGCAGCCGTCAACTTCTGGCTCTTCCTGCGCAACTCGATCGTCTACGCCACGCTGTCCACGGCTGGTCAGGTGTTCTTCAGCGCGCTGGCGGCGTACGCATTTGCGCGGCTCCGCTGGCCGGGGCGGGACAAGGTCTTCTTCCTCTTCCTGACTGCGCTGATGATCCCGCCGATTTTCGTCATGCTGCCGAACTTCATCTTGATCAAGAACCTAGGACTTCTCAACACCTTCCCCGGCTTGATCCTGCCCTACTTCTTCATGACGCCCTTCGCGATCTTCTTCCTGCGCCAGTTCTTCCTCGGCATCAGTCGGGAGATTGAGGAAGCCGCCAAGCTCGACGGCGCCGGACACTGGCTGATCTTCTTCAGGATCATCCTGCCGATGAGCTGGGCACCCATCATCACCCTGTTCATCCTCACCTTCATCAACCAGTGGAACGACTACTTCTGGCCACTGCTAGTTGGCGCCAACGACAAGGTGCGCGTGCTCACGGTCGCGCTCGGCGTGTTCCGATCCCAGACTCCACAGGGCAGCCCGGACTGGGCCGGCCTCATGGCCGCAGTCTTGGTTGCCGCACTCCCGATCCTCATATTGTTCTTCGCGTTCGCGAAGAAGATCGTCAACTCGATCGGCTTCTCAGGCGTGAAGTGACTCATCTGACCCATCAACAACCCCGGTGACCCTGCCGAGGTAACAACGCGAAAGGATCTGCCAACGATGGCAAGAATGCGCAAGAAACTGGGAGCCGTGCTGGTGGGCGTGGCCGCCCTCAGCCTGACACTCACCGCGTGCGGGGGTGGTGGAGGTGGCGCCGAAGGCGGTGGCGATTCGGGAGGGGGCGCAATCGACACCAGCCAAGCTTCCGGTGACGTCAGCTATTGGCTATGGGACGCCAACCAGCGCCCGGCCTACCAGGAATGCGCTGACAAGTTCCACGCGGCGAATCCCAACATCAATGTCAAGATCACCCAGTACGGCTGGGACGACTACTGGAGCAAGCTAACTAACGGCTTCGTCGCCGGCGACGCGCCTGACGTCTTCACCGACCATCTGGCCAAGTATCCAGAGTTCGTTAGCCAAGAGCAGTTGGTTCCGCTGGACGACACGCTCACCAAGGATGGTTTCAACGTCAACCAGTACCAGGAGGGTCTCGCGGATCTGTGGAAGGGCCCGGACGGCAAGCGCTATGGCCTGCCCAAGGACTTCGACACAATCGCGGTCTTCTACAACAAGAAGCTGATCGCCGATGCGGGTGTCAAGGAAGCCGACCTGCAGAACCTGCAGTGGAATCCCCAGGATGGTGGAACGTACGAAAAGGCGATCGCCCATCTGACGGTGGATCAGAGCGGAAAGCGCGGAGACGAGCCAGGCTTCGATAAGAGCAAGGTCAAGGTCTATGGCCTGGGACTCGACGGCGGTTCGGGCAGCGGAGTCGGCCAGACCCAGTGGAGCATGTACACCGGCTCCAACAACTGGCAATTCACCGACAAGAATCCGTGGGGAACCCACTACAACTACGACCAGCCCGCTTTCCAGGACACCATCAAGTGGTTCGCATCGATGATCGAGAAGGGTTACGTGCCCTCTGTCGCCGCCGTCACCGGCCAGGGCTCGGCCGATATCTACGCCGCCGGCAAGTACGCGATGATCACCAACGGCTCATGGATGATCGGCCAGATGTTCGGCTCCAAGGGCATTGAGACCGGCGTCGCCCCGCTTCCAGCCGGTCCGAGCGGCAAACGCGCCAGCATGTACAACGGCCTGGCCGATTCCATCTGGGTCGGCTCGAAGAACAAGCCAGCAGCGGCCAAGTGGGTGGAGTTCCTCGGGTCACCGGACTGCCAGAACATTGTGGGTGAGAAGGGCGTCGTGTTCCCCGCGATCCCGAGCGCAACTGATAAGGCCGAGGCCGCGTTCAAGGCCAAGGGGGTCGACGTGTCGGCCTTCCTCGTCAACGTGAAGGACAAGACGACCTTCTTGTTCCCGATCACAGACCACGCCTCGCAGATCGAGGGCATCATGCATCCGGCCATGGATGACGTCTTTTCTGGCAAGGCTCCCGTTACATCGCTGACGGACGCCAACAACCAGGTCAACCAGCTGTTCGGGTAGCAGCGCCAGGGGCGTCATCCCGGGCACGGTCCCGGTTGGCGCCCCTCGCCCTTTCCAGAGATCACTCAGCAATCATGAAACAGCCGCTTGATGGTCAGATGAAAGTGGTCAGACATCGCTACTCGTCCGCGAG
>Ga0075425_100007648_pt1 | contig 11427 bp, 10 predicted proteins | sample SoiMethybrSBSTD4_FD_75300 | JGI IMG/M metagenome (GOLD analysis project Ga0075425, IMG submission 75300) | Bulk soil microbial communities from a Populus tree surrounding site in Tennessee, USA - Soil MetaG P. TD hybrid SBSTD4 | ecosystem: Environmental > Terrestrial > Soil > Tree plantation...
ACGAGTGACATCTTTTCGCAATTGGGACTGATCGTAGGCCCGGCCAACGAGGGCGGGGCCGACCCGCATTTCGTCGGGGTGACCGCGACGGACGCATTCAATCTGCTCGGCGGGAGCAGTTATAGCGCGGGCGCGAAAGTCCCGCTGGAAAACTGCGGCACCTGCGGAGCCGGCACGTTGGATTCACATTGGCGAGAATCCGTATTCGACAGCGAGTTGATGACCGGTTTCATCGAGGCGAGCGGGAGCGATCCACTCAGCCGCATCACCACGAGCGCCTTTGGCGATATGGGGTATCTCGTCAATTACGCCGCGGCAGATCCGTACACGGTGGCGCACGTCGCGGCACTTCGCGCCAATCCCGGACCGAGAATCGAGCTCAAGGATGACATCTTGCCCCTAAGGATCATCGCGGTCGACCGGAGCGGGCGTATCATTCGCGTCATCGTGCCGCGCAGATGACACGGACCCGCATCACCGGCATTGCCGCCGGCGTCGGACTGCTGGCTCTCGCTGCATGGGGCGGCGAATACAGCACGGCCGACTGGATCACGATCCGCCGGCAACTGGAAGAGGAACGGACGAGAGTCGCCGAGCTCAGAATCGAAATCGATTCACTGGCCAAACTGGCGCATGACTTGGAGACGAATCCCGCGGTGCAGGAGCGCGTGGCCCGGGAGCAGTTCGGGATGATCCGCAACGGCGAAGTGCTCTATCGCATCGTGCCCAAATGAGGAGGTCCGAATGAAACAGCTTGGTCGGTTCATGCCCGTGGTGCTGGCCGGCGTATTGGGTGCGTGCAGTGGAGATAGCACCGGAAATGGTCCACGAGCCGCATCCACGACCGGGGTCGCGGGGGACAACCAGTCCGGTCCGACCGGTTCGGCGCTCGCGTTCCCGCTGAGTTTTATCGCGCTTGACGGCGGCGGACATCCTGTGCAGGGCGTCCAGGTCAACTGGAGCGTATCGCCGAGCGGAGCGGCGTCTTTCACGCCAGCGACGGCCACCACGGACGTGGACGGCTCGGCCTCGACGATCGTCATGCTCGGTTCCACGGTTGGGAGCATCACTCTCACCGCCGCCGTCAACGGCGCGCCAAACGTGGTGTTTCACGCGACCGCGGTGAGCCCGTGCACTTATGTCGCTCCATACACTTTCGGACAGACGGTCAACGGCACGTTGACGGCTGCGGATTGTCATCGCAGCCTCGGCGTGGGCGCGACGTTCTACTACGACTTCCATGGGCTCGTCGTGCCGGCCGGGCAGCAGAACATCCGGATCTCGATGCACGGTGACTTCGACGGCTGGCTCGACTTTTGGTTGGGCAGCGGTGCCGGCGACTATACGGCCTTCGACGACGACAGCGTTCTTGGCCAACAACAGAATCCGCAGCTCGACGCTATCCTGCCCGGTGGCCCGTATGTCATCGGCGCCAGCTCGTACGACCCATTCATCACCGGTACGTACTCGCTCAGCGTGACCAGCCGCCCCGCGGCCATGAACGGCTGCCGTCAGGTCTGGCTCGTTCGGGGTGTCACGGTGAGCGACTCAGTCACCGCGACGGACTGCGCCGACTCCTCGGCGACGCCGCATTACTACGATGTCGCCCGGATCATCGTGTTCGCCCCATCGGTGTTGCAGATCGCAGAGCGCTCGACAGTCATCAATCCGTCGTTGACGGTCTATCAGATCGCGCCCGACAGCGGATATATCCGTCATCTCGTTGCCACGAACGACGACAGTTCCGCAACGAGCACGAACGCGTTCATCAGGCTCACGGTGAGCGATAATAACGTCTACGACATCCTCATCAGCACGAGCGCACCAGGACAGACCGGCGCCTATACGTTCTCGGTGGATACGAACACGACGCTGAGCCCGCGGCGTCCGCTTCCGACGTCTCCACCCGGATGGTGGCAGCGTCAGCCCGGTGATGTGCTGCAGCCTGCCCTGAGGCCACGGGCCCCCAAGCTCTAGACGCGCGGGCAGGGTTGGCGTTGACCAGCGAGGTCGCTAGGTTTTTCGAGCGTCACGTGGCAGGGTAGCTCAGCCTGGTGAGAGCACGGCACTCATAATGCCGGGGTCGTGGGTTCGAATCCCACCCCTGCTACTAAGAGCCAAAGGCGGCGGTCGGGCGGTCAAATGGCAAATGCGGCGGTCAATTACGCGACCGCCGCATTCTATTCTTGACCGTCGCATTGCTTCTTGACCGCCGCAGTTGTCTTTTGACCGCCCCGCCTGCCGCCCTACCGCCTCCGCGATTCCCGCATCAGATTGGGAACCGTCATTCCTCCCAAGGGAGCCGTCAATGACGTTCCGCGTCCTACTGGTGGTCGCCGGTGCCGCGTGTACCACTGTTGTGCCTCTGCATGCCCAGAAGGGGGGCTCCGTCGAGGTCGGTGCGTTCACGGCATACATGAACGCCGACAACTCTCTCCCCGTCGGCAATGGGTTGGGCTTCGGTGCCCGCGCCGGTGTCAATGCAACGCCTTGGCTGGCAGTCGAGGTCGATGTCGCCAGTGTCTCCAAGAACGGCGCCAAGCATAGCCCGCTGCATGTTTGGCTCAATTACAACATTCCCCCCACCAGCAACTCCGAGCTGTTCGTTGGGATCGGCTATGTGCGGAACTCCTACTCGGGCAGCTACGACGCCAAAGACAGCGGCATCGGCGGCCAGGTGGGACTACGCCAGCGGATGGGTAAGACGCTCGCGCTTCGCATCGATGGCCACGCCGATTTCATGTCCAACGCGGCGAACAAGTCCTATCTGATCAGCTACAACGGCAATTGGGCGGTTGGAGTCGGAGTGAGCGCGTTGCTGAATCGGTAACGACCAGGGCCTCGGGTTGGGGAATGGGGAATGGTAGGGGCGCCGCATGCTGCGCCCCTACATTTTTTCTAGCGCGGCATTTTCCAAACAACCGGCTTGATGTTTCGCGACAGCTCGTCGCCGAGCTGCTGCGCGTCTTTGAGCTTCGCCTCGTATTCGATGCGCCACTCCGCCGGCATATTGGACCGGAAATACGTCGCCGTCATGAGCTCGCCTTTCGGCTCGAGCCCTGCGGCAGCCCCGCACCCCACCGCGACGACGTCGCCGAGGAAGAGCGTCGAGCTCCCGGTGTCCATCACATTCGCGACCTCACACTCGAAGTGCGCAAAGCACTCATCGAGCACAGGGACGCCCGTCTTTCCTTTATGATGCGGGATGCCCGCTAGCTTCTGCTGATCCCGCCCGCTGAAGAAGCCAAGCCGGTGCACGATATCGAGCTGCTTCGTGTGTAAGAGATGCATGGCGAAGCGTCCCGTCTCGTAAATCATGTCGTGACTGTAGTTGAACTTGTGAATGTAGACCGAGAGGCGCGGGACGGTGGGAACGATCGACGCGCGCACCGCGGCGTCGGAGATCATCCCGTTCTCTTTGCCCTTGCGCTGCGACGTAATCGCGACCACAGGCGACGTGAGATTGCGCAGCAGTTGGTAGGTGAGGTCGGGTTGGAGCATACTTCAAGATGCGCTTTCTCGAGCACGTCCGCACGGCGCGCCTCTTTCCCACTCCGGGCGAAGCGATCGTGGCGGTCTCCGGCGGGCCGGATTCTGTCGTGCTGCTGGACCTGCTGAACGGTTGCCGGGCCGATCTCGGACTCGCGTTGGTTGTCGCTCATGTAGATCACGGCATTCAGTCCGACAGTTCGACCGTCCGACAGTCCGTCGCCGCTCTCGCAAAGAAGTACCAACTGCCATTCGAAAGCACAGAGCTACACCTGGGGCCAGACACGTCGGAGACCGAGGCGCGTCGGGCTCGGTACAAATGGCTCCGCGCCGTGCAGCAGCGTCGCGGAGCGAAATATCTCGTGACCGCTCATCACGCCGACGACCAGGTGGAAACGATTCTGCTGCGCGCCCTCCGCGGCAGCGCGCCCGCCGGGCTCGCCGGCATCAGCGCGAAATCGCGCGGCGGGCTGGTGCGGCCATTGCTGCCGTTTTCTCGCAATGAGCTCGCCTCGTACGTGACCGCGCGCGGTCTAGCCGTGCATGACGACCCCGCCAACCGAGACCCGCGGCACCTGCGCTCGTGGTTGCGCACGACATTGTTGCCATTGCTCGCGGCGCGTCTGGGCCCCGATGTGCAACGAGAATTACTCCGGGTCGGCCGGCACGCGGCGCGCGAGCGGCGGGCCTGGGATCGCGCGCTCGATCTCGTTCCAGATTTGAGTCTTGCCGTGCAGGAAAACGGCTTCGCCGTTGCCCGGGCGACGCTGTGCGGCTATGATAACGCATTGTCGGTCGCGCTCTTGCGAGCCGCGGCCCGGCGCGTGGGCTTAGTCCTTGGCCCTGTCAGAGCGCGGAAACTGGTAGCATTCGCGCAACGTCCGTCTGGACGCCGGCTCCCGCTCGGTCGCGGGTGGTCGGCGGAAATTGCTTTTGATCGTCTGCAGATCGGACGCGATGTGAGTAGCAACGCACCGCTCCAAGCCGTAACACCAGCAGGGGAGCGCGGCTCGGCGCGATTCGGGCAGTTCGAAGTTCGGTGGTCGCTGGAGAAAGCGCCGGCCAGGATCGAACGCGCGACGTGGACGACGTGGCTGGATTCCGCTGGATGGGAAGTTCGCGCGCCGGCTCGCGGTGACACGCTCGTGCCGCTCGGCGGTGTAGGACATCGGCCCCTGCGGCGGCTATTAATGGAAGCGCGCGTGCCACGGAGCGCGCGGCCGAAGTACCCAGTCGTGAGTCGAGGCAAAGCCGTTTTGTGGGTGCCGGGCATCTGTCGCAGTGCCGAAGGGGTGCCGGCGCCCGGAACTCGAGCAGTGAGGCTGGATGTTATCGAGCACAGCTCGACCCAAACAGACCGGAGGCCGTGAGCTCAAGCGCATCGTCTTCGACGAACAGGCGATTGCGGAGCGCGTCGCCAGCCTGGGACGCGAGATCACGGCGGCCTATCCCGAGGGAGATCTGTTGGTGCTGGGCCTGCTCAAAGGCAGCTTCATCTTTTTGAGTGATCTCGTGCGCCGAATTGACCGGCCGCTGCAGGTCGATTTCATCGTCGCATCGAGCTACGGCGAAGGAACGGTGTCGAGCGGGAACGTGCGACTGGTGTATGACCCCGAGACCGAGCTTGCCGGGAAGCACATCCTGCTGGTGGAGGACATCATCGACACCGGCAAGACGCTGAACAAGCTGGTCGCGCTGCTGAAGCAGCGGCGGCCGCGCAGTCTGGAGATCTGTGCGCTGTTGCACAAACATGTGGCTGAACACCTGGAGCTGGAAGCAAAGTTCATTGGTCTCGATGCGCCAACGCTGTTCCTGGTCGGATACGGCCTCGATCATGCGGAGAACTTCCGGCACCTTCCTTATATCGCGAGTCTGACGTAGATGGCTAATCGACTGCCCCCGCCACCGCGGGAATTCAATTGGGCCCGGATGCTGCGGACGCTCTCGTTCTGGGCGCTCCTCATTGTCGGGACCATCGCGCTCGTGCAGCTCGCTTCGAGCCGCCGGCGCGAAGAAGCCGAAATCACAATCTCGCAGTTCAACGAAGAGTTGAACGCCAACAACATCTCCGCGATCGAAATCTCGGAGAAGCGGGTGCGCGGCGCGTTCCAGCGCCCAGTGGTCGTCAAGCGCCAGACGGTCGAGCGCTTCACGCTCATGCTGGCGGCGGATCCGGACAACGCCCTGATCCAGTCGTGGATGGCCAAGGGTGTCGATGTGCGCGCGCGCGAACCCGGCCAGTCGTTCGGCGTCGTGCTGCTGACGTTCCTGCCGTACCTGCTGATCTTCGGCCTCGTGATCTTCATGCTCCGCCAGATGCAGCAGGGCGGAAACCGCGCGTTCGCGTTCGGCAAGTCGAAGGCGAAGCTGCTGGCGGGCGACACGCCCAAGGTGACGTTCGCCGACGTCGCGGGCTGCGATGAAGCGAAGCAGGAGCTTGAGGAGATCATCGACTTCCTCAAAGACCCGCAGAAATTCCAGCGCCTCGGTGGCCGTCTCCCCAAAGGGGCGCTGCTCATCGGCCCGCCCGGCACCGGCAAGACGCTGCTCGCCAAGGCCGTCGCGGGTGAAGCGGGCCGGCCGTTCTTCTCGATGTCGGGCTCCGACTTTGTCGAGATGTTCGTCGGCGTCGGCGCCTCGCGCGTGCGCGACCTGTTCGAGCAGGGCAAGGCACACGCGCCCTGCATCATCTTCATCGACGAAATCGATGCCGTGGGCCGCCACCGCGGCGCAGGACTGGGCGGCGGGCACGACGAGCGGGAGCAGACCTTGAATCAGCTGCTCGTCGAAATGGACGGCTTTGAAAGCAACGACGGCGTGATCCTGCTGGCGGCGACGAACCGCCCCGACATTCTCGATCCCGCGCTGCTGCGGCCCGGCCGGTTCGACCGTCAGATCGTGGTCGACATGCCGGACCTGAAGGGTCGCGAGCAAATCCTGCGCGTCCATATCCGCAAGATTCCGCTGGCCCCGGGTGTGAACCTCGAGCGCATCGCGCGCGGCACCCCCGGCCTGGCCGGCGCGGAGCTCGCGAACATTGTCAATGAAGCGGCGCTGCTCGCGGCGCGCCGAAACAAGTCGCAGGTGGACGGCCAGGACTTCGAGGACGCGAAGGACAAAGTCATGCTCGGCCTCGAGCGAAAGAGCCGCGTGCTGTCGGACGAGGAGCGGCGCCTGGTCGCCTACCACGAGGCGGGGCACGCGCTCGTCGGCCTGACCGTGCCGGACGCCGACCCACTGCACAAGGTCACGATCATTCCGCGCGGTCGCGCGCTCGGCCTCACGGCCTATCTGCCGGAGGAAGAGCTGCACAAGTACACCAAGCGCTCGATCGAGTCACGGCTCGCCATGGCGTATGGCGGCCGCGTGGCCGAGGAGCTCGTGTTTGGGCCGGAGAAGGTGACGACGGGCGCCGCGCAGGACATCCAGCAGGCCACGAACATCGCCCGCCGCATGGTCACGCAGTTCGGCATGAGCGATGTGATCGGCCCGATCGCGGTCGGCGACCGCGAGCAGGAGATCTTTCTCGGGCGCGAAGTCGTGCAGCGGCGTGAGATTTCCGACAAGACCGCGCAGATCGTCGATGAGGAAGTGAGGAGTATTCTCACGGCCGCCTACAGCACGGCGACGCGGATTCTCACCGAGCGTCGCGCCGCCCTCGATCGGCTGGCGGCCGCGTTGCTCGAGCGCGAGACGCTCGAGCGTGAGCTCGTCGAGATGGTGATCGCCGGCCAGACGCTACCGCCGTACGTGCCGCCGCCTCCACCGCAGCCGCGCGCCGAGAGCGGGGAGCAGGAAAAAGAGAAGACGCCGCAACGCACGTCGGGTGGCATACTGCGGAATCCGCCGCCTGAGCCTGCTGGGGCGTGAGCGCTCCACCAGTCGCAGACCTTTCCAAACTTCGGATCAATCGCGACGACCCGCCGCCCGCGGTAAAGCGGGCGCTGGGTCGCGTGCTGTGGCTGGCGGCCGCTGCCGTCCTCGTGTTTGCCGTCGTGATCCTGGTGGCGCGGCGGGGCGGCGCGGTTCCGGTGCAGGTCGTGACCGTATCGACAACGACCGGCGGTACCGGGGCGGGAGGAGGAGGGGGTAGCGGCTCCGTTGCCGTGGTCGCAAACGGATACGTGGTTGCTCGCACGAAAGCCGCCGTTTCGGCGAAAATCCCCGGCCGTCTCGCGGTCCTGAGCGTCAGCGAAGGATCTGCTGTCCAGAAGGGCGACATCATCGCGCGTCTCGACAACGCGGATTACGCGGCGGCGGTCGGTCAAGCCGAAGCGCAGCTCGCGAGCGCGAAGGCGACGCTGATCGAGACGCAGTCGGATCGCGATCAGCTGAAACGCGAATTCGCGCGCGTCCGCGACATCCGTGCGCAGAATCCCAATCTCGTGTCGCAGCAGGAAGTCGAGAACGCCGAGAGCAAGGTGCAGCAGGGCGATGCGCGCGTGGACGCGCAACAGGCGCGGGTGGATGCCGCAGCGGCTGGGCTGCGCGTCGCGCAGGCGAATCTCGAGAACACCTACATCCGCGCCCCGTTTTCGGGCACCGTGCTCCGCAAGGAAGCTGAGGTCGGGGAAGTCGTCGCGCCGTCAGTGGGCGGCGGTCTCACCCGCGGCGCCGTCGTCACGATGGCTGATCTCGCGACGCTCGAGGTCGAAGTCGACGTGAACGAAGCCTACATCGCACGCATCCAGAGCGGCCAGCAAGCGCGCATTACGCTCGACGCGTATCCCGACACCGCGTTTCGCGGCACCGTGCGTCAGGTTGTGCCGACCGCGGATCGCCAACGCGCGACGGTGCAGGTGAAAGTCGCGATCGTCGACCGCGATCCACGCATTCTCACCGAGATGGGCGCGAAGGTCGAGTTTCTCCAGGCGGCCCGCCCGGTCGCCGCCGGGGCCGCGCAACCCGTCGAGCGCGCGCGCATCATGGTCCCGGCGGAAGCCGTGCGCACCGCGAATGGCCGCGACGTCGTGTGGATCGTCCGCGACGGTCGGTTACAAAGTCGTGACGTTGACGCGGGTCCGGTCAGCGGTAATTTCCGCGAGATTCGTTCGGGACTGTCGGGCGGCGAGCAATTGCTCGTGGCGGGGGTTGAAACTCCGAAACAGGGTCAGCGCGTTAAGCTATCGCCGTAGCCCCACGCACGACGCACCACGCACGATCAACCCAGGACTCTCATGGCACTGGTCGAGATTCGCGACGTCTACAAGTCATTTCAGCGCGACACGCAAAAGATCGATGTCTTCACGGGGCTCACGCTCGACATCGACGCCGGCAGCTTCACCGCGTTGATGGGACCGTCCGGGTCGGGCAAGTCGACCCTTCTCAATCTCATCGCGGGGCTCGACAAGCCGACGCGCGGCACGGTCACTGTGGCCGGCGCTCCGGTGAGCCAGATGTCGCCGGGACAGCTGGCAGCCTGGCGGGCGAGCAACATCGGGTTCGTGTTTCAATCGTTTAACCTGCTGCCCGTGCTGACCGCCTATCAGAACGTCGAGCTCCCGCTGCTGCTCACCCGCCTATCTGGCAAGGAGCGCAACGAGCGTGTGAAGATCGCGCTCGACGTCGTGGGCCTGTCCGACCGCGCCGATCACTATCCACGACAGCTGTCCGGCGGTCAGGAGCAGCGGACCGCGATCGCGCGCGCCATCGTCGCCGATCCCACGGTGATGCTGCTCGACGAACCGACGGGCCAGCTGGACGCCAAGAGCTCGCAAGAAGTGTTGGCGCTGTTGCAGCGCCTGAACACCGAGTTCAATAAGACCATCATCATCGTCACCCACGACGCGCATGCCGCCGAGCGGGCCAAGACGACGCTGCATCTGGAGAAGGGCGATTTGATCGAGAAGCCGCGCATGGCCGCGGTCACCCGGTGAAATACTTCCGGCTGGTTCTCGCGAACCTCGGCCGCCACAAGCTCCGGTCGATTCTGACGATCGCGAGCGTGGCGCTCGCGCTGTTTCTGTTCGCTTCGTTGCGGAGCGTCGTCACAACGATGGCGGCCGCGGCGCAGTTCGGCGGCGCGCGGCGTCTGGTCACGCTCAATGCGACCGGCCTCGTATTCCCGCTGCCGCTGGCCTATGGCAATCGGATCAAGGCGTTGCCCGGGGTCACCGGGCTTTCCTGGGCCAACTGGTTCGGCGGCCGCTACGGCGACGGGAAGAATTTCTTTGCGAACTTCGCCGTCGACGCGCAGTCATATCTCGAGCTCTATCCCGAGATCGTGATGCCGGCCGATCAGAAGCAGGCGTTCTTGCAGGACCGCACGGGCGCGATCATCGGCGAGCGATTGATCCACGACTTCGGCTGGAAGCTGGGCCAGAACGTCACGCTGCAAGGAACCATTTTCCAGGGCGACTGGACGTTCACGATCGACGGGGTCTACCACCCCACCGACCCCGCGATCGGCGACAACGTCTTGATCTTCCATCACGACTACTTCGACGAGCGCATTGGCCGGGCCGGGATCGCCGGATGGTACATCGTCGAGATCGATGACCCGTCGCACGCACCGCAGATCGCCAAGGCGATCGACGACATGTTCCGCAACTCGAGCTCGCCGACCAAGACGGGGACCGAGCGCGAATTCCAGGCGAGCTTCGCGACCATGTGGGGCAATGTCAGCTTCCTGATGAGCACGATCGGCCTGGCCGTCGTGTTCGCGATCCTGCTCGTCACGGCGAACGCGATGATGATGAGCGCGCGCGAGCGCACGGGAGAGATCGCCGTCCTGAAGACGGTCGGCTTCTCCGACCGGCTGCTGTTCGCGCTGGTGATGGTCGAAGCGGGCGCCCTGGCGCTCACGGGCGCCGCGATCGGCCTCGGAGGCGCGAAGCTCCTGTATCCCGCCATCAACTTCAACGGCGCCGGTTTCCTGCCGGGCTTCAAGGTAGCGACCAGCACGCTGATCATCGGCGCGCTGGTGGCCGTCGGCCTGATGCTGGCCAGTGGACTCGTGCCCGCGCTGCGGGCGGCGCGCTTGCCGATCGTGCAGGCCCTGCGGAAGGTTGAATGATTCCCATCGCGTACAACGTTCGCAGCGTCGTGCAGCGCCCGGTCTCCACGGCGCTCACGGCGCTCGGCGTCGGCCTGGTCGTCGCGGTGTTCATCGGCATGCTTGCGCTCGCCAACGGCTTCAGCGCGGCGCTGGCCAAGACCGGGTCGAAGCAGAACGTCATCGTGCTGCGCAAGGGCGCGGATTCCGAGCTCTCGAGCGGCCTCGGGCGCGACGTCTCCAGCATCATCGCGGCCGATCCGCACGTCGCGACCGGCGCCGACAACCGCCCGCTGGTGTCGCCCGAGGTCTACGTCCTCGTTCCGCTCGCGAAATCGTTCGACACGACGCAGATCGCCAATGTGGTCGCGCGCGGCATCAGCGATCAGGCATGGCAGGTTCGCAACAATATCAAGATCACCGAGGGCCAGCGGCCGGCCTCGGGACGCGCGGAAGTCTGCGTGGGGAGCCGGTTGACGTCGCGCTTCCCGCACACCGGCATCGGACAATCGATTCGGTTTGCGGGGCGCGATTGGACCGTGACGTGCCATTTCACGGCCGCGGGCTCGGCGTTCGAGTCGGAGATCTGGGGCGAGAACGAGCAATTCATGCCGGTGTTCCGCGGCGAGGTATTTCAGTCCATCACGTTCCGGCTCAAGGATCCCGCCGCGTTCGAGGAGGCCCAGCGCGCGCTTCAGGCCGACAAGCGCATGACGGTCGATGCGCACCGGGAGTCGGACTTCTATGCGCAACAGTCACAGCTCCTGGGACGGATTCTCAGTTTTCTCGCCATCATGATCACGACCATCATGGCGGTCGGCGCGGTGTTCGGTGCGATCAACACCATGTACGCCGCGATCGCCTCGCGCGCGCCCGAGATCGGTGTGCTGCTCACGCTCGGCTTCCGGCCGTGGACCGTACTCGTGAGCTTCCTCGCCGAGTCG
>Ga0075425_100007649_pt1 | contig 11427 bp, 8 predicted proteins | sample SoiMethybrSBSTD4_FD_75300 | JGI IMG/M metagenome (GOLD analysis project Ga0075425, IMG submission 75300) | Bulk soil microbial communities from a Populus tree surrounding site in Tennessee, USA - Soil MetaG P. TD hybrid SBSTD4 | ecosystem: Environmental > Terrestrial > Soil > Tree plantation...
GAAAAGCCGATCTGCTTGAGCAGATTGCGAATGATGCGGATCATGGTGTTGTAGTCGTCCACCACCAGCACCGGCATCGCACGATCCATCGCCATCTTCCCAGCTCCGTTACGCCTCACCCGGGCGCCGCCGCGCCCCGCCTTCTTCACCAGATCGTTTTGGACAGGCCCCTCGGCCCGAGCGTCCTCGGGCGATCCCGATCTGTCGAAACGCTAACAGTGGCTTTTGAATATCCGGTTAAAGCCCAAACGAACCATCGCGTCCGGCCTCTCCCAGCGGCAGTTCGGCGCAATCGCGCGCTGGCGCGGCCCGGGGAGCCGCTGGTTGCGCTGCATTAACCATGCTGCCGCATTTCCGCGCGCGGCCGCCGGATGGAAATCGTGGGAGCCGGTGGGAGCGATCCGCCCCGCCGCGCTCGGCTTGACTTGTCCCGATACGGACCGCAAGGGTCCAGCCGACCCGAGGCACCCCCAACCGCCCATGATCGACCGCCCGCCGTCCCGGCCGTCCTTCACCGTCGTTCACGGCGATCTCGCGCACGCCGTGGCGCCGTCCGACCATGCGCTCGATGGTGCCGTGCTGGCGATCGGCAATTTCGAGGGGGTGCATCGCGGCCACCGCGCCGTCATCGATGTGGCGCTGGCGCGCAGCCGCGCGCTCACCCGCAAGACCGCCGTGCTCACCTTCGAGCCGCATCCGCGCGCGGTGTTTCGGCCGGACGAGCCGGTGTTTCGCCTGAGCGACGAGACCGCCAAGCTGCGCCTGCTCGCCAGCACCGGGCTCGACGGCGTGATCGTGATGCGGTTCGACGCGGCGCTCGCTGCGCTGTCGGCCGAGGATTTCGTCCACCGCATCCTGCTCGAGCGCTTCGCGGTGACCGGCGTGGTGGTCGGCTTCGACTTCCATTTCGGCAAGGGGCGCGCGGGCTCGCCCGCCTTCCTCGAGGCGGCGGGCCGGACGCACGGCTTCACGGTCGACGTCGTGCCGGCGTTCTCCGACGACGGCATGCGCATTTCGTCGGGCGCGGTCCGCGCGGCGCTCGGCGCCGGCGAGGTCGAGGCGGCCGCCGGCATGCTGGGATACCCGTGGTTCGTCAGCGGCACCGTGGTGCACGGCGACAAGCGGGGCCGCGAGCTCGGCTTTCCCACCGCCAATCTGCGGCTCGATCCGGCCTGCGGCCTCAAGCACGGCATCTATGCGGTGCGGGTCGGGATCGACGGCAAGCGCTACGACGGGGTGGCCAATTTCGGCCGCCGGCCGATGTTCGATACCGGCGTGGTGCTGCTCGAGGTGTTCCTGTTCGATTTCGACCGCGACATCTACGGCCAGACCATCGACGTCGCTTTCATCCACTGGATCCGCCCCGAGATGACCTTCGCGTCGGTCGACGACCTGGTCCGCCGAATGGACGAGGACTGCGGGCTCGCGCGCGCCGCGCTGGCGCGCGCGCCGCAGGCGTTTCCGCCGATCTGAGCGCCCGGATCGCCATGAAGGCCTGACAAATCAGGCTTTGGCTGGCGATCCGCGGTCAAATCTGCTACAAGCCCACGCCATGGTGGCGTTCGCTCCATATCGTTCGGTCGGCGGCTCGTTCGCGCGGCGAATTATAGGCCCGGCTTCCGCCTGACCTCGGGTCGGCGGACGACCGGGATTTTTCGCCTTTATCGCCACCCAAAATCCTGAGATACCCGCCGCATGACCGACGCCGCCCGCGACTACAGCCAGACTCTGTTCCTGCCCAAGACCGATTTCCCGATGCGCGCCGGGCTGCCGCAGAAGGAGCCCGAGATCCTCGCCCGCTGGGAAAAGCTCGGCCTCTACCAGTGGCTGCGCAATGACGCGCGCGGCCGGCCCAAGTTCATCCTGCACGACGGGCCTCCTTACGCGAACGGCAACATCCACATCGGCCACGCGCTCAACAAGATCCTCAAGGACGTGGTGACGCGCTCGCATCAGATGATGGGCTACGACTCGAACTACGTGCCGGGCTGGGACTGCCACGGCCTGCCGATCGAGTGGAAGATCGAGGAGGAGTACCGCGCCAAGGGCAAGAACAAGGACGCGGTTCCGATCAACGAGTTCCGCCGCGAGTGCCGCGCCTTCGCGCAGCACTGGATCGACGTGCAACGCAACGAGTTCAAGCGGCTCGGGGTCGAGGGCGACTGGGCCCATCCCTACTCGACCATGGACTACGCCGCCGAGGCGGCGATTGCGCGCGAGCTGATGAAGTTCGCCGCCAACGGCACGCTCTATCGCGGCTCCAAACCGGTGATGTGGTCGGTGGTGGAGAAGACCGCGCTCGCCGAGGCCGAGGTGGAGTACGAGGACTACACCTCGGACACCGTGTGGGTGAAATTTCCGGTGGCGAGCGGCCCGCAGGCGCTCGCCGGCGCCGCGATCGTGATCTGGACCACCACGCCGTGGACGCTGCCGGGCAACCGCGCAATCAGCTACTCGGGCAGGATCTCCTACGGCCTCTACGAGGTGGTCGATGCGCCGCTCGACAACTGGGCGAAGGTCGGCGACCGGCTGGTGCTGGCCGATCCGCTCGCCATCGAGGTCTTTCGTCAGGCGCGCGTCACCGCCTACAGGCGGCTGCACGACGTCTCGGCCGGCGCGCTGCACGACACCGTCGTGGCGCATCCGTTGAAAGGGCTTGGCGGCTATGCATTTGCGGTGCCGCTGCTCGAGGGCGATCACGTCACCGCCGATACCGGCACCGGCTTCGTGCACACCGCGCCGGGCCACGGCCGCGAGGACTTCGACATCTGGACGGCGAACGCGCGTGCGCTGCAGGCGCGCGGCATCGCGACCGCGATCCCCTATACGGTCGACGGCGACGGCTACTTCACCGACCACGCGCCCGGCCTCGAGGGCAAGCGCGTCATCACCGACAAGGGCGAGAAGGGCGACGCCAACGACGCGGTGATCAAGGCGCTCGCGCACGCCGGCATGCTGATCGCGCGCGGCCGGCTCAAGCACCAGTATCCGCATTCCTGGCGCTCGAAGAAGCCGGTGATCTTCCGCAACACGCCGCAGTGGTTCATCGCGATGGACAAGGCGATCGTGCAGGACGGCGTCGCGCGCCCCGGCGACACCCTGCGCGCCCGCGCGCTCGCCGCCATCCGGGCGACCCGCTGGGTGCCGGCGGCAGGGCAGAACCGCATCACCGGGATGATCGAGAGCAAGCCCGACTGGGTGGTGTCGCGCCAGCGCGCCTGGGGCGTGCCGATCACGGTGTTCGTCCGGGAAAAAAGCGACGGCACGGCCGAGATCCTGCAGGACGAGCAGGTCAACCACCGCATCGTCGAGGCCTTCGCCGAGGAGGGCGCCGACGCCTGGTACAAGGAAGGTTCGCGCGAGCGCTTTCTCGCGGCCCGCGCCGGCGAGGGCTGGCAGAAGGTCGACGACATCCTCGACGTCTGGTTCGATTCGGGCTCGACGCACGCCTTCGTGCTGGAGGACGCGCAGCATTTCCCGACGCTCGCCGGCATCCGCCGCAAGGTCGACGGCGGCGAGGACATGGTGGTGTATCTCGAGGGTTCCGACCAGCACCGCGGCTGGTTCCACTCCTCGCTGCTCGAATCGACCGGCACGCGGGGGCGCGCGCCCTACGACATCGTGGTCACGCATGGCTTCACGCTCGACGAGCACGGCCGCGCGATGTCGAAGTCGCTTGGCAACGGCGTCGAGCCGCAGGTCGTGATCAAGCAGTCGGGCGCCGACATCCTGCGCATGTGGGTGTGCGCGACCGACTACTGGGACGACCAGCGCATCGGCCCCGAGATCCTCAAGAATACGGTCGAGACCTATCGCAAGCTGCGCAACACCCTGCGCTGGATGCTCGGCAACCTGGCGCATTTCCGTCCCGAGGACCGCGTTGCGGCACCCGCGATGCCGGAGCTCGAGCGGCTGATGCTCGACCGTCTCGCCGAGGTCGACGCGCTGGTGCGGCAGGCGTACGCGAACTTCGACTACAAGCGCATCTTCGCGGCGCTCAACCAGTTCATGACGGTCGACCTCTCGGCCTTCTACTTCGACATCCGCAAGGACGCGCTCTATTGCGACCCGATCTCGTCGACGACGCGCAAGGCCTGCCTGACGGTGCTCGACTATCTCTTTCGCGCGACCGTCACTTGGCTCGCGCCGATGCTGGCGTTCACCGCCGAGGAGGCGTGGCTCGCGCGCCATCCGGGGCCTGAGGTCTCGGTGCACCTCGAGCAGTTCCCGGAGGTGGCGACCGACTGGCGCGACGAGGCACTGGCCGAGAAATGGCGCAAGGTGCGCCAGGTGCGCCGCGTCGTCACCGGCGCGCTCGAGCTCGCCCGCGCCGACAAGCGGATCGGGTCCTCGCTCGAGGCCGCCCCGGTCATCCACATCGCTGATCCGGCGCTGCGCGCCGCGCTCGCCGGGGTCGACATGGCCGAGGTGGCGATCACGTCGGCCGTGGAGATCAGGGCCGGGGAGGGGCCGGCGGCTGCGTTCCGGCTCCCGGACGTGGCCGGGGTGGCGGTCGAGTTCCACCCGGCTGAGGGCCGCAAGTGCGCGCGCTCGTGGAAGATCCTGCCTTCGGTCGGCTCGGACCCGGACTACCCGGACGTCAGTCCGCGCGACGCTAAGGCCTTGCGGGAATGGGACGCGCTTCGCCGGGCGGCCGAATGACCGTAGCCAAATACCTTTACGGCAAGCTCACCGGCTTCGGCCTCGTCGTCGCGATGGTCATCGCGGCCGCCGACCAGGCGGTCAAGCTCTGGCTGCTGTTCGGGTTCAATCTCGGCGACCGGCAGCCCGTCCACCTGGGCCCCTTCATCGACCTGGTCCTGGCCTGGAACACCGGCATCAGCTTCAGCCTGTTACGCCAGGTCGGGCCGCTCGGGCAGTGGGCCCTCCTGGGCGTCAAGGCAGTGGCGGTGGCCCTGCTGTGGGTATGGCTCGCGCATGCGACATCGCGGCTCACCGCGCTGGCGCTCGGGCTGATCATCGGCGGGGCGATCGGCAACGCGATCGACCGCGCCGCCTATGGGGCCGTCGCCGACTTCGTCCTTCTCCACGTCGATACCCCCAATTGGACCTTCCATTGGTACGTGTTTAACCTAGCTGACGTAGGAATCGTGGCCGGCGTAATAGGGCTGTTGTACGATTCCCTGGTCGGCGGAGACGCCGCAAAAGCGCCCTGATCCGTGATATAGATGCCCGTGGGGCCGCCAAAATTGAATGCCGTGGAGCATGATCCCGAAGCGAGTGGGTGCCGGCTTTCGGACAAGCTCATGCTCTGCCGAGTTGCGATGGCGAGACGGGGAACGGCCATGAACAATTCACGCGACCGCAAGCCCGGGTTCGGGCACTTCCGGCGTCATGTGATCGCGACGTCGCTCGCCGCCATGCTGGTGCTGGCCGGCGGCGTCGGCCACGCGCTCGCCCAGGAGGATGAGGACGACGAGCTGCCCGACACCAAGTTCTTCAAGAGCATGCTGCAGGGCCTCGGCCTCAAGAAGGACGGCGACCTCAAGTCGGGGATCAACTATCAGGAGCGTCCGCCGCTGGTGGTGCCGCCGACCCGCGACCTGCCGCCGCCGCAGTCCGGCGACGCGGCGCGCGGCAACGTGGCCTGGCCCAAGGACCAGGACGAGCAGCGCCGTCGCGAAGCCTCAGTCAAGCGCAAGAAGGAAGCCAAGCCGTTCGACTGGTCGGATCTCGGCGCGCAGATGGGCCCGGCCGAGCTCAAGAAGGGCGCGACCACCGCCAAAGACCAGGCGATGAAGAAGCCGCAGGACGTCGAGCAGTACAATCGCCAGTACAAGCCGGACGAGCTCGGCTATACGGGCGGGCTGTTCGGCAGCGTGAAGGACTTCTTCGGCGCCAGCGGCGGCCAGAGTGCGACGTTCGAGGCCGAGCCGCCGCGCGCGAGCCTGACCGATCCGCCTGTCGGCTACCGCACGCCGTCTGCTGCGCAGCCTTACGGCGTGAGCAAGGACACGACCAAGTCCAAGGCGATGAAGTCCGAGGATTTGCCGAGCTCCGGCACCGACATGCCGACCCGGTGAGCGCGGCGAGTTCACGCGCTTGATTTCGGACGACGACGTTTCTTGGCACGCGGCCGCGTGGTCGCGGCCGGCGTCGTCTTGTAGCACGAACCGCAACGCGAACCCGCAAAGGGCCCACGAGCGATCATGATCATCAAACGACCTGCGACGCGCGCGCTTTTCACGCTGTGGATCCTGCTGGCGATTGCACCATTCGCGCGCGGCGCCGCGGTCAGCGGCCCCGAGGTGGCGCACTTCACCCTCGCCAACGGGCTCGAGATGGTGGTGGTGCCGGATCATCGCACGCCGGTCGTCACCCACATGGCGTGGTACCGGGTCGGCTCGGCCGACGAGACGCCGGGCAAGTCGGGCCTCGCCCATTTCCTCGAGCACCTGATGTTCAAGGGCACGGCGAAGAATCCGGAAGGCCTGTTCTCGAAGACGGTGGCGACGCTCGGCGGCCAGGAGAACGCGTTCACCACCTCCGACTACACCGGCTACTTCCAGCGCATCGCCAAGGCGAATCTCGAGCAGATGATGGCGTTCGAGGCCGACCGCATGACCGGTCTGGTGCTGAGCGAGGAGAACGTCGTCCCCGAGCTCAAGGTGGTGCTCGAGGAATACAACATGCGGGTCGCCAACAGCCCGGACGCGCGCCTCGGCGAGCAGATCGCCGCCGCGCTCTTCCTCAACAGCCCGTACGGCCGGCCGGTGATCGGCTGGCGCCACGAGATCGAGAAGCTCACCCGCGAGGACGCGCTCGCCTTCTATCGCCGCTTCTACTCGCCGAACAATGCCGTCGTCGTGATCGCCGGCGACGTCACCGCCGAGGAGGTCAAGGCGCTCGCCGACAAGACCTATGCCAAGGTCCCCCGCGTGACCGACATCAAGGCGCGGGCGCGGCCGCAGGAGCCGCCGCCGGTCGCGCCGCGCACCGTCATGCTGGCCGATCCGCGCGTCGCCCAGCCGAGCCTGCAGCGCGCCTATCTGGTGCCCTCCTACGCGACGTCGGCCAACGACGCCGCCGCGCTCGAGGTACTCGCCCACGTCATGGGCAGCGGGCAGACCAGCCGGCTCTACCGCTCCCTCGTGGTCGAGCGGCGCATCGCCACCAACGCGGGCGGCTTCTACCAGGGTTCGGCGCTCAACGACACGCGCTTCGGCGTCTACGCGACGCCGCAGCCGGGCATCGCGTTCCCGGCCGTCGAGGCGGCGATCGACGACGTGATCGCCGATCTCGTCAAGAACGGCGTCGCGAACGAGGACCTCGATCGGGCCAAGACCCGCATGATTGCCGACGCGGTCTATGCGCAGGACAACCAGGCGGCGCTCGCCCGCTGGTACGGGGTGGCGCTCACCACCGGCACCACGGTCGACGACGTCAAGGAATGGCCGGAGCGCATCCGCGCGGTGACCGCCGATCAGGTGCGCGAGGCGGCCCGCACTTGGCTCGACCGCAAGCGCTCTGTTACAGGTTATCTGGTCAAGGAACTCCCGCAGGAGAAACATTCGTGACGGCTACCAAGGCAGCTTCCATGACAAGGCTGATCAGCCCATCATTCGCCGCCCGCGCGCTCCTCGGCGCTTCTCTGCTGCTTGCAGCGGCCGCGCCCGCCGCAGCGACCAAGATCGACCGGGTGGTGACCCCGGCCGGCATCGAGATCTGGCTCGTGCAGGAGCCGACCGTTCCGCTCATCGCCATGGACTTCGCGTTCCGCGGCGGCTCGAGCCAGGACCCGGAAGACAAGCCGGGTCTCGCCAGCATGGTGGCCGGGCTGATCGACGAGGGCTCGGGCGATCTCGACTCGCAGGCGTTCCACTCGCGCGCCGAATCGAAGGCGATCGAGATCAGCTTCTCGGCGACGCGCGACCTCTTTTCCGGCTCGCTGCGCACGCTGGTCGAGAACAAGGACGAGGCGTTCGCCCTGATGCGCTCCGCGCTCAACGCGCCGCGCTTCGATGCGGCCGACGTCGAGCGCATCCGCGGCGAGACGTCCGCGATCCTGCGCCGGCAGACCACCAGCCCGGAGGAGCTCGCCAGCAAGAGCTGGTGGGCGGCGGCATTCCCCGGCCATCCCTACGCGCACTCGCTGCGCGGCACGCTCGACAGCCTCGCGACCGTCACGGCCGATGACCTGCGCGGCTACGTGAAGAACGTGTTCGCGCGCGACACCCTGAAAGTGGGCATCGTCGGCAACATCGACGCGGCGAGCGCCGCCGCGCTGGTCGACAAGGTGTTCGCCGGCCTGCCGGCGCACGCGAGCCTGCGCGACGTGCCGTTCATGGAGCCGAAGGGTCTCGGCAGCGTGGTGCACGTCGCTCTCGACGTGCCGCAGTCGGTGGTGATGCTCGGCGGTGCCGGCATTCCGCGCAAGGATCCCGACTTCATGGCGGCGTTCCTGGTCAACCACATCCTCGGCGGCGCCGGGATGTCGTCGCGCCTCTACGGCGAGGTGCGCGAGAAGCGCGGGCTGGCCTATTCGATCTACTCCACCCTGGTGCCGCTCGACTCGACTGCGCTGTTCATGGCCGCGACCGCGACCCGCACCGAGGCCGCGGGCCAGACGCTCGATCTGGTGTCGCAGGAGATCCGCCGGATCGCCGAGCAGGGGCCGACCGCCGAGGAGCTCGCCAAGGCGAAGTCTTACCAGAAGGGCTCGTTCCCGCTGCGGTTCGACACCTCGACCAAGATCGCTGGTCAGCTCGTGCTGATGCAGGTCGAGGACCTCGGCATCGACTACATCGACAAGCGCAACGACCTGGTCGAGGCGGTGACGCTCGCCGACGTGAAGCGGGTGGCCAAGCGCCTGCTCGACGGTGGCATGCTCGTCGCCATGGTGGGCCGGCCGCAACCGGCGCTCGCCAGGACCGACGTGCCGGCCGCCGGAACCGGGACGGGAACCGGCGGGGCGCCGACGGTGTTGCAAGCTCGTTGACCGCGCCACCAGCGTTTTTGTAAAGCGGCGGCCATTCGGCCGCCGCTGCCATTTTCGGAGACCAGCGATGCCCCTCGTTCAATCGATCGACGGCGCCCGCGAGGAGCGCGTCGGCGCCCACGGCGTCGACAAGAAGGCGTACGACGCGGCGCTCGCGCGCGCGTCCGGGGCGCTCGACTGGCTCAAGGCGCGCCACGCCGACGGCAAGCTGCCGCTGCTGCGCCTGCCGGAGAAGCGCGACGACCTCGCCGACATCCGCGCCGCCGCGCAGCGCCTCGCCGGCGGGGCGACCGACGTGGTGTTCCTCGGCACCGGCGGCTCGAGCCTCGGCGCTCAGACCCTGGCACAGCTCGCCGGCCATGCGGTGCCGGGCGTCGGCGCCTTGCGCGACGGGCCGCGCCTGCATTTCATGGACAACCTCGACGCGGACAGCTTCGCGCTGCTGCTCGCCCGCGCGCCGCTCGCCACCACCCGCTTCGTCGCGATCTCGAAGTCGGGCGGCACCGGCGAGACCCTGATGCAGACCATCGCGGCGCTCGACGCGGTGCGGGCTGCCGGGCTCGCCGGCAGGATCGGCGCGAGCTTCCTCGGCATCAGCGAGCCGGCGGCGGGCAAGCGCAACGGGCTGCGCGAGCTCCTCAAGCCGGACGGCGTGCCGATGCTCGACCACGATCCCAACGTGGGCGGGCGCTACTCCGTGCTCACCAATGTGGGCCTGCTGCCGGCGGCGGTGGCCGGGCTCGATATCGCGGCGGTGCGCGCCGGCGCCGCGGCCGCGCTCGCGCCGGTGCTGGCGGGCCGCCCGCCTGCCGAGGTGCCGGCCTGCGTCGGCGCCGCGCTGGCGACCGCGCTCGCGCAGACGCGCGGCAAGGGCATCGCGGTGCTGATGGCCTATGCGGACCGGCTCGAGCGGATGACCCGCTGGTACGTGCAGCTGTGGGCCGAGAGCCTCGGCAAGGACGGCAAGGGCACCACGCCGATCGGCGCGCTCGGCCCGGTCGATCAGCACAGCCAGCTGCAGCTCTACATCGGCGGCCCGCGCGACAAGCTGTTCACGGTCGTCACGGTCGGCGCCGCCGGGCGCGGGCCGCGCATGGACGCCAAGCTCGCGGCGCTTGCCGGCGAGCCGGATTTCGCCGGCAAGACCATGGGTGACCTGATCGCCGCGCAGGGCCGCGCCACCGCCGAGACGCTGGTGAAGAACGGATGCCCGGTGCGCACCATCCATCTCGAACGGTTGGACGAGGCGAGCCTCGGCGAGCTGTTGATGCATTTCATGCTGGAGACGATCGTCGCGGCACACCTGCTCGGCGTCGACCCGTTCGATCAGCCGGCGGTCGAGGAGGGCAAGGTGCTGGCGAAGAAATACCTCGCGGGCGGCTGAAAAAACGGATGACCGCCGGACTGCCCGGCGGTCATCGTCTTGTCGTCTTACGTCGCTTCGGCGCGAACCGACGGCGCTATTTCGGGCACTTGGTGTCGAGCGAGGCGAGGATCGCGGCGAACTTCTTGCCCTCGGCCGAGTTCTCGTCGACCTGCTCGAGTCCGTCCATCATCTTCTCGAAGTCGGCACCGAGCTTCTGCGCCTCGGTGTCGGCCTGCTGGCCGAGCGCCTGCAGCTTCTTCATGTCCTTCTTCTCGTCGAGCGCGCCCATCTGCTGCTGCAGCTTGGCCAGCTTGCAGTAGGCATCCATCTTGGCCTTGTTGGCGCCGATGTCCGCCACAACCTTTTGCACCTGCGCCTCGGTGGGCTTTGGCGCCTGCGGCTGCTGCTGCCCCGGCGGCGGCAGCTGTCCTGGGCGCGGCGGCTGCTGCTGCCCCGGTGGCGGCAGTTGTCCCGGGCGCGGCGGCGGTGCGCCAGGGGCCTGAGCGAAGGCCGGCGCGGCGGCGAGCAGGGTGACGGCAATGGCGAGCCTGAGCTTCATGAAAACCTCCCAGAATGATGATTCGATAGCACTGATGGCCGAGCAGACTACGGCGCCCGGTTGGCCCGGACAACGACCGGGCCCGTATCACCGGCGTTAAAAATTTTCCCGATATGCCCGTTTTTCGCCGCATTGCGTCCGCGGGAGACGGCACAGGCCGGGACAAATGCATGCGTGGCGACTAACATCGCACCATCGACTCATGATCCGCATCACCGACCATATCGCGCTCGACGAGAGCGAGCTCGTCGAGAGTTTCATCCGCGCCTCCGGCCCGGGCGGGCAGAACGTCAACAAGCTCTCCACCGCCGTGCAGCTGCGCTTCGACGTGCGGCACTCGCCGTCGCTGACCGACGAGGTGCGCGCGCGGCTCGAGCGGCTGGCCGGGCGACGGCTGACGCGCGACGGCGTGCTGGTGATCACCGCGCAGAGCCACCGCACCCAGGAGCGCAACCGTGCCGATGCGCTCGAGCGGCTCGTCGCGCTGATCCGGGAGGCCGCCGTGCGCCCGGTCCCGCGCCGCGCCACCAAGCCGACCAAGGC
>Ga0075425_100007651_pt1 | contig 11425 bp, 8 predicted proteins | sample SoiMethybrSBSTD4_FD_75300 | JGI IMG/M metagenome (GOLD analysis project Ga0075425, IMG submission 75300) | Bulk soil microbial communities from a Populus tree surrounding site in Tennessee, USA - Soil MetaG P. TD hybrid SBSTD4 | ecosystem: Environmental > Terrestrial > Soil > Tree plantation...
TGCCGCACGTCATGGTGGAGCATCGCGGGCAGGTTGTGTCGACGATCGATCTGTTCGCCGGTCAGTGGGCGCTGGCGACGGGATCGAAAGGCACGCCGTGGGTGAACGCGGTGAGGCGGATGGACGATGGCCGCGTGGGGGTTCGGTGCTATCAGATCGGCGTTGGTGATCTGGCCGACCGAGACAAGACGTGGTCCAAGATGTCTCACCTCGGTGACGAGGATGCGATGCTGATTCGCCCGGACGGCTTCATTGCGTGGCGCGGCCGCGGGCGTGAAGTCGATCCTGGTGTCGCGCTCAGGGAGGCGCTCGATCGCGTGTCGTGTCGCCGCCTGCGCGAGACTGCCTCTACATGAGCATGAAGCCGACGAGCGCAGATTTCGCGATGCGAAGAGCTTCGACAAGGGCCTCCTGATCCGTTCATTCGCGCGCTAGGGTAATGACCTGATGGGTCTGCGCCAGCGTCGCCCATATGATCCCGCGAATGTCCCATTTCCAGCGCCGTCCCGTAGGTGCGGTCGATTGACGACGCTCGCGCCCTCCGCGACACGGGACCTCGCTGCCACTGAGATCGTCGGCCTCGACGACGTGCTGAAAGGTGGGTTGACCCGGAGTCGTCTCTATCTGCTCGAAGGGTCTCCCGGTACCGGCAAGACAACGCTTGCCATGCAGTTCCTCCTCGCCGCCGCCGGGCGCGGCGAGCCGGTGCTGTACGTGACGCTCTCTGAGAGCGAGGAAGAACTGCGCGCAGTGGCGCTCTCGCACGGATGGAATCTGGATGGCATCAATATCCACGAACTGACCCCCTCGTCGGAGACCATCGAACCCGACGAGCAGTACACGATGTTTCACGCGTCGGAAGTGGAGTTGGGCGCCACGTTGAAAGTCGTGCTCGATGGAATCGTTCGCCTGAAGCCCACATGCATCGTGTTCGACTCGCTGTCGGAATTGCGCCTGCTCGCCGGCAACCCGCTGCGCTATCGACGGCACATCCTTGCCCTCAAGCATTTCCTCGGCGCGCGGCAATGCACGACGATGCTGCTCGACGACATGACCGCGGTCGATCAGGACCTGCAGGTGCAGAGTATCGCCCACGGCGTGATTCGGCTCGAGCAGACCAGTTCCGAGTACGGCACGGAACGGCGCCGCCTCCGCATCGTCAAGCTTCGCGGCGTCGGGTTCCGCAGCGGCTTTCACGACTACGTCATCCGCGAGGGCGGCATCGAGGTCTTTCCGCGTCTCGTCCCCTCCGAACACCGGCATATCGCCAGCCGCATGAAGCATTCGAGCGGCATTCAGGGGATGGATCAACTGTTGGGCGGCGGCATCGAAGAGGGCACGAGCACGCTGATCGTCGGCGCGGCGGGCACCGGGAAGTCGACGCTGGCCACGCAGTTCGCCGTCGCCGCAGCAAGCCACCAGCGGAGAGCGGCCATGTTCGTCTTCGACGAGAATCCAGCGACGTTGATCACGCGGTGTACGGAGCTGGGTATTGACCTGGCGGGGTCGATCGAGAGGGGAGAGATCTCAATCCTTCAGGTCGATCCAGCCGAACTCGCGCCAGGCGAGTTCATTCAGGCCGTGAGGCGAGCGGTCACCGAGCAGAAGGCGTCGATCGTAATCATCGACAGCTTGAACGGGTATCTGAACGCCATGCCCGGCGAGCGCTTCCTGACCATCCAGCTTCACGAGCTGTTGATGTATCTCGGTCAGCAGAGCGTTGCGACCATCTTGATCGGCGCGCATTCAGGGCTCATCGGCAGCGCCATGCACACACCAGTCGACGCCAGCTATCTCGCTGATGCCGTGATCCTGCTGCGCTACTTCGAAGCCAGAGGCCAAGTCCGCCAGGCGATCTCCGTGGTCAAGAAGCGGGGCAGCCAACACGAGCGCACGATTCGCGAGTTTTCACTGGAGACGGGCGGCATTCGCGTCGGCGAGCCCCTGCGTGAATTCCGCGGCGTGCTGACCGGCGTCCCCGTCCCCGAGGAGGCAGCACCACGATGATCGAGCGTGCGGCGGTCCTGGAGCAGAGCCAGGCGATCGATCACGATCGGCGTCTCCTCATTCTCGCCCCGACGAAGAAAGATGCGGTGATTACGCAGGCGCTGCTGGCACCGCTCGGTGTCAGCGCCGAGATCTGTGATTCGCTGAGCGATCTGATCGCCGATGTCGAGGCAGGGGCGGCAGCGGTGCTGGTGGCCGAGGAGTTGGTGGCGTCAGGTGCCGGCAGCGAGCTTGCCGACGTGATTGCGAAACAGCCGCCATGGTCCGATTTGCCGATACTCGTGCTCACGCGCTCCGGGGTCGATTCTGGCGAAGTCGACGAGGCGGTGCGCAAGTTGGGGAATGTCACCCTCCTCGAGCGGCCGGTTCGCGTGGCGACGCTCATGAGCGCGGTGCAGACGGCGCTGCGCGCACGCGATCGGCAGTATCAGATCCGCGGCCATCTCGCCGACCGGATCCGCTCCGAGGACGCGCTGCGCGCTGCCGATCAGCGCAAAGACGAATTCCTGGCGACGCTCGGCCACGAGCTGCGGAATCCGCTGGCCCCGATGCAAGCCGGCCTTCAGTTGCTGCAGCTCGGAAACCTCTCCGATCCGCGGTGCGTTCGCGCGGTTGCGGTGATGGAACGCCTCCTCAAGCATCTCGTGCGTCTGGTCGACGATCTGTTGGAAGTGTCGCGGATCACGCGAGGACTGGTGGAAATCCGGAGGGAGCCACTCGATCTCGGTTCGGTGCTGCGCACAGCGATCGAGACCAGCCGTCCGCTCGTCGATGCGGCGAAGCAGGAGCTCACGATCGACCTGCCGGAGGAGACGATCTGCGTGGCCGGCGACCAGGTTCGGTTGACCCAGGTGTTTGCCAACCTGTTGAACAACGCGTCGAAATATACCGACAGCGGCGGGCACATCTGGATCAGCGCGGCCACTGCGGACGGGTGGGCCGAGGTCTCGGTTCGTGACGACGGCATCGGCATTCCCGCGGCGCGGCTCGGCACCGTATTCGATATGTTCACCCAGGTCGATCGATCGGATCGGCGCGCGCAGGGTGGCCTCGGCATCGGCCTCACTCTCGTACAGAGCCTGGTGACCATGCACGGCGGACAGGTCGAAGCAAACAGCGACGGTGCGAACATGGGCAGCGAGTTCATCGTCCGCCTTCCGGTGCATGCCGCACCCGCGGAACAGCGGGCGCCGGACATGGGAGAGAACGACCGCTTCCCGCCATGCCGGATCCTGATCGTCGACGACAACCACGATGCCGCCGACACGCTGGGAATGTTGTTGACGGAGCTCGGTGCGACCATCGATGTTGCGCACAACGGTCCCGACGCGCTGCGCGTGGTCGATGCTTTCCATCCCGATGCCGTGCTGCTCGACATCGGCATGCCTGGCATGGACGGCTATGAGGTGTCGAGGCACGTTCGTTCCTCGTCCACGCATCGTGACGTGCTGCTGATTGCGCTGACCGGCTGGGGTCAGCACGACGATCGCGAGCGCTCCAAACGCGCCGGTTTCGACCACCATCTGGTCAAGCCTCCCGACATCAACCGCCTGCGATCGATCCTCGTTGCGCGTGCCGCACACGCCAACGGCGGCGACGCGAACCGCTGTCGCTGATCGCATGGCCGATTCTCCCGTCACGCCGTCGATTGCCGGTCTTCGTATTCTCGTCGTCGAGGATAACGCCGACACGCGCGAAGTGCTCGAGCTGTTGTTGAGCATGGTCGGTGCACATGTCACGGGGGCGGCATCGGTGGACGAAGCCATCGATGCGGACCTCACCTCATTCGATGTCGCCGTGACCGATCTGAGGATGGCCGGTCGCAATGGCTACGACCTGTTGCATGCGGCCCACGAAAGCGCGCCGCCGCTCCCCGTCATCGCGGTGAGCGGGTACTCGAGACAGCAGGAACAGGAACGAGGCGGGGCGCCGGAGAGTTTCGCCGGCTACCTGATGAAGCCGGTCGATCACGCGGAATTGGTGAAGACGATTCATCGCGCGGTTCACACCGATCGATCCGGCGCATCGAATTGATCGCCGCGTCGACCGACTGCTGAACGGTCTGCGGTGGCGTGGTTTCTGCATTTGCGTACGTAGGGGCCGCCTTGAGGCGGCCCAAAACCGCCTTGAGGCGGCCCGAAACGCATATGTCTCTGGCCCGCAGAGCTGTAGTCGCGGCCGGCGCGATCGTGGTGGCGGTTGCCGTAGCCATCGCCGTGATCCGATGGATGCCTGCGGCCCGGGGCGGCGACGGCGCGGCATCGAATGACGAGCGCAACGACGCCGTCGCTCGCGCGCAGGTATGGCGTGCGCCGAGCGTGCCGATCGGACGGGCATCGCTGGGCCCCGATCCCAGCGCACATCGCTCTCTCGAGTGTCGCTTCAAGCTCACGGATCTTGGGGGCACGACGCCGAAGTTTCATTGCCTGCTCGATCGCGGCACCGAGATCCGTGCGAAGTACGGTCGTGGCGAAGAGATTCCTGCCGAGGCCGCGGCCACACGCCTGCTGAAAGCGCTGGGCTTTGGTGCCGATACCGTCGCACTCGTCGAACGGCTTCGCTGCTACGGCTGTCCAAGAGCCCCGTTTACGACGTTGAAGATCGTCGAAGCGACCAAAGCGCGGCACGTCTACGAGCGCGTGATCGATCACGACAAGTATCAAGAGTTCGAGTGGACGGCGGTGGAGGAGAAGTTCGATGCGCCAGCGATCGAGACGCCCGACCAGGAGGGGTGGGCCTTCTGGGAGCTCGACATGATCGATCCGTCGAAGGGCGGCGCGCCGCGCGCGCACATCGACGCGTTACGGCTGATGGCGTTGTTCCTGGCTCATTGGGACAACAAGGCGGCGAATCAGCGTCTCGTCTGTCTGTCGCGTGCATGGCGGGCGGGCATGCGTTGTCGTGAACCGTTTCTCCTGCTTCACGACGTCGGGTCGACGTTCGGGCCGACGCGCGTCGATCTCGATGGGTGGGCGCAGGCGCCTCTGTGGCAGGACCGCGCCACGTGCACGGTGTCGATGCGCAGCCTGCCCTACGGAGGGGGCACATTCGGCATGGCCCGCGTTTCCGAGGCCGGCCGGCAGTTCTTGACGACGCGCCTCAATCAGCTCTCGGATGCTCAGATCGCCGATCTGTTCTCGGGCGCGAGGTTCGACAAGCAAGAGGGCCTGCTCACGACCGCGCGCCCGGTCTCGGAGTGGGTGGGCGTGTTCAAAGCGCGCGTGAAGGCGCTGACCGACGGACCGCCTTGCCCCGCGGTGTAACAGTGTGGGGGCCGCCTTTAGAGCGGGTTTCGTTTGTCTGTAGCCGCGTCCGGAGGACACGGAGTTTTCACACAGAGCCCACAGAGAACACAGAGCGCGTCGCGGTTGGGGCCGGCCTTCGGCCGGCGAATGGATCGAGACGAGAGCACGAACACGAGCGCCCTGAAATATGGGCGGCGTTCGTGTTCGCGCTCTCGTCTCGATCCATCCCGCGCGAAGCGCGGGCCAACCGCGACGCGGCCTCTGTGCTTTCTGTGTGCCCTGTGTGGAAACCTGTGTGCTCCTCCACGGTTCATCTACGTACCAGTGGAAACGCTCTAGGCGGCCCGCTTGTGGAGAGTCCCCGCATCGATTGTGCGTCCGGTCCGCGTGATCGCCTGGAAGTGCAGCTCGTCTCCATCGATCTCGATCAGCATGAAGTGGTAGTCGCGATCGAACGTAAGCGCCACCTCCGAGGCCGGCGCGGCGTCACCCGGTCGGAGTGAGCCCGCGCCTCCACTGACGAAGTACTGAATGCCCTCTTCGAGCTGCGTGCGCTCGTAGAAGTGCTCGTGGCCCGAGAAGGCCACGTCGACGCCTCGGGCGACGAGCAGCGGCTCGAGCTGAAAGCGGTACCACATCGATGACGCGCGATAACGTCCCGAGGTGTGGAGCGGGTGGTGGAAGAAGCACACCTTCCAGACCGCGTGCGATTTGGCCAGACGCTCATCGAGCCAGCGCAGCTGCGCACGATCGAGGTTGTTCGAATCGATCGCGAAGAACTCCACGCGCGTCGCGATCTTGGCCAGCAGGTCCTCTGGCGGGGAGAAGCTGTAATAGCGCTGCCCGTGCATGTGGAACAGCGGATAGTCGACCTCGCGCGGGTCGTCGTGGTTGCCCAGGGCAGCGTAGAACGTGACGCCCTCATCCAGCAGCTCGCGGTAGGGTTCTTCAAACTTCTTGCGATAGTCGTCTGGCGAAGCGGGTCCTTCGTACAGGTTGTCGCCGAGCATCAGGACGAATGGAAATCGGAATCGCTCGCGAAAGGCAGCCATCTGCCCGGCGATGTCGTACTGCGGCTTGGTGCCGCGTCCGCTGTCGCCAATAATCGCAAACTTCACCGACGTCGCTCGATTGGGCAGCGTGAGCGCGCCGGGGCTGAGCTGCTCGACGGCGATCGCGCGAACGATCGGTACTTCGCGCGGCGTCGCCTCGCGATGACATGCGACTGACCCGAGCAGACATCCCAGCCCGACGATCGCCGCGCGAATTCGAACCGGCACAGCTGCAGGAAGTGCAATCTGCACGCCGCGATGTCGGCCAGCCATACGAACGTCCGCCAGCGTCTCGTTTCGCGCACACCAGGTTCAGGTCGATCTCGGCACGTAATGTGGTAACGCCGTGTAGCGGGGGAGGCGATGGGCCTGAAGTCGACAGCGCTGAAGCGAACTCAGCGTCACGCGGCGGGATCCGCGCGGGAACGGATCGGGACGCTCGCCCGTCGGCCAGTCAGCGACCGTACACCACAACCGAAGAGCCGGCCGCTGTTCTGGTTTCGACTCGGTGTCGGACCGGGATGGCAGCGTAACGATCTCGATTCGCCCTCGCGGCCCGCCAAAGGCGCGCTGTCGCTGCTGACTCGCGGGCGTCGCTTGCTCTGGTCGTGGTGGCCGTGGGCGATCGTGTGTATCTGGCGCATCGCGGAGCAGGATTGGGGATGGGCGATTGGGGCCGGATCGTTCGCGCTCATCGCCTATCTGATCGAACCCGCCGCGTTGCCGCCGCGGTTCGGGCTCGATCATCGATTTGCCGTCGACTCGGATGAATTCCTCAGCACGATGGCGGGTGTCAGCGGAGCGCCTTTCGTCGACGGCAACGCGCTCGAGGTGTTGAACAACGGCGACGAGTTCTACCCGCGCATGCTCGAGGCCATCGAGGGCGCGCGCCGGTCGATCACCGTCGAGGCCTACATCTACTGGGCGGGCGAGGTGGGATTGCTCTTCGCCCGCGCGCTGGCCGAGCGGGCGCAGGCCGGCGTGCCGGTGAAGATTCTGCTCGATGCGATCGGCTCGCACAGCATCGGTCGAGAGATTCTCGATACGCTGGACGGCGCCGGCTGTCACGTCGCCTGGTACAACCCGATTCACTGGTACACCCTCGGCCGCTTCAACAACCGCACGCACCGCAAGTCGCTGATCATCGACGGGGAAGTGGCGTTCACGGGCGGCGCCGGCATCGCCGATCAGTGGTTGGGATGCGCGCAGGATCGCGATCACTGGCGCGACATCCAGATTCGGCTCGAGGGGCTGGCCGTGGTGCCGCTGCAAACCGGATTCGCGCACAACTGGCAGAAGACCACCGGCGAGCTCCTCAGCGGCCACGTCTACTATCCGCCGATTCGGCCGCGCGGCCGTCTGCGGGCGCAGACGATCATGAGCTCACCGGAAACCGGCGGATCGGTCATCCGCACGATGTACTACCTGTCGATCGTCTGCGCCCGGACGTCGATCCTCATCGCCAACCCGTACTTCGTGCCCGATCCGGTGGCCATCGACACCTTGATCGACGCCAAGACGCGCGGCATCGACGTCCGCATCATGGTGTCTGGAATCCGCAACGACAACTGGGTGGCGCGCCACAACAGCGAGCGGCTCTTCGGCCGCCTGCTCGACGCCGGCATCGAAATCCTCGAGTACAACCGCACGATGCTCCATCACAAGACGATGGTGGTGGACGGGGTGTGGGTGACGGTGGGGACGACGAACTTCGACCACCGCTCGTTCGCGCACAACGAGGAGAGCAACGTGTGCGTCTACGATCGCGCGGTGGCGCAGCAGTTCGAGTGGATCTTCGACGAAGACGCCGAGGCGTGTGCCCGCGTGAAGCTGGAGGCATGGCGCCACCGCGGCATCTGGTCCCGTCTGCAGGAATTCGTGGCCGCGTTCCTCGAAGAGCAGGCCTGACACGCGGCTAACAGATTGAACTGCCTCGACACAGAGAAACAGAGCAACGGAGGGACGAACAGAGACATGTGCTCACGCGCAGAAAGAGCACCGGTGGGGGCGCCGACCTTCGGTCGGCGCATGGGACGAGAGGCGATCACGAATACGAACGCCGGTGTGGCGCGGATGGGCGCTTGTATTCGTGATCGCCTCTCGCCCCATCGCGCGCGTCGCGCGCGCCTCACCGGTGTCGAAGCCCTTTGCAGCCCAAGATCCTCCGTCTGACCTCTGTTTCTCTGTTGCTCTGTGTCGAGACAGCCTCTGTTATCTCTGCCTATCCATTGTCTTTGCAACAGAAAGTCCTTTGTAGTAATCGATGGCTTGGGCTAGGATAGCTCGCGTCCATGCGCGTGAAGATGATTCTGCCGGCGCTGACCGAGGCGACGAGTCCGCTGTTTCGGCCGATCAAGTACTCGCTGTTTCCGCCGCTCGGCCTGGCCACGCTCGCCGGCTATCTAAGCGACGAGGACGAGATCGAGATTCAGGACGAGCACGTCGAGCGCCTGCGCCTGGACGATGATCCCGAGCTCGTCGTCATTCAGGTCTACATCACCTCCGCGAATCGCGCGTATCGCATTGCCGATCACTACCGGCGCCGCGGCGCGTACGTCGTGCTGGGCGGCTTGCACGTCACGTCGCTGCCCGACGAAGCGGCCGCGCACGCCGACACGATCTTTCTGGGGCCTGGTGAGGACACCTGGCCGCGCTTTCTCGCCGACTATCGCCGTCGCGACCCGCAGCCGTGCTATCGCTCCGACACGCGCACGCTCACCGGCATTCCGCCGATTCGTCGCGATTTGATCAAGCGGCGGCTCTACCTCGTCCCGAACTCCATCGTCGTCTCGCGCGGCTGCCCGCACGTCTGCGACTTCTGCTACAAGGAAGCGTTCTTCGACGGCGGCCGATCGTTCTACACGCAGACGGTCGATGCCGCGCTCGCGGAAATCGATCGCCTCCCGGGCCGGCACCTCTATTTCCTCGACGACCACCTGTTCGGCGATCGCCGCTTCGCCACCGCGCTTTTCGAGGGGATGCGCGGCATGGGGCGTCTGTGGCAAGCCGCCGGCACCGTGAACGCGGTGCTTGCCCCCAATCTGCTCGAGCGCGCCGTCGAAGCGGGCCTCCGCAGCCTGTTCGTGGGATTCGAGTCGCTGACCACCGAGAATCTGCTCGAGCAACGCAAGTTTCAGAACCTGAAGCGCGACTACACCGCCGCGATTCGCCGCCTTCACGATGTCGGCGTCATGATCAACGGCAGCTTCGTGTTCGGCATGGACGCAGACGACCCGTCGGTGTTCGATCGCACCGTCGAGTGGGCAATCGAGCAGGGCATCGAGACGGCCACGTTCCACATCCTCACGCCGTATCCCAGTACGGCGCTGCACAAGCGGCTCAGCGCACAGGGGCGGATCACCGTGCACGATTGGGATCTGTACGACACGCGTCATACGGTGTTCCGTCCGGCGCGCATGTCGGCGCAGCAGCTCGAAGACGGGTACTGGCATGCGTATCGCAGTTTCTATCGATGGCGATCGATTGCGCGCGGCTCCGCCGCGCACCGCGAAGTGATTGCCGGGTTGCGGCACTTCGCGTACGCGGCCGGGTGGAAGAAATTCGAGCCGCTATGGGATCTCGTGATCCGCGCCAGGCGCGCCGGCATGATGCTGCCAGTGCTGGAGTCGATCCTCAGTGAGTTCGGAAGAAGGGGGAATTCGGAAATGCAGAATGCAGAATTCAGAATGCAGACAGCGAAAAGTGCGCTGACCTCACCCGACAGGTAGTGTCTGCATTCTGCATTCTGCATTCTGAATTCTGAATTACGAATTCACCGTTTATCCACCACCACCTTGCCGCCCTTGATCACAACCTTCGCTTTCAGCCAATTCCAGTAGCCCTCGAGCGGATCGCCGTCGAGCAGCACGATGTCGGCAAGCTTGCCGGGCTCGAGAGTACCGAGCTGATCGCCCATCTGAATGTACGAGGCGGTGTTCGGCCCCATGATCGTCACCAGATCCTTCATCGAGAACATCAGGTTGAACGACTTCAGCTCGTGCTCGAGGCCAGCGCGCGGGTCGTACGTGGTGTCGGTGCAGTAACCGAGGATCACGCCGGCATCGAACATCGTTCGTGCGTTCACCGGCATGAAGCCCGCCTCCTCGCCAAGGCGGACGCCGCCGACGATCGACTGCGGCCAGTCCTTGCCGTCGCGGAACCGCGGTTTGTTGTCGTCGGCGAAGACGCCAAACACCGGCGCGCCAAAACCGATCGTGGCCAGCACCCTCGTGCCCGAGGCCGCAACCTTCTTGGCATCCTCGACGCTTGTGAAGTCTTTGTTCGGCAGATGCACCAGCAGCGGCACACCGGCGCCAACCGCGGCCATCATCGCCGGCGTGCTGACCGCGTGCACCTGAATGAGCACACCGGCCTTCTTGCCTTCGTCCACCACCGCGCGCAGGACGTCCATTTCCTGATCGGTGGGCCCAGGCACCGGCGTCAGCGCGATCTCGCCCGTGTACTTGACGCCGATCGCCGCCATCTTCCGGATTTCGGCACGTGCCGATTCGGGCGTGTGCTGGTTCAGCCGCAACACGCCGGACGGAATGATGCGCGGTCCGTTGACCTGTCCCGATTCGATGCGATCGCGAAGCGTGATGTTGCCGTCGGAGGGACCGCCCGCCGAGAGCAGCGTCGTGTAACCGGCCTCGAGCTGCGCCTGCATCTGCGCCTTCTCATTGGGTCCGGTATTGAAGTGACGATGCGCATCGATGAACCCGGGCATCGCGCTCATGCCTTTCGCGTCGATGACCGTGCCGCCTGACGGCGACGGTTGCCCAGCCGTCACCGACACGATCTTGCCGGCGCGCACCACGATCGATCCGCGCTCGATCACGGTGGCGTTGGGTCCGATGATGCGAGCGTTCGTGATGGTCAGGTCCTGGGCCATCGCGGGCATCGCGGCCATCGTCAGTCCCGCCAGCGCGATGAGCACGTATCGAGTCACAGTTTTCCTCCAGCGACAGTGTAGGCCGGGTCTTGCTCTTTAGACCCGGCGGGCGTGTAGCGTATGATGTTTCGCGCAAACGGGGTCGATCCCGTGAGGAGAGATTACATGAGAAAGACGTTCACGACGGTGGCGGCCTGTGTGTCGTGTGCCGTCTGTTTCATCGCCGCTGT
>Ga0075425_100007652_pt1 | contig 11425 bp, 10 predicted proteins | sample SoiMethybrSBSTD4_FD_75300 | JGI IMG/M metagenome (GOLD analysis project Ga0075425, IMG submission 75300) | Bulk soil microbial communities from a Populus tree surrounding site in Tennessee, USA - Soil MetaG P. TD hybrid SBSTD4 | ecosystem: Environmental > Terrestrial > Soil > Tree plantation...
GCGCAGCCTTGCCCGCCGACGGGGCGGCGGTCAGCCTGTTCGTGCACTCCGCCTCGCCGCCCCGCCGGGAAGCCGATGGCGTGCTCGACGTCAGCGAAGAGACGTTCGATGCGATGCTCAACACCAACGTGCGCTCGGGCTTTTTATTGGCGCGCGCCCTGGGGCAGCGCATGCGCGATGCGGCCCTCAAGGGCCGCATGCTGTTCATCACCTCATTGCACGCGCAGAGCCCGCGCAATATTCCGCATTACTCGGCGGCCAAGGCCGGGCAGACCATGCTGGTCAAGGAACTCGCCCGGGCGCTGGGCCCGGCCGGCATCCGCGTCAATGCGCTGGCCCCCGGGGCGGTGCCGGGCGGCGGCTTCAATGCCGCCGCCTTCGACTTTTCCGGCAAGATCCCACTGGGCCGGCTTGGCAGGCCCGAAGACGTGGCGGATATGGCGCTGGCGCTGCTGTCGGACCGCTTTTCCGGCTATGTCACGGGAACAACCGTCGTGGTGGACGGCGGCATTGCTCTTTACAACTGGATCCCGCTGCCGACGCCCTGAGCTTTGCGCCGCAGGCATGCCCTGCCCGAGGGCTCGTGCAAATGGGTGGCCGCAGGCTCGGGGGCGGCTTGCTCCCCTGCGGCAGGCCGCGCCCGGTTGCGCGGCGCGGCCGTCGCCGCTATAACGCGCGCCAATTGGGGCCTACCGGCACGTTCGAGGCCGGCCCCGCTTTCCATCAGGAGTGGTCGCCATGGCCGAGGCCAGTGAGATCAAAGCGTCCGCGCGTCCGCGCGCGGGCAAGGGCGGCGCCCGGGCGATCCGGCGTGAAGGCCGCGTGCCCGGCGTGCTTTACGGCGACAAGGCCGCGCCTGAGAACATCGCGCTCGACCTCAAGGATCTCCAGCTCGCCGTCTTGCGCGGCAAGTTCCTGTCGACCGTGCACGATCTGAGCCTCGACGGCGGCAAGTGCCGCGTGATCCCGCGCGAAGTCCAGCTCGATCCCGTCAAGGACACCCCGCTGCATGTGGATTTTCAGCGCGTCGGGCCCGGCGCGCGCATTCGCGTCAATGTGCCAGTGCGTTTCATCAATGAGGGGCTGTCGCCTGGATTGAAGCGCGGCGGCGTGCTCAACATCGTGCGCCATGAGGTGGAGGTCACCGCGCCCGCCGATGCGATCCCGGACTTTTTCGAGTTCAACCTCGAGGGTCTGGAGATCGGGCGGTCGGTTCACATCTCCGCCACCAAGATGCCGGAGGGCGTGCGGCCGACCATTATCAATCGCGACTTCACGGTGGCCACCATCGCCGGCCACAAGATCGAAGAGGAAGCCACCACGACGCCGGATGCCGCGGTGGCGGTCGAAGGCGCAGCCCCAGCGGAAGGCGGGGAGCCCGCAGCCGCCGCGGCGGGCGACGCCAAGGCCCCTGCGGGCAAGGAGGCCGCGGCCAAGGCCCCCGCGGGCAAGGAGGCCGCCAAGCCGGCAGCCGCCAAGCCTGCGGCCGGCAAGAAATAAGTCCCGCGCCGCGGTTGCGGCGCGCCTCTGAGCAGGCAACCGTCCCATGAAGCTGTTTGTCGGCCTCGGCAATCCGGGCACGGCCTACGCGCGCCATCGCCACAACGTGGGTGCAATGGCCGTCGATCGCATCGTCGCGCGCCACGATCTGGGGCCCTGGAAAAAACGCTTCCACGGCCTGACCAGCGAGGGCAGCATCGGCGGCCACCGCGTCGTGCTGCTCAAGCCGCAGACCTACATGAACGATAGCGGGCGCTCGGTGCAGGATGCCCAGCGCTTTTTCAAGCTTGCCGAGGCCGACGTGCTGGTGTTCCACGACGAGCTCGACCTGGCGCCCGGCAAGGTGCGCGTGAAGATGGGCGGCGGCAATGCCGGCCACAACGGTCTGCGCTCCATCACCGCGCATATCGGCAATGAATACGGCCGCGTGCGCTTAGGCATTGGTCATCCCGGTGCCAAACACCTGGTGAGCAACTACGTGCTGCACGACTTCGCCAAGGCCGACGCGGCCTGGCTCGAGCCCCTCCTGCAGGCGATTGCCGATGCGGCGGGCCGGTTGGCCGCCGGCGACGAGCAGCGCTTTCTCGCCGATCTGAACCGCGCCGCCGCCAAGTCGGCGCCGCCTAAGTCGGACGCCAGCCGCCCCGGTGAGCGCAAAGGCGGTGGGGAGGCCGGTGCCGGCGAACGCGACCGGGAGCCCCGCAAAGATGCGACACGGCCACTCGCCGCCGTCGCGGGCGGGGAGCGCCGGGCCAAAACGCTCGGCGCGCTCGCCGACAATCTCAAGCGCTGGTTGAAGGGCCGCGGGCAAACGGACTGAATTGGCATGGGCTTCAAGTGTGGCATCGTCGGCCTGCCGAACGTCGGCAAGTCGACCCTCTTTAATGCGCTGACGCAGACGGCGGCGGCGGAGGCCGCCAATTATCCGTTCTGCACGATCGATCCCAACATCGGCGAGGTCGGTGTGCCCGATCCGCGCCTGGAGCGCCTCGCCGGCATCGCCAAGTCCGGCGCGGCGGTGCCGACGCGCCTGACCTTCGTCGATATTGCCGGTCTCGTGCGCGGGGCCTCGAAGGGGGAGGGTTTGGGTAACCAGTTTCTTTCCCACATTCGCGAGGTCGACGCCGTCGCCTACGTGTTGCGCTGTTTCGAGGACCCGGACGTTACGCACGTCGAGGGCCGCATCGATCCCATTGCCGATGCCGAGACGGTCGAGACCGAACTGTTGCTCGCCGATCTGGAGAGCCTGGAGCGTCGGCGCGAGCCCCTGGCGAAGAAGGCCAAGTCGGGCGAAAAGGAGGCCAAGGTCCAACTCGCCCTGATCGAGAAGGCGCTGGCGCAGGTCGCCGAGGGCCGCCCGGCACGCCACGCGCGTGTGGCGCCCGAAGAGGAGCGCGCCTTCCGTCAGCTGCAGCTGTTGACGGCCAAACCCGTCCTTTACGTGGGCAACGTCGGTGAGGCCTCGATCGGCGGCAATCGTCTGTCGCAAAAGGTGCGCGAACGCGCCGCGGCGGAGGGCGCGGGTGCGGTGGTGATTTGCGCCAAAATCGAGGCCGAGCTCGCAGGTCTCAAGGCCGAGGACCGGCAGGACTATCTGCACCATCTGGGTCTCGCCGAGCCGGGGCTCAACCAGCTGATCCGCGAAGGCTACCGGCTGCTCGACCTCATTACCTTTTTTACGGCGGGTCCCAAGGAGGCGCGGGCCTGGACCGTGCCGGCGGGCACCAAGGCGCCCAGGGCCGCAGGCGCCATCCACACGGATTTCGAGAGGGGCTTTATACGCGCGGAAACCATCGCCTACGACGACTACGTCGCAGCGGGTGGCGAACAGGGCGCCAAGGAAGCCGGCAAGATGCGCCTTGAGGGCAAGGAGTACGTGGTCAAGGACGGCGACGTCATGCTCTTCCGCTTTGCGCCCTAAGGCGAGCGGGGTCGCGGATCAAAGCGCCGTTTCGGTTCTGGCGTCGAAGAAGTGCAAGCGCTCGGGATTGACGGCAAGGCGCAATTGGTCCTGTGCCTTGGCCTGGGTGGCGGGATCGACGGCGGCCACCATGGAATCCTCGCCGACCCGGACGTCGAGCAGGATTTCTGAACCCAATTTTTCCACCACCTCGACACGCGAGTTGAAAGTGAGCCCGTGCGGGTCGCTGGCGCGGGCGACGTGCAGGTCTTCCGGCCTGATGCCGAGCATCAGCTGCTGGCCCAAGTGCGGACGCAAGCGCTCGGCCTGGGGTGAGGGTATTTCGATCTCCATGCCGGCGTTTTTCGCCGTGAGGCGGCCGTTGCCGTCTCCCATCGTCACGGTGGCGAAGTTCATGGCCGGCGAGCCGATGAAGCCCGCCACAAACTTGTTGGCGGGCCGGTTATAGAGCTCGAGCGGATCGCCGACCTGCTGCACGACACCGTCCTTCATCACCACCACCCGGTCGCCGAGCGTCATGGCCTCGACCTGATCGTGGGTGACATAAACCGCCGTCGTGCCGAGGCGTTGGTGCAGCTTCTTGAGCTCAACGCGCATCTGCACGCGCAGCTTGGCATCGAGGTTGGAGAGCGGCTCGTCGAACAGGAAGACCTTGGGATGCCGCACGATGGCGCGGCCCAGGGCCACGCGCTGGCGTTGGCCGCCGGAAAGCTGGCGCGGCTTGCGCGCCAAGTACGCGCCGATACCAAGAATGTCGGCGGCCTCCTTGACGCGCTTGCTGATCTCGGCCTTGTCGAACTTCCGCATTTTCAGGCCGAACGCCATGTTGTCGAATACGCTCATGTGGGGATAGAGCGCGTAGTTCTGGAACACCATGGCAATGTCGCGATCCATCGGGGCCAGATCATTGACGATGTGACCATCGACCGAGATGTCGCCGGAGCTGATCGCCTCCAGGCCTGCGATCATGCGCAACGTCGTGGTCTTGCCGCAGCCCGAGGGGCCGACGAACACCACAAACTCCTTGTCGCGGATCTGCAGATTGAAGTCTTTGACCGCGTGCACGGTGTCGTAAAACTTGTTGATGCCCTTGAGTACGACCTGCGCCATTCGCTCCCGTCCGCCTCCGCCCAGCTGCGCCCTTGCGCGTCACCGCGCGGGCGCCGTTGTTTTCTCGTCAGCCCTTTACCGAGCCCGTCAGCCCCGACACATAGTGTTCAACGAAGAAGGAATAGGCGATCGCCACGGGGATCGAGCCCAACAGCGCTCCCGCCATCAGCGGTCCCCAGAAGAACACATCGCCGCGGATTAGCTCGGATGTGACGCCGACCGGCACGGTCTTCTGCGCCGGGGAGGACAGGAACACCAGGGCATAGATGAATTCGTTCCAGGAGAGCGTGAAGGCGAAGATGCCCGCCGAGAGGATACCGGGAATGGCCACGGGGATGATGATGTAGAGCATCGCCTGCCAGCGCGAGGCCCCGTCGATGCGCGCGCATTCTTCAAGTTCCTTCGGCACGGCCTTGAAGTAGCCCATCATCAGCCAGGTGCAGAAGGGGATGAGGAAGGTCGGGTAGGTCAGGATCAGCGACCAGGAGGTATCCCCCAGATTGTAGTTGCGAATGATCTCGGCCAGCGGAATGAAGAGCAGCGTCTGCGGCACCAGGTAGGTGATGAAAATGCCGGTGCCGAGCCCGCCGGCGAAGGGAAAGTTCAGCCGCGATAAGGCGTAGCCCGCAAACACCCCGCACACGAGCGAGATCGCCGTCGAGACGAGGGCGATGAAGGTCGTATTCCAGAGCCAGGCCGAAAACAGGGTTTCCTCGAACAGATACCTGACGTGCTCGAGCGTCGGCTTCGTGGTCCAGAATGGGTTGTAGTTCACCGAGTTCCAGGGCCGGTAGAGTTCACCGTCCGGCCGGAAGGACGTGATGATCATCCAGTAGAAGGGGAACAGCAGGAAGAACAGGAAGAAGGCCATGGGTATATAGAAGTAGACCCACTTTCTCCATTTGGCGCCTTCGATCATGGCTCAACGCGTCTCCACGCGACGGATGTAGAGGAGTTGGATGACGACGATCAGCAGCAGCACCGGGAACATGGCGAGCGAGATGGCCGCGCCTTCGCTCAACAGGCCGGTGCCGACGCCGATCTGGTAGGCATAGGTTGCGAACAAGTGGGTGGCGTTGGCGGGGCCGCCGCCCGTCATGACGTAGACGATCTGGAAGTCCGCCAGCGTCTGAATGACCGAGAACAGGACGACCACCATGGTCACCGGTAACAGCAGCGGCCAGGTGATATGCCAGAACCGCTGCCACGGCTTGGCCCCATCGATGGCCGCGGCTTCGTTGAGCTCGGGGCTGATGGTTTGCAGGCCGGCCAGCAGGCTGATGGCAAAGAACGGCACGCCGCGCCAGATGTTGACGACGATGATCGAGATCATGGCGAGGTCGGGATCACCGAGCCAGTTGATGCGGCCGGTGATGAGGCCGAGATGGTAGAGCGTCCAATTGATCACGCTGAAGGTTGGATCGAACATCCAACGCCAGGCAAAGGTCGACAACACCGTGGGGATGATGAACGGCAATAGGACGAAGGCGCGGGTGAAGGCCTTGCCGCGGAAATTGCGGTTGAGCAACAACGCCAGCCACAGCCCCAGTCCCAGTTTGAACACGGTGGTAACGGCCGTGTAGAGGAAGGTGTTGTAGACCGCGGTTCGGAAGATCGAATCGTTCCAGATCTTGTAGTAGTTGGCGAAACCCACGAAATCGCCGGCCACGCCGACGCGCGAGTTCGTGACCGACAGCAAGATGCCGCGCACGAACGGGTAAGCGATGAAGAGGCCGAGCAACACCACGGTCGGCACCAACAGCAGGAAGGCGAGCCAGCGTTCGTCTTCGAGCACCCGGTGCCGCCGCGGCTGAGGCGGGGTATTGAATGTGCTGATCGCCTCGACTGCCATCGAGCCATCCTTTCGCCTGCAATCGCCTTCGCCGGCATCTGACCGGCGAAGGCACCTTTGCCGGAGCCTCGGCCCGCCGGGGCCGAAGCCGAGGGCCTGTTAGCCGTAGACCTTCTTCAGCTCCCCTTCGGCCCACTTCACCGCTTCCTCGGGTGGCATGCCCTGCACGGCTTTAGCGTACATGTCGGTGATGATGTACTTGGAGAGCGCCTCGGCCGCTTTGGCGTTCGCAGGACCTTCATAGCCGGGGGTGCGGCCGAGCCGGCCTGCCACCTTGTAGGGGAGCATGACCGGATCCTCGTCCCACACCTTGTGCTTCTCCCACTCCGACGCTGGCGGCGTGGCAAAGCCCTTTTGCGAAACGAACCACTTCTCATAGACCGGCTTGGAATGCACCCATTTCAGGAACTCCTTGGCGGCCTTTTGATTCTTGGAATAGCTCGGCAGCGCGTGCGAGAAATAGGTGTGCATCGAGAACTGGCCCGCCGGACCCTTCGGCAGTGCCGCGTGCTGAATGTCCGTCTTCAGCTGAGCGCCTTTCTCGGTGGTGTACTTGTCCGGATTGCGAAGTGACTCGATATAGATCGAGGCGCCGTTGAGTGTCGCTGCGATCGTTTGCGACAGGAACGCGCGGTTGTTGTTGGTGTCGTCCCAAGCGAGACCGCCTTCGTCATGCGCATCCTTCCAAAAGGCGGTCATGAACTTCACCGACTCAACACTCTCCTTAGTGTTGATGGCCACTTTGCCGCTGCTGTCGACCTCCTTGCCGCCCCACGACCACAGGAACGGATAGGTAAACGTGGGCGCATCGCCGAACGTGTGGCCTAGCGTTTGGCCGATGGGTCGTCCCTTCGCTTTGAGCTTCTTGCCGACTTCATGGTATTTTTCCCAGGTATCAGGGAACGTGTTAGCACCGACTTCCTCGAACCACGACTTGCGGTAAGCGATCATGCCGCCCACGATGGTCCACGGCATCGAGATCCACTTGCTGCCATCGTTTGAGTTGGACTTGACGAGTGGATAGTAGCCACCCTCGGTTTGTCCCTGCTGGTCTGCGATATCGCTGAGATCCACGAGGCTTGCCCCGTAGAGCTGCGGGTGGTTGTTGAAGAGCATGATGAGATCGGGCCCGGAACCCGATTGGATTGCGGCGGTGATGCGCGGCTGCAGGTCATTGCCGTTGACGGTCTCGAAGTTGATCTTGATGCCAAGCGCCTTCTCGCCTTCGGGCAGCATTTCCCGGCGCAGGAGTTGATCGGAGGCCGGCACGAAATCGTTCCAGCGCAGCCAGTGGACGGTGCTGGCTTGTGCGTAGGCGGGTGCCGTGCGGGTCGCCAGGATGCTCGCCATGCCGCCGGTTGCGGCGAGTGTCGTCGAGCCCTGCACGAACCTGCGGCGCGTAACTTTGGTCATCAGTCATTTCCTCCTTTGACGTAACCTGTTTTTCCGTCTTGCCCAACTCTACTATGTAAATCGGCCTGGGACAAAGAACCGTGTTGGCGAAAAGGGAAGTGGCGCGTCCGGGGTTGCGTGCCTTTGCCGCAAGCCCCGCGTGCGGCGCTCCGCTGGCCGCGGCCGGCGCTGCCGCCCTGCCCAAAGGCGCGGCAGGCTCGCCAAGCCGAGCAGCCCTGCCTTGCCGGCCCGCCCGCCGGGACGCGCGCATTGCGAGCGGCAGGCGGGCGCTGTGGGTGAAGGCGAGCTTTCGCAGCCGAAGCCGCCGCCCGCGCTGGGCGCATGGCAGCGCGCGCCGGTTGAGCTGAGGGCGGTTGCCGCCGGGGTGATGCCCTCACGGGGCGCTCCTTTGCCAGCGCTGAAGCGCGGCGCGATCGATCTCAATGCCGAGGCCCGGCGCCTGCGGGATCGCCACCATGCCGGCGACGTGCTCGATTGGCGCCGTCAGGATCGCCTGGCGAAACGGATGTTCCGAGCGGTCGAATTCCAACAGCGGCTCGAGCGGGGTGAGCCGGGGCGGATTGTGCGCAATGACGGCCAACAGCTGCAGGGCGGCAGCAAGCCCAATGCCGGTGCCCCACACGTGCGGCACGCAACGCACCCCGAAGGCGATGGCCATGTCGGCGATCTTCTTGGCCTCCGACAGCCCGCCGACGGCGCAGATATCGGGTTGGATGATGTCGACGGCGCGGGCGGCGAGCGCCTCCTTGAAATTCCAGCGCGCGAACCACGTCTCCCCGCCGGCGACGGGAATGGACTGGCCCCGCCGCACCTCCTGGTAGCCGGCAAGGTCCTCGGGCACCACCGGCTCCTCGAACCAGCCGATGTCGCAATCGGCGACGGCGCGACCGAGCGCGACGGCTTCGAGGACGTCGTAGCCATGGTTGGCGTCCAGCATCAAGCCGATGTCGGGTCCGATCGCGTGCCGGCAGGCGCGGATGAGGGCCGCGTCGGCTGCCACGCCGAAGCCGATTTTGAGCTTCACGGCCGAGAAACCCTGGCGCACGTAGCCCAAGACCTCCTCGACGATGTAGCTCAATGGATCGGCGGCACCGCGGCGGTAGGTGCCGGTCGCATAGGCCCGGACCTGCCGGCGCAGCGGCCCGCCCATCAGCACGTGTGCGGGTGCCTGGAAGTGCTTGCCTTTGATGTCCCACAGCGCGACGTCGAGACCGCTCAAGGCACAAAGCGTGAGGCCCCGCTGCCCCTGATCGCGAAACTGATTGTAAAGATGCATCCAGATCAGCTCGCTGGCGAGCGGGTCTTGGCCGACGAGGTGAGGGCGGAAGGCGGCGACGATGGGGGCGTTGAGGCCGGCCGGACCGAAGCACTCGCCCCAGCCAACCGTGCCATCCTCGCAAATCACCTCGACCACGCAGCTGGCGCGCACCGAGGTGCCGGTAAAGGACCAGTTGAACGGCTCTGACAGCGGCGCCTCGAGCACGTGCGTCTTCAGGTCGGCAATGCGCATGGCTCACTCCCTGTCGGCCGGCAGGAGCCGGGAGAGCCGGTGCGCCGTCGCGGCATTGACGGACCCGGGCGGCGCCTCGCCGCGGGCGAGCTTGGCGACTTGGGCCACCGTCTCCAGCGCCTGCCCTTCCACCGCCGCCCGGGTCAGGCCGCCGATATGCGGCGTTGCCACCACGTCGCGGCGCTGCGCCAAGCGCGGCGAGGGCATTTGATCGGGGGCGCGCCCGACGTCGATCGCCGCGCCGGCAATGCGTCTTTGCTCGAGCGCCTCCAAGAGTGCGCTTTCGTCGATCAGGTTGCCGCGTGACAGATTGATCAAGAACGCATCCGGCCGCATGCGGCCAAGCGCCAGCCGATCGATCAGGTTCTCGGTTTCCGCCGTCGCCACCGCCAGCGGCAACACGAAATCGGCGCGGCGCAGGAGGTCGGGGAGGTCTACCTGCTCGATCCGGTCGTGCTCGACGGTGACATAGGGGTCGCTGACCAGCACGTGCATGCCGAAAGCGAGCGCCAGGTCCGCCACCGCGCGGCCGAGCGGTCCATAGCCGATGATGCCGGCCGTGGCGCCGGCAAGCTGGCGACCCATTTCCACCTCGGGCATCTCGCCGCGCTTGTAGGCGATGTTGGCCCGGGAGATGCCGCGCGCGGCATCGAGCATGAGCCCGATCACCAGTTCGCTGACCGCGGCGAGCCAGCTGCGGCCCGCGTGCGCAACGAGAATGCCCAGCGTGCTGGCGGCGGCAACATCGATATTGCGAATGTCGACGGCGACGCGGCAAACCGCGCTGAGCTCGGGCAATTGCGCGAAGGCATCCCCGGCGCAGGCGGTGGCGCGATCGGCCACGATGATTTGGCAGCCCGCGGCTGCCCTGATCAATCCTGGCGTATCGAGCGGCTGGCCATCGTCGTTGAAGCTGACCTCGCCCAGGGCGCCAAGGCCGGCGAGCGCGCGCTCGCCGAAGTAGTTGTGGCGCATTTCGGGCGTGTGGGTGAGGAGGATGCGAAGCGCTGACATCGGCTTCGCCTACCGCCAAACCTTGCGCCGGTCGCCGGCAAACTCATCGGCACAGAAGGTGCCGCCCTGGTAGAAGTCGCCGATCGGGTCGGCTGCACGTTTGGCCTCCGCGGCCAGCGCCGCGTCGCGAAAGTCCTCTGCCTTGCCGGTCGGGCGATAGCCAAAGGCGTAGGCCCGGCTATTGTCCCACCAGCTGCGCTCGTTCAGCGAGGCGCCGTAGAAGATCTCATACTCGAGCTCGGGGTGTTCGAGGCCGATGCGAATCAGCTGCACGAGATCCGCAGGCGCGAGCCAGATCGCCAGCCGGCGTTGGTCGAGCGGCTTATCGCCGAGGTTGCCGATCCTGAGGCAAAGCACACGCAAGCCATATTTGTCGGCGTAAAGCGCGCCCAAGGCCTCGCCGAACGCCTTGCTGAGGCCATAGCGGGTGTCGGGACGCACCGTGACGTCGGTGCCGATGCGCGTGACGCGCGGGTAGAAGCCGACAGCGTGGTTGGAGGAGGCAAACACGACCCGGCTGACGCCCTGCCGGCGGGCCGCCTCGAACAGATTGCGGCAGCCGATGATGTTGGCGTTGAGGATCGTCTCCCAGGAGCCCTCCACCGAATGGCCGCCGAGGTGGATGATGCCGTCCACGCCCTCGACCGCCCGCTCCACCGCCGCCAAATCGCCGAGTTCGGCGGCGATGAATTCCTCCTCGGGGCGCAAATCGGCGGGCTGCCTGACATCGCTCAGGCGCAATTGCGGGTAAATCGGGCGCAACAATGAGCGCAGGCGCTTGCCGATATCACCGGCGGCCCCCGTCAACAAAACCCGCTGCATTGCTCCACCTCCTTGCTGTTCGACGGCGCCCGCCAGGGCTTCACTCGGGCTCGCCGGCCCGCTCGGCAAGCTGGCGGTAGCGCTCGAGGCTCTTTGCCAAGTGTGCCCGCATCGCCCGCCGCGCCTCGGTGCCGTCCCGATGCCGGATCGCCTCGGCGATGCGCCGGTGCTCCTTCTGAATGCGTGCCAGGTAGCTATGCTGCTCGGCCGGCGTCGCCAGCGTGGTGCGGATTGAGTGGCGTGGGATCACGTGCCGGCCGAGGAAGGCCAGCAACTCGCCAAA
>Ga0075425_100007654_pt1 | contig 11423 bp, 8 predicted proteins | sample SoiMethybrSBSTD4_FD_75300 | JGI IMG/M metagenome (GOLD analysis project Ga0075425, IMG submission 75300) | Bulk soil microbial communities from a Populus tree surrounding site in Tennessee, USA - Soil MetaG P. TD hybrid SBSTD4 | ecosystem: Environmental > Terrestrial > Soil > Tree plantation...
ACCATGTCGGGCGAGTGCGAGACGCCGCCGCGCGAGCCGTGGCAGTCGTTGTACCAGTAGAGGTCGCCAGGCCGCATGGTCTCGGACGGATACTGCGCGAAGACGATCTCCATCAGGTTGCCGAACAGCGGCAGCATGGTGCCGCACACCACACGGCCCCGCGCGTCGAGGATCCCCGCGAAGTAGTCGTTCTTCTCGCGGATGAAGGGTGACATCGCGGTGCGCTCGATGACGGCTTCCATCTGGGCCTGGGCCGCGCGGAGGCTGCCCTTGATGATCTCGCGCGTCACGGGGTCGCTCACCGCCGGGTTTTGGCGGTGGGTCAACGCCGTGCTCCGGCGCGGATGATCAGGTTACCGAAGCGATCGACGTGGCCGTGCTGGCCCGGCGGGACCACGGTCGTCGCATCGAGCTGCTCGACGATCGCGGGGCCGACGATACGCGCCCCGGCGCCGAGCGCCTCGCGCTGAACGCAGGCGGCATCGACCCATCCGCGACCGGCGAAGTAGACGCGGCGGCGCGCGCGCCGGGGGCGGGCGCGGGTCCGGCCGACCGCGGGAAGCGCGAAGCGCCGCACGCGGCCGGACGCGGCCACCCGCAGCGTGACGATCTCCACGGGCGCGTCGCGGAGCGCATACGTGTAGAGCCGCTCGTGGCGCTCGTGGAACCGCGCGATCAGCGCGTCGACATCGATCCCGCGCCCGGGCCACGGGACCGTCAGCTCGAAGCCCTGATGCCGGTACCGCAGGTCGGCGAGGCGGACGAGCCTGCGCTGGCCCGCGGGCACGCCTTCCGCGCCGAGCCAGGCGTCCGCCTGCGTCTCCAGCTCGCGATAGATGCGAGCCACGGCCTCGAGGTCGTAGTCCGGCGGCTTCTGCAGGCTCGTGCGCGCATAGTCGTTGCGCGCCTCGGTGCCGAGGAGCCCGAAGGTCGAAAGCACCCCGGGATGGCGTGGCACCACGATCGTCCGCATGGAGAGCAGCGCGGCGAGATCCCCGCCGTGCAGCGGCCCCGCGCCCCCGAAGGCGACCAGCGCGAAGTCGCGCGGGTCGTGGCCGCGCTCCACCGACACCAGGCGAATGGCACCGACCATGTTGTTGTTGACGATGTCGAGGATCCCGCACGCCGCCGCCTCGAAGGAGAGTCCCATCGGCCGCGCCACCCGCTCATCGATGGCCCGGCGCGCGCGCTCGACGTCGAGCCGCATCTCGCCGCCGAGCAGGTGCGCGGGGATGCGTCCCAGGACGAGATGGGCGTCGGTGACGGTCGGCTCCTCGCCGCCGGCGCCGTAGCAGGCAGGGCCCGGTACGGCGCCCGCGCTCTCCGGCCCGACGGTCAGCGTGCCGTCGGCGGTCACCCGCGCGATGGAGCCGCCGCCCGCGCCGATCGTGTGGATCTCGACCATCGGCACGGGGACCGGCCAGTCGCCGACGCGCCCTTCCGTCGTCACCGCGGCCTCACCGTCCTGGATCAGGCAGACGTCCGCGCTCGTGCCGCCGACGTCGACCGAGATGACGTTGTCGAGCCCGGTCGACTCGCCGATCAACCGGGCGCCGATCACGCCGGCGGCGGGGCCGGACAGCGCGGTGTGGATCGACTGCGCGCGCACGACGTCGGCGGCCACCACGCCGCCGTTGGACTTCATGATCGACAGCGGCGCTCCGATTCCGCGGGCGCGGAGGCGCTCGGCGAGCCGGCCGACGTAGCGGCCCACCAGCGGCTGCACGTAGGCGTTCAGGACGGTCACCATCGAGCGCTCGAACTCGCGGAACACGGGCAGCACGTCGCACGACAGCGAGACGGCGCACTCCGGATACTCGTCGTGCAGGATCTCGCGGGCACGCCGCTCGTGAGCGCCGTCGGCGTAGCTGTGCACGAAGCAGACGGCGATCGACGCGACGCCGGCCTCGCGCAGCCGCCGAGCGGCCGCGCGCACGGCGTCCTGCCCCAACGATTCGATCTCTTCACCGTCGACACCGATGCGCCCGGGGATCTCGAAGATCCGCTCCGGCGGCACGGGCCGCGCGGGCTTCGTCCACGCGAACATGTTGGCGCGCCGCGGGATGTCGTGGCGCCCGATCTCGAGCACGTAGCGGAAGCCGGCGGTGGTCAGCAAGCCGGTGGCCGCGCCCTTGGCCTCGAGGATCGCGTTGGTCGCGGTCGTCGTCCCGTGCAGCACATGGCGCAGAGCCGCGGGCCCCGCGCCGGCGAGCGCCAGCGCCTTGTCCACGCCGGCGACGAAGCCCTCGGAGGGATCGCGCGGCGTGGTCGGCGTCTTCGTGATCCACAACCGTCCGCTCTCGGGATCTCGCAAGGTCACGTCGGTGAACGTGCCCCCGACGTCCAGCGCGATCGATAGAGATGGGGCCCGCGAGATAGCCCCCAAACCCCCAACGCTCCGAGCGCCCCGGGAAACCAGTGGCGCTCGTCGATGTCGGGCTGCCGTCCGTGTCACAGCACGCTCCGGGGCTTGGCGATTGCGCGCTCGGCGAAGCGCGTGAGGCGAAAGCCGGAGATGTCGAGCGAGGTCTTGCCGTCGACGATCAGCTCGGACACGAGGCGGCCGGCGATAGGGCCCATCGCGAAGCCGTGTCCGCTGAAGCCCGTGGCCAGGACCATGCCGCCGACGCCCGGCGCGGCGCCGAGGACCGGGACGAGATCGGGCGTCGCGTCGATGTAGCCGGCCCAGCTCCGGGCGATCCCGAGCGGCGGCAGCGCGGGCAGCACGCGCTGTAGCTCGGCGAGGCTCCGCCGGACCTTGGCGGCATTGGGCGTCGGCTCGACACCGCGATCCCAGACGAGGGGCTGCCGGCGCGCGGCCGAGCCCGGCAGGGGCGAGGCGAGGCTGCGCAGCAGCGGCCGGCCGACGTGGAAGCGGAACAGCGCCCTGTTCTTCCAGTAATTCGGCAGGAAGAAGCGGATCTGGCGGAGCGAGTCGAGCGTCACGTCGTGATCGAGCGCGCCGCCGGCCGCAATGTTGAAGCTGCCGTCGCGTCGCTGGCGGAACGCGACACCCGGCGCCCAGACCGCGCACGCCGTCACCGGCGGCGCCGGCGTCGTCCGCGCGACCGTCCCGCGCACCCACCGCTGCGGCAGATCGACGCCGAGCGCCCGCAGGAGCCGTGAGGACCAGGCGCCGGCCGCGCAGACCACCCACGGGGTCTCGATCTCGCCGCGCTCGGTGACCACGGACGCGACGCTGCCGGCACGCGTCGTCACCGCCTGGGCGCCACAGCCGAGATGTAGCGCGGCGCCGTGGGCCGTCGCCGCGCGCGCGAAGGCATCGGTCGTCTTCTCGGGATCGGCGTGACCGTCGCCGGGCGTGTGCATGCCGCCCACCCACCGGCCGCCGAGCCCGGGAACGACGGACGCGAGATCGCGAGGGCGGAGGAGGCGGGTGTCGAGGCCGAACTCCCGGGCGACGGCCAGCCACGTCCCGAGCCGCGCCATGCGCGCGTCGTCCGCGGCGAGCGCGAGGTTGCCGCCCGGCGTCCACTCGATATCGGCGCCGAGCTCCTGCGCGAGCCCGCGCCACATGCGATGGGCTTCCATCACCAGCGGCACCTCGAGCGGGTCGCGCCCCTGCTGGCGCACGAAGCCCCAGTTCTTCCGCGACTGCTCTCCGGCGACCGGCCCGCGCTCGACGACCGCGGGGCGCACGCCGCGACGCGCGAGATGGTATGCAGTGGCGCAGCCGACGATGCCGGCCCCGACGACGACGACGTCCGCATGTCGCTCCATGATGGGCGCGTCAATAGTATTATGTCGGCCAATGCACATCGAGGTGATCTGCACCGGCGACGAGGTGTTGACGGGCAAGATCGTCAACACCAACTTCAGCTACATCAGCCAGAAGCTCGAGGACGCCGGGCTGTCGGTGCGGTGGGAGACGACCGTCGGCGACGATCGCGAGAGCCTGCTCCGCGCCTTCCAGCTCGCCGGTGAGCGCGCCGACGCGGTCATCGTCAACGGCGGGCTCGGCCCCACCGTCGACGATCTCTCCCAGGAGATCGCCGCCCAGGCCGCCGGCGTGGACCTGGTGCTGAACGAGGAGTGGCTCACGCGGATGGAGGACTTCTTCCGGCGCCGCAGCCGGACGATGCCGCCCAACAACCGCAAGCAGGCGATGCTGCCGTCGACGTCCGAGATCATCGACAACCCCATCGGCACCGCCTGTGGCTTCGCCGTCGACATCGGCAAGGCGCGCTTCTTCTTCACCCCCGGCGTGCCGCGCGAGCTACGCCGGATGCTCGAGGAGCAGATCATCCCGCGCCTGCTGGCCAAGAGCGGACTGCAGACCGCGATCCACCTCAAGCGCTTCCATTCGTACGGGCTCGGCGAGTCGCACGTGGACGCGCTCTTGACCGGGCTCGAGGAGATGGTCCCGGACGGTAGCGTGAAGCTCGGCTTCCGCGCGCACTATCCGCAGCTCGAGACCAAGCTGACCGTCCGCGGCCGGGACATGGACGACATCCGGAAGAAGCTCGAGCCGGTGGAGCGGGAGGTCCGCAAGCGACTGGGCAATTTCATCCTCGCCGAGGACGACAAGACGCTGGAGGGTGTCATCCTCGCCGAGCTGACGGACCGTCAGGGCTCGCTCACGGTCGTGGAGACGTTCACCGGAGGCGCGATCGCCGGCCGCGTGGCCCATCTGCCCGGGGCCGAGAAGATCTTTCGCCGCGGCGTCGTGGCCCGTGAGCTCGGCGAGGTGTTCGCCGCCGTCGGGCTCGACGGCGCACCGCCGGACGAGCCGGCGCGCGAGACCGCGGAGGCCGTGGCCCAGGCCGTGCGGCGACAGACCGGCGCCACGCACGCGCTGGCCGTCCTCATCGACCTCGACGAGGGCGCCGACCGCATCGAGTTCGGCGGGACCGTCTGTCTGGCCATCGCGACGGAGAGCGAGACGCCGTCCCGCCGCAGTCGCATCGTCGGCGGCCGCGAGTGGGTGAGGCTCGGCGCCATCGAGCTCGCCCTCGACTGTCTGCGCCGTCAGCTGCAGGGCCTGCCCGTCTACGAGCGCACCGACTTCGAGAAGGTCTGAGGCGAAGCGAACGGGCGCGTCCGTCTGGAAAGGCTTTCGTTCCGTTCACCGTTCGGGGTAATCTGCCATTTTCACGGTTTCACGCACCTATGTTGCCGGACCCGATTCGAGGCGAAGTCGTGGCGGAGGCCGACGATGCGAGTGACGACGGCGGCATTCATCTACTGCGTCTGTTTGATTGTGGTGTTCCCGATGGTCGCCGATGCTGGGAGCGCAAACGGCGCGCCCATCGTATTGACGTTCGAGTCCACCATCATGCTCGCGCCGACTAGGCCGAGCGGATGGCCGATGGCGACCTCGCCGTGGCCGCCCAATGCAACGAACCCGAGCGTCAACGGTATGAGCGCCACGGCCTGGATGGAGATCAAGCAGGTAAACGGTGGAAGCGATCTGAACTTCTTTGTGCGTGGCGCGCGCCCCAACACCCTCTATACGATCTGGACCGTCTTCAAGCCGCTCGTCTGGTGCACGTCGGCACAGCTGCAGGCGACGCCCGGTTGCCCCGGAGCCTTCGCACCGCTGGCCCTCTCAGGAGGGGTTGGGAACACGAAGCCGGGCTTCGCCAACTTTCCGCCCGGAGCGTTGCCCTTCTACCCGGAAGGAGGGCTGGTGGCACCGACCGCCGCAATGTCGAAGGCGTTCACCAGCGGCATGGGACTCGATCCTGGCGCGACGTTCTACACGAACGGCAAGGGCGACGGGCAGATCCACGTGACGCTGGACTACAACCTCCTCGGCACGACCTATGACGATGGTCCCCCGGTTGGCAACGCGACGACCGTCACGCAGTGCGCGGTGCCGGGGACACCTCTGACCTACACGGCGACGAACTGCCCGCCCGTGACGATCTCGGTCAACGGCAATCCTGTCCAGACGATCCCGAGATTCACAGTCACGTCGTCGTGGCTTCGGAAATTCATCATCCAGGCGAACGACCCTGCGAGCGAATGCGCGAACTATGATCCCGCTGAGCCCACGAGCATTTTCTGGCAGTGCATCGATCCATCCACGATCGATGCGAAAACCGGCACCGGACTGCCGCGGGTGTGGCGGTACCCATTCGATCACTTCCGCCTGGCCGCCCATCCGGATCAACTCACCCACGGGTTCATCGGCGGCAGCGCTTTCGAGCACACCATTGACTTCGTTGGCCGGCGCTGCATGCTCACGAACTCCTGCCCGTAACGGAATCGCGACCCGGCTCGTCAATGGGATTTCCGCCGTGGGTTGCGCCCGTGAATTGCTTGACACCGCGCGCGGCCGGCCGCTACGTTGATCGAGAGATGACCCGCCGGGCGAAGCGCACGACCAGCAAGGCCCGGCTGGGGTCCCGGAGCACGGGACGCCCAGCGGCCGCGGTGGCGCGCGCCTGGCGATCGACCTAACTCACCCAGCGAACTCTCGGGACCACGAGGCCCGCGACCACCACCGGTCGCGGGCCTTTTGCGTTTCGAGAGGGAAGGAGCAGGCGATGCGAGGATTGTCGGGAGTGTGGCTGCCCGTCGTCACGCCGTTCCTCGACGGCGAGATCGATTATCCGAGCTACCAGCGGCTCGTCGACCAATCCGTGCGCGCGGGGGTCAGGGGCATCGTCCCGCTCGGCACCACCGGAGAGAGCCCGACGGTCGACGAGATGGAAGCGGAAGCGCTCGTCGAGCGCACCGTCGCCGCCGTCGACGGCCGCGTGCCGATCCTCGTCGGCGTCAGCGGCAACGACACGCGCCGGGTCGTCGCCGCGGTGAAGCGGCTCGCGCGCCAGCCGATCCAGGGGCTGCTCGTGGTCTGCCCCTACTACAACCGACCGAGCCAGGACGGGCTCCGCGCCCACTTCACACGCGTGGCCGAGACGACGGACCGCCCGATCCTGCTCTACAACATCCCGTACCGCACCGGTGTGAACCTCACGAACGACAGCCTGCTGGCGCTGGCCGAGCTGCCGAACATCGTTGGCGTGAAGGACTCGTGCGGCGACCTCGCGCAATCGCTCGCGCTCCTGCGGCAACGGCCGGCCGGCTTTTCCGTGCTGACCGGTGAGGACGCGTACTTCTACACGATGCTGGCGCACGGAGGCGACGGCGGTATCCTGGCCTCCGCGAACCTGCAGACGGCGACCTTCGTCGCCGTGCACGAGCGGATGATGGCCAACGATCACCACGCCGCGCGTGCGCTGTGGTCGCGACTGGAGGGGGTCATCCCGCTGCTCTTCAAGGAGGCGAACCCGATGCCGATCAAGCACTGTCTCTGGCGCGACGGCCTGATCCGCTCGCCGGAGTGCCGGCTGCCGCTCACGCGCGTATCGGCCGCCCTGGCCGCGGAGCTGGATCGCGTCGCGGTGGGCGCGGCGGAAGCGGAGGTGCGAGCATGACGAAGAAGCGCTGCGCGGTCGTCGGTGCGACGGGCATCGCGGGCCAGCAGTTCATCGTCGCGCTCGACGGGCATCCGTGGTTCGAGGTCGTCATGCTGGCCGCGTCCGAGCGGTCGGCCGGCAAGACGTACGACACGGCACTCCGCGACGCCAAGACCGGTGCGCGGCGGTGGTGGTGTCTCGAAGAGCCGCCGTCGAGCGTGCTCGCGCTGCCCGTGGAGCACGCCGGCGGGCTGAACATTGCCGGCATCGACATCGTCTTCTCCGCCGTCGAGTCCGACGCGGCGCGCGTGCTGGAGCCGCAGTACGCGAAGACGACGGCCGTGCTCAGTACGGCCTCCGCGTTCCGCTACGAGGACGACGTGCCGATCATGGTCCCCGGCGTCAATCTCGCGCACGCGACGCAGATCGACCGGCAGCGCCGTGACCGGGGATGGCGCGGATTCATCGTGCCGCTGCCGAACTGCACGACGACGGGCCTGGTGGTGACGCTCAAGCCGCTGCTCGATCGGTTCGGGGTACAGCGCGTGATCATGACGTCGATGCAGGGTGTGTCCGGGGCGGGACGCTCGCCCGGCGTCATGGCGCTGGACATCCTCGACAACGTGATCCCCTACATCGCGGGAGAGGAGGAGAAGGTCGCGCGCGAGACGGGCAAGATCCTCGGCACCGTCGGCGAGCACGGGATCGTGCCGGCGGCCTTTCCCGTCGGCGCCACCTGCACGCGTGTCGCCGTGACGGAAGCGCATACGGAGGCGGTGGCCGTGTCGCTGGGGCGCCACGCATCACCGACCGACGTCGCGGCGGCGTTTCGCGAGTTCGGCGGCGAGCTCGCGCGCCTGGGCCTGCCGTCGGCGCCGCGACATCTGATCACCGTCCACGACGATCCGTTCCGGCCGCAGCCCCGGCTCGACCGCGATGCCGACGGCGGCATGACCACGAGCGTGGGCCGCATCCGCGAGGAGCCGGCCCTGGAGCACGGCGTCAAATACGTGCTCGTGTCACACAACACCAAGATGGGCGCGGCCAAGGGCGCGGTGCTGACGGCCGAGTATCTGGCGACCGCGGGCCATCTCTGAGCATGACCACACCGGCCGCGGTCACCGGCGCCATCGACGCGCTGCTCGCTCCGCTCCTCAGCGCGCTGGAGCGGGTGACGTGGGTGCAGCGGCACCTCTACCCGCCGCTCGCCGCGCGCCTGGCCCAGGAGCTGGCCCCCTGCGGCGACGCGCTCGGCGCGCCGTTACGCGAGCTCCAGGCGATCGCGTGGCCGAAGAATCTGCGCTTCATGCGCGAGCGGCTCGTCGACGTCGGGCGCCAGACCATCGAGCTGGTCGACGCGTTCGTCGGCGCGGCGCGCTCGCCGGGCGACGTCATCGGCCTGTTCCGCGCGCTCCGCCGCTTCGCGCCCGCGCAGGAAGCGCTCTACCCGCTCGCCCCGGCCTTCGATCCGGTCAGCCGCTGGTTCCTCGACCCGCCACGCCGTGGGGACGACGCCCTCGTCGACGCCTTGCGCGCGGGCGCGCTGCGCGAGGATGACGTCCGCGTCGGTGTGCTGCACGCCGACAACGAGCGCGGCGGCCGCGGCGGATTCTCGCTCTACGTCCCCGAGGCGTGGGACGGTCGCACGCCGATGGCGCTCGTGGTCGCCCTGCACGGCGGCTCCGGCCACGGGCGAGACTTCCTCTGGGCGTGGCTTCGGGAGGCCCGGGCGCGCGGCGCGCTGCTCGCCGCGCCGACGTCAGCCGGCCGCACGTGGTCGATCATGGGCGAGGACGTCGACGCCGGGCCGCTCTGCGCGATGGTCGAGTCCATCGGCGCGCGGTATCCCGTCGACCGCTCGCGCGTCGTGCTGACCGGCATGTCGGACGGCGCGACCTACGCGCTCCTGTGCGGCCTCCGCGACGGCATGCCGTTCACGCACCTGGCGCCGACGTGCGGGGTCCTCCATCCGGCGCTGCTCGTGTCCGGCGATCTCGCGCGCGCCCGCGGGCGTCCGATCTACCTCGTTCACGGCGCGCTCGACTGGATGTTCCCCGTCCAGACCGCGCACATGGCGCGCGAGGCGCTCACCACCGTGGGCGCGCGCCTGACCTATCGCGAGATCCCTGACCTGTCCCACACCTACCCGCGCGACGAGCACGCGCGGATCCTCGACTGGCTGCTCGCCCCTACGACGGCGGGTTGAACCGGCTGCCCAGCCCGCGCCGTTCCGCCTCCTGTCGGAAATCGCCGGGCACCGGCGCGGCCACGCGCACGGGCTCTCCGGTGAGCGGATGCGCCATCGCGAGCGCGGCGGCGTGAAGCATCGGCCGCGCGGCGCTGTCGGTGCCGTAGAGCCAGTCGCCGGCCACGGGATGACCGATGGCGGACAGATGGACGCGAATCTGGTGCGTGCGGCCGGTCTCGAGCGTGATCGCGACCACGGAGCCGGCCTTCGACGACGCCACCGGCCTGACGTGGGTCACCGCGCGCTTGCCGTGATCGCGCACGCCGAACGTGATCGTCCCCACGCGCGCGATCGGCGCGTCGATGGTCCTCGGCTCGGCCAGCTCACCGTCGCAGATGGCGAGATACGTCTTGCCGATCAGCTTGCGCTTGAAGTGCCGTGTCAGCCTGGCGTTGACGTCCGCGCGCTTGGAGAAGAAGATCACGCCGCTCGTCCCGCGGTCGAGCCGCTGCAGGAGGAACGCGGGCGAGGTGTGCTGCCGCACGAGGTCGTGCAGGCACGGCTCATCGGGCGCGAACACCCGGCGTTGCACGACCAGGCCGGCGGGCTTGTCGACGAAGACGAGCACGGCGTCCTCGTAGAGGATCCGCAGGCGGGCCGGACTAACGCGCTCCACCGTCGAGAGGAAGGGCCGGCTCGGGAAACGCCCAGCTGACGGGGGCGTTCGCCTCGAACGGGCTCCAGAGCCCGAGCTCCTTGGCGATCTCGCGCAGCGCGGGCAGGACTTCCTCGCCGAGGAGCCGGATGCACGTGCGCGCGTCGGCATCGGAGACGAAGCCGTCGCTCGCCCAGAAGCCCATGATCGACGGCCGTGTCTCCTCGAGCAGGCGGCGCAGCTTCGGGATCACCGTCTTCGGCGTGCCGGCCACGATCTGCTGGTTCTCGATCTGCTCGTCGAAGGCCGCGCCGCGTGGATTGGACCGGCGGCCGACCGCGAACTCCACGAACGCTTTCCGGTACGACGGCGAGAAGTAGCCGGACGGCGTCGACCACACGGGATGCGCCAGGCCGGTGAACTCGCCCTGCATCCACATGAACTGCTTGGCGTTGGCCATCGCCTTTTCCTCGGTCTCGGCGACGTGGCAGCGCTGCAGATAGCCGCGGAACTCCGGTCCTCCGGCGTGGCCGTGCTCGGCCGCCACCTGGTCGTAGAGCTCCCAGATCTTCTTGGTCGCGTCGATCGCCGTGCTGAGCGCGATGTAGGGATAGCCTTTCTGGGCCGCCCACACGATCGTTTCCTTGCTGAGCACGCCGGGGATCCACACGCGCGGGTGCGGCTTCTGGAGCGGCACCGCCCACGGGTTGACCACGCGGTGCTGATAGTGCGTGCCCTCCCAGCGGAACGGGCCGACCTGCGTCCACGCTTTCACGATGAGGTCGTGCGCCTCCTCGAAGCGCTCGCGGTTGAAGGCCGGGTTCACGCCCGTCGCGAGCTGCTCCTGACCGCCCCCGCGCACGAAGCCGGAGACGAGGCGCCCGCGCGAGATCATGTCGATCATCGCGAGCTCCTCGGCCAGGCGCACGGGGTTGTCGGCGAGCGGCAGCGGATTGCCGAGCAACACGATCTTCACGCGGCTGGTGACCGCGGCCAGGATGGACGCGAACACGTTGCACTTGGACTGCATGCAGAACGGCGCGTTGTGATGCTCGTTCAGCATGATGCCGTCGAACCCGACCTGCTCGGCCAGCCGGTAGTGCTCGAGGTACTCGTTGTAGAGCCGGCTGCCCGCGACGGGGTCGTAGTGCTTGTTGGAGAACATCAGCGCGGTGGCGCCGAAGTCGCGGCC
>Ga0075425_100007656_pt1 | contig 11423 bp, 8 predicted proteins | sample SoiMethybrSBSTD4_FD_75300 | JGI IMG/M metagenome (GOLD analysis project Ga0075425, IMG submission 75300) | Bulk soil microbial communities from a Populus tree surrounding site in Tennessee, USA - Soil MetaG P. TD hybrid SBSTD4 | ecosystem: Environmental > Terrestrial > Soil > Tree plantation...
CAAACTCCACATCGACGAGCAGGGGACTGCCCGAGGCCACCTGCGCCGCGATAGCGGACTTCGGCCCGAACGCCACCACCTTGCCGTTTTCGGGCAGGTGGGGGACGGGACCGGCCTCGGCCATGTAGATGGTGTTGCCCCGTACCGCGAGCCCGGTCGGGACGATGTTGCCGAACGCGATCAACTGGGTGACCGTGCCGTCGAGGATGACCCGGTACACGCGGTTGTGGTGGCCATCGGTGACCAGGAACCCGCCCCGGTAGGGCTGGAGCGCGAACTGGACCCCGCTGGGGACATCGAACGGGGTAGCCGGCGGGTGGTTGATGGCGAACTGGCCGATGTTGGCGACCAAGGTGAAGCTGTGTGGCCCGTCCACCCGGTAGATGCCGTCGATGTCGCTGCCGCCGACGTCGGGGCTGACGAGCGTGACCAGCACGTACGCGGTGTGGCCGAGGAAGGCGATGTCCGTCGCCCCGCCCAGCCCGATGACCGGCTTCGGCAGGCCGGACGCGTAGGTTGTGGTGGCCCCGGTCTGCGGATCAACCCGGGTGACCTGGCCGGCCGGTAATGCCCCCCGCGGGGTTGCCGGCCGGGGTGGCTGGTTGCAGACTTGCGTGGTGGGCCCTGGCCAGGGGCGATCGGTGGGCGAGGGGTCGCGAGATGATGCGCTCATCCGGACTCCGGACCGGCGGTTGCGGGTGTTCGTCAGTTCCACGCTGGGCGAGCTGGCCGAGGAGTGGCGGGCGGTGTCGCGCGCGATCTCGGCGCTGCGGCTGTCCCCGGTGATGTTCGAGCTGGGGGCCCGGCCCTACCCTCCGCGGGAGGTGTATCGGCAGTATCTGGCGCAAAGCGACGTGTTCATCGGGCTGTACTGGCAGCAGTACGGCCAGCTCGTTCCGGGCGCGCAGGTCTCCGGCCTGGAGGAGGAGTTCGAGCTGTCCGGTGCGCTGCCCCGGCTGCTGTATGTCAAGGCGCCGGCGACCGACCGCGAGCCCCGCCTGGCCGGCCTGCTGGCCCGCATCCAGCGTGAGGCATCGTCGTCTTACCGCCATTTCCGCACCCCTGCCGAGCTAGGCCGGCTGGTACGCGATGACCTGGCGCTGCTGCTGAGCGAGCGGTTCGCCGCCGCCGGGCATCCGGCCACCGCCGCGGCGCCGCTATCGCCGGGCAGCTCGCGCGACCCTCGCCCGCTGCCGGTAGGCACCACCTCGCTGATCGGCCGGGAGCAGGCCATCGGCGAGGTCGCCGGCCTGCTCGGGGAGTCTGGGGTGCGGCTGGTGACGCTGACCGGGCCAGGCGGGATCGGCAAGACCCGGCTGGCGGCGGCGGTGGGCGAGCGGCTGCGGGGCCGGTTCGGCGCGGGCGTGGTGTTCGTGCCGCTGGCCGCTGTCACCGATCCTGGCCTGGTCCTGGCGGACATCGCCCGGGCGGCGGGAGCCGACCTGGCCGGGACCGGCTCGCCGCTCGAGGCCCTGGCCGAGCGGTTCGCCGACGGCGCCTGGCTACTGATCTTGGACAACCTGGAGCAGGTGGTCCAAGCCGGCCGCGATCTGGCCGAACTGCTGGCCCGCTGCCCACAGCTGGCGGTCCTGGCGACGAGCCGGACGGCGCTGGGGCTGGCCGCTGAGCGGGAGTACCCGGTGCCGCCGTTGCCGCTGCCCGCCAGCGCGGCGCCCGGTGCGGTGGGCGTGCATCTGGCGGAGGTGGCCGCTTCGCCCGCGGTGGCGTTGTTCGTGGACCGGGCCCGCGCGGTACGCCCCGGCTTCGCCCTGACCGAGCGCAATGCCGCGGCAGTGGCCGAGATCTGCCGGCGCCTGGAGGGGATGCCACTGGCGATCGAGCTGGCCGCCGCCCGCACCCGCCTGCTGGACCCCGGCACCTTGCTGCGCCGGCTGGAGGCCTCGCTGGACGCGCTGGGGACGGGCGCAGTGGACCTGCCCGAACGCCAGGTGACCCTGCGGGCCACGGTGGAATGGAGCGTGGGCCTGCTGCAGGACGCGGAGCGGTCGCTGCTGGAGACCGTGGCAGTGTTCACGGACGGGTGGACCCTCGAGGCCGCCACCCAGGTCGCGGACCTGACCGAGGACCGGGCGCTGGAGCTGTCCGAGGAGCTGGCCCGGCACAGCCTGATCTACCTGGACACCAGCGCGCCCGGCCCGCGGTCGCGGATGCTGGAGACCATCCGGGTGTTCGTGGGCGAACGGCTGGCCGCCCGGCCCGACGCCGCCGAGATCGAGGGCAGGCATGCCGGCTACTACCGGGCGCTGGCCGAGCAGGCCGACCAGCCGCTACGTGGCGCCGGGCAGGGCGAGTGGCTGGAGCGGCTGGAGGCCGAGGCGGGCAACCTGGCCGCCGCGGTGCGCTGGTACCTGTCCCACGACCCAGCGCTTCTGCCCCACGCTTTCCGGGTCCTGTGGCCGTTCTGGTTCCTGGGTGACCATATCAACGAGGCCCGCGTCTGGGTCGACGAACTACTAGCCGCCGCCCCTGTCCTCGGCCCGCCTGCCCGCGCCGAGCTGGAGTGGGCCGCGATGGTGACCGCGAACGAGGTGGGCGACGACGCGGCGGCCCTCGCCGCCCGCCAGCGCCTGCAAGCGCTGCTAGACACCGTCGAAGATCCCTTCATGCACGCGGTGTGCCAGCTGGGCTTGGCGTGGACCGCACCGATCACCGGCGACTTCGACGGCGCCCTACGGGCGGCGGCGATGAGCCTGCAGCGGTTCCACGTCCAAGACGAGCCATTCTGGACGGCGCAGGCCGATGCCGCCCTCGGCGGCGCGGAGACGGCCGCGGGCCGTTACGACGGCGCGTTGCGCCACCTGCGCGAGATGAGTGACATCGCTGAACGCTTCGGCTACGCCTGGCTGGCCGCCTGGTCCCGGGTCCAGCTGGGCACCGTGGCCATCCTGCAGGCCCGGCTGGACCAGGCCCGGGAGCTATTGGACGAGGCGCTGGACCTGAGCCTGGCCATCCGGGTCAGCCGGAACGTGGCCCTGTGCCTGGCCGCATTCGCACGGCTGGCCCTCGCTGAGGGCGACCCCGAGCGGGCGGCGCTGGCCGCCGGGGCAGCCGACGGCCTGCGGCAGCGCGCCGGGCTGCGGGCCTGGCCGATGCTGCGGCGCGGGGAAGCCGACCTGGCGGCCCAGATCCGCCGGGTACTGGGGACCGAGCGGTTCGACCAGGCGTTCACCTCAGGATCCGGGCTCAGCCAGCGCGAAGCGGCGGCCGCCGTCCGAGGCCGGACCGACCCTGGCACCCAGTCGTCTTGAGCCGTGCGCCGCAGAATGCGTCGCCTGTCACGCTCGGCGCTTCCCGTCCAGTCACCACCGTCCCGTTCGGGATAAGAATCTCTTGAAGACCGAACGGGATGGTGTTTCACGAGTTCAGCGAGGCGGCCAGCCGACTGCGTCGAAGACGGCCAGGGGGTCGAGGTAGTCCCGCCAGTGGACGATCTCGCGGTCGCGGAGGGTGAGGACGGAGATGTAGCGGTTGCCGTAGGCGGCTCCGGTGGCGACGACCTTGCCTGCGGAAGCGTACTCCAGGACGACCGTGCCCTGGGCCGGGTCGTGGTGCACGGCCAGGTCGTAGCAGCGGTCCAGGACGAGCTCGTCGCCGTAGGGCCGGTACAGCTCGGCGACCGCGGTGCGGCCCTCGACCCGGCGCGGGTAGCCCGGGACCGTGATCACGTACTCGAAGACGGCGTCCTCGGCGAGCAGGTCGAAGAAGTGGCCGGGCCCGGCCAGGCCGTCTAGGCCCTGCTCGATGATGCGGAAGAACGGGTCGAGCGCGGCGAAGTCGTCAAGGCTGGCGATGGGCGTCTTCATGAGGGCTTTCCTTTCCTTCCGTTACTTCCAGGCCGGAGCGGTCCTGGCCGCGAACTCGGCGAAGGTAATCGGCGAGGTGCCGGTTACCTCGAGGACGTCGCTGGTCGGGCGGGCGCCGTCGCCCCTGGCCACGGTGGCGGTCAGGGGACGCAGGACCGCGGCGTACTCGGCCGGGATCCCGGTGCTGACCATGGCGGCGATCCACTGTTCGCGGTCGGTGTCCCGGTAGGTGATAATGCGTCCGGCTGCCGCGGAGATCATCGCGGCTGCCTCGGCCATGGTGAGCGCCTGCGGGCCGGTCGGGGCGTAGGCGCGCCCGGTGTGCGTCTCGGGCTCGGTTAGGGTCACGGCGGCGACAGCAGCGATGTCCTCGACGCTGACGAAGGCCTCGGCCCCGTCCCCGGCGGGCACGGCGATCTCGTCGTTCACCGGCTGGAGGAACGTCTCGCTGAAGTCTTCCATGAACCACGCCGGGCGGATCACCGTGCTGGTCAGGGAGCTGCGCGCGGCCAGGTCGAGCTCGACCGCGCGCAGCGCCACCTCGGCCGGGGCGTGCTCCATGCCGTAGGCACTGAGGTAGGTGACGTGACGGACCCCGGCCCGCTCCGCCTGGTCGAGGAACCGGCCCACCAGGCCGGCGAAGTCGATGCGGAGGATGGGCGAGACGAGGTACAAACCCGTGGCCCCGCGTAGCGTCTGCTCCCACGTGGCCTGGTTGTCCCAATCGAAGCGCGCGTCGGCCCCGGACCGGGCGGCGGTCCGGACGCTGACCTCGTGCGCGGACAGCCGCTCTGCGACCCGCGAGCCGGTCTTGCCGGTCGCTCCGAGGACGAGAATCTGGTTAGCATCCCTGCGGTTCATGCATTCATGATGGCCAGGAAAGGTGAGAGCTTCAATGATCTTGACGCTCATTATTTTGCGTAGGACACTCATCTAGTGGACGTCTTGCAGGAGCACCTGATCCGGGCCCGCGCATCGGGCGGGGTCTTCGCCCGGTCGGCCGCGGTCCCCCCGTGGGGCATTCGGTTCCCCGGGACGATCCAGCTGGCCGTCCATACAGTGGTCCGGGGCCGCGCCTGGCTGTGGACCGGTCACGGCGGCGATTCCCTGGAACTGTCGCCCGGCGACCTGGCCCTGGTCCGAGGCGGGCCCGATCACTTCATCGCCCACGAGCCGGGCGCCCGCTGCGTCCTGCCGGGTGAGTTCCGCTCGCTGCCCGCCGACGATGCCGCCCTGTCGACTCCCGGCGGCGCGGTGTTCCTGTGCGGCGCCTATCGCTTCGCGGGCGACATCGGCCGCGGGCTGGTGGCGGCGCTTCCCCCGGTGCTGTCGCTGCCCGCGAGCGTGGATGACCCGATCCACCGGGTGGTCACGCTGTTGTCGCGGGAGATGCTGCTGGCCGAACCGGGCAAGCAGACCGTCCTAGACCGGCTGCTCGACGTCCTGGTGGTCCTGGGCCTGCGGGCCGGGCTGACCCGCAGCGAGACCGCGCCGCCCTGGTTCCGCGCAGCCGCCGACCCCAGGCTGTCCCCCGCCCTGGAAGCGGTGCACGCCAGCGCAGCTAAACCATGGACCGTCGAGGACTTGGCCCGGCTGTGCAACATGTCCCGCGCCACCTTCGCCCGCGTCTTCCACCAGGCCCTTGGCCAGGCACCCATGCAGTACCTTACCGACTGGCGGATGACCCTCGCCCGCGACCTGCTGCTCGCCCAGGAAGCGCCCATGGACCAGATCGCCGCCCAGACCGGCTACTCAACCGTCTATGCTTTCGCGACGGCATTCCGCCGGCACCACGGCGAGCCCCCACGCCGCTGGCAGCAGCGCGAACTGGCTGCCGTGGCGGCTGGCTCCGCAGGCGACGGGATCCATCCTTGACCGCGACGCGGTCCCAGTCGCAGCGGTCGGCGTTCTCGTCGGAGGCGGCCTTGTTCCGGCGGACCGCGGTATTCCGCGCCCTGCTTCGGACAGGGCCGCAAGGTCTGGACCCCCGGCGCTGCCGTAGCCAGGTCGAAACGACCAATGCGAGGCCCAGCAGACCGGCGCCCCGGCGCGCCGTTCCTGGTCCTCGATGGGCGCTGCACCGTACCCGGCGCGTGTTCTCCCGCACCCGTTCGCGACCGGGCTTGATTGAGGTCGGCCGCGAGGCGCCTCGTCCGGCGGTGGCGGTGCAGCGGCCCCGGTGGTGGCTTCTGCTGCGCCACGATGGCCGCATGGCGTAGCAGAAGGTTCAGCGGACATCACTGGTCCCGTGGCCATGCTCACCGTTTCGTTTCGTGCGGTCTCCATCGCGATAGGCGCACGCCGACACATGGCTTCGCGGACGCCGAGGATCACGCAGGCAGGCCGCGTGTGGGTGGCTTACTGGCCGAGGAGCCAGCGTCCGGGTGTGATGAGGTCTCGTGCTTGTGCTGGCCCCCAGGATCGGGGCGGGTAGGTGTTGACGGGGGGTGGGGTGGATAGCAGCGGTTCGGCGGTGTCCCAGGCGGCGGCGAGCCCGTCGGGGCGGGTGAACAGGGAGCGGTCGCCGAGGAGGATGTCGTGGATCAGCCGGACGTAGGGCGGCAGCGGGTCGGCGCCGTGCAGGCTGGCCAGCGGGATCGATGCGTGGGCGACGTCGAGCCTGAGTGCCGGGCCGGGCTTTTTGGCGACCAGGGAGAGGTCGATCTCGCCGTCGCCGGCGAGGGAGAACGACAGGACGTTGGCGCCGGGGGGCAGCCGGCCAAACAGCGGCCCGGGTGGCTCGCGCAAGATGAGGCTGACCCGCTGGTGGGAGGCGGCCATCCGCTTGCCGGTGCGCAGGTAGAACGGGACGCCGCGCCACCGGGGGTTGTCGATCCACAGCCGGGCGGCGACGAAGGTGTCCTGGGTGGAGCGGGGGTCGACGCCGGGGGTGTCCCGGTACCCCTCGAACTGCCCCAGCACCACCTCGGCCGGGTCCAGGGGCCGGAAACAGCCGATGACGTTTTCCCGGGCATTTTGCAGGCCGGCCGGGCTCAGGCTGGCGGGCGGCTCCATGGCGACCTCGGCGGCCACCTGGAACAGGTGGGTGACCAGCATGTCCAGTACCGCGCCGGTGGCGTCGTAGAACTGCGCCCGGTCGCTGATCCCGAGCGTTTCGGGCACGTCGATCTGCACCGACTCGAGATGGTCGCGGTTCCAGTACGCGGCCGATGACCCGTTGGCGAACCGCAGCAGGTGCAGATCCTGGGTGGCTTCCTTGCCCAGGAAATGGTCGATCCGGTACACCTGCTGCTCATCCAGCACCGCATGGACGACCCGGTCCAGCTCGCGGAAACTCGCCCGCGAGGTACCGAACGGCTTCTCATACACCACGCGGGCGCCCCCGGCGAGCCCGTGCTGGCCCAGCGCCGTGGTCAGCCCCGCGAAAGCCACCGGCGGGACAGCCAGGTAGCAGATGAGCTGCGGGGCACCACCCAGCGCCCGGCCGGCCCCGCCCAGCACATCGAGCAGGGCGCCGGGGTGGCCGGCGCTGAACCCGCCGCCGGCGAAAAACACCCGCCCGGCAAAGGCGTCCCACTCCCGCGGCTTGGGCTTGGGGCCGAATTCGGTGAGCGCGCCGTGGACGTGGGCGCGGAACCTCTCATGCGTCATCTCGCCGCGGCCATTGCCCACCAGCCGCCACTGCCCGGGCAGCAGCCCATCGCACGCCAGCCGGTACCACGCCGGCAGCACCATCCGCCGGGCCAGGTCCCCGGTGGCCCCGAAGAGAACAAACAACACCGGTCTAAGATCGCTGCCGGACCCGCCGTGCGGGGTGGGGTCTGTCACGCGGCGCTCCTTAATCCATCACCGGGCCCAGAGCCGGGCTGGCCCGCCCGCCGCCGGAGGGGCGGATCGTCCACCCGGGGGCGGCACGATCTCACCGGCCCCGCCCAGCCCGCCGCCGCAGAACCCAGGCCCGCGGCGGTCAGCTGACACCCCAGGAGCTTCATCGTCCCACGGGGGAACGATCGCCGACGCCGCACCCGGGTCGCAGATGACGGACCCGATCCTCGGCTCGGCCAGCGGCACGCCCGGCTGGCCGACCAGGTCCGTCGATGACGGCAGGATGACCGGCAACCTTGCGCCGGCGTGCCGGATACCGCTCCGGCCGGCCGGGTACGTCACGTGGGTGGGCCCGGCGCGCGCGTGGCGTGCGGCGCGGAGACCGCCAGGAGCTACGGCCGATCTGCGGGGCCGCCACCGCCGGCGGGCGCACGAGCGTGCCATGAACAGGATTTGTCGTGGCCGGGAACAGACAGATGTGTGCAGAGCCGGCCAATGCGAACGCGGGCCGGGCCCGCAACCAACACACCCGGCAAGGAGAAACCAATGGCAGGGACGGATGAGCCGGTGGCGGTGCTCGGCCTTGGCGCGATGGGCCATGGGATGGCGACCAGTGCGCTGCGCACTGGCATCCCGGTGATCGTCTGGGACCGCAGGATCGAGGCGACCCGCGACCTGGCCGGGCGCGGCGCGCAGGTCGCCGCGTCGGCGGCCCAGGCCGCGCGGCAGGCCGCCATCGCGGTCACGATGGTCACCGACGCCGACGCGGTCCTTTCGATCGCCGCCGACCAGGGCATGCTCGCCGCGCTGAGCCCGGGCGCGATCTGGGCCCAGATGAGCACCATCGGCGTGGCCGGGACCGACGCCGTCGCAGCCCTGGCCCGTGCCGAGCGTCCCGATGTGATGCTGCTGGACGCCCCGGTGTCCGGCAGCAAAGACCCGGCCGAACACGGCCAGCTGACCATCTTCGCATCCGGGCCCGCCGAGGCCCGGTCCCGCATCGCCCCGCTGTTCAGCGCGCTCGGCCAGCGCACGATCTGGGCCGGGGAGACCGGGGCCGGGACCCGGCTGAAGCTGGTGAACAACACCTGGCTCGCCTTCGCCAACGAAGCGGTCGCCGCCTCGGCGGCTCTGGCCCGCCGGCTGGGCCTGGCCACCGAGACGGTGGTGGACGCCCTGGCCGGAAGCCCGCTGATGTCGCCATGGCAAGCGGCCAAGCTGCAACGGATCGCCGGCGGCGAGTTCTCGGCCCAGTTCGCGCTGTCGCTGGCGCTCAAAGACGTACACCTGGCCCTCCAAGCGGCCGGCGACGGCCGGCTGGACGTCCTTGCCTGCCTGGCCCGCGAATGGCAGCACGCCGTCGACGAAGGCCTCGGCGGGCAGGACCTGACCGTCGTCACGCAGACCATCGAACAGCAAGAAGGACCGCCATGACGGTGACCGGATACCCGACGATGGGCGCTCCCGGCCCGAGCCACGCCAACTCACGATTGGCCCGACGACCGGGGCCAAGCGCGGAACGCCCAGTTCGGCGCGGCCGTAACCAAGCCCTACCAACCCGGCGCCGGCGCACCGAGCGACGGATAGGCGCGCGGGCGCCGACCGGGCGCTGGTCACCGAGTGTCACCTGGCTCTTGGCCCGATTTCGCGCAAATCGCCGAGTATGCATTCGTCAATGACCTATGCGAGTTCGTGCGCCAGTGCGCATATCGCCTGATCTGGATTCTGGGCTGGGCGGTGATCGTGATCTTGCATCCTGGGCGTTCAGGGTGCGGCAGGTCACCGGCCATCGAGGTGATTTTCAGCGAAATTCAATTTGGTGAGTAGTCGTGCTGGAAATGGGTGAGGACGAGGGGCGCGGCATCGGTATGCGGGAGGCTTGTCCCTCCCGCCGCTGGCTGGGGTAAGTGGGACGGGCCTGCTGGTGAGGGCATGAGGCACAATCAGGCGCATGGCCAACGACCCGGCTGGCCGCGCTCATGGCGGCCAGAAGGCGCCCGGTCACGAGCAATGGCAGGTGACAGGCAGCGCGGCGGAACTGTACCAGGCCCATCTGGTGCCCGCGGTGACCGCGGGCTGGGCGGCCGGCCTGGTGGACCGGACGGGCGTGCGCCGCGCTGAGCGTGTCCTTGATGTCGCTTGCGGGACCGGGGTGGTGGCCCGGGTGGCGGCAGAACGCGCAGGCCGGACCGGGCGGGTCACGGGGATCGACATCAACGCCGCGATGCTGGGTGTCGCCCGGTTGCTGCCGGCCGGCGCGGGGGCCAGGATCGGCTGGGTACAGGGGAGCGTCGTTAGCTTGCCTTGTGCCGAGGCGAGCCACGACGTGGTGCTGTGCCAGCTGGGGCTGCAGTTTGTCCCCGACCGGCCCGGGGCGCTGGCCCAGATGCGCCGGGTGCTGGTGCCTGGCGGGCGGCTGGGCGTGAGCGTGTATGGCCCGATCGAGCACAACCCGGCGACGTTGGCGCTGGCGCAGGCGCTCGATCGCCATCTGGGGCCGGATGCGTCGGTGACCAAGCGGGCCGAGCATGCGCTCGCGGACGCGGCGCTGCTGCGCACGCTGGCCGGCGACGCTGGTTTTAAGCGGATCACGATTGTGACCGAGACCAGGACCGTCCGCTTTGCCTCTGTCTCCGATTATGTGCGCATCCAGTTGGCTGCGACGCCGCTGGCGAGCCTGCTCGCGCACCGGCCCGGGCGGCCTGGCCAGCGGCTGGCAGAGGTGCTCATCGCCGACGTCGCGGCCGCCCTGCAGCCATACCAGGCAGCAGGCGGCCTGGCGTTTCCGCAGGAAGCCCACGTTCTCGTCGCAGACAGATAAGCCTTCTCCCACGGTCGATGAGCGTTCCACCGTCTTCACCCTCGGCCGTGCCGCCTTCGTCTTGCTGAGCCGCGGCCCGGCTGGCGAGCAGGACCGGGACCTGTGGCGTGCCGGCGACGCGTTGTTCCAGGTCGCCACCACAGCGGCCCGCCCGGACCCGGCGGACCGGTACCAGTCCGTTGCCGAACTGATCGGCGCCTGGCAGCGCACACCGGGGCAACCGGCGACCACGGCCGGGGTGACGCCACGGCGGCCCGGCTGCCCCGTGCCGGGCAGTCTCGGCCCGAGCTGGACCCGCCTCCCGCTCTACTGACCGGCACGACCGGATGCCTCTGGCAAGTCGCGGGCTCGGCTGTGCCGGGCCGGCGCGGGTAGCGTCTGGATCGTCGGCCCTTCATGATCGCGACGAGTGGTGAGTGCGAAATGAGTGTGTTCTCTGATGCTGAGCTGACCTACCTGGCCAAAGGCAAACTCGGCCGGCTCGCGACCATCGACGGCACCGGGATGCCGCATGTCGTTCCCCTCGGCTGGCGCTACAACCCCAGGCTGGACGTGATCGACATTGGCGGCCGGGACTTCGGCCGCAGCCGGAAGTTTCACAACGCGCAGCGCAACCCGAACGTCGCCCTAGTGATCGATGACGTGCTGCCACCGTGGCGGCCTCGGTGCGTGATGATCCGCGGCGCCGGCGAGGCTCTAGCGGAGGCGACCGGGCCGGACGGCCAACCAGCCGGGCCCATCATCCGCCTGCACCCCTCCGAAGTGATCAGCTGGGGGATGGAGTTCGCCGCCGAGTAGTGATCCACGGTCAAGCGGAATTCGCACCACGACGACCCGGGCAGACGCCGACGTAGCTGGTGCCCCTAAGCCGACTTCGTTGGCCGCCGCAAGCCGCACTCGCAGCGGCATGAGCGGTCGTGCCGGGGCTGTGCCAGCGCGACAGGCTGATGCCGACGCTGATGGACGAACGGCTCCACCAGCAGACCGCATCC
>Ga0075425_100007657_pt1 | contig 11422 bp, 9 predicted proteins | sample SoiMethybrSBSTD4_FD_75300 | JGI IMG/M metagenome (GOLD analysis project Ga0075425, IMG submission 75300) | Bulk soil microbial communities from a Populus tree surrounding site in Tennessee, USA - Soil MetaG P. TD hybrid SBSTD4 | ecosystem: Environmental > Terrestrial > Soil > Tree plantation...
CCGCGTACCCGGGATGGATACCGAGACAGCAAGAGAGCGAGCGAACTAACCTCGGAGAGCGCGGATAATCTGATCAGCCCTGACCATGCTGATCACCGGGACACCGGCAGCTTCGATTGCCTGACGCCCGCCCTCTTCGCGATCTACAAGTGCGAGTACTCCCGCAACGGTTCCCTGTTCGGCGCGCACGGCTTCGATTGCACGTAGCGCCGAACCACCCGTCGTGATGACATCCTCGATTACTGCTACCCGATCACCTTTTGTAAACGGTCCTTCGATTGTCCGTCCAGTGCCGTGGGTTTTGGCCTCCTTTCGAACCGTAAATGCACGAAGTGGAGAGCCAGACTCGGCACTTGCATAGCTGATCGCGTATGAAATTGGATCTGCACCCAGTGTCAAACCGCCGATGGAGTCCACGTCCCAGCCCGATTGGCGAAGTTTCGAAAGCGCGAGTCGGCCGATGATTGAAAGGCCCTCCGGGCTCATCGTGGTCAGACGTGCATCGATGTAGTACTCTGACTTTTTGCCGGACGCGAGAGTGAATTGACCACGCTTTGTGGAACGTTCCGCCAGCAACTTGATCAGCCGCTCATCATCGGTCATGGTGCGGGAGGTTACGGATTCTTATGATTCGAGTCAATGCATGTGCTTTCGCAGATCGGGATCGATCGTTGGACCGGCTTGGTTGGTTGGGTCATTTCTCTCGCGACGGTGCTTGGCCTTGCCCTCGTTCTTCGTCACGAGCGGCGCCAGGCGCGGAGCCTGGTAGAGCGATCGAAAGAGCTGGAACGCCTTTCCTCCGAATTGCTCCGCGTAAACCGGATGAAGAGCGAATTCCTGGCGAATGTTTCTCACGAGCTCAGAACCCCACTCAATGCGATCGTCGGGTTTGTCGACCTGTTGCGGGAAGGGGTTTATGGCGAGCTGGCACCGCGGCAGGTCAAACCGGTTGAACGCATCGAAGCATCCGCAAATCACCTGCGTCACCTGGTAGATCAGGTTCTTGATCTGGCGAAAATGGCTGCGGGTCGGCTCGAGATTCACACCGAGACGATCGATTTGCGGCCATTTGTGCTCGATGTCGCGAGCGAGATAGAATCGCTGGTGAGTGAGAAGGGCCTGAGCCTGTCACTCGTAATGGGGGCCGCCCTCCCGCGAATCAGAACCGACCCCACCCACCTGCGGCAGATTCTGGTAAACCTGTTGGGAAATGCGGTCAAGTATACGAACGAGGGTGGCATCGTCGTTCGTACCCGACTTGTCGATTCGTTGCCTGACAGTGGCACCGCCACCGATCGTAGCTCCTATCCGCCGACTCCGTGGATAGGCATTCAGGTGATCGACACCGGTATCGGAATCGATCCCGCGAATCAGAGTCGTATCTTCGAGGAATTCGAGCAGATCGACGCTGGTCCTCGAGGGAACTCTGCGGAAAGAGGAACTGGTCTGGGTTTGGCTATCTCGCGCCGGCTCGCTGCGCTGATTGGTGGGATGGTCGAGCTGGAAAGTGAGCTCGGAAGAGGCTCGACGTTCACCCTCTGGCTGCCGGTCGACCCCGCCGACTTACCGGTTGCGACCAAATAATCCCTTGAACTTCTCCAGCATGTTCGGCTGCTCGGGAGGTATCGCGGCCGCCTCAGCGAATGCCTTTGAGAAAGCCATGACGCTCGGATAGCGGGCAGCAGGCGCACGTGAAAGCGCGCGCATTACGACGTCATTGAGCTGCGGTGTGAAGTTGAGATCCCCGTCGCCTGCATCCTTCAATGGAATGGGAGGCATTGTCAGGAGCTGCGTGAACATCTCCCGGGGTGCCTTTGCAGTGTACGGTAGACAACGTGTGAGAAGAAAATAGGCGATGGTCGCCAGACTGTATTGGTCGGCAGCGGCGGTTACGATCTCACCGGACAAAGCCTCGGGCGCGATATACATGAGGGTGCCGACAAAAAAACCAGCCCGCGTCAAACGCTCGTCGCTCGATGCCTGAGTGTCGGTAGCGATTCCGAAGTCGAGCAGCTTCACCTGCCGTGTTTTCGGATCGTACATGACATTTTCAGGCTTCAGATCACGGTGAACTATGCTGGCGTCGTGCGCGGCCTGAACGCCTGATGCGATCTGGGCAACGATCGAGGCGACTTCATCGACAGGCAACGGAGCATGCTGCTTGGCGTATCGCTCGAGTATCTCTCCCTCAGCCCATTCGATGGCCAGGAAGTGTAGTCCGTTGTCTGCCTGCCCGATTTCGATGGTCTCGACCACGTTCGGGTGTCTTACTCTTGCGCCGTACTTAGCTTCGCGGATGAAACGAGCAACAGCGGTCTTATCCTGGCGTAGTTTTTCCCGTAGCACTTTGAGCGCGACGGTGCCATGATTTGGATGCTCAGCAAGGTAGACGGAGGATGTCCCCCCCTCGCCTACCTCCTTTCTGATTGTATAACCGGCGACAGGGGTGCCGACCATCTGTTCTCGAGACACGCCGCGAAGCTAATAGAAACTGTAAAGGCCGGGTAGGGTATTTCCCCCTCATGCTGACTATGTCCAGAATCTGTTCAGGTATACTCCTTATCGGGTCTGCAGCGTCTCTTGCCTGTAGCGGCTCATCGTCTGCGCGTGCGACGCCGGAGCCCAATCCTCGGGTGCTTCCCGCTGTGGGTAGCCCACCCCCCGACATGAGCGAGCTCTATCGGCAGATTGGCCTGATGGCAGCTCCGGGTCCGATTGCGTTTGTAGGAAAGGTTTCAGCCTTTGCCAGTTCCTCCCCTGATACAACGCTGTTGTTGGTGAGCGTCTCGCTTCCAAACCGGGCTCTGACGTTTACCCGCGAGGGCGATCGCTATCGCGCGCCATACGAGGTGACTCTCTCGCTTCAACGTGGAGATGTTGAAGCTGCGAGTGTCCACGTGATGGAGATCGTTCGCGTCGGCTCTTTCCGTGAAATCAATCGGTCAGATGAGAGCGTGATCTTCCAGCACTACTTTCACATCGCACCGGGCTCATACACGCTCTCGGCGACAGTACGGGACGTAGGCGGTTCCCGGAATGCGACCCAACAAGCTCCGATTACCGTTCCTTCGCTTGCCGCCGGGCGACTCTCCACGCCGGTGATGGTTTACGAAGCCAACGGTAGAACCGTGCTCGATTCAGCTCCGGGCCTTCTTGCCAGCCCGCGCTCGAGCGCGGTGTTTGGTCGAGATAGCACGGTGGCTATTTACGTCGAAGGATACGGACAGGGGACCCGTCTCCCTGTCGATTTCGTGGTCCGGAATGATAAAGGCGCGCAGCTATGGCGTGACTCCGCGACCTTGGCACGAAGAGGTGCTCTGTTCAGCGGAATTGTCTCAGTTCCGATCTCCACAATCGGTGTCGGGACGGGACAGATTTCATTTACGCGTCGCGATGCGCAGGGAAGTGTCGAGGCTCCTTTGTTCGTGAGCTTTGGGGAGGACATCCCGCTGATGTCATTTGAGGACATGGTGGGATATCTGCGTTTCTTTGCCACTCCAGGGCGGATCAATGCGCTCCGGTCAGCGGCGCCGGAAAGGCGTGCTTCAGTCTGGGCGGAGTTTCTCCGTGCTACAGATCCGGTACCGGAGACGCCAACTAATGAGGACCTTCAGGCGTACTTTGGCCGCATCCAGATTGCGAATGGTCAATTCCGAATGGATCGCAATCCCGGCTGGCTGTCCGATCGTGGAATGGTCTACGTCTCGCTGGGCGAGCCCGATGAAGTGTTTGAGCGGAACCTGAATCAGAGCATCACCACCACGCAGATGGGATCCTCTACCCGGATTCAGATCTGGCAGTACCGTCAGTACAGCTCGCAGCTGGTCTTCTACGACGAGACCGGACACTGGCGGTTGACCAGGCCGAGCGAGACGGAGTTTCTTGCCCTGCAGGCACGACGACAGCACTAGGGGTCAGACGCTGGCGGCGTAAGATCCCAACATTCATGACGCTCTCGTTCTCAGCGCAGGACGAGGGCGTTTTATATTGACTCTATGAAAGGTCCAGACGGCCCGCGGCTCTTTCTCGTCGATGGCTACGCGCTGATTTACCGCGCGTTTTTCGCGCTGATCGCGCGCCCGCTGACTACCAGCAAAGGGGAGAACACATCCGCCAGCTATGGAATCGCGAACTTTTTGCGGCTACTCCATGCCAACCACCACCCCGAATACATCGGCTGGATTCATGATTCGGGTCTCTCATTCCGGCACGAGCGTTATCCCGCCTATAAGGCGACCCGCGAAAAACTCACAGAGGAACTCCAATCTGACTTCGATCGGGGCATGGACCGCATCCGCCAAATCCTGGATGCCTACCGCATTCCGATCGTCACCCTCCCGGGCTACGAAGCCGATGATGTGATTGGGACGCTGGTGGCGAGAAGTGTCGAGGCCAAGGTCAACGTAGTTGTCGTCTCCGGAGATAAGGATTTCCAGCAGCTCGTCAGACCCGGCGTGTGGCTGCTGAACCCCGGTCGCGGCGGTTCGGCGAACGTCGAGGAGCACTGGGTCGGGCCCGAGAATGCCGACGAGCGGCTCGGTGTTGCCCCGGAATTCGTCACAGACTACCTGGCTCTGGTCGGTGACTCGTCCGACAACATCCCCGGAGTGCGCGGGATCGGCGATAAAACCGCCGCCGAGCTGGTGCGGCAATACGGGCATCTCGAATCGATTCTCGAGCATGCCGCCGAGATCACGAAGAAACGTCCTCGTGAGGCACTGCTCGAGCATGCGGAGAACGCACGCCTATCGAAGGAATTAGTAACTATTCGTGCCGATTTGCCGGTGTCGCTCGACCTCGAATCGATGAAGGTCAGGGATCCGGACTACCCGCGGCTGCGGGATATCTTCATCGACCTGGAGTTCCACGCTCTTGCCCGAGATATGGCCGTCCAGGCACCGGTCGAGGAAAAGCCAAAGAAGGAATTCAACTACACCACAGTCGATACGCTCGATGGACTCGCACAGGTTGTGAGGCGAGCCCGCGAAGCAAAACTCATCTCGCTCGATACTGAGGCCTTCGTCGATTCTGACAGCCCGCAGACGGCAGATCCGCTGCGCTCCTCGCTGATCTCGATTGCGATCGGTGTTGGTGGCGGTGAAGCCTACTACCTGCCGCTGCGTCACCGGACACCGAGCAATAGCCAGGGAGAACTGCTCGTCGACGTGCCGGGCGATCGATCCGCCACCGATGCCCCCGAAGAACGCGGCCTTATTCGCGGAGGTGATGAGGTTTTTCCCGAGGCACAGCCTGCCCGGAAGAAGAAGACGAACGGTGATGCGATGAGCATTGCCGCGAGGATCCTCCGCGACAAGCGTCCAGCGAGCGTCCGCAATCTTCCGCCCCTCGATGCACCGGAGATGAAATCGCTTCGCGACCTGCTCGAGGATGCATCCGTTCGCAAGACAGCACACAACGCCAAGTTCGACTTGTTGCTGCTGCGCTCTTTGGGAATCCAGCTCGCCGGACTCGATTTCGACACGATGCTGGCGAGTTATGTCCTGGATCCGGGCCGACGGTCGCACGGACTCGACGTCCTCAGTCTCGAGTTCCTGGAGCACACCATGACGTCGTATGCCGATCTCTGCGGCAAAGGGAAATCGGTGATTCCTTTCGATGAATGTCCGGTCGAAGCAGCTCGAGACTATTCTTGCGAGGAAGCGGACATGGTGCTGCGGCTTCGTGAGATCTTCGAGCCACAGCTCGAGTCGCACGAGCTCACTCGGCTACTCGACGGAATCGAAATTCCGCTCATCGATGTTCTGGCGGAAATGGAATGGACGGGGATTACGATCGATTTGCCTCACTTCGCCTCTCTCAAGCAAGAATTCCAGGCAAACCGTGAAGCAGTCGAGCAGAAGATATATCAGACAGCAGGAACGCAATTCAACATCAATTCCAATCTGCAGCTTCGTGAGATTCTGTTTGACAGGTTGAACCTTCCGGTGCTCAAGCGAACCAGCACCGGTCCATCAACGGATGTCAGCGTTCTTACGGAGCTCGCCGAGGAGGGGCATGCGCTGCCAACCCTTCTCATGGAATACCGCGAGCTCTCCAAGCTCGAGAACACGTATCTGGATGCGCTACCGAGACTGGTTAATCCGAAGACAGGCCGTCTTCACACCTCGTACAATCAGACCGTGGCCTCTACTGGCCGGCTCTCATCCAGCGATCCGAACCTTCAGAACATTCCCATCCGTCGTGAGCTCGGTCGTGACATCAGGCGTGGATTCATTCCACGCCCGGGGTGGAAGCTTTTAGCAGCGGACTATTCGCAGATCGAGCTCAGGCTGCTAGCCCACCTGTCGGGCGACACGGCATTTGTGGAAGCATTTCGCGCTGGCGGCGATATCCATAGGCAAACCGCAGCCCTGATTTTCGATGTACCGCTGACTGAAGTCACAGGGACAATGCGTAGTCGTGCCAAGACGATCAACTTTGCGACCATATATGGGCAAGGAGCGAACGCACTATCTCGTCAGCTTGGTATCGAACACGCGGAGGCGAAGGCGTTCATTACGCGGTATTTCGAAAGATTCCAGGGTGTCCGAAACTACCTGGATGCGATGGTAGCGTTCGCTCGCGAGAACGGCTACGTGCAAACGATATTTGGCCGCCGCCGCTACATCCCGGAATTACGTGAGCGGAATTTCGCCATTCGCGCCTTCGGTGAGCGAACCGCGGCTAACTCGCCGATTCAGGGCTCGGCCGCGGATCTGATCAAGATCGCGATGATTCGAATCGATGACGCGCTGAGGGCGAAGCAGCTGGAAAGCAAGATGCTGCTCCAGGTCCACGACGAGCTCGTCTTCGAAGTGCCACCCCGAGAACTCGATCAGGTGAAAGAGCTCGTGAAGTTCGAGATGGAAAATGCCGCCCAGCTGTCCGTTCCGCTCGTTGTCGACCTCGGCGTCGGCGCGAATTGGCTGGAGACCAAGGAATAAGTCAGTAAGCCTGGGGGTGCTTTTCGAAAGCTGCCCAGTAAGCACCGATGAGCAGACTGGCCAGGTAAAGGATGCTTATCCAGACTGAGCGGGCGAGCGCGCCGACGACTGCGATTTGCAGGGCGTAGGTGAGGAGCACCAGTCCCACTCCGAACATCATTGTAAACATTGCCGGGTGGTCAGCGTCGGTGCTTCGCTTGAGCGCCAGAGTCCTCGCGACTCTTATCGGCAGCTCGTGAGTAAAGTGCCCCCACGCTGCGGCCTCTGCTACGAGCCAGCTGGTGAGAAAACTCTCCGTGCGATTGACCACCATCCTTGGCTCGGGTGGCATTCCGGCGAGCTCGGAAACAGAACGGAGTCGTTTTGCAATTTCCTCCGTTAATAAGGCAGCATTGTTATCGATCCAGCTATCCATTTCAATTGCTTTACCGACTCGCACTCCTACAACTGATCCTGGTGCGCCCTTGTTCTCGAAGATCAGCCCAATCGGAAGGATCCGCACACCCCTTATCGATTGGTTGTCGCGTGCCTGTAGCGCAAGCCTCGCCAGGCCGGTTCGCAGAGGCTCGAGACCACTCTCATTGTGACTCTTCCCCTCCGGAAAGATCAGCACTGCTCCATCTCCATCGAGAATCTTGAGAATCTCACGGAATGAGCTTGCGTTTCGAGTTCGATCCATTGGCGAGCCACCTGTCCTTGCTGATTCATCACTCACCCTGCGTAGAGGCACGACACCGACAGCCCGGAAAAGCGCGGCGATCAGCGGATTCTCCGCGAGTGTAGCCTTCGCCGTCATTGTAATTCTTCTCGGGATGACCCAGCCGGCGATCAGCGAGTCAACGAGCGCATTCTGATGATTTGCCGCGATCAGGAGTGGGCCAGTGGCTGGAATGTTCTCCAGCCCGACGACCCGGATTTCGCGGTAGAACCAGTGCACGGCGATGCCGGATATCCAGCGCAGAAGTCGGTATATCATTTTGAGCCCGAGCTTCTCGAGAAGTTGTCTGGCACCTTGCGTAGCATCCACAACGCAAGCGCCATCCCGATCGCAACCGTCACGACACCGGCGCGATAAGCGAATCCCCTTCCCAGCGAGGGAGTCAGCCCATCGACCGCGAGTGCCCACACGAATGGTCCTACTACAGCGGCAGCTCTGGATGACAAGACCATCAGGCTGAAGAAACGACCAGCTTCCACATCGGGTACGAGGCTGAGTAGTAGCGGTCGCTCGGCCGTTGACACCCCACCGTAGATGAGGCCGATCAACCCGCCGACGATCCAGAAAACACTTCTCGATGGCGCAACGATCATCGAGATCAGCAGCACTATCCAACCGGCCAGAACCCATGACAGAGTTCTTTTTGGCCCGAATCGGTCTACAAGCTGACCGATGAAGTAAGTCCCAATGACCGCGGGCACTGTAAGAATCACGAAGAGCGTCGCTTCAGCACCCTTCTCGAATCCCATGGCGAAGATTGCATACAGCGCCATATTGGCGATGATGGTTCCCATCGCGTCCTGGTAAAGAAATGATGTGAGGATGAATCTCATCGTCCCTGGATAATTCTTTGCCTCTTTCAGGGTTCCTCTGACATCGCTGAATGCCTCCCGCCACGCGACGCGTTTCCTGCCCTGGATCACGTAGTGATCTCGGCAAAAGATGAACAGCGGCAGCGAGAAAAGCAGAAAGAGAATTGCGGTTGGCACGAACGTGGAGACTCGTCCGCCGTGCGTCGTAAACGGGACTGCGGCACGGAGGAAATTGACGATCCTCTCTGGAACAGCACCGAGAATCGGCATCTGCCCGGTAAAAAAAGGAAATGTCAGAATGACGCCTGTTATCGACCCGACATAGCCCAGAGCTGCGCCCATCCCGGAGAGCCGCCCGCGATGATCTGAGGGCGCGAGCTCGGACATCATCGCGTTGTAGAAAGGTTGTGCGCCCTGGTACGTGTAGTTGGCGATGACGTATGCAGTGAGAACTCCCAGGAGCGCGATGCCGGGATTCAGTAGTTGTGGGGATCTACCGGCTGCGACTCCCTCTCCGATCAATGGCAGACCGATCTGGCCAAGTACGGCGATGGCGGCGGTCGCCAGACATGCGAGGAGAGTGAAACCAACCACCCACGGCTTCCGCCTCTGACTTGCATCAGAGATCGCACCGAACACAGGAATCGAAATTACCACCAGCCCTGATGCAATTCCGTTTACAACCGCGTAGAGAGTATTTGAATGTCCGAGGTCTGCGATGAGCCACGCTGCGAAGTAAAGTGTGGCAATGTTCATCGAGAAGACCGTGTTCGCGAAATCGTAGAGTGCCCAGCTGATTCTTTCGCGAAATGGCGCGAGCGGCGGGTTGATATCGCCCGTTGTAGTCACGTTGAGGCCTGCGGCCGTGGCCGCTTCGCCTCGCAGGATCGTGCTCACCGTTGCTGATTCCATTATCGCCTCGTGAAAGTTGCCCGCCACGATTTTGCCCGCCACGATTTACTGTACACCCGTGAATCCGACACTCAAATACGTACCGTTACGTAGCAGTCGCTACGTACTCTCGACGTCGGAGCAAGGGTCCGACAAATTACGCTGATGACGCCACGCTCGGCTGCTCGGTGCTTCCTCGTTGTGCTTGCTTGCATTGTGAGTGGATGCCGCGGGAAAGAGACGACGAGAGCTGACTCAGCCAGCTCCCTTCCGCCGGTGTTTCCGTCCGGACCACCGAATACCGGCTGGAACCCCAGTGCCGGCCCTGTCATGATCGTCGCCGCGGGCGGCAATACAGACACGATCGCTGTCATCCTGCCAGAGGCTACCGACAGCACAATCGAATCTGTACAGAGCATCAGCGCGCCTGTATCCGGACTTACGTTCGATCTGTTCGGACGTGCGGGCAAGATCGCCTCGACGATTGCTGCATCACCGTTACCTCAAACTGATTCAACCGAGGAATGTTACTCGTGGCCACTGGCCAGGCTGCAGTCACCGCACGCGAACTGGCAAGTCGGATTCGTCAGTGGACGCGTTCAGCCGATCAAGCTCGACTCGATCGAGGGAATGCAATCAGCGGATTCTGCGGCACTCGCAGTGGCGTTGGCGCAAACAGCCGCGACGCTGCCGGTAGCTTCCGATCCAACTTTCAGGGGTCTCCCGTTCCGAGTGCGGTCTGCCTATCGATTCCAGCTCGATACTGTTGACGTCGTTATCGCCGATGTGGTGAGGACCGTCAATGAAGAAGCGAACCCCAGGGTGGAGCATCTGCTCATTATTGGCGAGAGACGCCACGGAGCGAGTGGAAAATTTGATGTCGGTTACTACAGCAGGAACGCCGGACCCGAAGAGTCGACTCAGGCAACCGAGATTCTGACAGCAGTGGGCCTTGGCGCGGAAAGGAAGCCGGCGGTCGTTCTCAGCATCGAATACGATGAGGGAGGCAAGCTGGGACTCGTGGAGCGAATTGCTCCTGGAGAATGGCGCGCGACATGGAAGAGTGCGTACACCGACTGCTGACGCGATCGATGCCAGGGGTTTAGCGCTAGAGACCTGTGGGAGCGTTGACGAAACTCGCAGGAATTTTGTATTTCCCTCCGAGATGTTCTCCCAGTGCGCGAACGCCCAGAGTTTCCGTCGCGTAATGCCCGGCGTAGATGATCGTGAGTCCGAACTCTTCCGCCTGGACTGCGGTATGATGCGGTCCTTCGCCCACAATCAGCGTATCGATCTGCATTCGTGCAGCTTCTTTCAACGTGTCGGTTGATGCTCCCGCGCCGGTGCACATTGCCCATCTCTTTGTCCGCTGTTTTGCCGATAGCGGCGTGACGCGAACCTCACCTCCATAACTGCCAGCGAATTTCCTCGCTTTATCGACGAGCGTTGCTGTCTCGACGTCGTTCTCTCCGCTCACGCCGATGAAAATCTCGCCGTACTTCGCAAAGCCCCGGCTTGGTTTGAGTCCAAGTTCTTTCGCAAGAAGGACGTTATTGCCGAGCGAAGGATGTCGATCCAGGGGCAGGTGAGACGAGTAGACCGCGATATCGTTTTCGAGCAATAAGCGAAGCCTACGGTAGGCAGGGCCTCTTATTGGGTCGAATCCATTCCAAAACATTCCGTGATGGACAATGAGCAGGTTTGCCCTTGCCTTGATTGCCCCTTCGATGGCACGTGTTGAGAAGTCTACGGCTGAGACGACGCCCTTAATCTCTGAATGATTCTCGAGCTGCAGTCCATTCAAGGCTGCTGGATAATCCGGGGTCGTTTCCGTTTCCAGTAGCTCATCAGTGTATCGTGCTAACTCGTGTATTTGTGTCATTCAGGAAGCCGCGACTATGTGTGGAGAAGATGTTCTCCCTAATCAGTTTTGCAGCTGTAACTTCTTGGTATATAACGAGTTACAGCTCAGGTTCACAACATTGTTGATTAGTCTGGTACCCTCATTAGCTCAAGGACTCTTTCCAGGTCATCTGCGGAATAAAAGTGAATAGATA
>Ga0075425_100007658_pt1 | contig 11422 bp, 8 predicted proteins | sample SoiMethybrSBSTD4_FD_75300 | JGI IMG/M metagenome (GOLD analysis project Ga0075425, IMG submission 75300) | Bulk soil microbial communities from a Populus tree surrounding site in Tennessee, USA - Soil MetaG P. TD hybrid SBSTD4 | ecosystem: Environmental > Terrestrial > Soil > Tree plantation...
CGGCAGCGGACGCCTCGAGCTCGCCGACGCGATCCTCGAGCAGCCGATCGCGATGCGCGTCATCGTCAATCGCATCTGGAAAGGGCACTTCGGCACCGGTATCGTCGACACGCCGAGCAACTTCGGCAAGACCGGCGAGCGGCCGACGCATCCGGAGCTGCTCGAGTACTTGTCGCAGTTCTTCGTCGACAACGGCCTGTCGATCAAGAAGCTCCATCGCGAGATCATGTTGAGCGCGTCCTATCAGCTCAGCGCCGATCACGATCAAAAGAACTTCGACAAGGATTCCGGCAACCGGTTGTACTGGCGTGGGAACCGGCACCGCATGACCGCGGAGCAGATTCGCGACTCGGTGCTGTTCGTGTCGGGGGCGCTCGACAGCAAAGCCGGCGGTCCATCCGCTCAGCTCACGCCGTCGTACACGCGGCGGACGGTCTACGGAAAGATCAGCCGCTACAAGCTCGACGAGTATCTGCAGCTGTTCGATTTTCCGAGTCCGAACCTCTCCGCGGAGAAGCGCTTCGCGACGACCGTTCCGCTGCAGCGGCTGTTCTTCATGAACAGCGACTTCATGCAGCAGCAGGGCGAGCTGCTCGCGAAGCGGATCGCCGGTGAGGCGACGACCGCGGACCGAGTGCAGAAGGCCTATCGGTTGATCTTCGGGCGCGCCGCGACCGACGCCGAAGTCCGCGCTGCCGTTCAGTACCTGTCGACCGAGCCGATGAAGGAGTACGAGGAACGGAAGGCAGGACTTGCGGGAGAGGCTGGCGCGGCGGGACGGGCACGAGAGGGGAAAGCGTCTGCAGGGACGGGACAGGCGGGAAAGACGGACGACAAAGACCCTGCTGACGACGACAAGGCGTCCGGCGACGAGAAGAACGAAGACAGCATGATGGCCGGCGTCGTGCCCGGGGCGGCGAAGAATGACGACGCGAAGAAACTGCTGCCGGTCACGCCGTGGGGCCGTTATCTGAAAACGCTTTTGAGCGCGAACGAGTTCTTGTTCGTGAGTTGACATGACAAGACCCCACAAAGCCGGTCCACGACTCACACGTCGCGACGCGCTCTGCCGCATCGGCAGCGGCTTCGGCATGCTCGCCTTTGCGAGCCTCGTCGGCGAATCGATCGCGCGCGCCGCCGGTCCCGAGGTGTTCGGCCAGGACGGTGTGCTCGATGCGCGGAAGCTGGATCACCCGGCGCGGGCGAAGCACGTGATTTTCCTGTTCATGAACGGCGGCCTGTCGCAGGTGGACAGCTTCGATCCCAAGCCGATGCTCGACAAGTACCACGGGCAGCCGCTGCCCGGCGGCACGGTCGCGACGGAGCGGAGAACCGGCGCGCTGATGCGATCGCCGTTCGCGTTCAAGAAGTACGGCCAGTGCGGGATGGACGTGAGCGAGTTGTTCCCGCACGTTGGCGCCTGCGCGGACGACATCTGCTGGATCCGATCGGTCTACACCGATATCCCGAATCACGAGCCGTCGATGCTGATGATGAATACCGGCCACACACAGGTCGGCCGTCCATCGCTCGGCTCGTGGCTGACCTACGGGCTTGGCACCGAGAACAAGAACCTTCCCGGATACGTCGTACTGTGTCCCGATGTGCCGACGACCGTCGGCCCGCCGCTGTGGAACAACGCCTTTCTTCCCGCGACGCATCAGGGCACGTTCATTCCCGACAAAGTTGAAAAGCAGCAGGACGAGAAGACGCTCGTCGGCAAGGATTTCGATCCCAGGAAGCTCATCTCCTACATCAGCAACGAGAAGTTCACGCTCACCGAACAGCGGCGCGAGCTCGATCTGCTCGAGTCGCTGAACCGTCTGCAGCTGGAGCGCGAGACGGTTCGCGATCCGCAGCTCGAGGCGACGATTCAGTCGATGGAAGTCGCGTATCGGATGCAGACCGAAGCCCCTGATGTGTTCGACATCCGCAAGGAGAGCGAGGCGACGCTGAAGCTGTACGGTCCCGGCAACACGGCGCGCGGGTGCCTGACGGCCGTACGGCTCGTGCAGCGCGGCGTCCGGATGGTGCAGGTGTATTACGGCAAAGGCGATCCGTGGGACGCCCACGCCGACATTCAGGCGCATCGCAAGAACGCCAAGGATTCGGATCAACCGTTTGCGGCTGTCATAAAAGATCTGAAAAGCCGCGGTCTCTTCAAGGACACGCTCGTCGTCTGCGGCTCGGAGTTCGGCCGCACGCCCGTCATGGAAGTCGGCGGCGGCGCCGGAATGGTCCAGAACGGCCGGGACCACAATCCTTTCGGCTTCACGATGTGGCTCGCCGGCGGCGGCGTCAAAGGCGGGACGATTTACGGCGCGACCGACGATTTCGGTTTCAAGGCGATCGACAAGCCGGTGCACGTCCACGATCTCCACGCGACGATCCTGCACCTGCTGGGGATCGACCACACGAAGCTGACGTACCGTTACAGCGGACGCGACTTCCGTCTGACCGACGTCTCGGGAACCGTCCTGCACGACATCATTAGTTAATCGCTCCCGTAACGCTGATCCTGAACCCTTCGACGCGACGCTCATGCTTCGACGGGCTCAGCATGAGCGGCGAGTCGAAGGGTACATCCTGAGCGAAACGCTCATGCTGCGACGGGCTCAGCATGAGCGGCGAGTCGAAAAATCCAATTCTCCGTCGCGGCCCGCTCAAGAGCCCCTTTCATACGCCGGATTGCGTTGATGTCCCTCCGTAAAGTGTGTCATTTTACCGGCGCGGCTTTGCTATTTTCTGCGTGCTCATCAGGAGGAGAAAGATGCGCCGTCTCGTGATCGTCCTCGCCGTCGCCATCGCTGTGCTCGCGCCGTCCGCGGGTTACGCGCAAGCAGTCAAAGGATCGCTCGTCGGCAATGTCAGTGACTCCGCGAACCTCGCCATTCCCGGCGCGACGGTCACCATCACGGAAGTCAACACGAATATCAGCTACAACACGACGACGAACGAGAACGGCTACTACGTGTTCTCGAACCTCAAGGACGGCACCTACCGCGTCGTCGGCGAGCTGACCGGGTTCAAGAAGACGATCCGCGACGGCGTCGACGTGCCGGTGAACGCGACCGTCCGCGTCGACCTGAAGATGGAGATCGGCGCGATCGAGGAATCGATCACCGTCGTCGGCGACAGCCCGCTGCTGCAGACCGACCGCGCCGACACCGGCCGCCTGATCGAAAGCGTGCACCTGACGGAAGTGCCGCTCGGGTTCAACCGCAACTTCCAGGGCATGTTGATCACGGTGCCCGGGGCGCTGCGCATGCAGCGGCCGCATTCCGACTTCTTCAACGCGCAGGACAGCTTGTCGAGCAACGTCAACGGCCAGTCGCGGCTGGCGAACAACGTGCAGATCGAAGGGATCGACGACAACCATCGGACCGGACTGCTGACGACGCTGATTCCTTCTGCTGAAGCAATCGAAACCGTGAATATCAGCACGAGCGCCTATGACGCGGAGTTCGGGCGCGCTGGCGGCGCGATCACCAACGTGACGCTGAAATCGGGCACGAACGCGATGAAAGGCAGCGTGTTCCTCTTTGGCAACAACCAGAGCACGAACGCGCCCGGGTATTTCACGCACACGACACCGCCCGGCAGTTATCTGCAGAGCGGGTTCACGCTCGGCGGGCCGGTTCAGCGGAACAAGGTGTTCTTCTTCGGCGACTACCAGCACATCCGCGACAACGCCGGCCGGACGACGCGATCCGTGATTCCGCCGACGGCGTATCGCAATGGCGACTTCAGCGCGTCGCCGACGAGGATCTACGATCCGACGACCGGAAACGCCGACGGTACCGGACGGACGCCGTTCCCCAACAACATCATCCCGGCCGATCGCATCAGTCCGATTGCGAAAGCGATTCTCTCCCACCTGCCGGCGCCGAACATCGAGGCGGCGCCGGGGCAGCCGAACTATCAGCTCGATTACTCGCGATTGAAGAACACCGACTCCTTCGACACGAAGGTGAACGTCCAGGTCAAGCAGAGCGATCAAATCTCGGCGCGCTTCAGCTTCCTGCGTCCGAAGCTGACCGACCCCGCGGAGTTCGGCGAGTTCGGCGGATCGAAGCAGGGCAGTCCGTCAGGCAACGGCTTCTCGGGCATCGGGACCGACACAACCTACAGCACCGGCCTCAACTACACGAGGGCGTGGAGCAACACGCTCGTCATGGAAGCGCGCGGCGGCCTGAACTACTTCCACAACGAAGCGCTCTCCGGCGGCGACGGACTCTCGACGGCGGCTGATGTCGGCATCCGCGGCGCGAACATCGACCAGTGGTCGAGCGGCATGACGTCGATCGACTTCGGCACCGGCCTCAGTCTGAGCAGCCCGCTGGTCGGGTTCTCGGGCAGCCTGCCGTGGGATCGTTCGGAGCGGACGGTGCAGTTCGCGTCGGTCTTCACGAAAGTCGCCGGCAATCACACGATCAAGTTCGGCGAAGATTTCCGGAACACGCGGGACTTCCTGCTGCAGACGCAGGACAACGGCGGACCGCGCGGCCAGTTCCAATTCAGGGCCCCGCAAACCTCGATCCCGGCTGATGCGGCCGCCACCGCCGGCTTCGCCAACGCGTTTGCGTCATTCCTGCTCGACGTGCCGTCGCTGGTGCAGCGCGATCTGAAGGTCACCGATCCGGGCGTTCGCTTCTGGGCGTTCTTCACGTTCGTCCAGGACAAGTGGGCCGTGACGCCGAAACTCACGGTCGATCTCGGTTTGCGCCACGAGTACTACACGCCGTTCATCGGTCTGGCCGATCAGGGTGGCTTGTCGAACTACGATCCGACGACGAACACGCTGCAGGTTGCCGGCTACGGCAACGTGAGCGAGAGCGTCGGCGTGAAGAGCTACTTCAAGAACTTCGGTCCGCGCGTCGGCGCGTCGTACCGTCTCGACGAGAAGACGGTGCTGCGCGGCGGCTACGGCGTCAGCACGCTGCCGTTCCCGGACAACAGCTACGTCTACAACTACCCGGTGAAGCAGAACAACGTATTCCAGGCGCCCAATAACTTCGCGTCCGGCGGAACGATGAGGACCGGGTTCCCGGATCCCGTGTTCACGCAGATTCCGTCGAACGGGATCATCGACGCGAGCTCGACAGTCTTGAGGAACGCGAGCTACTTCCACGTGTCGCCCGACATGCACGAAGGATCGCTCCATTCGTTCAACGTCGCGTTCCAGCGCGAGTTACGGTCGCGGTTCACGCTCGATGTCGCCTATGTCGGCAACCGCGGTCACGACGTCCAGACTCAGTTCAACGAGAACGCCGCGACCGTCGTCGGCCTGCCCGGCAACAACGGCCGTCCGCTGTTCCTGCCGTTCGGCAAGGCGGCGGACGTCACGACGTGGATCGGCACGTCGACCGAATACAACTCCCTGCAGACAAAGCTCGATCGCCGCTTCAGCAACGGGCTGCTGGTCACGACGTCGTACACGCTCGGCCGCGGGATGAGTTACACCAACGGCGACAGCAACAGCGGCGTGGCGACGCCCGCGGATCTGCAGCGAAGCTGGGCGCGGACGGATCAAGATCGTCTGCATTCGTTCGTCGAGAGCTTCCTCGTGCAGTTGCCGTGGGGACCGGATCGCAAGTGGCTGCGCGACGGCGTTGCCAGTCAGATCCTGGGCGGATGGCAGGTCAGCGGGATCTTCGCCGCCCAGTCTGGCTCGCCGATCAACATCACGATGTCGAACGCGACGCTCAACGCGCCGGGCAACACGCAGCGGCCCGACGTCAGCGGCACGCCGAAGGTTCTCGGCGGTATCGGATCCGGAGTGCCGTGGTTCGATACCTCGGTCTTCTCGTCGCCGCCGCCCAATACCTTCGGCAATGCCGTGCGTAATGGCGTCATCGACGGCCCTGCGTACGTCAATCTCGACGCGACGATCGCCAAGCTGCTGTCATTCGGTCACGTGAAAGGCGAAGCGCGCATCGACATCTTCAACATCACCAACACGCCGCACTTCAATAACCCGAACGGCACGTTCCTCACCGCGGCGTTCGCTCAGATCACGAGCACCGTCGCCAACAGCGAGCGCTCGATGCGGTTCGGACTGAGGTTGATGTTCTAGAACGTGTGAAGTCCAAAGGCGGCTCCCGTAGCGCAGGCCTTCAGGCCTGCCTCGGGCCGCCGGTGCAGCCCTAAAAGGCTGCGCTGCCATTTCAAACGTCATACGTTCGCGACGATGGGCGACGGCGGCGGTTACGATGAGTACGGGTTCATCGCGGACCTGTACGATCACGTGGGCCCGTATCGAAGCCGGCCCGACGTGGCGTTCTTCCTCAACGAAGCAGTGAATGCCGGAAGCCCGGTCCTCGAACTGGGATGCGGCACCGGACGCGTGCTGATTCCGATCGCTCGCGCCGGCATCGACATCGTCGGTGTCGACTTGTCATCGAGGATGCACGACTACGAGCTGATCTATTACGTGACGCATCCGGACGGACGCGAAGAACGGCTGGTCCACGCCTTCTCGCTGCGCTACTTGTTCCGATTCGAGGCCGAGCACCTGCTCGTTCGATCCGGTTTCGACGTGGAACAGGTCTACGCCGCGTACGACAAGAGTCCGTACGGATCGATGTACCCCGGCGAGCTGATCTTCATCGCGCGCGCGAGATCATGATTCAACCTCGTCGGTTTCTTCTCTCGGGAGGACGTCGTCTTGGTCGGGATTCGGAATCGTCGATGGAGGATCGCTTGCCGGGAACGTCTCGGCAATCGTCTCATCGAGCGCAGCTTCTCGAATCTTGCGTTCTTCGTCGGGCGTATGGTGATGATCAGGGGTCATAATCCGGTCTCTGGTGTCTAATTCTAGCCGGGGCTCCTCGCCGTGGCGCTGCGCGCGTCGTGCCGCGCGACACCGTACTGGAGGTTGTCATGGTCGCAGGCCTGCTCGTCATCTGGTCGTTGGCTGGGATCCCGCAATGTACTGAAGTATGCCTCGGCGACGAACAGGTCCGGCTCGCCGATGCGGCACCGAAGGGCAGCGCGCAACGAGCCCGAGGATATGAAGAAGCGGCCCAGCACTACCGGAAGGCCGTGAACCTGACCGCGAGCACGGCCGAGAAGATCCAGGCGCTCGAGAAGATGGCGTCCGTCTACGACGCCAGGCATCTGAATCAGCCGCAGCGGCTGGAACCCATCCTTCGGGAGCTGATCGGTCTGCAACCCAACGACCTCGCGCCGATCTTCCGCCTGGCGAAGCTCCAGGAGGAGCGCGGGTTCCTCGAGGACGCCGAGCAAACGCTGCTCGACGCGCGCCGCCAGAAGCCCGACGAGATTGAGGCCTACAAGAAACTCGCACAGTTCTATCTGCGTCGCGTGACGGCGCTGCACGCGGAAACGGAATCGCGCAAGACGGATCGGCCGGCGCCGGGCCCCGGCGAGCGCGACGAAAACGGCGTCTATCGGGTCGGCGGATCGGTGGCGCCGCCGCCGCGGCTCGACCGGCCCGTCTATCCTCCGGAAGCCGCCGCCGCCGGCGTCGAGGGCGTGGTCATCGCCGAGCTCGTGATCGACGAGGCGGGCGAGGTGAAGGACGCCAGGATCATGCGCTCGATCCCGCTGCTCGACGATGCCGCGCTGAAGGCGGTCCGCAACTGGCGTTACGAACCTACCGTCGTGGACGGCAGACCGGTGCCGGTCCGGATGACCGTCACGGTCAACTTCACGACGTCGCGGTGACTGAAACGGGCCGGCTTTACCGTTAAAGTATAAAATGGCGGCGTGTTTCAGCTGACCGGCAAGGTCGCTGTCGTGACTGGTGCGGGGTCCGGCATCGGTCAGGCGATCGCCCGCCTGTTTGCGACGCAGGGCGCGCACGTCGTCGTCCTCGATCTCGACGCGAACGGCGCGCACGCGACCGTCGAGTCGATTCGATCGGCGGACGGCCAGGCGGAATCGCTGACCTGCGACGTGGCCGACGCCGATCAGGTCGCGGACGTCTTTGCACGCATCGCCGCGGCGCGGCAGCGAATCGACATCCTCGTGAACAATGCCGGCATCGCCCATGTCGGCACCATCGAGCAGACGACCGACGCCGAGCTGGATCGGCTCTACCGTGTCAACGTGAAGGGCGTGTTCCTCTGCGCCCGGGCGGCGGTGCCGATCATGCGGCGCCAGGGCGGCGGCGTGATCCTGAACATGGCCTCGATCGCGTCGCTCATCGGCCTCCCGGATCGCTTCGCGTACTCGATGAGCAAAGGCGCCGTGCTGACGATGACGCGCTCGATCGCCGTCGACTACATGAAGGACAATATCCGCTGCAATTGCATCTGTCCCGCGCGCGTGCACACGCCGTTCGTCGATCACTACCTGGCCAAGCACTACGCGGGCCGCGAGCAGGAAATGTTCGAGAAACTCTCTGCGTATCAACCGATCGGCCGGATGGGGACCCCGGAAGAAGTCGCCGTCCTCGCGTTGTATCTCTGTTCCGCAGAAGCCTCGTTCATCACCGGACAGGCGTACCCGATCGACGGCGGAGTGCTGGTCGCATGACGAATCGACACGTGCTGACGGCCGATCTCGTCGACGATCCCGCGGCGGTGGCGGCGTACCGCCGGCATCATCGTCACGTGTGGCCCGAGGTCGTCGAGAGTCTGCGCCGCGTCGGCGTCGAACGTCTCGACATCCATGTGCTCGGCCGGCGTCTCGTCATGATCGTCGAGCTCGGCGACGGTCTCGATCTCGCGCGCGCGTTCGCGGCGCACGTCGCGTCGAGTCCGCGCGTCGCCGAGTGGGAGCGGCTGATGAAGTCGCTGCAGCAGCCGGCGCCGGGCGCGCCGCCGGGCGAGTGGTGGACTGCGATGGAGCCGCTCTTCACCCTGAACGGCGACGAGTCGACGATCGGCGCCGCGGGCGCGGCCGATCGAGCGCGCGAGACCTGATCGCGCCCATGCTCCAGCTGCGGCAAGCCTGGCCCGCGCCATCCCAGCCTCGTCCCATCGTCATGATCGGCGCCGGCGCGATCGTGCGCACCGCCCATCTGCCGGCGTATCGACGACTCGGATTGCCGGTCGCCGGCGTCTTCGACGTCAAACCTGACGCGGCGAGGGACACGGCGCGCACTTTCAACGTCCCGTCGGTGTTCAACACGCTCGACGATGCAGCGGCCTGCGCCGGCGCTCTGTTCGACGTCGCCGTTCCGGGCGATCAGATTCAGGCGATCGTCGAGCATCTCCCCGAGGGCAGCGCGGTTCTGATCCAGAAGCCGATGGGCGAAAACCTCGACGCGGCGCGGCGGATTCTTGCGTCGTGCCGCGCGCGCCGCCTGGTGGCCGCGCTCAATTTTCAACTGCGCTTCAGCCCCAACATGCTGGCTCTCGGTCAGCTCGTCGAGGAGCAGCGGCTCGGCGAGCTGACCGACGTCGAGGTGCGAATCGTCGACCGCCAGCCGTGGGAGCAGTGGTCGTTTCTGCAGACGGCGCCGCGGCTCGAAGTCCTCTATCACTCGATTCACTATCTCGACGCCATTCGCTCGCTCGCCGGCGAGCCGCGGGGCGTCTACTGCCGTGCGGTCGCGCACCCGGCGCTGCCGGCGTTTCGCGACACCCGCAGCTCGATCATCCTCGACTACGGCGACCGGCTGCGGTGCTCGCTCACGCTGAACCACACCCACGCCGCGAAGGGCCCTCAGCGCGCGTCGATGTTCAAGGTCGAGGGCACGTCGGGCGCCGCGGTGCTGACGATGGGCGTGAATCTCGACTATCCTTCAGGTCCGCCCGACGATCTCGAAGTCGCGCTCGACGGCGGATCGTGGGCGAGCGTGCCGCTTCGCGGGTCGTGGTTCCCGGAAGCGTTCGAGGGGCCGATGTCGAACCTGCAGCGATTCGTCGCGGGAGAGGACGCTGCGCTCGTGTCGCCGCTCGACGACGCGATCAAGACGATGGCGCTGGTCGAGGCGTGCTATCGGTCGAGCCAAAGCGGCGCGACGGCGATCGATCCTCCATGAAGATCGATTCCCATCAGCATTTCTGGCGCTACGACGCCGGCGAGTACGGCTGGATAGACGACTCGATGTCGGCATTGCGGCGCGACTTTCTGCCCGACGACGCCGCGCGCGAGATGCAGCGCAGCGGCTTTCATGCCGGCGTTGCCGTGCAGGCGCGGCAGACGCTCGAAGAGACGACGTGGCTGCTCTCGCTGGCGGCCGCGCATCCGACGGTCGCCGGCGTCGTCGGCTGGGTGGACCTGCAGGCCGACGATGTTCGGGCGCAGCTCGAACGATTCGCGGATCATCCCAAGCTCGTTGGCGTCCGCCACATCGTGCAGAGCGAACCTGACGATCGGTTCCTCATGCGGCCGGCATTCCGCCGCGGCGTGTCGCTGCTGCGGGAGTTCGACCTCACCTACGACATCCTGATCTATCACCGCCATCTTCCTGTCGCGTCCGAGTTCGTCGCGCAGTTCGAGGGGCAGCCGTTCGTGCTCGATCACCTGGCCAAGCCGGCGATTCGCACGCGCGAGCTGCAGCCGTGGTCGCGCGACCTGTGCCGGCTCGCGGCGTTTCCGAACGTCATGTGCAAGCTCTCGGGTCTGGTCACCGAAGCGGACTGGCGAACGTGGACGCCTGACGCCATCGGTCCGTACCTCGACGTCGCGCTCGATTGTTTCGGCGCGAACCGCCTGATGATCGGATCCGACTGGCCGGTATGTACCGTTGCAGCCGACTACACGCGGACCATGGCCGTCGTCATCGACGACATCGCGCGTTTGTCGCGCGACGAGCAGGCGGCGATCCTCGGCGGCAACGCGCAACGATTCTGGAAGTTGAAGGCAGCCGCGCTGCCTGGAGAATGCTCGTGAGTCACGCCTTGCACTCGCAAAACACCTCTCCACCGCTGAGGACACGGAGGCGGTGGAGAGCTTGCGCTCTGCTGCTGACGCTCGTCGCGTCTGCCTGCGGTGGCGCCCGTCAGAACCCGGGCGCCCTGACGATCGCCGTGATCCCGAAGGGCACGTCGCACGTGTTCTGGCAAAGCATTCATGCCGGCGCGGAGAAGGCGGCGCAGGAGCTCGGCGTGAGCATCATCTGGCGCGGACCGCTGCGTGAAGACGATCGATCGTCGCAGGTGAACGAAGTCCAGGGCTTCATCACCCGCGGCGTCTCCGGGATCGTGCTCGCGCCGCTCGACGACTCGGCGCTCGCGCCGCCGGTTGCCGATGCGAAGCGCGCCGGCATTCCGGTCGTCGTGATCGACTCCGGGTTGAAAGGCGACGACTACGTGAGCTACGTCGCCACCGACAACCGCAAAGGCGGCCGCATGGCCGGCGATCAGCTCGCCGCGCTCCTCAACGGCACCGGCAAGGTCGTGCTGCTTCGCTACGCGGAAGGATCCGAGAGCACCATGCAGCGTGAAGAGGGATTTCTCGAGGCGATCAAGGCGCATTCCGGCATTCAGGTCGTCAGCTCGAATCA
>Ga0075425_100007662_pt1 | contig 11421 bp, 12 predicted proteins | sample SoiMethybrSBSTD4_FD_75300 | JGI IMG/M metagenome (GOLD analysis project Ga0075425, IMG submission 75300) | Bulk soil microbial communities from a Populus tree surrounding site in Tennessee, USA - Soil MetaG P. TD hybrid SBSTD4 | ecosystem: Environmental > Terrestrial > Soil > Tree plantation...
GGGCAACTCATCTCCGCTGTCGAGGATCCGTCGCTCATCACCGAACACACCAACTATCTGCGTCTCGCGCTTCACCCGCGCGGCCTGCGGCACTGCATCGTCAACTGGGACGACGTCGCGCGCCATGTGATCCGGAGAGCGGAGCACGAGCTGGGACGGCTCAGGGATGACCCGACGGCGACGGCGCTGCTGGCGGAGCTTCGTGAGTACGTCGGTCCGCTGCAGCCGCCGCCGGCCGCGTTGACCGCTGCCGATCTGCTGCTGCCGGTTCACATCCGGAGGAACGGGCACGAACTGCGGATGTTCAGCACGATCATGACCCTCGGCACGGCGCAGGACGTCACGCTCCAGGAATTGAGAATCGAGACGTTCTTCCCGGCCGACGAGGCGTCGGAGCACACCTGGAGGGCCCTCGCGGCGGCGGCCGTCACTTGACGTCTATCCACAGGTCGGCTGACGAGCCGTCGCGCGAGACATGGAGATCCCAGCAACCGGGCTCGGGGAACGTGAACCACGTGCCCCATTCATCGCCGCTGCGCTGCCACGTCGATGACGTGTGAGACACCGGCGGCGACTCCGGTTCGATTGGCTTCCGATTCGGCTTGAAGGCGACGACGGCGAACCGACCCGAGCCGGTCATGCGCCAGACGATCTTCACGCGGCGGTTCGCGTCAAGCGGACTGAAGAAGAGTGCCCAGGCCTCGGCGTTCGTGCCAACCGCACGCGCTTCGGGGAACCCGACGGCGCTCTTGCTGATCGCGGCCGGCGACCCACATTTGGTGGGCGGATCGAATGGTTGCTGGCCGGCCTGAGCGATGCCGGCTGCGGGCGGCTCGGTCAGGGCCGCAACAACGGTTGCAATGTAGAGAGTGCTCGCGAGCCAACCCAAGTTGATCACCGTCACTTCTCCCGCTTGCCCGGCGGGGCAACGAACACCGACGTCGACTGCACGCCCGCGGCGCCGCGGATCTCCCGGCTCTGGATGCGCAGGGAGAGCTCGTGACCGAGGAAGGGATCGCTCTCGTACACCGATTTCGGCAGTTCCACCGCGGCGGTGTCGTTCGGACGGAGATGGACTCGTGAGGTCGCAGAGGCGACGTCGCGCGCGCTGCCGTCGTAGGCCATCCGCCGCCGCTGCGTCGTGATCTGCAGATCGACGCCGTCCTCACGTGCGAGCACCAGGACCTCGCCCGAGAGATCGAGGACGCGACCGGTCCCGTTGATGTCGTCGAAATAGAACCGCTGCATTTCGCCGAACCGGCCGCGCAGCGCCAGGCGCTGCGTCCGCTCGACGCCGCCGGCGACCTTGTCCACCAGCCAGAGGTCGGTGAGGACGAGCTGCCGGTCCATTTCGCGGGGCGGCGGGTCGACCGACAGCATCAGAGCCGCGTGCTTGCCGCCACAGCCTTGGCCCGCGCTCGTCCAGGGCTGGACCTCAATCGGCACCGACTGGCCCGGACGAAGCGTCAGTTGAATGGCTTCCTCGACGCCGCTCGAGAAACGGCCGTCGACAGCTGTCGCCCACGCGAGGCGGAACGTTACCGTGTCCATCTCGGTCACTTTGAGCGGCGTGATCTGGACGCGCCAGGCGTTCGCGATGCCAGCCGGGAATGACCCGCCAAATTGAATCGACCCGGCACAGTTTCCCGTCCGGCCGAACAGCATCGTCGTTGGTTTGCCCGCTTCGAGCGGCGCGGGCACCATGCCGAAGACGGACCCGCCGTCGCCGCCATCCGTCCGCGTGATCTGCATCCTCACGCCGATGCTGACGCGATCTTTCGGGACGTCCACCAGCGCCGGGATCATCAAGGCCATCACGGCGGCGAGCATTACGATCCGCCTCCCTTCTGAACGTCCTGCCAGCGTTCGACGGTGACCACGACCGTCGGCTTCGGCGGCGCATCGGACACGGCCGGCGCATGGACGGCGGTGACACCGGGCGCGGGGACCATACGCGTTCCCGCGAGGTACCCGCCGGATGCGGCCAGCATCAGCGCCGCGGCGGCGGCGAGCGCGCGCCACCCGAGTCGCCGCGACGCGGGCACGCCAGCCGACATCGATCCCGACCGCACCGGTTCAGCGGTGACGAGGTCCCGCAACGCCACCATGTCCACGAGATACTCGCGTCCTTCGAGATCCGCGAGCGCATCGCGCAGCCGATCGGCGGCCACCGGTTCGCCGTCGATGAACGCGGCGATGGTCTGTTCGTAGTCGATGTGGTTCGTCATGACTTGTTCCAAAGGCGAATGGTCCCGCGACGCTGGCCCTGGAGGGCACCGGTCAGCAGGCCTCGAAGTTCTGCGCGCGCGCGATGCAGGCGCGAGCGCACGGCGTCGGGCGTCAGCTCGCAGACCGACGCCAGCTCGTCATACGAAAGCCCGCCAATCTCGCGCAACAGGAAGACGTCGCGATCCACGTCCGCGAGCCGCTGAAGCGCCTGCCGCACCGCGATCGTCGTCTCTGCGGCGGCCGGCGACGCGGTGTCGACAACCTCGACAGCCAGCGGCCGGCGCGCGCAGTCCCGCAGATGGTTGAACGCAAGATTCCGCGCGATGCGGAAAACCCACGCGCGAAGCGCGGCGCCGTCACCGTCGGGAACCGTCGAGCGCGAGATCCGGAGGAAGACGTCCTGCGCCAGGTCGCGGGCGGTTTCCGTGTGCCCGACGATCCGCGTCAGGTATCGCAGCACAGCTGGCTGGTGCTCGGCGAAGAGCGTCTCGGCGTCGGCCATCGCGCTACTGCTTGAAACCCCTGGACAGGGAAATACTCTCAGAGATACGTCGATTTCGTTTGGGGGGCGGAGGTTTGCGGAGGAGGCGGGGAAGGAGATCGTCCTCCTCCCACTATTATTCTCCTTCAGACGCGCTGTACCTTCAAGACTGTTTCTTCGCCGACGGAGCCGCTATCATCCGCACTCCCATGGCGAAGCCGCACACCCTGCTCGCGCGCCTGCTGCAGACCCCCGATCTCCCGGCTATCGTTCCTCATCTGCAGCCGGAGGTCCTGCACCGCGTCATCCAGACGTGCGGGCTGGAGGATTGTGGGGAGTTCGTCGCCCTGGCGACGCCGGCGCAGCTCACGCGCCTCCTCGATCTCGACGTGTGGCGTACCGGCGGCGCGGGACGCGACGACGTCCTCGACGGCGACCGCTTCGGCCTCTGGATCGACGTCCTCGTGCAATGCGGCCCGGCGGTCGCGGCCGAGAAGCTCATGGCGCTCGATCGTGCGCTGGTCATCAGCGGCTTGATGGAACACGTGATCGTCTACGACCAGGCCGTCGTGGCGGGTTACACGACGCTGGATGGCGAGCGCGTCCCCGCGCGACACGTCGAGGGGCCGCTGGTCGCGGAGATCGGCGGCTATGTGATCAAAGCTGTTCGCACCGCTGCGTGGGAAGCGATCGCCGAGCTGCTGGCATTTCTCGCGGCGGAGCAGCCGGTCGACTTTCACCGCGTGATGCGTGGATGCGTGCGGCTTTCCCATGGCAAGCGGGAGCTGGACGGACTCGACGACCTGCTCGGCGCCGGCGATCAGCAGATGTTCGACGTCGCCGCAGCCCGAGAGACCCGGCGCGAGCAGCAGGGCTACGTCTCGCCGGCGCAGGCGCACGCCTTCCTGCGCGCCGCGCGGGACGTCGGCATCGACGCGCCGCAGCCGCCGCCGAGCGCGATCGCGCGCGCCTACTTCCACGCCATCGAGTCCGCTCTCGCGGACGCTGACGTCGCCGGGCAGGCGCCAGGCGCCAACGAAGGGCCGGCCTTCGTCTCCGCCGAGAGCGCCGGCGCCGTGGAGGTTCTGCGCGAAGCCGGCCTCCTCGCGCCGCCGCCGCGCGCGCTTCCGGGCGCGGTCGACGCGATGGACGCCCGCCTGTCGTTCATCGACCACTACACTTCCGACCATCCCGAAAGCGTCGGCGCGCTCGCATACCTGGCGAATGCCCTGCTGGCGGGATGCGCAGTCCAGGGACGCCCGTTCACCGAGCGCGAGGCCGCCGACGGCGCCGTCGCCACCTGCAACCTCGGCCTGGAAAACTGGCCGCCATGCTGGCCCGACGCCAACCTGATCGATGCCTTCCAGGTCGGATGGGCCATCCTGCATCGCGACGTCTGCATGGAGGCCGCGCGGCGCGTAATCGAGGTCCTCGACGAGGTTCGCTGCATCGATCGCGACATCCAGCTGCGCCTCGACGGGCTGGGCCGCGGCTTGCGGCAGCATCTCGACGACCGCGAGCCGTGGCGGGCTCGCGGCGACCTCGACGTCATCATGATGCTCGACCCGCCGTCGTGGGCGGGGCTGCTGGCGTTGCTCGCCGAATGTCCCGTGTCGCACGGCGCCGTCAGCGGGGAGCAGCAGTCGCGCCTGAGTATCGACGCGACCGCCTTCGAGTTCATCTCGGAGAACCGGCAGATCGCGCAGGTCCGCCGGTTCCTCGCCTCGCTGCTGGCGGCACTGACGGCGTGAGTCCCGCTCAGGGATGCGATCCGGCGAAGCTCTTCATGAACGCGTCCATGCGCTCGCGGATCTCTTCCGGCGTCAGATCCTCCTTGCGCGTGGCGATCGTCCAGTGAAAGCCGTGCGGATCGACGATGCTGCCGGCGCGGTCGCCCCAGAACTGATCGGCAATCTGTCCCATCGGTCCCTCGGGAACGGTGCCGCCCGCGGCAACGGCACGATCGAAGAGCGCGTCGGCGTCCTCGACGTACACCCACAGGGACATGGGCGATCCGCCCCTCGCTTTCGCGCTCTTGCCGCCGCCCATCTCGTCGTTCAGCATGATCAGCGAGTCGCCGATGCGCAGCTCGGCGTGCATGATCTTGCCGTCCGGCCCGGCCGAACGCATCACTTCGACCGCGCCCAGCGCTTTCTTGTACCAGTCGATGGCGCGGGCCGCGTCGTCCAGGATGAGATGCGGCGTCAGCGTGTGGTGACCTTCGGGAACCGCGTGTCTGGCTTTGGCCATACGAACCTCCTTCGATCAGGTGTTCGAGTCTCGCACCGTACTGTGACGATACCGCAACGGGTCCTGGACGGCGCGGGACGGGCCCGACTATTCGTCGCGCAGCGCCGACGCCGGCTCGATCCGCAGGCCCGTCCGCGTCGCGATGGCAGCCGCGGCGGCGCCAGTCCCCGAGACAATCGCGATGACCATCATCAGCACGATCGGATCGCGCGGCTGGATCTCGTACAACAAGCTGGCGATCGCACCGCCGACGGCCAGCGCACCCAGCACGCCTCCGGCCAGGCCGATCGCGAGCGGCGCCAGGCTCTGCCGCAGCACGAGCGCCGATACCTGCGACACGCGCGCGCCGAGCGCCACCCTGATGTTCATCTCGCGGCGGCGGCGCGAAATGCCGTAGGCCGTCGTCGCATACACGCCGAGGATCGCGATGAGGAGCGCCACGCCGCCGAACGCGGTGAAGAGCGACGCCTGGTAGCGGCGGCCTTCGACTGCCGCGTCGACGATCCGCTGCAGCGGCGCCGTCGAGGCGATGGCGACGTCGGGGTCGACGTCGTGGACCGCGGCACGCACCGCGGCGACGGCGCCGGCCGCATCGCCGCGCGTCCGCATCACCAGCACCGACTTGCCTTCGTTGTTGTACCAGTAGGGCACGTAGACCATCAGCGGCGGCTCCGACTCGAGCGCCGTCACGTGCCCGTCCGGGACGATGCCGACGACCTGCAGGTGTTCGTCCGGGTTCGCGCGGGTGAACTCGCGGCCCACCGCATCCTCGCCCGGCCACATCGTCTTCGCGGTGCGCGCCGAGATGACGGCGGCAATCAGTGTGCGCGTCCGATCCTGCGGTTCGATGCTGCGCCCCTGCAGGATGGGCGTGCCGATGGCGCGGAAGTACTCCGGGCCGACGAAACGGTAGTTGGCGCTGGCCTTGCCGCCCTCGGCCGCGCGGCGGTCGGGCCGCAGGATCGCGTCCACCCACGTCTCGCCGGTCAGCGGCAGGGCAGACGTCCAGGCCGCGGCCGTCACGCCGGGTGCGGTGCGCACGCGATCGAGAATCCGATCGTAAAGCGCCGCCCGCTGCGGCGTGTCGGGGTATCGCGACGAGACCGGCGCGATCTCCACGGTCAGCGCGCTCTCCGCCGTGAACCCGGTGTCGACGCGCAACACGCGCGCGAGGCTCGACAGGAAGAGACCGCTCGCCGCCAGCAGCACGACCGACAGCGCCACCTGCGTAGCGAGCAAGGCGCCGCGAACCCGGCGTCCGCCGCGATCGCTCGTGCGGCCGCCCGCGCGCAGCACCGATTCCAGGTCGCCGCGGCCGAGGCGCCACGCGGGCAGCAGTGCGACGGTGAGCGCCGCCAGCAGCGCCGCGGCAAGCGCGAAGGCAACGACGCGGGCGTCGATCACCACGTCCTGGACGCGGGGGATGCTGACCGGCGCGGTCGTGACGAACAGGCGCAGCAGGGAAGCGGCCAGCAGGAGCCCCAGCGCGCCGCCAATCGCGGCGAGCACGACCTGGTCCACGACAATCGCCCGTACCAGTCGCCAGCGCGACGCGCCGAGCGCGCCGCGGACGGCGGCGTCGCGCATGCGTCCCATCGTCCGCGTCAGCGTGAGGTTGGCGAGATTCGCGCACGCGATCAGCAGCACGCCGCCGATCGCGCCGAGCAGCAGCCACAGGCCGCGCCGTGCCGGCCCCGCGATGGTCTCCTCGAGCGGCTTGATCCATCCGTGCAGCTCGGCCGGCTCGTGCGTCTCACGCTGCGCGATCCGCGCCACCGTCGCCTGCAGCACGTCCAGCTCGGCGCGGGCCTGCGCCAGCGTGACGCCAGGCTTGAGGCGCGCGACGACGCCGTAGTTGAATTGCCCCATCCAGTCGAAGTTCGAGAGGGTGATGCGGAACGGGACGACCGCCGCGACGTCGCCCGCGAGCGTCGCCGACTCGTCGAGGGTCTGCAGCTTCGGCAGCGCATAGCGCGGCGGGAGGATGCCGACGATGGTGTACTCGGCGCCGCCCAGGGTGAGGGACCGGCCGAGCGCGCGCGGATCGCCGCCCAGCCGCTCGCGCCACAGCCGGTCGCTGATCACGGTCACGCGCGGGCGGTCGAGGCGCTCGTCGTCGAGGACGAGGCCGCGGCCGAGGCCCATCGGCGTCCGCAGTACGTCGAACAGCGTGCCCGACGTGCGAAGGACCACGACCTGCGCCGCGTCGCCGGCGCCGGTCAGCGTGGACGTGCGCCAGTCCATCTGCGCCATCGACTCGTAGGATGCCGCCTGCGTACGCCACACGTCGAAGTGGCGTGGCGTGACCGGCAGGGTGGGATATCGTTGAGTGACCGCCGGCTCGATTTCGCGGATCGACACGAGCGATCCGGCGTCGGGAAAGGCGAGCGGGCGGAGCAGCACGCCGTTGACGATGGAGAAGACGGCGGTAGAGGCGCCCAGCGTGAGCGCCAGCGTCGCGATGACCGCGGCGGCGTATAAACGGTCGCGCTGCAGCCCGCGCCAGCAGTCGCGCACGTCGTGAAGGAAGCTCGGCATGTCCGCTTAGACGGCTGAGCCTGGCGGCGGGGTTGCACCCGCTTCGGCTAGAATCGCTCGCAGCCCTGCGAGTGGCATGGTGAGGAGTACGAATGGCGTCTGAAGTCGACGAGCGGCGGGTGACGGCGTGGATTGGCCAGGGGGTCGTCGTGGACGGCAGGATCACCAGCGCCCAGGACCTCAGGATCGACGGCAAGGTGGACGGCACCATCGAAGTCGGCAATCACGGGTTGATCATCGGCGCCAGTGCGGTCGTGAAAGCGAACCTGGTGGCCCGATCGATCGTCATCAGCGGCGCCGTCAACGGCAACGTCACCGCCTCCGAGCGGGTGGATCTGCACGCCACCGGCTCCGTGGAGGGGGACATCACGTCCCCCCGCCTGATCATGGCCGACGGCGCCTTCGTGAAAGGGGGCGTCAACGCCGCGGGGTCGCGCGCGGCGAAGACGCCGGTCGAGGTGGCGACTTAGCGGTCGCCCCCGAAGGATTCGCACTTCACGTTCGGGTGCCAGTTCACGAAGCTGCCATTCGGGTTGTCCTTCCACGCCCAGACGTGCAGCGTGTAGAACGCCGGCAGGCCGAAGCGGTTCGGCGCGTCGAACAGGTGGAAGAGCTGCCCCATGAGCTGCGGCGGCGCGGCGTGGCTCGCGTCCCACACGTCCTTCAGCACCAGGAAGTCGGCCCCGATCAGCTTCAGCCGTCCGTCCGGCTGCGGCTCGTAGATGACGATCTCGGGACGCGTCGCGTCGATCACGTCGTCGCCAACCAGCTCTCCTTTCACGAAGTGCATGCCCATCGCGCCCGCGTCCGGCCCGCTGACGCAGCCGAACTGCAGCGCGTATCCCTCGGCCTCCGCCACTGAGACGTCGCGGAATCGCTCGGTCGCGTCGCGAACGACCTTGACCAGCGCGGCGGCCTGATCGTTCTTCCCCGCGGCCTGATGCGAATGATCGGCCTGGGCGATCACCGGCACGGACGCACCGGCAGCCACGACGGCCGCGAACACGATACCGGCGAGCGGTCTCGCCACTGAACTGACTCTCATGAATGATCCCTCCTGATGCACGGTAGGACTTCCGTGCGGTTTTCTTTCGTGCGCTGGCCGGCCATTCCGGCCGGGCTCAGCGCGTGACGACGGTTTCGAGATACTCCGCGGGGACGACGAGGGTCTTCGCGCCGGCGCGATTGACGCGCCGCAGCAGGGCGAGCAGGTCCGCTTCGAACGCACGCTGACGGGTCGCGTCGAGCGCGGCGAACGCCTTGTGCACCGGGCCGTAGAAGCTCCGGAAGACGTCGACGAAGTGCTCGGGCGAGCGATAGCGGAACGTGTAGGTCCGGCGCGCGTACGCGATCGAGGCGGCGCCGGCGAAGAGCGCGTCGACGTGCGCCTGCGTGCCCCACAGCAGCGGCGACTGCACCCCGGGTACGGGCGGCACGTGCGCCGCGACGACCTTGAACAGCTGGCCGAGGAAGCCCTCGGGCGTCCAGCAGGCGAGCGCGATCCGTCCGCCGGGGCGGCAGACGCGCAGCAGCTCGCGGGCCGCGCGCGCGTGATCCGGCGAGAACATCACGCCGAAGGTCGAGAGCACGACGTCGTAGCTCGCGTCCGCGTAGGGCAGCGCTTCGGCGTCCGCCACCTCGAAGGCGACCTCCAGGCCATCGGCCTCGGCGCGACGGCGGCCGCGATCGAGCAGGTCGGGGACGTAGTCGGTCGAGGTGACGCGGGCGAAGCGGCGCGCCGCGGCCAGCGTCGCGTTGCCGTTGCCGGCGGCGACGTCGAGGACACGTTCCCCCGAGGACACGTCGGCCGCTTCGTTCAGCTGCTCGCCGACGATCTGCAGGGTGGTCCCGATGACCGCGTAGTCACCGGATCCCCACATCGCGCGCTGCCGCGCCTTGACCGCCTCGAGCCCGTCGGCGGGGATCGTGGCGTTCGTGATCACTGTCATCGTCTTCTTCCTCTCTATGCCGTCAGCGCCCGTCGCAGGCGGGCGAGGTGGTGATAGCTGTGGCGGACGGCGTGGTCTTCGAGCACGAACTGGCAGGTGAGCGGCGCCCCGGCGTTGAGCGCGACGGTCACCGCGGTGTCGAGCTGTGCGTCGGTCAGCGCGCGGATCGCCGCCGCGGCCGCTTCGCTGTTGCGGCGCAGCAGATCGAGCGCTTCCGCTTTCGTCACGCCGTCGAAATCGGTGGCGTGCTTGCCGTTGATGCCGTGCACGGCGTCCCACGTCACGTCGATCGCCTGGCCCGCCGCCGCGGCCTGCGCGACCTGGATTTCGATCGGATACATGAAGGCGACGTGATGGACGATCACGCCGACCTTGCGTCCGTCTGGCGTGCGCACCTGCCACTGCGCGTCGGTGAGGCCGGCGGCGAATGCCGCCAGCGCCCGCGCGCCTTGTTCGAGGCGGTCCGCCAGCGCATTGGCCCGGACGCTCGCCGCTACGGTTGTCTCGTTGGGAACTACTGACCCTGCTGTCGTCATCTGTTTCGATCTCCCTCTACCTGGAGAATCGAAAGTGACTCCCGAAAGGCGACAGCGCGTCGGCTGGAGAAGTTTCTAGCAGGCTGCTGAAGAAGTAACTGAAAGGGGATCGACGCAGACACCCGCAGCGTGTCGCGACCGAGTACGTGGCCCTTCTCCGCCGCGCTAAACCGAAGTCTTACCGGTTCTGCCTGGCGGAGAAGGCCCTGCTTTTTTAGATTTGTCGAAACATGTCCACGAACTCAGCCGATGCAGCGCGTGGGACCGGGCGTCACGCTCGCCGAGGTGATCGTGCCGAACTCGTCGATCGTAACCTTGATGCGGACCGCAAGGCCCCAGCGATCGCCGGCCGTACTCCCCCTCGCCTGCATCTTGCTGTCGAAGCCCAGCTCGAGCGGCTGCGCCGCCGTCGCGCGGCCGACCACGGTCTCAATCTCCGTGAACGAATAACTGGTCGCCGGATTGCTGAGCAGGGTGCTGGCCGCGTTCGTCCCGGTCAGATTCGTCGCCGCGGACAACACGAACTTCAGACGGCCGTTCACATCGACGGCTTCGGAAACCGACAGGTTCGTCGTGCCCGAGACGTTGACGTACTGCGCCGTGCACGGGTTGAGGACGGTCGCGGCCAGGCGCGGCGCCGCCTTCGCGTAGGTTTCTGTCTGGGCGGACGCAGGCGTCTGCCACGTCAATGCGGCAACGGCCGCGATCAGAACGGATAATGTTCGAGCCATCACGGACTCCTTTTCGGTTCGACAAAGGGGCGATCGACGTCGGTTGCGTCGAGTAGGTCGGATGGGCGGTGTAGAGCCCGCCGATAAGATAGGGCAGAAGTCCGTAGTCTAGAAGTGGTGATCCTCCGGGTTGGGAGGGGGAAAACCCTGAGGTGATGCACCCGGGGATTTCGGGACCGACGTAACAAATGTGTCGTTTCTGATCGGGCCGAGCGTCAGAAGCTCTGCAGTACTAGAACCCTTTCTAGGCGCCGGCCGCGAGCTCGGCGTAACCGTCGCTGATCGTGTCGTCGGGGTTGGTGCCGAAGAGGGCGAGGAACTCGGTCATCACCGCGGCCTTGTCGCGCGCGTCGCGGCGGGACCACGTGCGCGACTTGACCTCGATGAAATAGCCGTCGCGCGCGGGGTTGAGCAGGCGATCCAGGTGGACGTAGAACTCGACGCCGCGGTAGGCCAGCAGCCACCGGCGTCGATCCTTTTCCACGATGCGCTCGCTCGCCGGCCGGAAGTACTCGCGATAGAACCGCGCGGAGTGTGTCGCCGGCGCGTAATAGCGCGAACGCGACAGCAGGACGCCGCCGAAGCGGTCTTCCTTGGTCCGCCCGGTCAGCGTCAGCCGCGCGCGCGCGCCGGTCACGTTGCCGGCCTCGTCGAGGAACTCGTCCTCGCGGTAGCGCAGCCAGCCCTGCTCGGGATCGTCGAACGAC
>Ga0075425_100007663_pt1 | contig 11421 bp, 9 predicted proteins | sample SoiMethybrSBSTD4_FD_75300 | JGI IMG/M metagenome (GOLD analysis project Ga0075425, IMG submission 75300) | Bulk soil microbial communities from a Populus tree surrounding site in Tennessee, USA - Soil MetaG P. TD hybrid SBSTD4 | ecosystem: Environmental > Terrestrial > Soil > Tree plantation...
CCTTGAGGGCCAATACAACGAGGACTATTGGACGAAGCGCTATCACGACTACCTCGCAGGCAACTACAAATTAGGCCGAAACGAAGTCGAGCAGATCGGGTTCAAGCTTGCGAAGCGTACCGATATCAACCCGGTCGACTATCAGATGTGGATGGATGGACGGGTCCCCACCGAAATTGCGGACCCCGTCGTGAAGCCAAAGCCCTCACCCCCGTCAAACGAACCGCCGGAGCCAACTCCGGATTGGATCAAGCGCGAAGAGGAGTTGTTCAAGACGAGCACCGTTCTGGAATATCTGCGTTATCTGAACTCCGATGCGGCTCGCGGCCCCGATCACGCGTCGTATTTCGACCTGCTGCTTCCTGCCGATGGCAATGCCCCTTACCGGCGAACCGATCTGTTAACAAACTGGTACAAGCGAAATCTCCGCATCTTTACCAACATCAATCGCATGACCAAATTCCCCAGCGATCGCATTCTGCTCGTGATTGGCTCCGGTCATCTGACAATCCTGTCGGATTTCGCAAAGAGTTCGAACTACTTCTGCCTGGTAGACGTGGAGGACTATCTGAAGTGACCACTACCCCTGCTCCGACCAAACCCGGCAAGGACATCGAAAAGCGCGACCGTATCGTGAAGCGTATCGCGCGCGAACTGCGCGATGGGTTCTACGTCAACCTTGGCATCGGTATGCCGACGCTGGTTGCCAACTGCGTGCCCGAAGGCATGCACGTCATCCTGCAAAGCGAAAACGGAATGCTCGGGATCGGACCGTATCCGGTGGAAGGTCAGGAGGACTCGGACCTCATCAACGCGGGCAAGGAAACGGTGAGCGAGATTCCCGGCACTGCTTATTTTTCCAGCGCCGACTCATTCGGAATGATCCGTGGAGGGCACATCGACCTAAGTGTGCTGGGCGCAATGGAAGTCGATGAGGAAGGCAATCTCGCCAACTGGATGATCCCGGGAAAAATGGTGAAGGGCATGGGCGGCGCGATGGATCTGGTGGCCGGCGCCCGGCGCGTTATCGTTGCCATGGAACACACGACTCGCGAGGGCCAGCCCAAGATTCTGAAGAAGTGCACTCTCCCTCTTACCGGCGTCAAGGTAGTGAACACGATCGTGACGGAAATGGCCTACATCCAGGTGACGTCGACGGGCCTGATGCTGGAGGAAGTCGCTCCCGGAGTTACCGCAGACGATGTGCAGCGCGCGACGGAGCCCACACTGATCCTTAGTCCGACACTAAAGGTGATGGGAAGTTAGTCGTTGGTTTGGCGTCGCAAGCATGGACGGGCTGTATCTGCGCGCCTGGTGTTTATAAGCGGAACGGCGCGCTCAGCAACCGCGCCGGCAACATCACAATCGCCCAGACCAGCGCCAACGCCCCATGTACCGCGATTCCGACGAGCCGGAACGGCAGCAGGAGCAACCACACAAGCGGATAGGCGATCAACGCAAGCAGGGCCAGCGGCCAGCACATCACAAACAGCAAGCACCAGAGTAGAAAGACGAACATGGCGAGACCTCCTGCACCTTCTAGTCTAGTTACGCATGAAGAGGAGCGAAAGTTCCGCCGTCACAAAGTCAGGTGTTAGGTCTCAGGTGTCGGGTCTCAGGTCTCTGGTCTCGGGTTTCAGGTGTCAGAGTGAGGTCTCTGGTTCTAAGGTCTCAGCTGTCAGGTCAAGTCTCAGACTTAGATCTCAGATTTCCGGTCTTGGACCCTCATTTGAAATCTGTCATCCCGACCGGAGTGAAGGCGCAGCCGAACGGAGTGGAGGGGACCTTGTGTTCTCTCTCGAGCGCCTTTTTCTTCAACGAGCCCTCGAATTTGCCCTCCCGACAAGAGAGCACTTCGAAGGCTGACAACCGAGACCTCAGACCCGACACCTGACAGCCGAAACCTCGAAACCCGAAACGCGACACCCGACACCTGTTTAAGGCTGTGGCTGCCTCAAGGGCCTGGCCCGATCAATCACCCACTGCGGAAACACCGGCGCTCCTTGCGGAGGCTTGCCCTGCGCGATGGCCCAGTGGTCGAGCCAGCCGGTGCCTTCTTCTCCAACGTAGGTATCGGGCAGGCCGTAGGCTTGGTCACTGAGCGCATCTTCGAGCGTGATAAAGCGATAGCCACGCTTGCGCATCACATCCAGCAATTCTCCGATGTGGTCGGCCTCCAACTGATTGGCGTGCAGCAGCAGGATCTGCTTGGGTTCGTAGCCGACCACTTGCTTCGAAAGCTTCTCGTCATAGGCAAAGACCTCGTCGCTGTAAGAAAGATAACTCTTTGCGAGTTGGTCCTGCAGCGCAGTATCACCACGCTTCCTGGCATCATCGTAGACGCCCGCATACATCCAGTCCCAGGCATCGAGAGTCACGGGAGCGATGTGGTAGCCGCGAGCCACCAGAAAAGCTTCGGCGTGCCGCCGCGTTTCGAGGTCGCGGCCGGTGTCGAGATAGGGATGACGGAAGTAGCGCAGCTTCATCTTGTGCTCGTCGAGCAGAAGTCGCGTGACACTCTCCCCCTGGATAATCTCGTCTTCCCATGCGGCAAGCCCAACTTTATTGAGCGATGCGTGGCCGAAGGTGTGATTGCCGAGCTCGAACCCATGGTCGAGCCACATGCGCAGAGCGCCGATACGTTGGTCGACCTCACCGGGCTTGTAGAGTTTCTTCTCGTTAACGAATCCGACGACGGGAATCTTCTGGTCGCGCAGCGTGCGGAGCAGCTTCGTGGTCATCTCGGTGATAGCAGTCGCACTCATGGAATTCGCAGCGCCGGCGGGCAGGTCGTCGATTGTAATGGCGACGGCGCGATCGGGCTTGTCGGCAGCTGCGGCCGGTATTGCGCTTCCTATCGCGCACACTCCGCAAAGTGCAGCGAAGAAGAGTATTCGATTCATGAAGACTGTCTCCTTCGAACGATGTCTGGCTGCGAAGCGGTATTAGAACACGAATGGGACCGGGGAAATCCAGAACTCTTGTAGCACGGGCGCGGACAAGATATCGCAGAGCGCATGGAGAAAAGCCGAAACCGCAAAGATCGCAAAGGAACCGCAAAGTGCGCGAAGGAAAGCCTTCTGAGAGAAGAATTGCGTTTTGCGCTGGTCGTCCCGCGGCCCACCGAGTTTCAACTTTGCTCCAGCCGAACCTGGAGCGCGAGTTGGCGAGTCGCTTCGCAGCGGGCATTTCTTACATGTATGTGCACGGCCAGAATCTGATTCGCGCGCGCGACGTGAATCTTCCGGCGCCAACCGACGTGACCTACCCCGTTTACGACGAATCAGGAACAAACTTTCTGGACACCTACTACAGTGTTCCTTCGTTTTCCACCTGGCAGATGACTCGCTCGATGACGTGTCCATTTCCTCCTTGTATTAATCCGCTCGCGCGCCCGATTGCCACTCTAGGTGCGATCAACCAGTTTGAGAGCGCGGCGTCGAGCGTCTATCACGGAGCGACTCTCTCCGTGCGCCGCCGTATGACGAACGGCTTTTGCTTCCGGCTTGCATACACGTTTGCCCATGCAACCGACGACGGTCAGGATGCGCTCGTCGCCGGCCGTCCGGTCACAGTGCAGAATTCTTACTCCACCAGTTCCGAGCGTGGCCCGAGTGTCACGGATCAACGTCACCGTTTCGCGCTTTCCTGGATCGGGGAGCCGCAGCCCTTCGGACGTGAGCACGCAGTGCGCGCGCGGCTTTTCAATGACTGGAAGCTCTCCGGTGTCGTGACCGTTGGCTGCGGGCGTCCGGTGGACGCGCGCGTCTTCGGCGATCCCAACCAAGATGGCAACACTTCGAATGATCGCTTGCCCGGTTACGGACGAAATGCTTTCTTGGGCCCTGACTACGCAACCACTGACTTGCGACTTACGCGTCGACTCTACGTGCGGCCTCGCCTCAAGGTGGAGTTGATGGCGGAAGCGTTCAATGCTCTGAATCGCGACAACCGCCGCGTGCAGATCACCGACGACGGATTCACAAGCACCGCCACCGACTTTGCGCAGATTGACAAGACTATTGGAATCAATCACTTTCCTGCGTACTATCGCAGGCCTGCCAATCTTTCGGCAGTGACTCGTGCCTATGCGCCAGATTCAATTGGCGTTGCGTTTGATCTTCTAAATGAGTTCACGTTGGTCTACTGCATATGGAGGAGAGTTCGAAGCTGACTAACAGAGTGCGCGGTAGGAATTGGGTGAAACTTTGACTTCCCCCTTGACTTGCCTGCAGAATGTTGCAATAACTATCGGGTCCAACGGGACGAGTTTGGGGGTGTAGTAAGTTTGGCGGAAGTCAGAATTCAAGAGGGCGAATCCCTCGAAAATGCGCTGCGACGTTTCAAGCGTAAGGTGCAACAGGAAGATATTATCAAGGAGGTTAAGCGCCACTCCTTTTACCTGAAGCCCGGCGAAAAAAAACGTGTCAAGGAAGCCTTGGCACGGAAACGCAGTCGCAAAAAAGCTCGTAAGGAGCAAGACTGACAAGCCATGGGTCGCCGTCTCGGGCGGCGACCCATTTCTATTCCCCGCGTCTCGCAATCGGAAGCGCTGGACTTCCTCCAACGTCCGGTACGGCGTTTCCTTCTAAAGCTGTGAAACCTGCTTGACCCGCAGGTTGGGCCGAATCCAGGGAAATCTTCGAGGGGGGGTGCTTAAAGACTCTGATCGCACTCGCGCGTACAGAAGGCGCTTCAGCTTTCTCAAGCGAACGGGAGGCGAGCGGGGAATGGGGTGAGGGATGGAATTCCAGGACAAGGTACTCAAGTGTATCGACTGCGGGTCCGATTTTATTTTTACTGCAGGCGAACAGCTGTTCTTCCACGATAAGCAGTTCAAAAACGAACCAAAACGCTGCAAGGTGTGTAAGGCAAAGCGAGTTTCCGTATTGGGTGCGCCCACGCCCGGTCAGGTTCCCAACAAGACGGAAACACGGACTACCTGTTCCCAGTGCGGCAAGGAGACCACAGTTCCATTCAAGCCGACGCAAGGAAGACCGGTCTTCTGCCGCGAATGCTTCCAGCAAAAGCGACAGCAAGCCGCTACAGCCTGAGAATCAGGTTCTGTACGTCTTTCAGAATGGTCCGCGAAGCGAATGGGCGTAACGCGGGCATACGCTGACATCCACGTACGCGCGGGGTGTTTCTCGCCCTTTTTCCTGAATTTCTTCAGAGTGCGTTCTCGCCGGGCCGCGGCTCTTCTTCCTTGGCGTGGCGGCAGAGTAACGTCTCCAGTTGCTGGACGAGTTGGCGGGTTGCAATGGGCTTTACCAGGAAGGATTCCACCGGTTCCTGCCTCCAGCGTTCATCCTGCGGCGGATAGGCTGTCAGAATCGCCGTGGCAGGGTGATTGCGTTGTGCATGAGCCACGCGCAGCACTTCGAAGCCAGCGTCTTCCGTTTCCATGCGAACGTCGGTAATGACGATGTCGTACTCCTGAGACGTCAGCTTCTGACGCGCCTCGGTTCCCGAGGTGGCAGTATCAACATCAAAGAGGTTCAGCTCGAGGACTGCTTTTAGCGTCGCCAGCACCGCCGCATCATCATCGACCAATAAAACTCGCCGCTGCATTCCCACGCCCTCAAATTCCAATCCAAGAGCCCGTCGAACAGCGGCCTAGCAAACAGCGGCGCACCCACGTAGGGTGCGCAAATCTTCCAGTCGCTTTCGAGCCGCGGTGCGCTGCTACTATAGTACCGTGGCCAGCTTTTACGTACAGAATTTTGGTTGCCGGGCGACTCAGGCGGACGGTGCCGCAATCGAGCGTCAATTTGAGGACTGCGGGCTGGAGCGTGCCGGCGATCCAGCCCATGCGGAAATCGTTGTCCTGAACACCTGTACGGTCACGTCCGCGGCCGACCAGGATGCCCGTGCTGCGATCCGCCGGGTTCACCGCGCGAACCCCCAGGCTCGGATCGTCGTCACCGGCTGCTACGCGCAACGCTCACCTGACGAACTCGCATCGCTGCCTGGAGTTACACAAGTTATCGGCAATTCACACAAGCATCAACTAGCAGAACTGACGGTTTTGGAGTTAGAGAGTGCCGCCGCCACGCCGGATCTGAACTTCTCGCCACAAATCTCATCGCTGCTCCAGTCAAACCCTCGCTCTTTTGTTCCCCTGACTGCCTTGCTAACTGAGAACCGGGAACTGAGAATCGAGAACTCAATCCACGTCTCCGACATCTTCGCGCATACCGAACTCCTCGCCGCTCCCGTCTTTGACGCCGCCAACGATCGTACCCGCCCCAATCTCAAAGTGCAGGACGGATGCGACAACCGCTGCTCATTCTGCGTCATTCCCTACGTGCGAGGGCAGAGCCGTTCCTTGAAGTTGGAGGATGTTCTTCGCGAAGTGAACACTCTGGTGGCGTCCGGCTATCGGGAACTTGTGATTTCCGGAATCAATCTGGGGCGCTGGGGACGGGATTTTTCGGTTGCGAGTAACAACCTTCGGCTTGCCACTCTCATCCGTGCTATTCTTGATGATTCAACTCTTGAAAAGCTGCGTATCTCTTCCGTCGAGCCCATGGATTGGACCGATGAGTTGATTTCCCTGGCCGCTCATTCTTCGCGCATCGCCAAGCATGCTCACGCGCCCATGCAATCGGGCAGTGATGCGGTTCTTCGTCGCATGCATCGCAAATATCGTCCGTGGCATTATCGCGAGAAGATTGAGAAGATCCACGCTGCGATGCCCACGGCTGCCATCGGCGCCGATGTGATGGTCGGCTTCCCCGGCGAGACCGATGCTGAGTTCGAAGAAACGCGTCGCGTGATCGAGAGCCTGCCCCTCACTTACCTGCACGTTTTCACTTACTCGGCACGACCCGGGACCCCCGCCGCGGGGATGCCAAACCAGGTCGCCGCACCCGTCGCTCGCGAGCGGAACCGCGTCCTACGGGAATTAGCATCAGAAAAGAAGCGCGCTTTCATGCGCTCCTTCGTGGGGAAGAGCGTGCCGGCGATCACTCTCCGCGCGGCAAGCTGCGGAGCCTCTGCAGACGAGAATTCAAGTCGGCCAGTGACTACCGAAGCCTTGACCGACAACTACCTGAAGCTGCGTCTGGATGGGCGATATGAGTCGAACCAATGGCTCCACGTCGATATACGCTCCATAGAGGGTGACGCTCTTGCAGGTATTCCCATCTCACAGTAGCCAATCCCATCACTTCTTCAAGCGATGGACCTAGCGGCGAGGCGGGCCGTTTGTAGCGCCGCCGTCCCGGCGGCTGTCGTGTGGGCGTCCCGCCCACACCCGCGGGCAGGTTATCTTCAGAACAGTCGGCGACACGCCGGCGCTACCCGTCCTGCATGCTAGACTCCCGTTTCTAGCAAGGCGACGCCTTTCCACAATGAATGAGTTCACTTTCCTTTCTGCCTCATCCATGGCAGAACAAATCCGCAAAAGGCAGATCTCTCCGGTCGAACTGGTGGATGCCCATCTATCTCGGATCGCACATCTCAATCCTCGCCTCAACGCCTTCGTGCAGATCGACGAGATTCGCGCAAGGCGGGAAGCACAGCTTCTGGAGACATCCGCCGCACGCGGAGAATTCAAAGGTCCGCTGCACGGAGTTCCCATTAGCATCAAAAGCTCTCTCGAAGTGGCGGGACTTCGCTGCGAATCTGGAACGAAACTGCGCGCTGGGCATGTCGCCGCCAAGGATGCCGTCCTGGTCTCACGCCTGAAAGCTGCGGGAGCGATTGTGCTGGGCGTCACCAATACGCCGGAACTCCTTATGGCGTGGGAGACAGATAACCTTCTTTACGGCCGCACTAACAATCCCTGGGACCTCGAGCGCACCGCAGGCGGATCCAGCGGCGGCGAAGCCGCCGCAATCGCGTCCGGTTGCTCCGCGGGTGGCGTCGGCAGTGACGGTGGTGGCTCGATCCGCGTGCCTGCCCACTTCAGCGGAATCTGCGGACTCAAGCCCACTCCGGGCCGCATTCCCTCAACCGGACATTTTCCTGTGTCGGCGGGACCATTCGCGCTGCTCGGTGTGGTTGGGCCCATGGCGCGCACGGTGGGTGATCTGCAGATCCTCTTTGAAGTCATCGCCGGCCCAGATGACGGCGATCCTTCCTCCGCTCCTGTGCCTTTACGAAAGATCCATAGAGACGATCTCAAGCAAATCCGCATCGGGTATTTCGAAGATGATGGCCGGACTCCAGTGACTTCCGAAACTCGCGCCGCAGTTCGCGCTGTCGCTGAAGGATTGTCACGAGCAGGACTACAAGTCATTCCGTTTCGCCCCGAGGGCCTCGAACAAGCGCGAGACCTGTGGTGGAAGTTCTTTGGCACCGCCGGAGGCATGATCCTTGGGCCCTTAACCGAGGGACATGAATCCGAGCTTTCTCCGATCCTGCGCGAATTTCTGGATTGGGTCGCATCGGAACCGCCGCACACCGGCCACACGCTGCTGCACACTTGGCTGCAGCGCGACCAATTGCGCGACCAATTTCTGGCGCAGATGCAGGTATTCCCCGTCCTTTTGTGCCCCGCGGCAGCGATCCCGGCGTTTCACCATGGCGAGCGTGTCTGGAGGGTGGAAGATAAAACGGTGAAGTATCTGGATGCGTGGAGCTACACCGAGTGGTTCAACCTGTTGGGTAATCCCGCAGCCGTTGTTCCGGTCGGCCGATCGCCAGAGGGCCTCCCCATTGGCGTGCAAATTGTGGGAAGGCCGTGGGAGGAGGAATTGGTTCTAGAAGTCGCAGCTGAGGTCGAGCGCGAATGCGGAGGATTCCAAAAGGCGCCCATCCACTAGCCTAGCCACCAATTATGTAAGCTCGCTGCCGATAGTCTTTTTATACTATTACCCCTCCAGAATCAGAGGATTACACTTTCCGATCATCGCTATGCGTCTCTGTTGAGTTGTGGGCGGAATAGACGATTTCCGGGATTGATCCAGCATGGCATCCGCACAAATTTCCTTTTGGCAAAAATTGCTGTTCGTCCTCATCGCTCTGCTGACGGTTTCTGCTATCTACTTGTACGGATTTCCGCAGCAGAACGTGACCTACGCGGTCATCGTGCTTCTGCATGCGGTTGGCGGAATCGCCACCGTGATTCTTGTCCTTCCTCTCTTTAAGCGTCTCACTCGCGACTGCAATTGGCTCTCCTGGGGAGGATGGATTCTCTTTCTTGCAGGTGCCGGATTGGGTCTCTGGCTGATTCATACCGGCACACCTCGATCGGAATGGAATTGGCTGTACGCGCACATAGTCGTGAGCGTCGCCGCACTTGGATTTCTCCTCGCCGGGCGTTTGGGAAAGCGCGGATTGGTTGGCGCGGGAGCCGCCCGCTCGGTTCTCCGGCTTGCAATTTGCTTCGCTGTTTTGGCGGCCATCGGTGCTGGCCTTCGTTATTCGCGAGAAGCGCGTTGGGTGAATCATGCCCGCATCGAGAATCCAACCATGCCGCCCCTGAGCATGGATCACGAGGGTGATGGACCTCAAGGTCCATTTTTCCCAAGTTCCGCCCAGGTGTACGGCGGCCGAAAAATTCCCAGCAAGTTCTTCATGGAGTCCGATTCCTGCAAGCGCTGCCATGAAGACATCTACAACCAGTGGTACAGCTCCGTACACCACTTCTCGTCGTTCAACAATCAGTGGTATCGCAAGAGCATTGAGTACATGCAGGACACCATCGGCACCAAGCCCTCGAAGTGGTGCGGCGGCTGTCACGATCCGGCGGTTCTTTACGCGGGCCTGATGGACACGCCCATCAAGCAGATCGTGCACACGCCGCCGGCACAGGCCGGGCTGGGCTGCATGATGTGCCACTCCATCGCCGCTGTGAAAAGCACGATGGGTCAGGGCGATTTTTACTTGGAATACCCCGAACTGCACGAGCTGGCAGCCAGCAAGAATCCGATTGTCCGCTACATGCACGATTTCCTCGTGAAGCTGAATCCGGAGCCTCACCGCCGAGCGTTCTTGAAGCCCTTCATGAGGACCCAGACGGCTGAGTTTTGCTCGTCATGCCACAAGGTTCACCTGGATGTGCCGGTGAACAGCTACCGCTGGTTCCGGGGATTCAACGAGTACGACAACTGGCAGGCGAGCGGAGTTTCGGGTCAAGGGGCCCGGTCTTTTTATTATCCGAAGAAATCCCAGCAGTGCGCCGACTGCCACATGCCGCTCACGCCTTCGAAAGATATGGGCAATATTGCCGGCAACGTACACTCGCACCGATTCCCGGCCGCAAATACCGCTTTGCCTGTGGCCAATGGCGATGCCGATCAACTGAAAGCTACCATCGACTTCCTGAAAAGTGGAATTATGAGCGTCGACATCTTCGCGCTCTCTCCGGCGCAAGCCGAAACCAAGGCAGGCACATCTGGGGAAACAGAACTGTCGACAACGTTCGCGGTTGGGGAAGAAGCCGAAGTGAAAGCAGCTCCGGGAATGGTTCGGGAAGTTGCGCCCGTAACCGCACCCCTGAATCGCCTACAACCGACGGTTCGTCGCGGCGACACGGTGCGCGTGGACGTGGTGGTGCGCACCAAAAAGCTGGGACACTTCTTCCCGGGTGGAACGGTCGATGCCTATGACACCTGGATCGAACTGAAAGGCACCGACGACAAGGGGCAGACCGTCTTCTGGAGCGGGGAGGTTGGAGACAACGGCAAGGGTCCAGTGGAGAAGGGTGCGCACTTCTACCGCTCACTGCAGATCGATGCCCACGGCAATCCCATCAACAAACGAAATGCCTGGGCGACGCGCGCCGTCGTCTATGTGCGCCTGATTCCTCCGGGCGCGGCCGACACCGTCCATTACCGCGTGCACATTCCGGAAAACGCCGGCAACAAGATCACGCTGCACGCACGGCTTTGCTACCGGAAGTTCGCCTGGTGGGGGACGCAGTTCTCTTTCGCGGGACAGCCAGACTCCGACCATCCCGAGTTGGTCGCTGCCGGATATGACGACCGCAAATTCACCTTTGATGCACCAGTGAGCGGCGTTTCCGCAATAGAACAGAAGATCCCTGACATCCCTGTCGTCGCTATCGCCGAGGACGAAGTAAGCCTTCAGGTGGCAGCGCGCGGAACGCCTGCTCCTGCACCGAAAACCGACTTGAAGGCTGAAGACTGGCAGCGCTGGAACGACTACGGGATCGGATTGTTCCTGCAGGGCGACACCAAGGCTGCGCAACTCGCGTTTCAAAAAGTCACCGAGATCGATCCCAAGAATCCTGACGGTTGGGTCAATATTGGACGTTCCGCCGTGCAAGAGGGCGACATGGCTCGAGCGCGTGCCGTCCTCGAGAAGGCCCTGGAACTCAGTCCGGACCTGGCACGGGCCCATTTCTTTTATGCAAAGGTCCTGCGCTCGGACGGAAACTACGAGGGGGCCGCCGATCATCTGCGCAAAGTCCTGGCCCAGTACCCGCGCGATCGCGTGGCGTTGAATGAC
>Ga0075425_100007665_pt1 | contig 11419 bp, 11 predicted proteins | sample SoiMethybrSBSTD4_FD_75300 | JGI IMG/M metagenome (GOLD analysis project Ga0075425, IMG submission 75300) | Bulk soil microbial communities from a Populus tree surrounding site in Tennessee, USA - Soil MetaG P. TD hybrid SBSTD4 | ecosystem: Environmental > Terrestrial > Soil > Tree plantation...
CGTCTGGCTCGGGCAGCCGGCGCTGGCCCTGCCCGCCTGCATCGCCGTGAACGTCTGGCGCACGTTCCCGTTCAGCGCGATCGTCCTGCTGGCCGGCTTCACCGCGGTGCCGCTCGAGGTGCTGGACGCGGCCAAGGTCGACGGTTGCACGTTCTTCCAGCGCTTCCGGCACATCGTGGCGCCGATGATCTTTCCCATCCTGATGATCGGCTTCCTGTTCGACACCGTCTTCACGCTGTCCGACCTGAGCGTGGTGTACCTGCTCACCCAGGGCGGGCCGGCCAACGCGAGCAAGATCCTGCCCGTGCTCGCCTACCAGATCGGTATCCAGGCCGGCAACCTCGGTCGCGGCGCGGCCATCGCGATGATGCTGGTGCCGCTGCTGCTCCCCGCGATGTTCCTGTTGTTGCGCAACCTCAAGCGAAGGGAGTGGTAGGCGTGGCCCCGCGGACCCAGCGCGAGAAGACGATCCGGCGGCACGTGGCGATCTACGCCGGGCTGGCGCCGTTCCTCTTCATCGCCGTGTTCCCCATCTACTGGATGGCGATCACCGCGTTCAAGCAGGATCCGGATCTCTACCGGATGGATCACATCCCGTTCTGGTTCAACATGGCGCCGACCCTGAAGCACTTCCAGACGCTCTTCTACCAGACCAACTACGGCGCCTGGATCATCAACACCATGACCATCTCGGCCTGGGTGGCGCTCATCACGCTGCTCACCGCGGTGCCCGCGGGCTATGCGCTGGCCCGGCTTCGGCTGGCCGGCTCCGAGAACCTCGGCATCGCGATCTTCATGACGTACCTGGTGCCCGGCATCATCCTGTTCCTGCCGCTGTCGCGCGTCGTGGCGTCGCTCGGATTGCAGGATTCGTGGTGGGCGCTGGTGCTGGTGTATCCGACCTTCACGATCCCGTTCTGTACGTGGCTCATGATGGGCTTCTTCAAGACCGTACCGATGGAGATGGAGGAGGCCGCGAGGGTCGACGGCTGCGGTCAGCTGGGCGCGCTCATCCGGGTGGTGCTGCCGGTGAGCCTGCCTGGAATCCTGACGTCGGTGATCTTCGCGTTCACGCTCTCCATGCAGGACTTCTTGTACGGGCTGGCCTTCGTGTCGCCCGGCGACCAGAAGCCGGTGCCGGTCGGCGTGCCGACCGAGCTGATCCGCGGTGACGTCTACTACTGGGGCTCCATCATGGCCGCCGTGCTCCTGGTCGGGTTGCCCGTCGCGATCCTCTACAACTTCTTTCTCGACCGATTCATCCAGGGCATCACCGGCGGAGTGGTGAAGTAGCGTGTCGCGCTCTGCCCTCCCTCGAGGGGGAGGGCAGGCGAGGAAGCGAGCCGCGCGGGGTGTTACTCGGGCTCGGCCTTCTGAATCGGATCCGGGCGACCGGGGTAGCCGAGATGGAGGATCAGATACTTCACCGGCTTGTCGGTCTTGTTCGTGTGGTTGTGCCACCATCCGCCGTTGTCCATGAAGGACTGACCGGCGGCGTGATACTGGGCGCCCGCGATGCCGACGGGACCGGCTTCGTACATGGTGGTGAGAACTCCGTCGATGACATAGACGAACGTGGGCACCCTGAACTGCTGTCGCCCGGTCTGACCCCCCGGCTCCAACATCACGGTCGAGCCGGTGACGAAGATCGGCGCGCTCACGGTCGCGTTGAATGCGCCGAGCGAGGTGACGAGCGGCCGGAGCGTGACGCCCTTCGGATCCTTCGAGTCCTGAGCGATGGTCGGCGTGGCGACCGTGCCGACGAGCAGGCCCACGACGAGGGCGAGTGATTTCTTGGTGACCATGGAGCCACTCCTCGTGCAAGGTGTGAGCATCGAATGAGCCTCGGGTGCGCGCAACCTAGCATCCGCTCTTTCGCCATGTCAAGGCTGACGTGGGCCCTCCTCGTGGCAACACTCGCGCTCGCCGGCGGACTCGCGCCCCGCGGCGGCATGGCCGAGCCCCGGCTCGCACCGGGCCTGCGTATCGAGGTCGTGGTCACCGGCGTTCCGCGGCCGGCGCAGCTCGCGTTCGCGGCGTCCGGCCGCCTGGTCGTGCTCAGTCACGGCTGGCGCGGCGACTCGGCCGCGGAGATCTTCTGGCTCGATCCGGTCGGCGCGATGCCGATCGATGCCGCGCTCGTCCCGCGGATCGTCATTCCCTTCGCGGAGGGGCCGCGAAAGAACGCGCTCGGCAGTCTGGCCGTCGATCCGCGGTCGGAGGATCTGTTCCTCGGCGAGGAGAACGGCAATCGCATCTACCGACTCGGCGCCGACAAGCGTCTGACGCCCATCGTGATCGGCGCCAATCATCTGCTCGGCGGCACGAGCTTCGTGACCGACTCCGAGGGCCGCCTCGTCGTTCTCGATTACGCGAGCTTCGAGAGCCAGCTGCGCTCCGAGGCGCCGCTGCCGCCGTCGCTGGACTGGCTCGCCGTGGAGGACTACCAGGGACCGCTCGTGTTCCGTATCGATCCGACCGCCGACGTGCCGCTGCCGAGACGGCTCGACGTCGTGGCGCCCGTGTTCCCGAAGCCGCCGGTGCGCCGTCACATCGGCGAGCCGCTCAACAAGTTCATCGCCGTCGCCGCGCGGCACGACGGCGAGGTGGCGCTGCTCACGTCCGTCGGAGAGATGTTCCTGCTGAGCGTCGACGGCCGTCTGCGCAACCTGGCGCGGCTGCCGTCGGGCCACTACCACCGCACGAGCATGGCCGTCGCACCCGACGGCAGCATCCTGGTGAGCAGCGGCTTCCACATCCGCGAGGTGTACCGCGTCTCTCCGGCCGGCATGGTCACCAGCATCGCTCGCGATCTCGGCGACCCGCAGGGCATCGCCGTGGACAAAGCAGGCGCCCTCTACATCGCTGAGACCGCGCTCCACCGAATCATCCGCCTCGTCCCGCAGTAACGCCGCGCAGCCTGCTACGCGCCTTCGATCATCGACGCGGTCAGTCCGCGGACGTAGCCGCGCGCGAAGACGGCGCAGATCAGGACGATCGGAATCGCCATGAGGTTGATGCCGGCCACCGCGAGCAGCTCGTCGAGCGCGACGTCGGTGGTGGCGAGCCCCGCGGGGATCGTCTGGTTCTGGGCGTCGAGCAGGAACACCGAGGCGAGCGTCACGTCGCTGGCGATGGTCCCCAGCGTGAAGATCCCCGCCGCCACCAGCACGGGGCGGCTCATGGGCAGGATGATGCGGAAGAACGCGGTCAGCCGGCTCGCGCCCTCCACCAGCGCGGCCTCCTCGACCTCGCGAGGCAGCTGCTGGAAGTAGGCGGACAGGATCCAGATGCAGAAGGGCAGCGCGAGCGTCGGGTAGACCAGGAGCAGGGCGAGGAGGTTGTCGTCGAGGTGGAGGCGGATCACGACCTGGTAGAGGGGCACGAACAGGATCGTGTGCGGGATCACGTAGGTCGCGAAGATCACGCGCCGCCACCACCGGAAGCCGGGCGGCCGCAGGCGGCCGAGCGCGTAAGCGGCGAGCAGGCTCGCGACCAGCGTCACCGTCACCGAGCCGGCGAACACGACGATCGTGTTCTCGAGCCAGTCGGTGAACGGATAGGACCGGCGGAGCGCGGCGCCGACGAAGCCCCGCGGACGTCCGGACTGCTCGAACAGCTCGGCGAAATTCTCGAAGGTCGGGTTCACCACGATGAGGGGATTGCCGAAGACGTCCTCCTGGGCCGTCTTCAACGATTGCACGAGCATGAAGTAGATCGGGAACAGGCAGTACACGGTGGCCAGCAGGAGGAGGCCGCCGTGGCCGAGCGTCTTCCACCACGGGCGCGGGCTCACGCGCGCTCCCTCTCCGCGCGGTCGAACGCGCGGAACAGGAGCACCAGCACGGCGAGGAGGAACGGCACCAGCGTCAGGGACAGCGCCGAGGCCGGTCCGAACTGCCCGCCCCGGATGGCCAGCCAGTACGCGTGGGTGCCGATGATCGGGTAGACGATGCGGCCGCCGGTGAGCATCCACACGTTGGCGAGGTCGGCGAAGGCCGTGGTGAGCGACAGGAAGATGGCCAGGGCCAGGAACGGCTTGAGCAGCGGTACGGTGACGAGCCAGAAGCGGCGCCAGGCGCTCTTCGACTCCAGCACCGCGCACTCGAAGAGCTCGACCGGCACGGCGTTGATGCCGGCGAGCAGGAACACGCCGATGAACGAGCTGCCCCGCCAGATGTTGAAGAGCGTCACGCTGAGAAAGCTCCAGGCGCCGCCGCCGAGCATGCCGTCGACCAGGTACTTGACGTTGCCCATGGCCACGCTGTAGGCGGTGGAGATCGGTGGATTCAGCGTCCAGTACCAGCCGATGACGCTCACGCTGGCCGGGTAGGCCCAGGGCAGGAAGATGGCGAGGAACACGAGCGCCCGGCCACGGAAGGGCCGGGCGAGAAGGAGCGCGAAGCCGATGCCGAGGCCGAGCTTCGCGAGGGTGGTGACGACGGCGTAGGCGATCGTGATAGTCGCCGCGCGCCAGAACTCGGGATCACCGGCCAGCCGACGGTAGTTCTCGAGCCCGACGAATTCCGCCGCTCCGCTTTTCAGCGGAGAGAGGTCGGTGAGGCTCGTCCACACCCCCCACCCGACGGGATAGGCGAGGACGGAGAGCAGGAGGAGCACCGCCGGCGACAGCAGCAGATACGCGAGCTGGATGTCCCGCGAGCGCCTCGAGGGGCGCCACGGCTTCGCCGGGGCGTCCCGAGCCCCCAGTGGGGGGCTTGGGGGGCGCCCGGAGCCCCCCATGTCGGTTAAATCGCGAGCTCGGTCTTCAGGTCGAAGAAGTGCAGTCGCTCCGGCGCGAGCGCGAGACGGATGGGGTCGTGCACCTTCACCCGCACCGACGGATCGACGCGCGCGACCATGCTCGTCGGCCCGACCTTGACGTCGAGGAGGATCTCCGAGCCGAGCGGCTCGACGACGTCGACGACGGCGTCGAAGCTCCGGTCCGCGCTGTCCGCGCCGCCCACCGGGTGGATGTCCTCGGGACGCACCCCGAGGGTGAGGTGCTGGCCCTTGTACGGCCGCAAGCGATCGGTGCGATCCGCCGGCACCTTGATGCGGAAGCCGTGGCTCTCGGCCCACACCGCTCCGTTCGTCTCGTTCATCGTCACGTCGGCGAAGTTCATGGCGGGAGAGCCGATGAAGCCGGCGACGAAGCGATTCGCGGGCTTGCTGTAGAGCTCGAGCGGCTCGCCTACCTGCTGGACCCATCCGTCCTTCATGACCACGACGCGGTCGCCGAGAGTCATGGCTTCCACCTGATCGTGGGTGACGTAGATGGCCGTCGTCTCCAGGCGCTCGTGCAGCCGCTTCAGCTCCACCCGCATCTGGACGCGGAGCTTGGCGTCGAGGTTCGACAGCGGCTCGTCGAACAGGAACACCTGCGGGTGGCGGACGATGGCGCGTCCCACGGCCACGCGCTGGCGCTGGCCGCCGGAGAGCTGGCGCGGCTTGCGCTTCAACAGCTCGTGGATGCCCAGGATCTCGGCCGCCTCCTGGACGCGCTGGGCGATCTCGGCCTTGGGGAACTTCCGCATCTTCAGGCCGAACGCCATGTTGTCGTAGACGGTCATGTGCGGGTAGAGCGCGTAGTTCTGGAAGACCATCGCGATGTCGCGGTCCTTGGGCGGCAGGTCGTTGACGACCCGGTCCCCGATCATGATCTCGCCGGCGGTGATCTCCTCGAGCCCGGCGACCATCCGGAGCGTCGTCGTCTTGCCGCAGCCCGACGGGCCGACGAGGACGACGAACTCCTTGTCGCGGATCTGGAGGTTCACGTCCTTGACCGCGTGGACCTCGTCGTACTTCTTGTTGAGAGCCTTCAACAGCACCTGCGCCATGGAATCCTCCCTCGGAGGGGGCTTCGCCCCCTTCCGACACTCGTCGCTCTCTTCAGCCCTTCACGGACCCCGTGAGGCCTGTCACGTAATACTCGACAAAGAACGAATATACAAGGGCCACGGGGACGGAGCCCAGCAGGGCGCCGGCCATGAGCTGGCCCCAGAAGTAGATGTCGCCGCGGATCAGCTCGGAGTAGATGCCCACGGGTACCGTCTTCCGCTCCGGCGACGAGAGGAAGACCAGCGCGTAGATGAACTCGTTCCAGGACAGCGTGAACGCGAAGATGCCCGCGGACAGGATGCCGGGGATCGCGATGGGAAAGATGATCCGGACCATGGCCCCGAACCGCGTGGCCCCGTCGATGCGCGCGCACTCCTCCAGCTCCTTGGGGATGGTCTTGAAGTACCCCATGAGCAGCCACGTGCAGAACGGGATGAGGAACGTGGGGTACGTCAGGATCAGCGCCCACGGCGTGTTGCCGAGCTGGAAATCGCGGATGATGTTCGCCAGCGGGATGAAGAGCAGCGTCGGCGGCACCAGGTACGTCACGAAGATCGACGTGCCGAGCGTGCCCGCCATGGGGAACCGTAGCCGGCCCAGCGCGTAGCCGGCCAGCAGCCCGCAGAAGAGCGAGATCATGGTGGACACGACCGCGATGAAGAACGTGTTCCACAGCCAGATGGGGAAGGTGGTCTTCGCCATCAGATCGCGGAAGTGCTCGATGGTCGGGTGGAGCGTCCAGAAGGGCGTGTTGTTGACGGCGCGCCACGAGCGGTAGAGCTCGGCGTCGGGGCGAATGGAGGTGATGAACATCCAGTAGAAGGGAAAGAGCGTCCCGATCACGAACACGGTGAGCGGGATGTAGAAGTACACCCACCTCTTCCACGGCCTCTCAACCACCATCTAGTCCCCCGGGATCGGGTCTGGACGAGGGTGGCCTGATGTTGGCCGTGGCGGCTCCGCTCCGCGGACAATCCGTTTCATGCGCCTTCGAGTCTCCGCAGATATCTGAGCTGAAGCCACACGACCACGAAGAGGACGGGCAGCATGAAGAGCGAGATGGCGGCGCCCTCGCCGAGCAGGCCCGTGGCGACGCCGATCTGGTAGGCGTAGGTGGCCAGCAGGTGTGTGGAGTTCGCCGGGCCGCCGCCGGTCAGCACGTAGATGAGCTGGAAGTCCGAGAACGTCTGGATGACCGAGAACACGACGACGACTAGCGTCACCGGCTTCAGGAGCGGCCACGTCACGTGCCAGAACCGCCTCCAGCCGTTGGCGCCATCGAGAGAGGCCGCCTCGTGCAGGTCGGGGTTGATGGTCTGCAGTCCCGCCAGCAAGGTGATGGCGAAGAAGGGCATGCCCCGCCACGTGTTCACGACGATCGCGCACCAGAGGCCGTAGACGCCGTCGGAAAGGAACGGGATTTTGGTCACGATGAACCCCGTCCGGTAGAGCAGCCAGTTGAGCACGCTAAAGGTCGGGTCGAACATCCACCGCCAGGCGAAGGTCGACAGCACGGTGGGGATGATGAAGGGCAACAGCATCGAGGCTCGGACGAGCCGCTTGCCGCGGAAGCTGCGGTTCAGGAGCAGCGCCAGCCACATGCCGAGGACGAGCTTGAAGATCGTCGCCCAGAACGTGTAGACGAACGTGTTCCGGAAGGCCGTTTGGAAGATCGAGTCGTTCCAGGCCTTGGCGAAGTTGTGCAGGCCGACGAAGTGCCCGAGGTTGCCGACGCTCGTGTTCGAGAGCGACAGCCACACGCCCATCACGAACGGATAGGCGATGAAGGCGCCGAGCAGCAGCACGGTGGGGGCGAGCAACAGCGCGGCGAGGAGCGTCTCGCTCTCGAGGACGCGCGTGAGGGGTTTCGAGGGCGACGTCCGGGGGTGGGGGAGCGCGACCTCGAGACCGGCCACGCCCGGAGCACCGCCCGCGATAGGCTTCTTCACCGCTTATCCGTAGATCTTCTTCAGCTCACCGGCCGCCCACTTGACGGCGTCCTCGGGCTTCGTGCCCTGCGCGGCCTTGGCGTACATGTCCGTGATGATGTACTTCGAGTAGACCTCGCTGGCCTTGGCGTTCGGCGGTCCCGCGTAGCCGACCATGCGCGAGGCCTGCGCGGCCGTCCGGTACATCTTCATGGCTGGATCGAGCTTGTCCCACATCGGCGAGCGCTCCCAGTGCTTCGTCGATCCCACCGAGAAGCCCTCGGCGACCTCGAACCACCGCTGGAACTGCTCCTTGCCGTGCAGCCACTTGAGGAAGTCCTTGGCGGGCTTCTGGTTCTTCGAGTACTTCATCAGCATGTGGGAGAACGGGATGTGGTATCCCCACGTGCCCGCGGGGCCGGCGGGAATCGCGAAGTGATCGATGTCCCGCACCATCGGCTCGCCCTTGTCGTCCCTGATCTTCTCCTGCCCGCGCTTGGCCGCGATGTAGATGGACGCGCCGTTGAGGGTGGCCGAGATCTCCCCGGCCAGGAACGCGCGGTTGTTGTTGGTGTCGTCCCACGCGAACCCGCCCTCGTCGCAGGCGTCCTTCCAGAAGGCGGTCATCCATTTCACGGACTCGACCGTCTGCTTGTTGTCGAGAACGCTCTTGCCGGCCTTGTCGGTCTCGGCGGTACCGAAGTTCCACAGGAGCGGATAGCTCCAGGCCGGCGCGTCGCCGAAGGTGTGGCCGAGCGTCTGGCCGATGGGATGGCCCTTCTTCTTGAGCTTCATGCCGAGGTCGCGGTACTCGTCGAGCGTCTTCGGCGTCGCGGCCGCGCCGACCTCGGCGAACCACGACTTGCGGTAGGCGATGAGTAGCCCCGAGATGCTCCACGGCAGCGCCAGGTAGCGCTTGCCGTCCTTCACCGCCTGCTCGGACTGCGGGTAGAAGCCACCCTGCTCCTTGGCCTGCCACTCGGCGAGGTCCGTCACGTCGACGGCGCCGTTCTGGTAGAGGTGCGGCCAGTTGTGCAGCGTCATGACGATGTCGGCGCCGCTGCCGGACTGGATCGCCGCGGTGATGCGCGGCTGCAGATCGTTGGCGTTGATGGTCTCGAGCTGGATCTCCGCGCCCAGCGCCTTGCCCGCCTCGGGCAGGAGCTTCTCGCGCAGCATGACGTCGCACGCGGGGATGAAGTCGTTCCAGCGGAGCAGGTGGATCTTGGTGGACTGGGCGAAGGCGGGCGCCGTGCGGGCCGCGAGGATACCCTCGAGGCCGGCGGCGCCGGCCGCTGCGCCGACGAGGAATTGTCGACGGTCCATCACGCCCTCCTCAGGCCTCGTAGATCTTCTTGAGCTCCGTCTCGGCCCACTTCACCGCGTCCTCCGCCTTCATGCCTTGCGCGGCCTTGGCGTACATGTCGACGACGATGTACTTCGTGTACGACTCCGTCGCCTTGGCGGAGGCGGGCCCGGGATGGCCGAGCATCAGCGTCGCTCGCGCCGCCTGCCGGAACACCTGCAGCGGCTTGTCGATCCGCGACCACATGGGGTTGTCTTCCCACTTCTTCGTGCAACCGACGCTGTAGCCCTCGTTCACCTCGAACCACTTGCCGTAGTTCGCATCCTGATGCAGCCACTTGAGGAAGTCCTTGGCGAGCTTCGGATTCTTCGAGTACTTCATGACGGAGTGCTGGAAGGGCACGTACAGCGCGAACTGCCCGGCCGGCCCCTTGGGCATCAGCGCCGCGTGCTCGATGTCCTGGAACAGCGGCTCGCCCTTGTCGTCCTTGGTCTTGTCCTTCTGGCGCTTCGCCACGATGTAGATCGACGCGCCGTTCAGCGTGGCGCCGATCTCGCCGGCGAGGAACGCGCGGTTGTTGTTGGTGTCGTCCCACGCCAGGCCGCCCTCGTCGCAGGCGTCCTTCCAGAACGCTTGCAGGAATTTGACGGACTCGATAGCGCCCTTCGAGTTGATCGCGACCTTCTTGCCCGTCTTGTCGACCTCGGCGCCCCCGAAGTCCCACAGGAACGGGTATGAAAACGTCGGCGGATCGCCGAAGCTGTGGCCGAGCGCCTGCCCGACCGGCTTGCCCTTGGCCTTGAGCTTCTTGCCGGCCTCGCGGTACTCGTCCCACGTCTTCGGGAACTCCTTGAGCCCGATTTCGTTGAACCACGACCGCCGGTAGGCCACCGCGTTGCCGACGACACCGTGGGGCACGGCCAGCCACTTGCCGCCCACCTTCGCGCTGGCGTTGAACACGTCGTAGAAGCCGGCCTGGCTCTTGCCGATCGGCTCGGCCACGTCGGAGACGTCGACGAGGGCGTTGGCGTAGAGGTGGGGCCAGTTCCACAGCATCTGGATGATGTCGGCGCCGCTGCCCGACTGCACGGCGGCGGTGATGCGCGGCTGCAGATCGTTGGCGTTGATGAACTCGAACGTGACCTCCGCCCCGAGCGCCTTCGACGCCTCCGGCGCCTGACGCTTCAGTTCCACGTCGGCCTCGGGAATGAAGTCGACCCAGCGGACGATGTGCAGCTTCGTCCCTTGCGCGAATGCGGGCGCGCGTCGCGCCGCGAGGATACCTTCGACGCCGGTGATGGCGACGGCCGCGGCGCCGCCCGACACCTTCAGGAAATGGCGGCGATCAGAATGGTCCAGGCCCATGGCTCGCTCCTTGTCGAGGTCGGTTCGTCCGAGGACGGGTTGTGTCGATCGCTGTGCAACATCGGGAAAAAGTGACGCAGTGATACCACCTTAGCGCCGGGGTGTCAACGTTGGGACCGGCGGCAGCGCGTCAGCGAGCGGCCGTTTCGGCGAGAGCGGCGCGGAAGGGCGGACGGAACGTGAAAGCACCACGGCCATGACGGTCGATGACCATCGCGGCGCCCACGACGATCCATCCGTGCGACATGTGCGACGCGGGCATGCGAGGCACGATCACGGCGTCCCGAACCCCCCTCGGCCAGTGGGCTGCTGGACTGACCGCGTTGTAGAAACATCCCGCGTCATGGCGGCTGATGGCGCCTGCCTTGCACGCATTTACACGCCATGGTCATCAGACGGCTCGCGATCACGCTGTTCCGGCGCCGGCGCCGTGTCACCGGCGTGGCCATCATTCCCGAGTTCGGTGCGCGCATTATCCTGCGCGAGGGCGACAAGCTCGTGCGTCGCAACGCGCAGGGCGAGGTCGAGGTCACCACGATCGCGCGTGGTCGGGAGCGAGGCGCATGAGCACCATGACGCGCCGGCGGTGGATCGCGCTCCTGGCCGTGCTCGCGGTCGTGATGCTCGGTCTCGTCGTCGCCTCTCGGTTGCCCGAGCTCGTCCGGCGGGTCGCCATCGCGCGCATCCAGGCCGCCACCGGACGGCCCGCGGACATCGCGCGCGTCGAGTTGAGCCTCCTCACGGGGCGGGCGTCCGTCCAGGGCTTCCGCCTTGCCGAGAGTGATGGTCGGCCGTTCGCGGCCATCGAGCGGCTGGACGTCGCGTTGCGCTGGCCGTCGCTGCTCATCGGTCGGCTGCGGCTCCGCGAGCTCGTCGTCCGGGATTCGACGGTGCGCGTGGTACGGCTGCCCGACGGCACCTTCAACTTCTCAGATCTCGTGAGCCAGTCGGGTGCGCCGGGCCGGCCGCCCGATGTCAC
>Ga0075425_100007666_pt1 | contig 11419 bp, 11 predicted proteins | sample SoiMethybrSBSTD4_FD_75300 | JGI IMG/M metagenome (GOLD analysis project Ga0075425, IMG submission 75300) | Bulk soil microbial communities from a Populus tree surrounding site in Tennessee, USA - Soil MetaG P. TD hybrid SBSTD4 | ecosystem: Environmental > Terrestrial > Soil > Tree plantation...
GAACATATTACATCAAGATTGGTAAGAACACAGAACAGAGAACTGTGTCTTAGATGCATAGCCTACAACATGCACAGATTAACCAACCTCGTGATAATATTGATGGTTTCTACTGAACCTTATGAACTAAACCTTTTAAGTAACAGTCTTGTTTTTTTACTCCCGTCGTCTGGCATATCTCTAGAGTGATGACAAGTTAGCAGATATTGACCAACCATCTTCACATGTGGAGTGTGTGTATACATCGATATCGGTTGCATAGCCAAATGAGCGAGGCATCTCCAATATCTCGATCCCAATTGCGTAGCTGCAGTATTTACACGGCCAGATTCAGAGAAAATTATCACATTCAGATCGATTTGAACCGGTATCGTGGAACTGAAAGTGAAAGATATCCTTCGCAGCGCTTTTAATAAAGATCTTACATAGGCATGAATTCATGAAGATTTCGTTAACATTTGCCTCGTTCCAGGTGAGATGGAATGGGTATTAATTGAAAGCTGTAGTTGTGATATCCAGATTCTGAACCCTCTCTTGACATGTGAACCATTCCAGTTTGGCAATCAAGTACTTTATTTTTACACTCAACGGGTCTCTGACTTTACTTTGGATCTTAAATATATGATAGATTTAGTCATAGTTGGTTCTTTCATCAAGTTTTCTGCGTCTTCGATGGTATCAAGATCTGTCATTATCCTACGTGATAAAATTATCTTAAGGTTTGCTCGTATTTTCTTGGCAGCTTTGATGTGCATATCGAAACTATTGTTATCGTAATATGTCTTAATTAAGTTAGACGGTCTGCGTAACAGAGCATTTGAGCCATCATATCGTAGTGAAGGACATATTGCTAAACATTTCTCATATTCTTCTGCAGTGTTGCAGATCATATCTATATCAGCAGGTGTGAGGAGAGGGAGATCTTGGGGTATGACTATTGTAGCATTGGCACCTGCCGCATTACAGTAATTATCTGCAATAGAGACCGCCTTATTTACTCCCCTGTCTACATATTCCTTCAAAAATACTGCACCATGTCTCTTTGAAATTCCCTCTGCTCGTTTATCACTTGAAACTACAATAACTTCAGATATTGAAGCTGCCTTATTGATGGTACTAAGTGTATCATCAAGTAATAACCCGCATAGTTTAACACGTTCTACAACGTCTAGCATTGATGCCAGCCTTGATTTTCCCCTTTCAAATCGCTTTACGGGGACGATGGCCGATATTTTCAAGTCAGAAAGTCTTGGATTGTTGTTTTAATAGATATGATGCCAATCGATTCTCATCGATACTATCTCTCATCATAATATCAGTTTCATAGACTTTCATATTAAGCCTGCTTATCTTTGCCGACAGATCACTGTCACTTCTAGAAATGATAAATGTACTCACAAAATCAGAATAATATTCCGCAACCCCAACAGGAGAATTCTGTATTTTCATAGCCTGCATGTACTTGACGGCTGGTCCACTTATGGCTCTATCTCCGATCAGAGGGGAAACTGCGTAAATTTTTTTCCTTTCAAGGGCAAGCTCTTTTCTTGCTCCTTTTATTGCTAAGATGGGTCCTATGCTTGTAACCGGGTTTGCGGGTGCGATAATTATAACTTTGGACCTTTTTAATGCATGGACTGCTTCTGGATTAATTCGAGATCTCTCTGCGCCAGCATAGACAATATCAGTAACTTTAGGTTCCCCTCGATATTTTACCCAAAATTCTTGTATGTGCATCTCTCCTATCTCTGTAACTATTTTTGTTTCTACTGGATTATCTGTGGCAGGAATAATTTTTGTTGAAATGGCGTACTTATTTCTCATCCAATCAGTAATCTCTGATAGGTTTTTACCATTCTTGAGCATGTTAGTTCTTAACAAATGAGTAGCTAGATCTCTGTCCCCAAGCCTAAACCATGTTTGTTCACCAAGCATTTCCATTTGGCGAATAAAACCGTGGGAATCGTTTCTTATACCCCATCCTTGACTTTTGTCTAGCAAATCTGCCAGAGCATAGATTACTGTGTCGATATCAGGACAAACGTACAAGCCATGAAGCCATATATTATCACCTATGTTTGAAATAATGGTAAGATCTCTAGTCTGTGAGGCAAGACCGCGAATTAATTTTACTGAGCCAGTTCCACCAGCCAGAATAGTAATCAAAGTTAAAATATGATAATAACTTAGCTACAATGTATAATTTTCGGAAATACACTATTCTGTTGGCTAGGATCGGTCGACTTTCCTATGTGTGCAATTAATGAGTTATAGTTTTTCATGACACTGATCTGCTGATTCACTAAAATTATTTAATTTAAGTACTACTGTTATTGAATCACTCATATTGTTGCAATTTTAACTATAAATACACCTGTCAATAAGGAATATAAACAGGATATCTGACAATTTTGATATGAATTTGATGTCACCACTCTTTTTCTCTGCTATTTTATCAACGGTTTTGATTATGGGTTTTGCTTCTCAGGCTTTTGCTGTGCAGATGACTGCGGTCCTGATACCTTCCAAGGATAGTTCCCAGCCTGCGTTTACCGGTGACAGATTCATTGCATTAAAGTACAATCCTGGAAGCCCATTATCTAAGCTACTTAATGGGAAAAGCCAACATGTGTCATTTACCATGAAAGCACCTTCAAATGTAATATCCGCTTTTAACACCGCCATTGCCACTCAAAAGAAAAGTCCGGTGCGAATTGAAAATGGAACCCTATCATACTCAGCTGATCTCATAGGACAGCCAGATAGCGCCCAGCTTTCTTACAAGGTAATTTTTAATCCGACAATGTCCAATATCGTTCTCCAGAAGAACGGGACACAAGGTGCAGTGGTAGATTTAGATTGGAGGAGTATAGTAGTTAATGATCCGTTGGTAGTTGATGCACCAAAGTATGGTAAGATAAGTGTTAATTATCCAATTGGTTTATTTCAAGCCATACATCCAGATTTAGTACAACAGTTTTCAAATTCACAAGCCGCAGCTATAATGAAAGCACCATTACTTAATTTTGAACCTGTTGGAATACCAATGGATAGATGGCACTTCCTATTTGATCCAACCGGTAGTCTAGCCGGCGTGGCAGGTTCAGGATTTACAGAACAAGGAGGAGCTAGGGCAGTGTCCATTTATTCCCTAGGCGAGAGCAGTTTTAGAGAAGGAACGTTTACTGAGCAGACTAGCGATTCAACTGCAACAATAAATAATACCCAAGTTCAAGTCCATTCTTCAACTCCACCACCAAGTGCTCAGTTGCAAATTGCTGGGTTCGCAAGGGTACAGAAATCAGGCAATAATGAGCTTGCCTTCGTCTCCACACAGGCTCCTTCAGGGACTGTCACGGCAACAGGATCATTTCCATTGCAAGTATTGCTTGTCTTTGGTGGAATGATGGGCGCAGTAGCGGTTTTCGTACTTGTTAAAGCAAGGAAGTAATAAAGACTTCCTCATAGAGTTACTCGGAAACCGGTTTACACAAAATTCTTATTTCTATCAGCAGCAATCAAGTTTGGGACGCATCTGATTTCAGATCTTAAGACCGCTCAAACGATTCATTGACATTCGCTTCGTAAATAATGGCCTGCGTCCGTCAGGGTAGCAACTGTACTCTTATCCTTCTGTAACAGGTATTTACCGGAAAATTTCGTTCGCCCAATACCAATAGGTTCCCTGTTGATATTCAAAAGGAGTAGAACCTCATTCTCATTTAGATTTTCAGTCATTTCAACTATTGATTGCCCAAGAACATTTCTACCATATAAGATTAGTTTTTCAGCTAGTTCGTTCACAATGACATAAGGAAATTTATTGCTGATTCTACCAATAATGTCTGCTCCCTGCATAGACAGCAAAAAGTTTTTTTTCAATTCACCGATCTTTAAACCTGCATGATATGGTTGTCCGCTTAAAATAATTGTTTCCAAAGCACTAGACAAAAGGTAAACTTCTCTTACTCTATGATCCTCTTCCTTTATCAAGAGTGACTTTTCTTTAAAAAAATCAAAAACGCCCCATTTATCAAATGCCCTTTTTAAGATAGTTATCTCTTGTCTATTGGCTTTTCTAAACATATTTAGCTTTTCACCCGTATCTTTGCTATATAGAACCCCAACGTATTATGAATATGTGGATAGAATCGTCTTGTGTTCTTTAATTCTTGATGGAAGTGAAGATCGCCAAAGCTAATCAAGCCGTCGGCTCCATATTGTAAGGGTTCAATTTCTATGTCAAATCCTTTTGATAGTGAGTCAATAATATTTTCATTCTCCTCGGGAGCGAAAGAACAAGTTGAGTAAACCAACAATCCACCAGGTTTGACAACTTTGATGGCAGCTTCAATCAAGCTTGTTTGAATCAAAACACAATACTCCAAGTCTTCTGGCGTGTGGTTTGTTTTTCTCTTAATATCCTTCGCGATTACACCCTCACCGCTGCAAGGTGCGTCTAGCAACACACGATCAAATTTGATGTTTAGATCTGACACATGACGGCCATCCATTTTATAAACACAGGTATTTATTACGCCACATCTGGCAATATTGTATAAAATTGACCTCATCCTTCTGAGATTGGGCTCTAAAGCGATAATGCAGCCACTATTTTGCATTTTTTGGGCGATAAAAGTAGTTTTACCACCAGGAGCAGAAGCCATATCTAAGATGGTTTGGTTCTTTGCTACATCCAAGGCTTCTACTGCGATACAGGAGCTAAGATCTTGAATGTAGTAATACCCAAGCAAATATTCTATAGTAGCACCAATTGGGAACGAAGATTTTTCTACTGCAATAACATCTTCGAAGGCAGTGTCTCTCAGCTCAAATCCCTTCGAAAGCAGCTTCGTCTTAAGATCTTTACTGTTAATTTTCAATGTATTTGTTCTAATATATCTTTGGGGATGTCTATCCATTCTTTCTAAGAAAGTTTTTACATCTGGAATATATTGCATAAATCTGTTTACTATCCACTCATCATAGCTGTACAGGCTCGCTAGTCGAATTGATTCAGGAGTACTTGGGAAAATTAATGTTTTCAAATACTATGCTTATTCTTATTATAGTGTTTGTCAAATCAGAAATTTAACTTTTTATCAAATGTAGGATATAACTAGTCTACACTACCGGTTGCAGCCTCACGATGAATAAAAGATCAAAGCCTTGTCAGAACTGAGCATGGAAAAGGTTTTGAAGCCCACTCTTACGATTCCTATGATTGAGTAACATTTAGAGAGTTGATACATTAATAATCTCGTAGCAAATAGTCATTGCATACGAGATTAAATGTTCATGTGCTAGTAGTAACCCTCCTTCTGTTATAAGCGGGATTCCGCTAAGCAGCCAACCTGAGCAAGTGCAGGACCTTATGCTCTGTTTGGCCTTGCTCCACTCGGGTCGGCAGTTTCATTCCAGTACAAGAATCTCAGGCTATTAGCCATCACTGTCAGCAACTTGTCTGGATTTCTTTTCTGTTCCGTAGCCAGTTGTCTCCAGCTAATTATCGCTAATTCGAGTGCCTGCAATGAGGGAGGAGTTTCCTCTCTGTTGAGTAGCCCGCACGCTAGCTCACGAACAATGAATGTCTCTGTCATATTTTAAGATAATTGTGGAAAATATTCCTCCTCAAGTTCGGCAATTTGTTCCGGGTTTTGAGCATTGGCATAATCTTCTAGAAGGTTACAATTCAATTCCAGAAATGTATGGCCCCATTTGAATTTGTTCATAAATTCTTGAGCCATTTCCCTGTATCCTAAAATAAAAAGCGAACCAGCCAATGCTTCTGCTGTCGATAATATGCCTGCCTTTGAATAATTAGTGGGATTTGCAGCCAGCAATAATGGCAGACGTCTACCGATACCGTGAAAGCTAAAATGCCTCTGTCTTAATATGTTGCGGGCTCGTTCCCACGAACAATCAATAGCACAGATTGAGGATGAAATGTTTAAATCTTGTCTCGATAACGATGTCTCAGCAAAAGGATTTAGTACGATGTTATCCTTACGAAAATATTGTACAGGCTGGACCAGCCTGAATTTGACCAGTTTACTGGCCGTACATTTTAAAGGATCATCCTGCCTTAACATAAACACCAAAGCTTCCAAGACCAATTAAATTGACTAAATTACCATTAATATATATTCGAGAAACGATTTATGATGGATAGACGAACCTTCAACGATACCCTCTGGCATATATGACAACTGGCAACGTAAATTCGCTGTGTTGGTCAGAATAGGCCGGATATCGCGACCTTTTGATGCATAGAATGGATATAGATCTGTTTTTAAAAGAGATCAATTGTAGGGTCTAAACATTATTCGAAAAACGGATCTGCTGTTTGCGAAATCACTCTTGCATTTTCTATCTTGGTTTCCTCTCATATGCTATTGTCTTATTTTTGTCTCATATGACTCTGGTGTCATTCTGGGGCCTTGCCTCATATACCAGTTACTTACGCATCTAGAATTCATGAACCTCTACATGGTATTCGATATTGATATCATGTTGCCAATAGCTTGTAAATAAGATTCTACGTCCATTTCGATTACTTTTCCTTCATCAATGTTTATAATATAGATAATATGTAACCTCCCATTTAGAATCTCGTTTAGGCTTACAGGCGGATTTCTATAATATTTATTGCAAAGTAGCTTAACCTGTTCCAGCTCTGAATATTTCCTATCCCTGGGAGGACGCCCAAATATGCTAGGAATAGGAAGGATGCTAACAGGCGGCGTGGCTAAGACAAATAGGTTAGCAAATTTGCTATACCGCGAAATTTTACTTGCTATCCTGGCAGAGTAATATGATAATGGATCTAGCGCATGTTCTGGAGGAATGAAACCCGTTTCTATCTCAACTATCGCCTCTCCGTCTCCTTTGGTAGCATGAAGGTCACAGACAAGTATGTCTGTAAGCTGTTTTTCGACATCAACATTATAGCCATAATGAATTAAATGCTTTGCACATACAAGCTCCATCGCAGAGTGATTAATTTTAACTATGTTCTTTTTGTATAATTCTATTAAACGTTGCTTTACGAAATCCATCCGTTCAACAATCTCTGCTGATTCTCCTGCTATCATTTTATTCGAAAGTGTATTTACGTCGGCGCTAAAACGTTCTAAGTCCAAATATGATATATTAATTTATGACAGGTCTTATTTGTGCTGTTTGGTGCATAGTAAGCTTAAAAATGCCCGTTAGTAGTACTAATTAAAATGTCTTCAATTAACAAAGTGGCAATTCTTGGTTCCGGCGTAATGGGTCACGGGATAGCACAGGTTGTTGCTATGGCTGGCTATGACGTCGCCTTACGTGATATTGAACAATCCTTCCTAGACAAGGCAATGGATAAAATCAAGTGGTCGCTTGGTAAACTTGTTGAAAAGAAAAAGTTAAGTGAGACAGATGCTGATAGAATATTTCATCGAATTATTCCAATAATAGATCTTCGGCAGGCATTAAAAAATACAGACTTGCTTATCGAAGCGGTACCTGAAGAGATGAATCTGAAGAAGAAGGTATACGCTGAAGTGAATAAATATGCTGAATCAAGAACAGTTTATGCTTCCAATACGAGCACACTACCAATTACAGAGATGGCAGCGTTAACAGATAGATCAGAGAGATTTGTAGGAGTACATTTTTTTAATCCACCACAACTAATGCCGCTGGTTGAAGTTATTCCCGGGGAAAAGACCAATCAGAGCACGATTGATATGGTGATCAATTTCATTCTGCGTGTTAACAAACAACCGGTATTGTGTCGAAAGGATGTTGCAGGTTTTATTGTGAATCGAATCTTTATACCTTTGGTCCATGAAGCAGTATATTGCAAAAATAGAGATGATGTTTCGATGATGCAAATTGATTCTGCAGTAAAGGTCAAGATGGGTTTCCCTATGGGAATTTTTGAGCTTGCAGATTATACTGGTCTCGACATAATTCATAAAGCGACTGCAGAAATGTACTCTCGAGACAAGAGAGTTGTAAATCCCAATCCAGAGATAAAAAAACTCTTTGAGGAAAATAATTTAGGGCAAAAATCTGGAAAGGGGTTTTATGATTACAAAGGCGATAAATACGAACGAATTAATCTAACAGAAGAGCAGGCACAAACATATGATCCCATAAAATTGGTAGCAGTCGCCGCTAACAATGCTGCATGGATTATTTCTAACGAAGTTTGTGACATGCAAGACCTTGAAAAAGCCCTTAAGCTTGGCATGGGTATAAAAGTAGAATTGTTCAAGACATTAGAGAAGTTTGGCGTCGAAAATGTAGTAAGGACCTTAATGAACTTGCAAGAGAGGTATGGTTCTTTTTATGAACCTGAAAGGTACCTACTTAGCTATAATTCTCGATAACTTTTTTTCTACTCTTCTGTTTTGTATTGACACAACTAAGCAAATAATAATTGATAATTCGGGCGAATTCCAGACGGATCTATTCTTTTCCACGTTTAAAAATAAGGAGAAAGTTGTCGTTTCTGAATTGAATAATTTTGTGTGTAGTCTCTTTGTGAATGTATATGCTATCCTGGCACTATGATGAGGATGCCATACTACGATAATGCTCATGCGCTAGTCCTGTGGTTATTTATCAGCTGTGGCTTTGCAAGGTAAATTGGGATTTTTCCCTGTTACTTCAATTTTTGTTCGATTCACTCAATTTTTCAACTTCAATAAGGTATTATTTGGTGATGGTGGTTTTTTCCTGGAATTGGTTCCAGCATCTGCTATGTTGTTGGTTTAGCCATCTGTTGCATGAATGTTTGACCTCCTGTTGTATTAATTAGTTGTGAATTTTTTCATTTGTCCAAGATTTGATCTATCAATCAAATGTTAACTTTATTATTCAGACCAATGGAAAAAATCGTCCATATCCACATTTTTAGCCCCGACTTGCCCTTCCATCTGAAGATTTCGACTATGTAGATTATGGTAAATAATTTTCATATCAAATCCATTAGAAAGCTGATCCTATTCTATCTAATGCAAGGATCCCAATCACCGATTGATGAGCATCCGAGCCCGACAGAAGAGGCGGATCTTGGAATCTCAGTAGCTAGTGTGGTCATGTGGTTCAGAAGAGCTTGATGTCATAAAAATCGGAGTTTTTGAGAGTTGAGAGTTGACAATTACTGTATTTCCTCTGTATATTGAGGCTTTTGTTGCTTAATCATTTTTGATAATCCTTTCATATAACTTTTGGCAAATGTAGTTAGTGGTTGTGAGGAGTACCATATGCAGCCAAGTACTTTGCAATCATGACAAGTTCTGGCTATCTCCCATTGGGGAGCACTCCAAATATCTTCTATACTCTGCTCTAGTAGATTGTAAGTATTCTCAGGACTGTTAAATTTCCAACATGGAACGAGAACCGTGCCATTGCTATTAACAAAGATACTCTTCCATACTCCACATTCATCAAAAAGGCCAGTTCCATATTCAATTATTTGTTCAAAGTATTGTCTCGGGATCATTATTTGTGGAGAAGAATGTTTTTTTCCATAATCGAGTATACTTTCACACACTTTGACCATTGTCTGTCGATCTGGAAGCAGAGAGAAACTAACGTCAGATCGATCCTCTACAAAAGTAAAAGAAACTGCATTGGAGCCCAATTCCTTTGCTTTATCAAAATAAGATTGGTCAATGAATTCTTCAGTATTGTATTTGGTTATGACGCTGTTAAAGTAGTGTGGTACTTTATATTTAGTCAAAAGATGCAGATTGTCTATTACTCTACGATATACCAGAGGAGAAACGCCACGCACTTTGCAATATGGTTCTTCAAATACAGAATCTATACTGCAAGTAATAAATTGAATATAATTTTTCAATTCATCAAGATCAATGGTGTTGAGCAGAGAACAATTAGTAATTAATGTAACAGGAATCTTTAAATTGTGAATATAACGAACAAGCTCCATAAAATCAGGACGGCTTGTTGGTTCACCACCTTCTACAATAGACCAAATACAATACTTGGAGACCTTGTCAAAAATTAATTTCCATTGTTCTGTCGTTAAATCATTTTTCTTTGCAAACTGAGTTTGACTAACCTTATCAGGGTCGCCGAAAGGACACATGGGGCAGTAAAAGTTACAATAGTGTGTGAGACTGAAAACAGCAATTAACGGGCGCCTTCTTCCTATAAATCTGTTACCCGACCAATTTCCTAAAAGCTTGATTGTACGTATAGTGTCAACTACCAATAATAAAGTCCAGTAAACGAAGATCTATTAAGTATTTTCTTTAGATCCGTTGATTATTGTTCATCTAAACAATGGTCGTTACTCCAGAAGATGACGAATACGGCTAGTATCTTATGTTGTTGTTAGATTTAATTAGCCAAGCAACCTGTTCTGCTACCAATAATCGATGCTTTTCCAAAAGCACTGACCTATGCCATTACAGATAATAGAAGCAATCTGCAGCTATCGTCGACACCTATTAGGAATAGAAGCTTATCCCATTAAAGAATTCTTTATAGTTGGAATGATAAAGATTAATACGCGTCTGGTTCCTTACATATCAAACACGTACTCACAAAAGATAACTTATTCGTCTTGATAAGTGTTTGAGTCCTATCTCCCACAGTTCGTCTAAACTCCTTTAATCGATTTCCACAAGTCTTACATCCCTATTATCAAGAATACATTCAGATCGTACGCCGACATCTGTATTCATTCTTGTGTTACAAACCTTTTAGACCCATTCAAAGAAAAGATGAACAGGAGAACATAAAACCTCTATAGCAGTCACATCAGATTGCCATCTCTGGCCTTCAATACGCAGCATTGATCGCCCTCATCATTGCCAGCACAATCCCTCTACATTTGAAATAGTTTTCTTTTTACCGGATAAACGACTGGACTCAGAGATTGGGTTCTTTCAAAGAATTTAGAGGTGCTATTAACTATGATGTTGTATTGTAATTGAGATTTTAAAATAATCTTGTATGATATAATAATAAGAATATAATGACCTTAATCTCAATACATTACTAAAAAACTGTATTGATATAAAAACATAGAAGTACAATCCATAACTACTATCGCCCCAGCAGACCTTCTGTTTCTTTGAAGGATGAGCATACGAGAAATGAAATGAAACGAAACCTGCAGCTATGTGTTGTTGCTTAAGTAACGGAGCTCCGTGATCTATACATTGTGATAGTGTGGTTTTCTATGGTATTTTATACCGTTAAATGCCAGGGTTTATATGCGACTACAGTAACATAAATGACATGTCATCACGAAAAGAAGAAAGAAAAGACGAGGCAACTACGACGACAACGACAGCATCATCATCTACAAATTCAACTTCTCCAACGGAACATAATGCTCAATATCGACAAACAGTCAACAGAGCATTAGACGAGACCAGAGACAACATTAGAA
>Ga0075425_100007668_pt1 | contig 11418 bp, 14 predicted proteins | sample SoiMethybrSBSTD4_FD_75300 | JGI IMG/M metagenome (GOLD analysis project Ga0075425, IMG submission 75300) | Bulk soil microbial communities from a Populus tree surrounding site in Tennessee, USA - Soil MetaG P. TD hybrid SBSTD4 | ecosystem: Environmental > Terrestrial > Soil > Tree plantation...
CACTTCATGACCTGGTAGAGCGTATGCCGCCGGTTGCTCGTGTACGGCCGCACTTCCGTCGGCCAGCGCCCGTGATCGACGGCCTTGGCGAACGCGGGGCTCGTCAGCACGTCCGGGCTTTCCAGCTCGTAGATCGCGGCGTAGCGCGGCGCGCCCTGCGGGTCCATGGTCTTCGTCTCGCCGCCCATCGTCATGCGCAGCGTGTCGAGCTTCACGCGCGTCGCGGAGATCACGCCCGGGACCTTCGTGATGAGCGGAATGTGCTCCTTGTCGTAGACCTCGTTGAACAGCGCTTCCCTCTCCGGCGCCACGTCCATGGCGGCGGTGAAGATCCATTTTCCAGTGATAGGCATGTGTCCTCTCTTCGTTCGGACAGCGATTGGGAACTAGAGACTGGGACTGGAGACTAGGGACCAGGGTTCGCATCTCGACTCTCCAGTCTCGAGTCCCTGCTCTTACTCTCCCTTGATTCCGCCTTCCTTGATCACCCTGCTCCACATCGCGTGCTCGGCGCGCAGATGGGTGGTGAATTCCGCGGGTGTCGTGCCTGCGGCTTCGGAGCCTTCGGCGATCAGCCGCTTCGCCATCTCGGGCGAGCGTGCGGCCTTGATCGACTCGTTGGCGACCAGCTCGACGATGGGCTTCGGCGTGCCCTTCGGCGCGATGAGACCGTACCAGTTGACCACCACGACGCCTTTCACGCCCGCCTCGGCGAAGGTGGGCACGTCCGGCAGCGCCGGCGCCCGCTTCGGCGTCGTGACCGCCAGCGCGCGCAGCCGCCCGCTCTTGAGATGGACCATGGACGAGATGATCGTCGCGAACGAAAGATTGATGCGCCCGCCGAGGAGATCGCCGTAGGCCGCCCCCATTCCCTTGTACGGGATGTGGATCATCTTCGTGCCGGTCGCAAGCTCGAAGAGCACCGTGCTCATGTGGATGGGGCTGCCGATGCCTGACGACGCGTAGTTCAGCTTGCCGGGATTGGCGCGCGCGTACTTCACCAGCTCGAGGACGTTGCCGGCGGGCAGCGACGGGTGCACGACGAGCACGTAGCCCTGGGCGGTCACCTGCGATACCGGCGTGAAGTCGCGCACGATGTCGAAGCGCGACTTGTAGAGCATGGGGTAGACCACCGTCGTCGCGCTCAGCATCATCAGCGTGTAGCCGTCCGGCGCGGCTGCGGCCATGATCTCGAGGCCGACCTGGCTGCCGGCGCCGGGACGATTGTCCACCACGACGCTCTGGCCGAGCGCGTCGGTCAACTGGAGCGCGAGGCCGCGCGTGACCGTGTCCATGCCGCCGCCCGCCGCGAGCGGGACGACGATGCGCACCGGCCGGTTCGGGTATTTCTGGGCGTGCGACGTCAGGGCCGGCACGGCCAGCAGGCACGCAACCCCGAAGAGCGTAATGCCAGTGTGTCTTTTCATCTGAGCTCCTCCGTCACTACCGCTTCGCGTTCCAGACGCCGCCCTCGCCCTGGATCGTGTCGCCGTTCACACGCCCGCTGTAGACGGTCTCCCCCGCCGTAAAGCTGATCGCGTCGCCGTTCATGCGGCCGTTGGCGATCGCATGGCTGACGCCGCCGGCATTCAGCGTGCCGGAGATCTTCTGGAATTTCTGCTCGAGCCTCAACTCCCCCTGCGGCATGCGCCAGCTGCCTTCCACTCTGGCCGGAACGATGAAAAGGTGCGCGGTGCACCAGCTGCCGCAGTCACCGTCGGAGCGGTCCGTCACGTCGGGATCCCAGCCGTCGATGCCGAAGCCGTTGATGACGATGCGCGAGCCCGGCTTGAGCTGCAGGAACTTGGACGTCAGCTTGTTGAGGTTTTCGGTGAGCAGAAAGAGCGCCAGCACGCTCGCCTGCGAGATGTCCGCCTCGTACATGTCGCCCTGCACGAACTTCGCCTTGTCCGCCACCCCCTCTTTCGCCGCGTTGCTCTGCGACAGCTTGACCATGTCCTCGTTGTACTCCACGCCCAGCGCGCGCGCGCCGCGCTTCGCGGCGGCGATGATGTTGCGGCCGTCGCCCGAGCCGAGGTCCATGACGAAATCCTGCGAGGTCACCTTCGCCATGTCGAGCATCTTCTCGACGAGGACGTACGGTGTCGGCACCCAGACCACGTCCTTCCCCGACTGGCCCACGGTCGGCTCGAACGGCTTGTCGGCGGCCTGCTGCGCCCAGGCACTGCCGGCAGGCGCCGCCAGGCAGGCCGACAACGACAACCGGAACAAGAGATTGGCGATCTTCAATTGGCTTTCCCCTATATACGTGAGACTAGAGAATTGAGACTGGCCTGCTGTGGCGAATATTCTAATGCTGCGGCATCTTACCGGATGGAAACGGGGAGAGCCGAGGGTTTCCAGTCTCCCGTCCCGCACTTCCAGGCTCAGTCCGCCTTCAGGCCGATGCGGGAGACGATCTTTCCCGTGGCGTCGTAGTCGGCCTTGAGCGCCGCCTCGAAGTCCGCAGCGCTCCTGCCCACGGGCTCGGCGCCGAGAGCCATGAGCCGCTCGCGAACGGCAGGCTGCGCCAGTATTGCGCCGATTTCCCGGTTGAGCCGCGCGAGGATTTCCGCCGGCGTAGCGGACGGCGCGAACAGCCCGATCCAGGTTACGTGGCTGTAGCCCGGGAAGCCGGATTCGGCGATGGTGGGCACGTTCGGCAGTCCCGCGAAGCGCTTTTCCGTGGTGATCGCGAGCGCGCGCAGCAAGCCGCCCTGGATGACGGGCACGGTCGGCGGGAGGGCCGCCATGGCGAGCGGTATCTGGCCCGCGGCGGCGTCGGTGTTCGCCTGCGCGGCGGTCTTGTACGGGACGTGCACGAGGTCGAGCTTCGCCGCGGCCTTGAATATCTCCATCGCGATATGTGTCGGCGAGCCGTTGCCGGCCGTGCCGTAGGTGATCTCGCCCGGGTGCGCCCGCGCCTTGGTCACGAGGTCCTTCAGGGTCAGGAAGGCGGACTGGCGGTGGGTGATGATGACCGAAGCCGCGCCGGTGAACTGGATGATCGGCGTGAAGTCCTTCCGGGGATCGTATCCCGGGTTCTTATAGATGAACGCATTGATCTGGTGGCTGTTGGTGGTCACCATGAGCGTGTAGCCGTCCGCAGGCTGCTTCGCCACGTACTCGGTGCCTATGTTGCCGCCGGCCCCGGGCCGGTTCTCGACGACGACCTGCCGCCCGAGCGCCTTGCCGAGAGGATCGGCGATGATCCGGGTCACGATGTCGAGTCCGCCGCCCGCCCCGTAGACGACCACGATACGCACCGGCTTTGCCGGGTAGTCCGCCTGCGAGCGCGCATCGCCGGCGGCGCCGGCCAGCAGCAGGGCGAGCGCCATCGTGGAGGCGGTCATTCCCGTCGCGTGCTGCCGGATCATCGCGCTTCCCTTCTCCTTTTCGAGCGCCTATGTTCGCACGAACCGTGCTTCATCGCCTTTCCCTTTCCCGCCGCCGGAATGAGGTAACCTGATCAGAACCTGTTTCATAACCAGGCACGTGTGCGACGGCGGCGAGCTGGGATGCAGGTCGAGGAGGAGAGCCCGAAGCAATATGTCGATATTGCGAGGGCTCCCGACAAAGAGATGCGCCCAGATCGCCCCGTCCCCTCCGGGGTCACGCGCCTGGTTATGAAACAGGTTCTAGGGAGGAAATGCACGCCATGCTGATCGTCGACGCGCAGGTGCACATCTGGACGAGCGGAACGCCGATCTCGCACCATCGGCAGGTCTCCGCCTATACGAAGGACGAGTTGCTGCGGGACATGGACGCGGCCGGCGTCAGCGCCGTGGTGCTGCATCCGCCGAGCTGGGATGCGCGGGCAAACGAAGTCGCGATCGAGGCGGCCCGCCAGCACCCGCAGCGGCTGGCGATCCTCGGATTTTTCGACGTCAGCCGCCGGGAGAACCGCGCGCTCGTCGACACGTGGAAAGACCAGCCCGGCATGCTCGGCCTGCGCTTCGCATTTCTGCGGCCGGGCGAGGAGAACTGGCTCGTCGACGGCACGGCGGACTGGCTGTGGCCGGCGGCGGAGCGCGCGGGGCTTCCGGTCGGGCTCCTCGCCTCGAATCGGGTGAAAGCCGTCGGCGAGATCGCCGCGAGGCACCCGCGCCTGCAGCTCCTCGTCGACCACATGGCCCGCCCGCGCGGCGGCAAGGATGACGCGGGGTTCGCGGATCTCCCCGATCTGCTCGCGCTCGCGAAATACCCGAACGTCGCGGTCAAGGCGACCGGCGCGCCGAGCTATTCGAGCGAGGCCTACCCGTACCGCAACATCCACCAGTATCTCAGGCGGATCTACGACGCGTTCGGCCCGCACCGCATGTTCTGGGGCACCGACGTGACGCGCATGCCGTGCTCGTGGCGGCAGTGCGTGACTCTCTTCACCGAGGAGCTGCCCTGGCTCAAAGGGCGCGACCTCGAGCTCGTCATGGGCCGCGCGCTCTGCGACTGGATCGGCTGGAAGCTTTAAGGTTCCCGCTCACACTTCGATTCCGACGGACTGGAGTACCGCTTTCCACTCCTTCCAGTCCGGCATCGCCTCGGCGAGCAGCCGGTAGAACGGGGCGTCGTGGAATTTCTCTTCGAGGTGGCACAGCTCGTGCGTGACGACGAGCTCGATGCAGCGGCGCGGCGTCCGGATGAGATCGACGTTCAGGCACATGCGCCCGCGCGGCGACATGCTGCCCCAGCGCCGCCGCATGGCCTTCACGCCGAGAGACGGCAGCGGGTGCCCGCGCCGCTCGAAGAACGCGGCGTGGCGCTCCCTCAGGATCGCGGGAAACAACTCGGCCGCCCGCTCGAAGTACCACGCGCGGAGCAGCGCGTGGACCGTGCCGGGATCCGGGTGCGTTTTCGCCGATACCACGATCTCCCCGTCGAGCAGCTGCACGCCCCGCGCTTCCGCGGGAACGAGCCGCAGCGGGTAGGAAAAGCCGAGATAGCGGTGCTCCTCGCCGTTCACGTAGCGCAGCGGCGGCGCGGCCGGGACGCGGCGGCGGAAGCGCTCGAGCTTCTGCTCTATCCATTTCGCGCGCGAACGGACCCACGACGCGATGACGCGGTCGGGACAGCGCGCCGGGACGCGCACGACGACGCGCGAGTCGGGATAGACCTCTATGCTCATGCTCCTGCGGCGGGCGCTCGCGCGGACTTCGTAGCGGATCGGCTCCGCGCCATGTCCCGACAGGTCGAAGTAAGTGCTCATCTACGAAACTCTCGCTTGCGCGAGGATACCAGCAAAGAAGTGACTCGTGACTCGTGAACCGTGACTGGTGACGCAAAGCGCGGTCACACCGCCGTCGCGGCGTCGTGCTCGTACAGCCACTTCAGCGCGGCAAACGACCGATCGCCGCTGGTGACGAGGAGCGCGTCGCGTTCGTGCTGCTCGGGGCCGTCGGGCAGGTGGAAGCGCCTGCGGTTGACGGCGGAGAGCTCCTGCAGCCGCGTGGCGCGCGGCTTGCGCACCGCTTCGTAGCGGGCGAGCGCGCCCGGGACGTCGTCCGGCATGGCTGCAAGCAGCGTCGCGAGCGCGGCGCCGTCCTCGATCGCCTGCGCGGCGCCCTGCGCCGCCATCGGCAGCATGGGATGGCACGCATCGCCCAGCAGGGCGACGCGCCCCCGCGTCCAGTGCGGCAGCGGCGCGCGGTCGTGCAGCGCCCAGATGAAGGTTTCCGGGAAACCGCCGATCAGGCTGCGCACGACGGGATGCCAGCCCTCGAAGCGCGCCAGCACGTCGGCCACGTTGCCCCGGTCGGTCCACGATTCCGCCGTCCAGCCGGCGCGCTCCACGATGCACACGACGTTCAAGAAGCGCCGCGCCGACACCCAGTAGTGCACGCAATGCCCGCCCGGCCCCATCCACAGGTGCGAGGCCACCTCGATCTCGAGATGGGCTATGCGTTCCGCCGGCACCAGCCCGCGCCATGCCGCGCAGCCGGTAAAGCGCGGCGCGTCCGGCCCGAAGGTTACCTCGCGCACCCGGCTGTGTATCCCGTCCGCGCCGACGAGCACGTCCGCGTCGGCCGTGGCGCCGTTCTCGAAGCGCGCGCTCACGCACCCGTTCGTCTCCTCGACAGCGGTCAGGCGATGGCCGGCATGCGCGCGCTCCGCCGGCAACGCCGCGGCGAGCAGGGCCGCGAGATCGCCGCGATGGAAATGAAAGTACGGCGCGCCGAACGCCGCCTCCACACTGGCGCCCAGCGGCGCACGCTGCAGGGTGCGGCCGTCGTCCCAGCGGCGCTGGTGCACGGCGACGGGACGCACGCCGCAGGCATCCATGGCGTCGCCGAGCCCGAGGCGGCGCAGCAGCCGCGATGCATTGGGGCTGATTTGTATGCCGGCGCCGATCTCACCGAACCGCGGCGCCTGCTCGTAGACATGGACGTCGCAGCCCGCCTTGAGCAGGGCGAGCGCGGCGGACAGCCCGCCGATGCCGCCGCCGATGACCGCTACGCGCATGGTGTCGTCCGTGGTTCGGTTGTTCCAGCCGGCAGGTTAACCGCTCGCCGGCCGCGGGTCACGCAGCGCGCACTTCCGTAGCGAGGCCCGCGGGAGAAACCATGCGGCAACAAATTGTTACGAAGGGTGCCGAACGTCGGCGCGCGCACGGAATCGAACAGAGTGCGAAAGGTCCGGAGTAAGCGGACTTTTTACTCGAATGCTCCATCAACCCGTAGGAGGATTGAACATGTGGAGTAGGAAATCGCTTGCATCGATGTTGCTCGCAGCCGGGATGCTGGGTCTTGCGGCGACTCCGCTGCCGAGTCTGGCGGAGGTCGACATACAGCTCAACTTCGGGCCCCCGCCGCCGCGCTACGAGGTCGTGCCCCCGCCGCGCGCAGGCTACGTGTGGGCGCCGGGATACTGGGAGTGGGAGGGACGCCGCCACGTCTGGCGCAGCGGGCACTGGGAGGCCACCCGCCCGGGTTACGTCTACCACTCTCCGCGCTGGGTCGAGCATGACGGCCGGTGGGTCTACCATGCGTCGCGCTGGGACCGCAATGGCGATGGCATACCGGACCGCCGCCAGGGCTATGCCGACAACGACAGGGACGGCATACCCAACTACCGCGATCCCACCCCGAACGGGGAACACAGGCTCCGCGATCGCGATCACGACGGCGTCCCCGACCGTTACGACTCGCGGCCGGACAATCCCAATCGGCACTAGCTGAAAAAATGCTGCAACGCCCGCGCCCCGAGCGGCGCGGGCGGCCTGCAGCCTGCCACGCGCCCGCGTGGATCACGCATCGCCTCTCACGCTTCGCGTATCGCGCTCGCGGCTCAGGTAAGGGCCAGCCCGCGTATTCCCTGTAAGAGGCACAGAACCGCGGCGACGAGCAGGACGCCGAACGTGAGCGCCGCACCCCACAGCCTCCCCCTCGAGCGTACGCGAAAACTGAGCGCGTAGCCGTGGAGCATGCGTCCCGCGAGGAGCGTGATACCCAGCGCGTGAAGCACGTAGAGCGACGTCCTCCCGGTCTCGAGGATGAGCATGAGCACCAGGATGAGCGGGACGTACTCGGCGAAATTGCCGTGCCCGCGGATGATGCGCGTCATGCGGGGATCGCCGCCGTCGCCGAGCGAAATGCCCCGCCTGCGGCGCTGCACGACGCGCAGGCTCAACACGAGATAGAGAAGGGCCAGCAGCCCGGCGTAGAACGCAGTGATGATCACCCGAATTCCCTTACCGCGAAGCTCATCACTGCGGAGCTCGTCGTCGGCCTCTGAATCAATCGCGGCAAGTTCCTATGGCCATCGCGTCGGCCGATGCGCGCCACCGGGGGTCGCATCCCCGGAAACCGGGGCCCCTGCTCCGCCCCTCGGCGCGCACCGCTCAGCTCACCTGCAACAATCTGTTACCCACTGTTACCCCCTGATGCCTAACACGAGCGTAGCCTGCAGGTCATACGTAGCAAGCGGGCCGTCTTTCGGATGCCCGCAATTTTGACGAGGAGGTATCACATGTTCACGAAGAAACTGCTCATTTCAGCGCTGCTCGCCGTGGGAACCATCGGCGCGGCGGCCATGCCGCTCACCAGCGCGGCCGACACCCGTATCGAACTCGGCTACGGCGCGCCTGCTCAGTACCAATACGAGCCCGCGCAGCGTCCGGGCCACGTCTGGGTGCCGGGCTACCGGGCATGGGACGGCTACCGCCGGGTCTGGGTTCCGGGGCACTGGGAGCGCATGCATGGCTATAACAGCTCTGACTACGGCCAGCGCGGCTACGCGTACGCCAATCCGCGCTGGGACCGCGACGGCGACGGCGTTCCGAACCGCTACGACGCGCGGCCGGACAATCCCTATCGCTACTGAGTCAGAAGAGTCTGACGCTGCCCTAAGGGAATGGGGAATGACGACGCCCGACGCGTGACGTAGTTGGCACGGCGTCGGGCGTCAGCCGACAGTCAGTACCCACCCAAAGCTCGGACATAGCTCGTCAGTCATCGCTGCCGTTTGTTGCGAACATCCTCCATGCCCGCTCTCCAGAAAGGAAGCGGGGCTGATTTCCCCACACAAGGAGAGTCGCCATGTCATATCTGATCGAGCTCCAGACGCCGGCGGGCGTTCCCGGTTACCTGATCACCGATGGCGGCAGCTGCGAAGAAGTGCTCGCGAACGTGCAGGAGCAGCTCGTCATGGCGGACGCGGAGGAGGTCATGGTTCTCGCGGTGCACACCGTTCATTGAGAGGCCTGCGATGATCGCGCTCATTCTCGCGGCCGGACAGTGGCTGGGCGTGTTCGTGTTTGCCTTCTGCGCGTGCCTGGTGATCAGGCACGCTGCGGAAGAAATCCGCAACGTGCCGAGAAGTCTCACGCCGCTCACCTTCCACGACTGGGATGCGTCGGACAGGCTCGAGCGAAACGCACACCACCACGTGGATTCCCTGTAAGCATCGCGCTTCGTCCGGTCCGCCTCCGGAGGTTGTAGTATGTGTGCGTTGCCCCGTTTTCAGAGGAGGGCGCACCGGCATGGCCACTCGCCCGGGCGTCGCCGTGTTTTTCGCGGGAAGCTTGCTGCTGGCGAACTCACCCGCGCTCGCCCAGAAGAGCGCTCCGCCGGCGGACTATCCCAGCCGTCCGATCCGGATCGTCGTGCCGTTCACGCCGGGCGGCCAGCCTGACATCTACGCGCGCCTCCTCATCCCGGGCTTGAGCGAATCGTTCAGGCAGCAGATCATCGCCGACAACCGTCCCGGCGCGGGCGGTTCCATCGGCTCGAAGATAGTCGCCGACGCGGCACCGGACGGCTACACGCTGCTGTCGGTCTCCACCGGGCACACGATCAATCCTTTCGTCTACAGCAAGCTGCCCTACGACACGCTCAAGGCTTTCGCCGGTATCACGCGCACTTACAGCGCGCCGTTCCTGCTGGTGGTGCCGGCATCGCTCGGCCCCAGATCGGTGAAGGACCTGGTCGAGCTGGCGAAAGCACGGCCCGGCCAGCTCAATTTCGCCTCCGCGGGAAACGGCAGCGGCACTCACTTCGCCGGCGAGATGCTGAAGATGAGCGCCCGCATCGACGTCGTGCACGTGCCCTATCGCGGCATCACCGAGTCGCTGACCGACATCATGGCGGGCCGCGCGCAGTTCTTCATGGCGCCCATGGGCAGCGCCGCGCAGCTCGTGCGCGAAGGCAGGCTGCGCGGCCTCGGCGTTTCTTCCGCGAAGCGCTCGCCCGCGCTGCCGGATATCCCGACGATCGCCGAGTCGGGCGTGCCGGGATTCGAATGGGATGCCTGGGGCTCGCTCCTCGTGCCGGCCAGGACGCCGCGTGAGATCGTCAACCGATGGAACCAGGAAATCCGCCGCGCGGTAAGCGCGCCGGATGTGATCAAGCGCCTGCACGCGATCGGCATGGACGCCGCCCCGACGACGCCGGAGGAGGTCGACGACCTCATCCGGCAGCAGATGGCGGTGGTGGCGAAGCTCGCGAAGGCGGCGGGGATAAAACCGGAGTGAGGTAAGGAGGAAGGCGGAAGGACGAGCCGGCTGCCGCACCGATACGGCTTGCGACTGCGAGTCGCCCTTGGCATCATGCCCGCCGATGCCCCTCATCCAGCGTCCCGGCAAGCCCAGGCTTCACTACGTAGTGGACGACTACACCGATCCGTGGCGGAACGCGCCGTGCGTCGTCCTTCAGCATGGCAACGGGCGCTCGTCGCGGTTCTGGTACAGCTGGATTCCCTACCTCAGCCGCTTCTACAAGGTCGTGCGGCCGGATGCGCGCGGCCTGGGGGCATCGCCGGCGGATTTCGATCCGGAGAGCGGAATCACCCTGGATGCGCTCGTCGACGACCTGGCCGCGCTCGTCGATCATCTCGGCGCGGCTTCCGTTCACTTCTGCGGCGAATCGATGGGCGGCATCCTGGGCCTCGCCTTCGCCGCGCTGCATCCGGAGCGCGTGCGCACGCTGACTCTCGTTGCGACCCCCGTCTACATCAGCGACCGGATGAAGGAGACCTACTCGATGGGTCACGGCTCGCGCCTCGACGCGATGAAGGAGATGGGACGCGAGGCGTGGCTCAAGGCGACCAACCGCAGCACGCGCTTTCCGCCGGAGACCGACCCGGGCCTCATCGACTGGTACGAGGCGGAGTTCGCGCGCAGCAGCGTCGAGGTGCAGCTTGCCTACGCGAAGCTCGTGAACGGCGCGAACGCGGCGGCCTTCCTGCCCCGCGTCGCAGCGCCGGTGCTGGGCCTCTATCCGACGGAGGGGCAGATCACGAGCGCCGAGCAGGAGCGCATGCTGATCGAGAACCTGCGGTCGTTCCGCCTGCTGCACCTGCCCACGCGCTACCACATGGTCCATCACATCGCTCCCGCATCCTGCGCGACGCACCTGCTGCACTTCATGGCGGAGCACGACGGAATCCCGAGTCGTGAGAGCTGAGGCGTTGCTCGCCCGGCTCGTGCTGCTGGCCGCGGCAGCGGGGGCCGGTGACGCCGTGGCACAGGCAACGTACCCGGCTCGCGCGGTCCGGCTGCTCGTGCCCTATCCGCCGGGCGGCGGCACGGACATCACGTCGCGCGCCGTCGCGCAGCGCCTCGGCGAGGCCTGGGGCCAGCCGGTGGTCGTCGAGAATCGCGGCGGGGCAAACGGCATCATCGGCACCGATCTCGGCGCCAAGGCGCGTCCGGACGGCTACACGCTGGTCGTGGTGATCGCCTCGCACGCCATCAACGCCTCGCTCTACCGCAGCCTGCCGTACGAATCGGTGAGCGACTTCGCGCCGGTCACGCTGATGGCGCGCTATCCGTTCATTCTTACCGCCACCGCGTCGCTCCCGGTCAAGTCGGTGAAGGAGCTGATCGCGCTGGCGAAGGCGCGGCCCGGACAGCTCTCCTACGCCTCGTCGGGCAATGGCAGCGGCCCGCACCTGGGCTTCGAGCTCTTCAAGACCGCTGCGAAGATC
>Ga0075425_100007670_pt1 | contig 11417 bp, 8 predicted proteins | sample SoiMethybrSBSTD4_FD_75300 | JGI IMG/M metagenome (GOLD analysis project Ga0075425, IMG submission 75300) | Bulk soil microbial communities from a Populus tree surrounding site in Tennessee, USA - Soil MetaG P. TD hybrid SBSTD4 | ecosystem: Environmental > Terrestrial > Soil > Tree plantation...
CGCCGGACGTTCGCCGTCGCCTTCGTCGCGCTCGGAGCGCGGCTCGCGCTCGCGAGCAGGCAGTAGGGTCCGGGGCATATCGGCGGCGGCTAGACTGACCGTCTAACCGCTTCCGGAAAGGGCCCGCCGATCCCGCAGCCATTCGTCCATCTGCACACCCACAGTGAGTACAGCCTGCTCGACGGGCTGTCGCGGCTGCGCGACCTGGTGGCGCGCGCGAAGGCGCTCGAGATGCCCGCCCTGGCGCTCACCGACCACGGCGCCCTCTACGGCGCGGTCGATTTCTACACGACGGCGAAGGCCGCGGGGATCAAGCCGATCGTCGGCGTCGAGACGTACGTCGCGCGCGGCAGCCGGTTCGACCGCGACGCCAAGGTCGAGGGCCACGGCAAGCCGTTCCACCTCGTGCTCCTCGCGAAGAACTTCACCGGGTACCAGAACCTCGTCGCCCTCGTCACGAGCGCCCACCTCGAGGGCTACTACTACCGGCCGCGGATGGACAAGCAGATGCTCCGCGAGCACAGCGATGGGCTCATCGCGCTGTCGGCGTGCCTGCAGGGCGAGGTCTCCCGCGCGATCCAGGAGCAGGGGATCGATGCCGCGTGCGCGGCCGCGCTCGAGCATCAGGCGATCTTCGGCCCGGGCAACTACTACCTCGAGCTCATGTCGCACGGCATCCCGGAGCAGGAGGCCGTCACCGACGGCCTCCGCGAGGTGAGCCGCCGCACCGGCGTGCCACTCGTGGTCACGAACGACATCCACTACGTGCACGCCGAGGACGCCGAGGCCCAGGACATCATGGTCTGCATCCAGAGCGGGAAGACCGTCGATCAACCGGATCGCCTGAAGATGATCGACCACCCCGAGCTGTATATGAAGAGCGCCGCGGAGATGGCCGAGCTCTTCCCCGACGATCGCGAGGCGCTCGAGAACACCATACGCATCGCCGAGGCATGCGATCTCGAGCTGCCGCTCGGGAAGCTCATCCTCCCGCACTTCGAGGTGCCGAAGGGCCTGACGCAGGACGAGCAGCTTCGCATGCTCGCGGAGCGCGGCATCCCGGCGAAGTACGGCGCGATGACGGACGAGCTCAGGGAGCGGATGGAGCGCGAGCTCGGGGTCATCGCGAAGATGGGCTACTCCGGCTACATGCTCATCGTCCAGGACTTCGTCGCGTTCGCGCAGAGCCGGGGCATCCTCACCGCGGTGCGCGGCTCGGCCGGAGGATCACTGGTGAGCTACGCCATCGGCCTCACCGACATCGATCCGCTGAAATACGGGCTGATCTTCGACCGCTTCCTGAACCTCGAGCGGTACACGCAGCCCGACATCGATGTGGACTTCATGGACGACCGCCGGGACGAGGTGATCGCGTACGTCACCGAGAAGTACGGCTCGGACCACGTCGCGCAGATCGTCACGTTCAACACGATGCTCGCGCGCGCCGCCGTCCGGGACGTCGCGCGGGTCCTCGGGATGAGCTACGGCGAAGCCGATCGCGTGGCGAAGGTCATCCCGACCGGGCCGGGGGCCGCGACGCTCTCCGAGTCGCGCGTCGATGTGCCGGAGCTCGAACACCTCGCGCAGGAGCCGGACGTCTCGCGGCTCATCGACCTCGCGGAGAAGGTGGAGGGCCTGGTGCGGTCGACGGGCACCCATGCCGCCGGCGTGGTCATCACCCGCGACCCGCTCACGACCCTCGTGCCGGTCGAGCGTCCGAAGGGCAAGGCCGAGGGGTACCAGACGCAGTACGAGGACAAGCAGATCGAGAAGCTCGGGCTGCTCAAGTTCGACTTCCTCGGCCTCTCGAACCTCACGATCCTCGATCACGCGCTCAAGCTGATCGAGCGCCAGCGGGGCATCACGATCCGCCGCGAAGACATCCCGCTGAGCGACGCGAAGACGTTCGCGCTCCTTGCCTCCGGCGAGACGACCGGCCTGTTCCAGCTGGAGTCGGCCGGCATGCGGCGCTACATCCAGGCCCTGAAGCCGGACCGCGTCGAGGACGTGATGGCGATGGTCGCGCTGTTCCGGCCGGGGCCGATGGAGTACATCCCGCGCTACATCGCCCGCAAACATGGGCAGGAGCCCGTGACGTACGCGCACCCGTCGCTCGAGCCGGTGCTCCGTTCGACGTACGGTGTGATGGTCTACCAGGAGGACGTGATGGCGGTGACGCAGGCGCTCGCCGGCTTCACGCTCGGCGAGGCCGACGTGCTCTGCTACGCGATCCGCAAGAAGATCCGCGAGAAGCTCGACGCGCAGAAAGAGAAGTTCGTCGCTGGCGCGCTGAAGCACGGCGTCTCGCCGGGGATCATCGACACGGTCTGGAAGGACTTCGAACCGTTCGCGCAGTACGGCTTCAACCGCGCGCACGCGGCGATCTACGGGCTCATCGCGTATCACACCGCCTATCTCAAGGCGAACTACACGGCCGAGTACATGACCGCGGTCCTCTCATCCGACATGGGCAACTCGGAGCGCGTCGCGATCGCGATCGCGGAGTGCCGGCGGATGGGTATCCCGGTGATGCCGCCGGACGTGAATGTCTCACGGTTCGACTTCGTCGTGAGTGGCGAGGAGATCCGCTTCGGCCTGGGCGCGATCAAGAACGTCGGCGAGGGCGCGATCGAGAACATCGTCGCCGCACGCGAGACCGGCGGCCCGTTCCGGTCGCTCGAGGACCTCTGCGGCCGGATCGACCTGCAGCGCAACAACAAGCGCGTGCTCGAGTCGCTGATCAAGGCCGGGGCGTGCGATGCGTTCGGCCCGCGCCTCGCGCAGCTGACCCGGCTGGACGCCGCACTCGCGACCGGCCAGCGCGAGGCCAAGGACCGCCTCTCCGGCCAGGTGTCGCTGTTCGATCTGGCCGTCGAGCCGGCCATCGCCGCGCCGACGACGGGGCCTGAGGCCTCGCGCAAAGAGCTCCTCGGCTGGGAGAAGGAGCTGCTCGGCATCTACGTCTCGGACCATCCGCTCACCGACGTCGCCCAGCGGATCGGCGACGTGCCCGGGATCGTCTATCTGGCCGAGCTCAAGGAGGTCAAGGACGATCTCGTGACGGTCGTGTGCGTCGTCACCAGCGCCCGCAAGCACATCACCATGAAGAACAAGTCACTGATGCTCTTCGCGCAGGTCGAGGACCTCACCGGCTCGGCGGAGGTGACCGTGTTCCCGCGGACCTACGAGCAGACCGCCGGGGTGTGGAACACCGATGAGATCCTCCTCGTGCTGGCCCGGGTGGAGCAGCGCGACGAGTCGCCGAAGCTGCTCTGCGAGCACGCCGTCCCGTTCACCGAGGCTGGGATCGCCGAGATCTCAAAGATCGCGGACGAGCGGCGAGCGTCGCTCGCAAAGAAACGGCAGTTCGCCGAGCGGTCCGCCTCGCCCGCGTCCTCGGCGAACGGCAACGGGAACGGGAACGGCCACGCCTCGGCAGGGGGTGATCTGGTCATCCGGTTCCGCGAGGCGCTCGACTATGACCGCTCGATCGCGGTGTTCCAGCGGATCCAGCAGGTCCTCACCCGCTACGGCGGGCCGCTCCCCGTCTATCTCGAGCTGCCGCGGGCCGGGAGCGGTATGCGGCGGGTCGCGACGACGTTCCGGGCCCGGGCGGCGGAGGAGCTCTCGCGCGAGATCGACTCGGCCGTCGGCGCGGGCGTGGTCGACGTCATCTTGCCCGAGACGCGCGTCACCTCCTGACCCCCGCCCGGTCGCGCTGGCCCGCGATGTGCCCTGCTCCGTTGGCGGTGGTGGGACCGAGCAGCCGCGACCGCCGGGCACGGTAGGCCGGGTATGCCCGAGCGGATCCGGATCCTCCACGGCATCACCTCCGCGATGCTGCGCATCCTCGAGCTGGACCGGTTGCTGCCGGAGATCGTCCGATCCGCGACGCTGCTCGAGTCGGCCGATGCCGCGTCGGTCATGCTCGTCGACGAGTCCGGGGAGTTCCTGCGCATCGTCGCCCATCACGGCCTGAGCGAGGAATACGCGTCCGCGCAGCGGATCCCGATGGAGACCGCGAAGTCGATCTACCGCGGCTTCGACACGCACATCGAGATCGACCTCGAGAAGCAGCCCGCCGGTGATCCGGCGCTCATCAAGCGAGAGAAGCTCGCGCGGGTGGTCGCGATGCCGCTCGTCCATGAAGGCAGGCTCATCGGCGGCATCAACGTGTACACGCGTGACCAGGAGCGGCGCTTCGACGCCATCGACCTCGACATCCTGCACATCCTCGCCGCCCAGGCGTCGATCGCGATCACGAACGCGCGCCTCTACGAGGCCGAGCGGCACGGGCGGCGCGTCCAGGAGTCGATGCTCGCCGAGCAGCGTGAGTCGGAACGGCAGAAGGACGAGTTCCTCTCGATCGTCTCGCACGAGCTGAAGACGCCGCTCACCCCGCTGAAAGCGCTGGCGCAGCTGCTGCGCCTGCGGTTGCGCCGGCATCGTGAGGATGGACGCGAGCTCGACCTGGAGTCGCTCGACTCGAACCTCCGCACGATCGAACGGCAGGTCGACCGGATGTCCGGCCTCGTGAACGACCTGCTCGAGGTGTCGCGCGCGGGGCAGGGCCGCTTCGAGCTGCAGCAGCAGGAGTTCGACCTCGTCCCGGTCGTGCGCGAGGTCGTGCAGCGCTATCGGGAGATCTCCGCGGAGGAGGGTCGGATCACCTTCGCGGTCACGGCGCCTGGCACCCTGCCGATCACCGGCGACGCGATGCGGATCGAACAGGCGCTCACGAACCTCGTCGGGAATGCCGTGAAGTACTCGCCATCCGGCGGAGAGATCAGGATCGCCGTCGACGCGCGTGGAGACGAGGTCGCGTTCCTCGTCGTGGACAACGGCATCGGCATCCCGGCCGAAGACCTGCCCACGCTCGCGCGGCCGTTCGCGCGCGGGTCGCGGCGCGCCCGCACGTTCAGCGGGATGGGGATCGGCCTGTACCTCGCGCGGCTCGTCGCCGAGGGTCACGGCGGCTCGCTCGCGCTCGCCAGTGCGGGCGAGGACAAGGGCACGACGGTGACGATGACGTTGCCGCGATCGGGGTCAGCGAGCTAAGCGAGTGCCGGAGGAGGGACTCGAACCCTCACGAGCCTTTCGGCTCGGCCGCTCTTGAGGCGGCTGAGACTGCCAATTCCTCCACTCCGGCGTTTCTGTAGCGAGTTTAGTGGCGGACGCGCTAGATAACCGGCCCAGATGTCTCGCTTTCGCCGAAGGCACGGGGACTCAGGATCGGCATAGAACCTCGCGAGAATGCGCAAGGTGGCGTGTTTTCCGTAGCGGAGCGTGTACATCCGCGAAGTCGGAACGCGGATCGGCTCGCAAAGAAGAGCGGTCTCGACGCCGAGCAGCCGCTGCATGGTCGACCTGATCCATTCGACGTGATCGCGACTCGCCGATCGGAACACGACGTTGATCCTCTCGTATCGATAGTTGGGATAGCGCTTGGCAACTCCGCCGGGATTCAAGATGAAGTTCGTGACGCTGCCGTCGCCATCCAGCAGGCCCCGAGCGAGGTCGAAGAAGAATTCGTCAGGAACGGCGATCGAGCCGAGGGTCAGGCTCTTCCGTGGGCGGATGCCGATCGTCGCGAGCCAGCGGCAGAAGTCCACGCTGCTGACGTACACGTGCCAGGCATTCTGACCATGTCGTCCGATCCGCCCTGCCCTTGATATGCACGATTTGAATGTCTCGAGCATCTCTCGGTCCCCAGAGACGACGCTCACCGAGTTATTCGACACGCAGCCATCGGTCGCGATCAAGCCAACGGCGTACGCCAGAAGTGGCGTCCACGTCGTATCGATCGGCGAGCCACCGGCACGGCGCCGACGATCCTCCTCCGGCGCCAAGTGGCTGGTGTAGTGGCGGCCCAGGTGAGCCAAGGCCGCGCGCGCAACACGCGGGTCCGTTGCTTTGGTGAGCCCCTTCGCCCAGTCCTTGCCCATGGGCCATCTTGCGCAGGTCGCTCGAGTCGGGTGAAGGGGGTCAAACGGTCACCCAGGTCGGATACGGCGGTGGCCATCGGGCCACCCCCGTGCGGCCGCCACGTCACGCGCGCTTGGGCTTGCGCACCAGAGACGGCACCTTCGTGAGCAGGTCACGCACGATCTTCGGATTCCCGATCGCGACCTGCGGCTCGTCCCACGCCGCATCGGCTCCGGTCTTCAGCGATCGCACGACCGCGCCGGCTTCGCGCGCGATGAGCGCCGCGGCCGCGACGTCCCATGGCGCGAGGGCCTCGTGCACGAAGAGATCGAACCGCCCGCACGCGACGTAGCAGATCTCAAGGGCCGCGGAGCCGATGACCCGCAGGCGCGCGACCGTCGTGTTCATCGCGGTGAAGCGCGAGTCCTTTCGGGAGGCCGCCTTGAACGCGAGGCTCATGACCGCGAACGCCTCGCTGGCCCGCGACACGCTGGAGACGGTGATCCGCGCCGCGTGCAACGTCGCGCCGCCGCCTTCGTGCGCGACGAACAGCTCGCCCGTGCGTGGCGCGTGGACCGCCGCCGCCCGCGCCTTGCCGTCCTCCACGTAGGCGATCGCGACGCAGTAGAACGGCACTGCCCGCGAGAAGTTCAACGTGCCGTCGAGCGGATCGACGACCCAGAGCCGCTCCGCGGTCCGGAGCTTCCGGTCCGCGCTCTCCTCGGCCAGGATCGGGATCGACCGGTCGTGTGCGCGCAGCCGGCGGAGGATCTCGAGCTCGGCGGCATGATCCGCGGCGGTCGCGAAGTTCGCGCGACCCCGCTTCCGCGTGACGATGGCGATGTCGTCGACCTTGATGCGCTCACCGACCGCGAGCACCGTCTGGGCCGCAAGCTGTGCGAGCTCGGCGTAGCGGGCCGTGTCGGCGCGCGCCATCAAGCGTCCGGGGGACAGAGCGCGCGCACGCGGGCGAGGAAATCGTTCAGATCGAACGGCTTGGCGATCACGTCGGTGATCCCGCGCCGCAGGAGGTCCTCCGAGAAGTGCCCCACGGCGGCGCTGATGAACAGGACCGGCATCGACTTGGTGCGGGGATCGGCCCGAAGCCGGTCGTACACCTCGAAGCCGCTGAGACCCGGCATCATGATGTCGAGGATGAGGAGGTCAGCGCCGCCACCGCCGACGCTTTCGAGGATCTTCCGGCCGTCCGAAACGCCGGTCGCGTGGTAGCCAGGCTCCTCGTTGATGGCATCGCGGAGGAGATTGGCGATGGGTTCGTCGTCCTCTCCGATGACGACGCGCTTTCCCTGACCACCCAACGTCATGCGGCGGTCACCATATCGCAGATCACGTGATGGACGATCTCGATCGTGCGCGCGGCGGCGATGCCCGCGCCTTCGATACGCTCGCGCGCGCCCACGAGCGGGCGCTGTACTCGCACGTCGCACGGATCCTCGGACCGGGTCCGGACGCGGAAGATGTCGTGCAGGACGCGTTCGTGTCCGCCTGGCGGTCGATCGCGGGATTCGAGGGCACCTCATTCAAGGCTTGGTTGTTCCGCATCGCACGCAACCGCGCGATCGATGTGATCCGCTCACAGAAGCGACGGGCCGAGCTACCGCTCGACCCGCCTGACGACGAGGGCGGCAGCCCAGGGTGGGCCGAGCCTGCTGCCGGCGGGCCCGAGCTCGCGGATATCGCGGCCGGCCACGAGGCCCGCGAGGCGGTCGAGGCCGCCCTGTCGCTCGTTCCGGTGGAACAACGCGACGCGCTCCTGCTCCGCGACGTCGAAGGGTTCAGCTACGAGGAGATCGCAACGATCACCGTGTCCGAGATCGGGACCGTGAAGTCCCGCATCCATCGAGCCCGCGTGACCGTGCGCAACGAGCTCGTATCGAAGGGCTGGAAGGGCAGCGCCGGATGAGCGGAACTTCCGGTCGGCCGGGGACGTTCAGATGAGTGGGATGACCGAACACCCGGAGCTACTGCTATCCGCGTACCTGGATGACGCCCTCAGCCAGGGCGAGCGTGAGGCCGTCGGCGCCCATCTCGACGGTTGCGAGCGCTGCCAGAGGCAGTTGCGCGACCTGCAGACGACGAGCCGGCTCCTCGGCGCGCTGCCACAGCTCGCGCCCGGCCGCTCGCTCGTTCCCCGGCTGGAGCGGGCACCGGTCTGGCTGCGCCCGGTCCGGCTGCTCGGCGCGATCGGCAGCGGGCTGTTCGCGTTCCTGTTCATCGCCTCTGCCGTCCTCAACAGCGGCGGAAGCCTCGGCGGCGGCGCGACCACCGCCGAGCAGCTCGCCGAGAAGGGTCAGTTCGGCGCCGCGGTGAACGCGCTCGCCTCGGATGCCGCGAAGGCGCGCGCCGATTCCGCGACCGCCGTACCCGCGCCCGCGGCCGCAGCTGGAGCAGCGGCGTCGCAGGGCCCTGGCACGACCTCGGCCGGGGCGTCTCCGACAACGGTCGCCCGGGCCGGAGAGGTGCCGTCGCCCGCGGCCGCGCCAGCGAGCGTGGAGCCGCCGCGCACGTTCGGCCCGCCGCCACCGCTGTTCCTGCTGATCGCGCTGCTGTTCGCGATCGCCGCGTTCGTGGCGCACCGGAGGCTGCACCAGGCGTAGCCGCGATACTCAACGTATGGCCGACCGTCTTCTCCTCGCCGACTCGAACAGCCTGATCTACCGCGGCTACTTCGCGATCCCGCCCCTCACCACGACCAAGGGCGAGCTCGTGAACGCGGCGTTCGGCTTCGCCTCGATCCTCCTGAAGGTGATCCAGGAGTACCCGCCGCGGCACATCGCCGCCTGCTTCGACCTGCCCGTCCCGACGTTCCGAAAGGAGCGCGACGCCACCTACAAGGCGACCCGCCGGCCGATGCCCGACGACCTGCGCCCGCAGTTCGAGCGGTGCAAGGAGTTCCTCGAGAAGTTCGGCGTGCCGATGTATTCGCTGCCGGGCTACGAGGCCGACGACGTCATCGGCGCGCTCGCGGGGCAGGCCGAGGCCGCCGGCCTCGACACGGTGATCCTGTCCGGTGACCTCGACACCCTGCAGCTGGTGACGCCGCACGTGCAGCTCATGACCACGCGCCAGGGGTTCCAGAACACCGTCATCTACGACGAGGCCAAGATCTTCGAGCGCTTCGGCCTGCGACCGGACCAGATGGTCGACTACAAGGCCCTGAAGGGTGACCCGACCGACAACATTCCCGGGGTGCCTGGCGTGGGGGAGAAGACCGCGGCCAAGCTCATCGCCGACCACGGCACGGTCGAGGGCGTGTACGAGAACCTCACGAAGCTCACGCCGAAGCTGCGCGCCGCGCTCGAGGCGAACCACGAGCAGGTCCTCCACAGCCGCGAGATGTCGCGGATCGTCACGGACATCCCGGTGACGCTCGACCTCGAGCGCACCGTTCGCGGCCCGTACGACCGCGCGACGGTCATCGATCTGTTCCGTGACCTCGAGTTCCGCAGCCTCATCCCACGCCTGCCGCCGGCCGACGGCAACGCGTCCGCGCCGCTGCCCACGCCGACTCTCTTTCCGGTCGACACGTCGAAGACCCCGGCCCGCGTCTCGAGCGGCGGCCAGCTCTCGCTCGGGCTCACCGCGCCCGTCGCCGCACCGGTCGAGGTCGCGCTCCTGGCCGACCCGGATGCGCCGGAGTACCTCGCGCGGGCGCGCGAGGCCGGACGGATCGCCGTGTTCGCCGACGTCGACACCGAACGCTCGCCGCGGCTCCTCGGCCTCGGCCTCGCGCTCGAGGACGCCTGCTATTACCTCCCGGTCGGCGAGACGATCCCGCCCGCGATCGTCGAGCTGCTCGGCGATCCGCGGATCGGCAAGCTCGTCCACGACGCGAAGACCGCGCGGAGGGCCCTCCGCCGAGCCGGCGCCGACCTGCTGGGCATCGAGATGGACACCGTGATCGCGTCGTACCTCGCGAACGCGAGCCGGCGCCAGCACCTCCTGGACGATCTCGCGACCGAGCGTCTCGGCCTCGAGGTGCCGGCGCTCCCGGCGCCCGATCGCCGGCACAAGGACATCCTGCCCACGCTCGACGAGCGTCTGGCTCGGGGCGGGACCTCCGCCGTCGCCACGCTGCGGCTCGCCGCGCTCTTCCGCGAGGACCTCGATCGGCTCGGGCTCGCCAAGCTGTTCCGCGAGATCGAGCTGCCGCTCGTCGACGTCCTGGTGCACATGGAGGAGGCCGGCATCACCGTCGACACGAAATACCTCGCGACGCTCGCGGTCGAGTTCACGAGCGAGGTCGCGCGGATCGAGCGTGAGGCGTACGACGCGGTCGGTCACGACTTCGGGATCAACTCGCCGAAGCAGCTCCAGGAGCTGCTCTTCACCGAGCTCAAGCTTCCGCGCGGACGACGCACCGGCACCGGCTACTCCACCGATGCCGCGGTCCTCGAGGAGCTGCGCGGCGCGCATCCGGTGATCGACAAGATCCTCGAGTACCGCGAGGTCGAGAAGCTGCGCTCGACGTACGCCGAGGGGCTCGGGCCGTTGATCGAGCGCGACGGACGGATCCACACGACGTTCAATCAGACCGTGGCGTCGACCGGCCGCCTGTCGAGCCAGTCGCCGAATCTCCAGAACATCCCGATCCGCACGCCGCTCGGACGGCGGATCCGCCGCGCGTTCGTGGCGGGCCACCCGGATCGGACGCTGCTGGCCGCCGACTACTCCCAGATCGAGCTCCGGGTGCTCGCCCACGTGTCCGCGGACCCGGCGCTCGTCGACGCGTTCCGCTCCGGCGCCGACGTCCATACCCGCACCGCCGCCGCGGGCTTTGGCGTCGCGGAGTCGGCGGTGACGCGCGAGCAGCGGAGCGTCGCGAAGATGCTCAACTTCGGCATCGTCTACGGGATGAGCGACTTCGGCCTCGCGTGGCGCATGGGGATGGCGCGAGACGAGGCTGCGCGGTTCATCGACGAGTACTTCAAGCGGTACGCCCTCGTCCGCCGGTACGTGATGGAGACCAAGTCCTTCGCGCTCGAGCAGGGTTACGTCGAAACGCTCCTCGGGCGCCGGCGCTACATCCCGGACATGGCGAGCAGCAACGGCGCGGTGCGCAACGCCGCGGAGCGGATGGCGATCAACATGCCGGTCCAGGGCACGGCCGCGGACATCATGAAGATCGCGATGGTGAAGGTGCACGACCGCCTTCGCGGCGCGGCGTGGGCGCGCGCGGTCCTGCAGGTGCACGACGAGCTCGTGTTCGACGTCGACCGATCGCGCGTCGACGACCTTGCCGAGCTCGTGCGCGACGAGATGGGGAACGCATATCCGCTCGACGTGCCACTCGTCGTGGACATCCGCACCGGCGACAACTGGGACGAGATGACCCCACTGTCGACACCCGTTCATGCCTGAGCTACCCGAGGTCGAGACGATCGCGCGACAGCTGGCCGAGCGCGTGACCGGCCGGACGATCGCCGCGTTCGCATCGGACTGGCAGCGGATCACCGAGCCCGAGCCGGTGC
>Ga0075425_100007671_pt1 | contig 11416 bp, 9 predicted proteins | sample SoiMethybrSBSTD4_FD_75300 | JGI IMG/M metagenome (GOLD analysis project Ga0075425, IMG submission 75300) | Bulk soil microbial communities from a Populus tree surrounding site in Tennessee, USA - Soil MetaG P. TD hybrid SBSTD4 | ecosystem: Environmental > Terrestrial > Soil > Tree plantation...
TCCCAATCCTCGTCGGAGGTGAGGGCGAGGAGCGACTCGCGGCGGATGCCGGCGTTGTTGACCAGTCCTTCCACCGGCCCGAGCGCCTCTTCGACCTCGGCCACCAGGTCGTCCGGCCTGGCGCGGTCCCGGAGGTCCAGATGGAAGGCGTGGAGGCGCCCGTCCGACGCTGCCACGAGCTGCCGGGCCAGGGCTTCGGACGCGCTCCACGTGAAGGCGATGCGCCGGGTATCTCCAGGTGCGGCGTCGGCGGCGAGCGCCTCCACCACCGCCCGCCCGATGCCGCGGCTGCCGCCGGTTACGAGGACCGTGCCCATCCCAACATCTCCAGCCGTGCGCGCGTGACCGCGCCGGCGATGCGCAGACTGTCGATCAGGGGCCGGTAGTGGCTGGTGGTCCGCCCGTCGGCGAAACCGAGCCGCACCGGCACGGTCACCACCCGGAAGCCGCGCCGTGCCGCTCGCACCACCACCGCGCTCTCGGCCTCGAAGCGCGCCTCCGGGAAGCCCACGGTCTCGATCAGGCGCCGCGAGTAGAAACGGAACCCGGTCTGGATGTCGTTCAGCCGCTGGCCGGCCGCGAACGAGATCGCCTTCGACGACAAACGGTTGCTCGCCCGGCGCACGGCGCTCATGGAGCCGAACAGATGGTCGCGCACTCCGAGCACGAGATCTTCGCCCGCCGCGGCCACCTCGAGGAGCTTGGGGATCTCCTCCGGCAGGTGCTGGCCGTCCGCATCCAGCGTGATCACGCCCGCGTAGCCGCGGCCGAAGAGGTCGGCGAACGCGGCGGCGAGAGCGGCCCCCTTGCCGCGGTTGGACGGGAACGAGATGACCCGCGCGCCGGCCCGGCAGGCCTCCTCGGCAGTGGCGTCCGTCGAGCCGTCGTTCACCACCAGGACCTCGGACACCTGGGCCAACGCGCCGCCTACGACCGCCGCCACCGACGGCCCGGCCTGGTAGGCAGGGATGGCGGCGGCGATACGCGAGACGTCGAGCGCGGAGGCGGTCATGGCGCTCCCAGAACCAACCAGGAAACAGCGCCGCCAGCCGCGACACTGGTGACGAGAAGACCCTCACCCCCCATACGGGTCATCCTCGAAGTAGGGGAGGGGCTTGCCCCCTCCCGTGTGGGCGGAGGATGCGAAGGAGAAAACGGGATCTTTCCACCCTCCCGAGAGGGGGCAAGCCCCTCCCCTACAGGAGAATAAGAGCCATCGCCGCCAGGGGGGTGAGGGCCCGGCACGATCCCCAGCTCAGGATCGACCTCGAAGGCGCCAGGAACGGATCCAAAACGGCAGCCCGCCGCTGCCAGCACCGCCGCGCCCAGGAAGCCGCCGCCATACTCACCCAGCAGCCCCTTGGGCGCCAGCACCGGCGGCAGCGGCCGGCCCTTCCAGACCTCGCGCAGCATCAGCCCCTCGAGGCGATCGCCTCCCCGCGAGCCCGAAGCGCCGGCGACGATCCAGCCGATGGCCCCGAGATCGAGTCCGGCCCTTGCCAGGCCGCGGCGCAGCGAGCGGGCCAGGCGCTCATGGCCTGTCCCCCAGCCCGCCTGCGGCGCCGTCGGGTCGAAAGCGCTCCCCCAGGCGAGGACGCGCGCCAGGGGGCGGGCTCCCCGCTCCGCCGCGCTCTCGGCAGTCTCCAGCAACAACACAGTCGCCCCTTCCGCGGCCACGAACCCCGTGCGCCGGCGATCGAAAGGCCGCACCACCTCAGCACCTCCCGCGCCCGCGGCGGGCCGGGCGAGAGCGCCGAAGCGATCGAGCAGCGCATGGAGGAGCGGCGTCATCTCGTCCACCGCTCCGACCAGCGCCCGCGGCGCCCGTCCGGCGGCCACGTCGGCGGCCCCCTGGCCGACCGCCTGCAGGGCTCCCGCCTCGCGCTGGCAGATCGTGACGCTCGGCCCGCGCGCGCGGCAGAGGATGGCGACCTGGGCCGCCGGAGCATTGGCGACGCTCTCGGTGAACAGGAACGGCGACGTCGCCTCCGGTCCCTCGAACAGGATCTGCTTGAGCAGGGCCTCCGAGTAGGACGACGGCCCGAAGGCCGTCGAGATCGCCACCGCGGTCTCCTCGCGGTCACAGCGGCGGTCGGCGAAGCCGGCGCAGGCGAGCGCCATGCGCGCCGCCGCCACCGCGAGCTTGGACGGCGGGCTCATGCGCCGCGCCTCGCCGGGAGCCAGCCAGTCCCCCAGACTCACGGCGCCAGTGAGGAGGGCGCGGCGGGCGCTCCCCGGACGGTGGTAACCGGCCGACCGGTCGATCTCGGACGCCAAAGCCGAGAACACCGCAAAGGGATCGGGCGCGGCCAGCGCCCGGCGCAGGCTGTCGCCGCCGCAGCCGTAGGGGCCGACCGTGCCCAGACCGGTGATGAGGATGTCGCTCAAGAGCTGCCGCTCTTCAAGCCGCCCGCGAGACCGTTTGACCAGCGCGAGAAGACCAGAGCGGCGTTCGAGCCGCCAAACGCTAGGCTCGTGGACACCGCGGTCCGCGCCGCCGGCAGAGAGTGAGGGCGATCGAGCACCAGGAAGGCGGGGAGAGCGTCGTGATCGCCCGTCTGCGCTGCCCCCGGCACTTCCCCAGGCGCCGGATGCAGCTCGCCATGGCGGAGGCAGAGGACGGTGACCACTGCCTCGATGGCGCCCGCCGAGCCCAGGAGGTGGCCGAGGATCGCCTTGGTGAGAACGATGGGGATCGTCCGCGCCCGTTCACCAAAGACCAGGCGGAGCGCCTGCCACTCGGCGGCGTCATTCAACGGGGTGCCGGTCCCATGGGCGTTGACGAAGTCGACCGCGTCCGCGGGGAGCCCGGCGTCGGCGAGCGCCGCCGTGAGCGCCGCGGCGGCCCCGGCGCCGCTCGGATCGGGCGCGGTCATGTGGTGAGCGTCGCACGCGGAGCCCGCTCCGACCAGCTCCGCGAGCGGCGTCACGCCGCGCGCCAGAGCGCGCTCGAGAGGCTCGAGGACGAGGACGGCCGCGCCCTCGCCAAAGGACATGCCGGCGCGGCCGGCCCGAAACGGCAGGCAGGGGCCCTCGTCCACCGACCGCAAGGCGTTGAAGCCCGCGTAGGTGAGCTGGCAGAGCGAATCGGAGCCGCCGGCGACCGCCACGTCGACGCTGCCGGAGCGGACCGCGTCCAGCGCCGCCCCCAGGGCCAGAGCGCCGGAGGAGCACGCCGACGAAACCGTCTGCACCGGACCGCCGACCCCGAGGTCGCGGGCCACGGCGTCGCCCGGCCCGTTGACCTGCTGCGCGGCGAGGTCGCCCAGGCGCGAGCGGCGGCGATCGCTGACAAAACGGTGGAAGAATCGCTCGCTCTCGAACATGCCGCCCGTGCTGCTGCCGAACCAGACGCCGGTCTCCAGGTCCGCGGCCTGGCTGTCGAAAGGGACCTCGAGCCCCGCCTGGCCCATCGCCTCGCGAGCGGCGAACACCGCGAAGCGGTCGGCCATGGTGAGCCGGCGCTCCGCCGGCTCCGGCGGAGAGCCCATCGGCACCTCCGCCGCCAGGTGGGTGCGGTGCAGGGAGCCGTCGAAGCGGCAGAACGGCCGGATTGCGGTCCGCCCCGACCGCAGGCCCTCCCAGAGGGGACCAGTGCCCCACCCGAGGCCGCTCACCGCGCCGACGCCGCTCACCGCGACGCGGCGCATCGAGCCGGCCGCCCTCTCATCGCTCATCTGGAGATTCCCGGCTCTAGGTTCGTCCTGCGATGAACTGCGACAGGCTGGAGACGGAGGAGAAGACCTCGCGGCCCAGCTCCTGGCTCTTGATCTTGATCCCGAACTCCTTCTCGAGCGCCACGACCAGCTCCAGGGCATCCACCGAGTCGAGACCGAGCCCCTCGCCGAACAACGGGGCTTCGTCCTCGATCATCTCGGGCTGGATCCCTTCGAGATGCAGGCTCTCGACGATCAGCCGTTTGATCCGGTTCGGGACGGCGATGACTTCCGACATAGACGAAACCTCTGGGCTCGATTGGCACGAATCGTTCCACGCCGTGCGGTCGGCTCCGAATTGTCCGTCCACCGGGTCGTCAATGCTAGCGTGGGCATGGGTACGCTGGCAAATCGAGCCGTGGCTTTGCCCGCGGCCGGCCTCACAACCCGCGAAGGCCGCGCCCTCTCACGCTACTGCGACTACCAGCACCAGCTCCGCAAGATCGACCGCGAGCTCGCCAGGCGCCTGGTTGAAATGCCGCGTAGCATCGAGGAGCTGTGGGCGAAACAAGAGGAGCGCTGGATCGTCGAGCGAGGCCTCCAGCTCTGCGCCCAGAATGCGCTCGACGTGGCGACTCACCTCGTGGCCAGCGCCGGCCGGGACGCCGTGGACTATACCGCCGCCATCGATCACCTCGCCGAGATGGGTGTCCTGCCCCACGACTTCACCGCCCGCTTCCGCGGTGTGGCCGGCTTCCGCAATGTCGTCGTTCACGCCTACCTTGAGGTCGACGTCCCTCTTCTCCACCGCCTGCTCAACAACCATCTCGAGGACTTCGCGGTGTTTGCACAGCACATCGAGAACTATCTTGCGCGGCCGCTCGGCGATTCGTAGGCCGTGCGCCCAGTTCGGGGTGGCACGTATCCTCGCACCTATCCCCCGGGTTCAGTGTTCTTCCTCACCGTATAACGCCAATGAAGGTGAGCGGCGGGACTACCGTTGCAACAGGAGTTTCAAGTAAGAACGTTGCGGGCGGTCAGCGGCGCCTGGGCGCGAGCCCAGGTGTCCGCTGCATCGCATGGTTCGCCGAGCACCTCACAGTTATCTAAGTGTAAAGAGTCCATGGGGACAGTACTGCAGACGGTTTTCTGTCGAAATTTGCCACGATGCTCGGATCTCGTTGAGTCGCGGATCAGTCTTAATGTTCCCAAGAGAAATGGAAGAAGTTGAGCAAAGACCCGCCTTGCTGTCAATGAGCAGCCAGAGAGCACCGCCGCGAAGAATCTTTCGCCACTTCTCTGCGATCTGCTCTAAATCTGCCGCTGCTATTGAGTTGTTCAGTTTGGCTTTAATTTCAACAACGGTAGCCCCCATTCGTAGGCTACTCGCATAGAGGGTCGCAGCACTTATTCCCTTTTCAAGGTGCGCCCGGATCTCGGCTTGTAGAGGTGCCCCTGCCTCCCGGCTGACTACGTCTAAACTCGGCCGTGGCGGAATAAGTTCCTGGGGACCGGCTACTGCAAGCCCGGTAAAATCGTTGTCGAGCCAGCAGAACCATGCGTTCCAGCCGTACGGCACGACCTCTGCAAAAGGATCGGGAACTCTCGGCTGTAAGGAAACGAAGTTCGCATCAATGTTAAGCGCGCAATTCTCTTGCACCAACGCTGTGCGAGCCTGCTCTAAGAGCAGGTTACTTAGTGCGCCACCCTTGAATCCAGCTCCATGAGGAAATTGATCTTCGGGGAGCGTCAAGCCAAACCGGAATAAAATTAGAGCCTGAGGTTTCTCCGTGGTTTGCCCCAACAGCGAAATCAATGCGAGATCTTGTTGATCCCGTAACTCCTGTTGATGTATTGCCTGTTGATCTCGTATGGCCTTGGACGCGACCTCTTGGGCTTTAGTGATTGTGTCTTTCGATCGGCTCTGCTCGTCGAGAAGCCTAATAGTAGCCTGATGAGCTCGCTGGTCGGCAGTAACCCACCGGCTCTGTGCACGTTTAGCTTCCTCGTCAAACGCCTCCGCCGCTTGCATAGAGGCTTTTTCCTGACGTTCCGAAAATTTAACGAGGCGCTGAACTTCCTTGTTGGCTAATCCAAGTTCCTTGTTGGCTAATCCAAGTTGTAGCTCAACGTTCTTGGCGTGCTCCTCTGCTTTCCTTCGGCCTGCGTCAGCCCGTTTCTTGTCGTCTATCTGTCTTAGGTTTAACGCGAGGCTGACAGCCGTCGATGCCAAGGCGAGAATCACTGCAGCCCATCCGGCGCGGTTCAGCTGCTTGATTACTCGTGCTTGCTTACCCTTATCAGGCTTGTACTCTGTATCGAGGGCCGCACTGACGACTGCAGATGCTCCTGTGATGAGAATAGCAATAACAGCAGCCCAATCGAAGAGATCCATAGATTATCCTAACTAGCCACAGAGTGTTTGTTTGCTTAGATCACGAGCCACGCTCTGATGTCGGCGAACGGCTTCGGGCCTAAGCGGTGCCGTCAGCGTCCGCTTGAGGCCCCCGTGTTGGGCGCTGCCCGTCCTGCATTGCTTCAATCCTCACTCAATGAGTCGCCAGTATAGTAAAGCCGCGACTGCTACCCATAGCCCCGTGAACAGCGATTGCAAGTGGCGGTGGTGATCAAGAAGTGGCCCCTCCTTGATCGCCGGGCCACCGAACCACCCGTGATATACGGAGAGATACTCCACAATGAACCAGATTGGCGGGCCCAAGACCCATAGAGTCCAAAACCACTCCTTATCAACCGGGTTGAACCATGCCCAAACCGCGAGCCCGCAAGCCACGAAACCGACTATTATTGGTATCCTCTTCATCTAACGAACCCTTTATGCAAGAGTGAGTGTGGCCGTCCTAGAGTCCCCGCCTGCACCGGTGGCTTGCCCTCCTAACCAAGACTGCGTCTTTGCGACTCGAATATATGGCCGTCCAAGTGCGCGCGAAGTGCCTTGGCCATAGAGAGCTATACCCGCCCAACGTTAAGGTGTCACTGCCGAGCCCAGCCGCTCGGCTGGCTGCCTTAGCGCCATGCGCCGGGCTCTTGAAGCGTCTGTAAGTCACGACTTGCATATCGCTATGCTCCTGCGCTTGTTGGAGTTGGACAGATTGTATTCTAGTTCAGCATCCGCGTCAACTTAGGAGAGAGTGTTGTCTAAGCACACGGGGCAAGGCAGGTGGGCGAGATTGCGGCCTCGTTAGCGCTTGCTGCGATATCGATTCCCCAACTCACTTCTCTTCAGGGACTTGGCGCGGCAACTGAACTGTGCGCGATGGCTTCAAGGTCGTGGTCTTCACACTGCGCCCCGCCCAGCCAAGATTGCGCCGGGTGGGGCGGTCGTGGATCAGAGGTCAACCGATCTCTTCGGCCAGCCGGGCCAAGGCGATCGGGTCGACGTGCTTGAGGGCGAGGCCTTCCCATAGCGTCGAGGAGGAAGGCGAAGTCGCGGGGGGCGGCGACGAGGTCTTCGTGGAAGAACTGGGAGTGGCCGGCGAGGCGGCCGTCCAGGAGGATGGGATAGCCCTGCGCCTCGGGATCCGGGCCGAGGCGGTAGCGGAGAAGGCGGCCGGTGCCGGGGAGAACGGCGGCGGCGAGATGGGCGGATTCTCTTCTCTCGAAGTGGGCGGTGGGGGTGCTCCCCTTCTTCAGGCTCTCGCCCTGCCGCAAGAACCTGGGACCGGAGCGAACGCGGGCCAGGAACGGAGGATTGACCGGGCCCGGGGAGCGTTTTCCCTCAGCGGCGGAGTGGCTTTCCTCCGCCGCGGAACGCTTCTCCTCCGTCGCGGAGCGTTCATCCTCGAGTGCGGCGCGTTTCTCCTCCGCCGCGGAACGCTCATCCTCTGTCGCGGAGTGTTCCTCCTCGGCCGCGGAGGGGGAAGAGCGGTCCGCAATCGAGGTGGAAGGCGCCGCGGTGAAGCAGAAACGCGCCGCGCGGACGTTTGACGAGTCCCTGGGCGCCACAATCGGCGCACTCGGAGGGGTGCGCAGAGCGCGCAGACGCCCTGCTATGATCGTGCGCCACACAACTGACGACACGGCCGCCGCATGTCCAAGGATCCCAGATAGGCCCCCATGTCTTCTTGATCAAGGCAGGTCTCGATGCGGGTTGCCGCCCTCTACGATATCCATGGGAACCTCCCTGCTCTGGAGGCTGTCCTTCAAGATGTTCGCCGAGCAGAGGTCGACCAGATTGTCGTCGGGGGCGATGTCGTTCCCGGCCCCATGCCCCGCGAAACGCTCAGGCGTTTGCTGGACCTGGACCTGCCTACGCACTTCATTTACGGCAATGGCGAGCTGGCCATGTTGGCCCAAATGGCCGGGGCGCGCACCGGATCGGTCACCTACTGGGGCACGACCTCAGGCGCGCGTCCCGCTGAGAGTATCGTCGAAATCTATCGCTGGACGGCCGCACAGCTTCAGCCGGAATTCGAGCCGGTGCTCGCGCGTTGGCCCAAAACGCTCCAGCTTGAGATCGACGGCCTGGGCCAGGTGCTGTTCTGCCACGGTACACCGCGCAGCGAAACAGAGGGCTTCACCCGGTTGACGGCCGAAGACCGCCTCCTGCCACTCTTTGAGCCACTCCAGGTCGCGGTGCTCGTTTGCGGCCATACCCATATGCAGTTCGACCGGAGGGTCGGCAGGACTCGCGTGGTGAATGCGGGCAGCGTGGGCGCACCGTTCGGAGAGCCGGGCGCCTATTGGCTCTTGCTCGGACCCGATGTTCAGTTGCGCCGGACACGCTACGATTTTGCCCAAGCCGCGGAACGCATTCGGGGCACGGAGTATCCCCAGGCGGAGGACTTCGCATTGCAGAACGTCCTGAGACCGCCCTCGGAAGAAAAGATGCTCGAGGTCTTTTCGACATTTGAATTGAGACCGTGAGGGCCGGTCTTGATTACAGGCTACCGGCGCTTCTTCGCCGTGAGCAGCCGCTCCCACTGGCCTGGCGCACCGTAGCCGATGGTCTTCCAAAGCTCGTCGCACAAGGAGCCGTAGGTTGCGCCTTCGAAGGGATCGACCGCCATCGCCGAAGGGCTGCCGTCAAAGATGAGATAATTCTTGGCGGGCGAGAAAGGCGACCAGGAAGGCCAACCTGCGGCCGTGGCCTTGGGAGCCCCCGTCGACGCGAAGCTCGCCCAAGAATCGCCCATGGCTTGAGAGATGGGCGAGTATTCGCTGTTCGGCGGGAACGTGCATCCGCAGATGCTCTCGGGTGTCGTGAAAACGTACGGAAGCTCCGCCCCGTGGCACACCTGCTTGCCGCACGCTGGGGAGATCAGGCCCCACGAGTTGCAGGCCGGATTGACTTCGGCAAAGAGGTATGCGTACGTCGTGCCCTTCGCCAACTGCGCCAGCTCTCGATTGGGACACGAGAAGAGCCCAGCGGTGAGCGCGGCATCGAGCTGAGTGCGGCAACTGAGAGACCACGCGGCGCACTTGTACAGAGCTTGGCTCTGAATCGTCGCGGCCTGGCCGTTGAACAGGGAGTTGAGAGCCTCTGTGTAGACCTTATGGCCGACGCTGGCGCCGACATTGAGATCGAGATAGAGAGCCGAGAAGAGCGTGCCCTCGTTTTCATTGGTGCCGAGGATCACGGGCACTGTGAAACCGCCGCTCTTCGCCGCGTCCATCGGCTGTTTCTGGATGAGCGACCCGTCGACGAACGGCGCCCACGCGAGCTGACTGGAGAAGGCTTTGAGGGTCCCTTCCAGCACGGCGGTCTCGGCGTTCACCAGGGAGCACGCCGGCTTGGCCTGCAGGCAGGCCGTGGGGTCGGCTTGCGTACAGCCGGCTTGCTGGGCGAGCTGCGTTCCCATCTGCTGCGCCTGCGGCTGCGTCTTATAGCTCAAGCCGAGCGGATTGCTTTCCATGATCGCCGCTTGGAAGTAGTTCTTGTACGGCGGCTGGCTCAACGTGAACAAGGCGTGCAGGCCCACCGACATGGCGCCCGCGCTCTCGCCAAAGATGGTTACCCGCGTCGGATCGCCTCCGAAGCGCGCGATGTTCTCCTGGACCCACGCCAGGGCGATGAGCTGATCGCGAAAACCGAAGTTGTTCTGACCCTGGTCGGTGAAGCTGGCCAGCTCGAGAAATCCCATCGCCCCGAGGCGATAGTTGAAGCTCACCACGACGACTCCGCGGGCCGCCAGGTGGGCGCCGTCGTACATCGGCGCCGACCCTTTGCCGAGCGTGAAGGCGCCGCCGTGAATGAACACCATCACCGGGTAACCGCTGCCAGGCAGCGGTGGTGCAGGCGGCGAAATCGGAGCCCACACGTTCAGGAAATAGCAGTCTTCACTCTGGCCGCTCGGCAGGACCGCGGTCGCCTGGGCGCAGTCGCAGGTGGTGGAGGACGAACAGCCGCAGGGGCTCGGACAGTTGCAGCTCTGCGGACAGGAACCCTTCGGCGGCGCGCCGAAGGTCGGCTGCGGGCAGATCGGGCCGGCGGCCTTTGCCTGCACCGGGCTGGTCGAGGGCGGATAGGCGTACAACGTCGAGCTCCCCCAGCGTTGGCCGGTGGCGTAGCGCAGGCCCAGGAAGGCATTCGCCTGCGTGCCGTCGGAGCGGGTGTCGACGAAACCGCAGAGGGTCACTCCGGCCGCGGTCGTGACGCTGGGAGAGCAGGAGGCCTGGGCATTTGCGTCGACCGGCGACCACGCGAACAGGACGGCGAGCACAAGGATCCAAAGGGAATGCAGAGAGCGCATCCGGGCACCTCCTCAAGGGACAAACTCCGTTAGTGCGAACGTTGTGGCCCAATAGTAGCACGAATAGCGCAAGATCCGGCGCGTCTGATCGCGAGACGTCGACGCCGCTCGCGGAGGGTGCGCAGAGCGCGTAGACGCCCTGCTATGATCATGCGCCACGCAACTGACGACACGGCCGCCGCATGTTCAAGGACCCGATCCTCCAGTCGTTCGACTTGCTCGCTCGCCGCAGCTCGCAGGCGCCTCTCCTCCTCTCGCCGGAGCGCCGGGCCACCGTGGGCGACGTCGATGCACTCTCGCGGGCCGCGGCAGCGGCTTTGGCGGACGGGCGTCCGGAGCCGCCCGGACCGGGGTCTCTCGTCGGCCTCGTGGCCGCCAACGGGCCGGGATTCCTCGCCTCGCTGCTGGCCCTCCGCCGCGCCGGCCTCGCCGCCCTGCTGCTCGACGGCCAGACGCCCGCCGCCGAGGCGCTCCGTATCTCCCGCAGCCTCGGGGCCGCAGCGGTCCTTACCTGCCGTACCGGCTGGCCGAATGGCCCGGACGACTGGTCGCTGGTGTTGGCGGATCAGCCGGGCGTGGCGCTCGATCCAGACATCGCAGTGGTGAAGCTGACGTCCGGCTCCACAGGCGCGCCCCGGGGCATCGCCACGCCTGCCGAGGCGCTGCTCGCCGACGATGCAGCGCTCACCGCCACCATGGGGATCGTCCCCGGCGACCGCCTGCTGACGACGATCCCCATGTCCCACTCCTACGGGCTGTCCAGCCTGGTCGTGCCGGCCCTGGTCCGCGGCACGCCGCTCGTCCTCCCCGCGGCGGGCAGCCTGTTCGATCCCCTGGTGGCCGCCGAGCAGGCGGAGGCGACCGTCTTCCCCACTGTCCCGGCCTATCTGGACGCCCTGCTGCGGATCTCCGAAGCGCCGGTCCGGCCGCCCTCGCTGCGCCTCGTGATCACCGCCGGCGCTCCGCTGTCGCCGGCCACCGCCCACCGCTTCCGCGAGGTGTTGGGGCTGCCCGTCCACGTCTTCTATGGCGCCAGCGAGTGCGGCGGGA
>Ga0075425_100007673_pt1 | contig 11415 bp, 11 predicted proteins | sample SoiMethybrSBSTD4_FD_75300 | JGI IMG/M metagenome (GOLD analysis project Ga0075425, IMG submission 75300) | Bulk soil microbial communities from a Populus tree surrounding site in Tennessee, USA - Soil MetaG P. TD hybrid SBSTD4 | ecosystem: Environmental > Terrestrial > Soil > Tree plantation...
CGCCACACTTCGGACTCGACTTTCTCTTTCGTCGCGGCGACATCGATCCAACCGATGCGCCTCCGAGCGGACACGGTTACTTCTTCTGGTTCATGCTGCCGCTCTTCATCGCCGGCGCGATTTACGTCTTTCGCAAGTCGAAGTTCCTCGGCGCGTTCGTGCTTCTGTATCCGGCGGCGGATCTCTTCAACCGCCATCCGAGCGCGCACTCGCTGCGCGGCGCGCCGGGCGTGATCGCGCTGACGCTGCTCGCCGCGGCGGGCCTCATCGCTCTCATCGATCTCAAACGACTGCGGATCCCGATCGCGATCGTTCTCGCAGTCTGGGCCTCGATCGAGATCGTGCGCTTCGTCCCCGACTACTTCTCCGAGTTCCGCACGAATCCGCGTCGCTACGACGCCTATACCGCGGACCTGCACGAAGCGCTGCGCTGGCTCGCGCCGCGCGTCTCGCAGTACGACGCGGTGCTCATCACCGCCACGAACACGTCGCATCCGTACATCCGCACGCTCCTCGAGCTGCGGTACCCGCCGCGGCAATGGTTCGCCGATCCGAAAGTCTTTCGCGCCGGGCCGCTTCCGGACGGCACGTATCGCGACGAGCAGTACTGCGTCTCGTTCGGCAAGTTCCACTATCTCTTCGGCGGCGACACGCTCGACGTGATCGCGAACCTGCAGCGCAACGGCAAACCCGATCGCGTGCTGATGATCCTCCGCCCCGGCGAGCTCGGGGCCCTCGCCGGCACGCCGGTACGGCGGATCTACAACCCCGCCGGCGACGAGACGATGTGGATTTGCGAAGGATCGATGTGATCCTGCTACGATCGCGGCACACGATGAAGCGGCTCGGCCTCGTCCTCCTGATCGCCTTGCTCCTCCCCCGCACCGCCAGCGCCTGGACCCGCGTCGCCGACGAGCGAATCGCGAAGAAAGGGGCCGCCCTCGCGCCGCCCGATCTTCGGCTGCTCATCGACAAATTCGACTCCGATTACAAAAAAGGTCTCGATCGCGGCGATGCCGAGGAAGGTGAGGCGCATCGGCGTGCGCAGCTCAAACAGCGCATCGCAAAAGAGACGCGCGGCGTGATCGCGATGATCCGCGGCAACGAGCCGATGGCGGGCATCGTCGAGCGCCTCGGCACGATCGCGCATCTCGTCAGCGATGCGAACAGCCCCTTCCACGTGACCGGCGAGCTAAAGCTGAAGCCCGACTACGAGGCCTACTTCGAGCGGCGCATGCCGAAGTTCCCGACCGTTTTCTACGGACTCGATCCCGCGTTCCGGCTCGATGCGTACCTCGACCGCACGTTCGCGCGATCGACGAAGTTCTATCCGCTGGTGGCCGAGGAGTACTCGCGGGCGCCGCATGAGTCGTCGCTCGATTTCGATGATCGCTCGACGGCATTCGGCGTCGCGTCGATCTGCTACTCGCGCGCCGTCACCGATCTCGTCAACGTCTACTACTACATCTGGCGCGAGGCCGGCGGCGACGTCCGCACCGCGCCGGTGATGAGAAAGTCGAATCTCGTTGTCCGTTAGTCCGTTGGTCCGTTGGTCCGGAGTGACCGTGCCACGGACCAACGGACCAACCGGCCAACCGACCAACGAACCGATGAAAGCCATTCAACGCGCCATCCTCTCCGTCTCCGACAAAACCGGCATCCTCGATCTCGCGCGCGTCCTTGCCGCGAGGAACGTCGAGATCCTTTCGACAGGCGGCACGGCGAAACATCTCGCCGACGCGGGCATCCCGGTCACGCCGATCTCGCAATGGTCCGGCGCCCCCGAGATCCTCGGCGGCCGCGTGAAGACGCTGACGCCGAAAGTCTTCGGCGCGATCCTCCACGATCGCGACAACGCCTCGCACCTCGCGGACATCGCCGCGCAGAACATCCCGTCCATCGATCTGGTGGTGGTGAACCTCTATCCGTTCGAACAGACCATCGCGCGCGGCGGCGTCATGATTCCGGAGGCCATCGAGCAGATCGACATCGGCGGGCCGTCGATGCTGCGCGCCGCGGCGAAGAATCATCGCCACGTCGTCGTGCTCAGCGATCCGCAGATGTATCAGGACTTCGTCCGCGAATTCGAGAGCGGCGGGATCTCCGACGAGTTCCGCCTGCAGGCCGCGATCGCCGTCTTCGCGAAGACCGCCGCATACGACATCACCATCGCGGACTTCCTCAACGAAGCGGCGCTCGAGAGTGACGACGAGCGCGAAACGATCGAAGTGATGACCCTGGAGCTCGAGAAGTTCCAGGATCTTCGCTACGGCGAGAATCCGCATCAGACGGCCGGCTTCTGGGTGCAGTCGAACGAGATTCCGTTCGATCAGATTCAGGGGAAAGAGCTCTCGTACAACAACCTGCTCGACCTCGACGCGGCGATGAAGCTCGCGAACGCGTTCGCCGGTCCGGCGATCGCGATCATCAAGCACACGAACCCGTGCGGCGTCGCGCGGCGCGACAGGAGCATCGATGCGCTGCGCGCCGCGATCGAGTCCGATCCCGTCTCCGCGTTCGGCGGCATCATCGGCGCGAATCGCCCGTTCGACGCGGAGTGCGCGCGCGCGGTCGCCGATCTCTTTCTCGAAGTGATCGTCGCGCCGGCATTCACCGACGAAGCGCTCGAGCTCCTCGCGAAAAAGAAAAATCTCCGCCTCGTCGCGACCGACGCGAGCGTGCCGCAGGTCGAGATTCGCAGCGCGGCGGGCGGCTATCTCATGCAGTCACCCGATCGCGTGTCGGGTCGCGATGCATGGAAAGTCGTGACGGAGAAACAGCCAACGGCCGCGGAGCTCGCGGGACTCGAGTTCGCATGGATCGTCTGCGCGCACGTGAAGTCGAACGCGATCGTGCTGACGAATCAGTCGCAGTCGATCGGCATCGGCGCGGGCCAGATGAGCCGCGTCGACGCGGCGAAGGTCGCGATCATGAAATCGATCCTTCCGACCGCCGGCGCATTCGCCGCATCGGACGCGTTCTTCCCGTTTCGCGACGGCCTCGACATCCTCGCCGACGCCGGCGTGCGCTGCGTGATCCAGCCCGGCGGCTCGGTGCGCGACGCGGAAGTCATCGCCGCTGCGAACGAGCGCGGCCTGGCGATGGTGCTCACGGGCGAAAGGCATTTCAGGCACTGAACGGATGGCGGATTGCGGATGGCCGATGGCGGAACATGCCATCCGCCATCGGCCATCGGTTACGATTCGCGTCCCAATGCCCCCCATCGCGAACAACATCCGCTTGATCGTCTCCGACGTCGATGGCGTGTGGACGGACGGGAAGATCATCTACGTCGGCGATCGGAGCGAGATCAAGCAGTTCAACGTGCGCGATGGGCTGGGCGTGAAGCTCGCGCAGAAGGCCGGGATTCGTGTCGCACTGATCACGAGCCGCCGCTCGCCCGCGCTCGAGCGCCGGGCGCGCGAGCTCGGCGTCGTCGAGTTGCGTCAGGGCGCGGCGAACAAGCTCCTCGAGCTCGAGGGCGTGGCGAAGAAGCTCGGCGTCGCGCTCGATGAGGTTCTTTACGCGGGCGACGATCTGCCCGACCTCGCGCCGATGTCGCGCTGCGCGATCTCCGCCGCGCCGGCGGACGCTGCGCCGGAAGTGCTCGCCGCCGCGACGTGGAAGCTCGACGCAATTGGCGGCAACGGCGCATTTCGCGAGCTCGTGGAGCGGCTGCTGCGCGAGCGCGGCGACTGGGAAGCGATCCTCCAGGAGTTCATGATTGGCCAGTTCGACAGTCAGAGCGTTTAGAGCGCGCCTGCTGTATCGCGCGCTGACGCTCATCGCCTCTCTCGGCCGCGGCATGTCGCTCCGCCGCGCGCAGGCTTGCGGCCGCGCGGTCGGACGGCTCGCGTGGCACGTCGTGCGTCGAGAGCGGAACAAGGCGCTGCACAACATCGCGGTCGCATTTCCTGAATGGAGTGATGAGCAGCGCCGCGACGTCATCCGCCGCATGTTCGACCACCTCGGCATGTCGCTCTTCGAGGTCGCCTGGCTGCCGAACCTGAAGGCGGAGACGACGCCCGTCGTGGGCATCGAGCCGCTGCGCGAGCTGATCGCTGCGAAGCATCCACTGCTCCTCATCGGCGCACACTGCGGCAACTGGGAATGGATGGCCCACGCGACGCAGCTCGGCGGCGTTCCCATCGCGGTTCTGCATCGCGAGCGCGACGACCAGGAAATGAACCAGTTCATCACCGAGCTGCGCTCAGGAATCGGCATTCACACGATCGATCGCGGCTCAGCCAGCAGTGCGCGCGACATGATCCGCGCCCTCAAGAACGGTCAGGCGCTCGCCTTCCTGATGGACCAGAATATCCGCGCGGAAAGCGTGAAGATCCCGTTTTTCGGCCATCCCGCGCCGACCCCGATCGGACCCGCCAAACTCGCGATTCGAATGGAGGCGGCCGTCGCAATCGGTTTCACCAGCCGCACGAAGGACGGCCACCATCACGTCGAGTATTTTCCGCCGATCCTCACCTCTCGCGGCGACGATCCGGTCGCGCTGCTGACGCGCATCACGTCGGCCGTCGAGGATCACGTGCGCCGCGTGCCCGACCAGTGGGTGTGGATGCACGACCGATGGCGCGAGCGCCCGAAGTGGGACGTGACTACGACCCTGGCTCCAGCTTCGTCACCTTCTCCGAACCCAGCGGCCACTCGCGCCTCAAGAACTGTCTGATCGCCGCGAACACGGTCGCGGGATCGTCCGACCATGATTTGTTCGCGGCGCCGGCGACAGTCACGAGGCGCGCGTCGGGCAGCGTCATCGCCCATTCGCGTCCGGAGCCGTACGGCGCGTCGCGATCCTTCGTGCCGTGAATGACCAGCACCGGAACAGTCAACTTATTGACCTCTTCGTTGGTGAGGTTCGCCTCCTTCAGGCTGTCGCGATATGTCTTCATGTGCTCGACTCCCATGTCGTCGAGTCCGTGCTGCAGGCTCCCGGGATCTTCGGTCATGTCGCGCATCGGCGCGGGTCCGAGCTGCACGACGCGCGTCACGCGATCGGGATGCGCGAGCGCGTACATCACGACGGCCTTGCCGAGGTAGGAGTAGCCGATCGGAACGAACTTCTCGACGTTGAAGTGCTTGCGAACGGCCTCGATGTCGTCGAGATCGTTCTTCAGCGTGACGTTCTTCACGGCCTGCGACTTGCCTCGGTCGCGCGGATCGAACGCGATGACGGTCGCGATGTCCGCGAACTGCCGGAAGTCGTCGAACATCACGAGCTCGAGCGGAATGATCAGCGTGATCGGACCCTCCCCGGCCTTGCGGTAGTGCAGCTTCACGCCGTCATCGGTCGTGAGGAAACCTTCCTCGACTTTGATCGCGTCTTCGGCAAACGGCGCCGCGGACGGTCCGCCGCCGTCGAAGAGAATCTTCCAGCTGCCGTCCGGCTGTTTGATCCATGTCGAGTCGTAGTTGCTGACGAGTTTGCCGTTCGGATCGAACACGGGCCCGGTCGAGAGACCGATGTTGCCCGCGGCGTTGACGCTGACGCGCTCCGGTCCCCACGAGAACGGCGCCTGCGGACCCTTGAAGAAATCGGACCAGCGCTCGATGACCGCCTGACGGCCGCGCAGCGTGCGCAATCCGCCGAGGAAGGTCGCATCGTCGGCGACGAAGCTGAAGAACTTCGCGGCATCGCGATCGGCGAAGGCCTTCGCGAACGCGATCTCCGCCTGACGTACCTCTTCGACGGGATCCGCGGCGAAGACGGGAAGGGAAACGAGCACCAAAAGAAAAACGGCTACCTTGCGCATGCGACGCAAGGTAGCCGGTCATGAAGCAGGTGCGGGTTACAAATCAGTCGACGTCGAAAACGCGGTAGGCCTCGAAGATGCCGTTCTTCCAGCCGCCTTCGATCTCGATGTAGTCGCCGGGGCGGAGGTGATTGAGGCGGGCATCGCGGCTGTGCATGTAGACGGTCACGAGACGATCGGTGACGTCATCGCGAATGAGCGCGACGCGGCGGCGATAGTCGTAGTCCTCGACGCGTCCCGAGATCTGCTCGGTGCGATAGACGCGGCCGTCGCGATAGTCGTCGTTGCGATAGTACGAATCGCGATAACCGTCGGTGTAGCCGTCGTAGTAGTCGTAGTAGCCGAGGGGGTTCCACCAGCCGCCGAGGTTGATCGAGACGCCGACGCGGAAGCGCCAGGGATCCCAGTACGAGAGCGGCACGAAGAAGGGATACGTCGCGCCGCCGACCCAGACGCGATAGCCGTTGCCGTAGCGCTGGAAGTGCGACACGCGGCCGTTGTGGTAGTACGGCGTGCGTCCGCCGTACGGCGCGCGGTTGTGATCGTAGCGGCGATTGTCCGCGCTCTCACGGCTGCGATTCGTGTAGCGGCGCGAGTCGAACGTTTCGTACGAGCCGCGATCGCCGCGATTCCCGCGGTCGCCGCGTTCCGCGTTCCGGCGGTCGCCGCGTTCCGCGTTCCCGCGGTCGCCGCGCTCCGCGTTCGACCGGTCGCGGTTGCGATCGATCTGTTCCGACGGCCAGTCGGTGCCGCGCGAGCGCGTCGATTCGCGATCGCCGCGTGGCTCGGTGCCGCGCGTGCCGCGATTCTCAGTGCCGCGCATCCCGCGATTCTCGGTGCCCCGCGACCGCGATTCCGTACTGCGATTGCCGCCGCCGTAGCTGCGGCCGCCGCCATCGCCACTGCCGCGGGAAATGCGCCCGCCTTCGCTGCGTGTCCCATGCTGCGGACGCGATTCCGCAAAAGCGGACGCGCCGACGAGGATGAGCACCGCCGCGGCTCCTGCACCTAACTTCATTTGTTTGTTCATGTTGTCTCCCGGAGTTGTCTCACTGCTGTCCCCGGCAATCGCAATGGATGAGCCAAGAAGACGGATGGCGGATGGCAGAGGGCGGATGGCAGAAGAAAAATCCGCCATCCGCCATCGGCCATCGGCCATCCGGCAATCAAATGACGATCGTCTCGTGAATCGGCCGCTGCTCCCAGAACCTGCGGATCGACAGCTCCGCGCAGTCGATCGTTCGATATTCACCATGCATCGCGAACTCGGCCATCGCGAGACCGGCCGCGGGCGCTTCCATCGCGCCGTGTCCCGAGAATCCCGTTGCGAACATCAATCCTTTGACGTGCGGATGCTCGCCGAGGACGGCGTTGTGGTCGACTTCGTTCGTGTCGTAGAGGCCGCCCCACATCGACATCAGCCGGCAGCGCTCCATGCCTGGCACGCGCTCCTGCATCACGAAGTTGATCTTCTCCTCGTAATACTGCGCGTCCGCAGTCATGTCGAATCCCGCCTCGGTGAACGGATCCGCGCGGCCGATCAAAAGATTCGGTCCCTCCGGTCGGAAGTAAATGCCGTCGTCGATGATCGTCATCGGGATGCGATCGAATCCTTCGATCGGCGGCAGGTTCGTGATGAAGAGCATCCGCTTCAACGGAACGACCGGCGGCAGATCGTCGCCCGACAGACCCGAGTCTTCGAGCAACTGATTCGTCCACGCGCCCGCGGCGACGAAGATCTTCTCGCTCTCGAGAATCGTTCCGTCTTCGAGCTCGACGCCGCGATAGGCGCCGTCGACGATGCGGAGTTTCTTCACCGCCGTGCGCAAACGCAGTTCCGCGCGTCCGTTGAAGCCCTCGAGCCCGCGCTCGAAGTAACCCTGCGCCGCGGCTGAAGGGTCGAACGCACCGCAGTCCGGTCCGAACACGCCCCCCGCAAACGCCTTCATGCCGAGAATCTCGTTGACCTCGGGATCGATGTGATCGATGCCCGCGATCAGACCGGGAACCTTTTTCTCGATCTCCGACGGCTCGAGGAATTCGATGCGCACGCCGTTCCTCGCCCACTCCGCGCCGAACGTTTTCGCGTTCTCGAACTTGTCCGCGGTCTGGCAGAAGAGGTAGCCGCGCTGATCGAAGCCGATCGGCCAGTCCAGATCGTCGCGAAACGCCGCGAGCTTTTTGATCGACCAGCTCGTGAGCTGCATGTTGATGGGCGTCGTCCAGATGTTGCGAAAACCGCCGGCGGAGAGCGCCGTCGATCCCTTGGACAACGCGTCTTCCCGTTCGAGAACGAGCACGCGTCCCGGATAGCCGAGTTGCGCAAGGTGGTAGAGCGTCGAGCCGCCGATGATCCCGCCGCCGATGATGATGAGGTCGTGGTCCATTCACTTTGCCTTTGCGACCGCGATCGCGCAGACGCGTTGCGCGCCCTGTTCGAGCAGGGCATTCGCGCACGCGCGGAGCGTTTCGCCGGTCGTGCAGATGTCGTCGATGAGGAGGAGGGAAAGATCCTTCGCGCGCGGCGATGCCGCGAATGCGCCGCGGACGTTGGCCGCGCGCTCGCGTTTCGCCAGCTTCGACTGCGTCTCGCGCTCGATGCGCCGCTCGAGCAGCGAGGCATCGCAACGCACGCCGATTTGCGATGCGAGTGCGCGCGCGATGCGCTCCGCCTGGTTGTAACCGCGGCGGCGCTGTTTCGCGCGCGACATCGGAACGGGAACGAGGGCATCGAAGTTCAGATCGCCGCGCTCGCGAAGCGTCTCCGCGAGAAGCCCCGCAAGCGGCTCGGCGAGGAAGTCGTGTCGCTCGAATTTCAGCGCGTGCAGCACGCGCTCGAGAACGGATCGATATTCGCCCCACGCGTCGCACCAGGCGAGCGGCAGCGGATCGATGCGGCAGTCGATGCAGAGATCTCCCTCGACCGGGAGCGCACAGGAGTTGCACTTCGCGCCGATGATTTTCGGAAGGGACGACCAGCATGCGGAACAGCAGGATGCGGTGCGCTCGCGCCAGGGAAGATCGCCGCGGCAGGACACGCACCACGACGGCAGAACGATTCGCAGCGCTTCGCGTCCAATGGTCGTGAGCGCGTTCGCGAGCCCGCTTTGCACGCGCGTATTGTACGAGAGGAGCCAGAGGGAGCCGGCGATGAAGCACGATATAGTTCGAAGCATGAGAAAGCCCATGATTCTGCTGATGTTGCTGGTCTTCGCCGCCCTCCCGGCGGCGGCCCAGTCGAACCATGAATTCGGCATCGTCGTCGGTGCCTCGACGCGCAATCTTCAGAGCACCGGGACCGAGGATGGCGCGGGCGCGTTCCTCGACGACGAGCTCAATCTGTCGCACAACGTCATCGAGCTTTCGTACGGCCTGAAGCTCGACGATCAGACCTGGATCAAGGTCAAGGCGGGACGCATCGAGACGCCGATCCGCTTCACGACGCGCGAAGTCGCGAACAACGACGGCACGGTCACGCGCTTCGCGAAGGACGAGGAAGGCGAAGTGCAGCACGTCAGCCTCGTGGCCGAGTACCGATTCTCCGAGCCCCTCGGATCGTCGTCGATCTTCGCCGGCATCGGCGCGTATCGCCACTCCAGCGACAGCGCGAAGAGCGAGGCCGACTTCGGATATCAGTTCGGCGTCAACGCGGACTTCCCGATCACGCGCAACTACGGCTTCGTGGTCGAGGGTGCGTATCACTGGACGCGCGCGCCGTACAACCCGAAGTACCTCACCGTCGGCGGCGGAGTCCGCTTCTCGTTCTGAGCATTGCGGTTTGGTTCTTGCTCTCTCCTTTTGCGTAAGAAGGAGGGCCACATGGCTCAGCAGCGACAAATCCGCGATGTGATGACGGCAAATCCCGAATGCGTTTCTGAAAAGGACAGCATTCGCGACGCCGCGCGGATCATGAAAAGTGAGGACACGGGCGTCGTACCGGTCGTCGACGGCAAGAAAGTCGTCGGACTGATCACCGATCGCGACATCGTCGTGCGCGGGATCGCCGAGGGAAAGAACCTCGAGAACTGCAAAGTCAACGAGCTGATGACGAAGAGCGTCCGCAGCGTGCGCGACGACGCGACGGTCAACGACGTCCTGAACCTGATGGGCAACGCCGAGATCCGCCGCGTTCCGGTCGTGAACGCGAGCAACGAGCTCGTCGGCATCGTCTCGCTCGGCGACATCGCCACCGGCAAAACGAGCAGCGGCGAAGTCGGCAAGGCCGTCGGAGAGATCAGCCAGGCACCGCCCAACAACTGATCGCAAATCGCGGATGGCGGATGGCAAATCCGCCATCTGCAATCTGCCATCCGCCATCCGGAATGCTCCAGCCGCGCTCCGCCGTTTCGCTGAGCGCATGAAACGCGTCCTTTCCTTCATTGCTATCGCTCTGTTCGCCACGGCTGCGTTTGCGGCCGATGGAGCCGCGACGACGCCGCTCGACGCGAGGGTCGAAAAGGCGATCCGCGATTCGCTGCCGCCGTGTCCGGGGCTGAAGCTCACGCCGGGCGAGATGCCGTACAAATTGCCGACGGGCTTCAGCGGCACGGTGATCCGCGTCGAAAGCTCTCCGAGTCGCGCCGCGTGCGACGCGCAGCTCATCAGCATCATCTCCCCCACCGGCGGTTTCTACCTCGGCGTGCCCTGGTATTTCGGCGACGAGGAAGGGACGACGCCCGAGGAGAAGCTGAAGAACTTCGCGTATCGGAACATGCGCATGCTCACGACGGCGGTCATCGATCGCACGTCGCGAACGCTCGATGGACTGTTCCGCGTCGCGCTCACCGAAACGACCGATGCCGGCAAAGTTGTCCTCGACGGCGAGATGGATCAGGCCGGAACGATCTTCTTCTTCGGTCACTTCCGGCGCATGAACAGCGACATGCGTGTCGAGCGCCTGAAGGTGTTCGAGCCGCTCCTTCCGAGCTCGCCGACGAAGGGCGCGAAGGACGCGCAGGTCACCGTCATCGAGTTCTCCGACTTCGAGTGCCCCTCCTGCCAGCGCGCGTCGGGTTATGTAGATCCGATCCTCGCGAAATATCCCTCCCAGGTTCGCTACATTCGCTTTGACCTGCCGCTGTCGGGCCACCCGTGGGCCTTCAGCGCGGCGGTCGCGGGACGCGCCGTCTATCGCCAGAAACCCGAGCTGTTCTGGGAGTTCAAGAAGCAGGTCTACACCAATCAGGACAAGCTGTCCGCGTTCACGTTCGACGACTTCGCGCGCGGCTTCGCCGAGTCGCACGAACTGGACATGAAGCGCTGGGATGCCGACGTCTCCTCGGACGCCATCCGCGCCGAGCTTCTGAAAGGCGTCGGCCTCGCGTTCTCAAACGACATCCGCGCCACGCCGAGCTACATCATCAACGGAGCGTTCGTCGATGCGGGCGACGGCGGCAAGGCGCTGATGGAGTACGTGGACAAGCTGCTGGCGAAGTGACGCGTGCTGAGTGCTGCGTGCGGCGGGGCCTCCGTCATCCTGAGCGCAGCGAAGGAACTCAAGCTGCGCATCTTGAGTTGCTTCGCCGTCTTCGCGGCTTCTAATGAACCGTCTCGATCGGAGTGAGGGTGAAGCCGAGCGTCGCTGCCTTTTTGGTCAGCGATTTGAGTAGGTTGTCGCGATAGCGTTGTTCGTAGTACTCGGGGCCAG
>Ga0075425_100007674_pt1 | contig 11415 bp, 9 predicted proteins | sample SoiMethybrSBSTD4_FD_75300 | JGI IMG/M metagenome (GOLD analysis project Ga0075425, IMG submission 75300) | Bulk soil microbial communities from a Populus tree surrounding site in Tennessee, USA - Soil MetaG P. TD hybrid SBSTD4 | ecosystem: Environmental > Terrestrial > Soil > Tree plantation...
TCGGGCGGAAAAGGAATTTTTGCATAATCCTTTGCATAAAGGAGAGCCAACTCAGCCCAACCAAGGTGATCTCGCCCGAACAAGGTGACGCTATCTGATTGAAAATACGTTGCAGATGGAAAGAAGGAAGGATTCGTAGCCAGACGCTCTATCCAACTGAGCTACGGGCGCGCATTACTTTAATTTTAACACAGCCGAGGCTAGATCCTCCAAAACAACCCATGGAAATAGAGGCGCGTCCAGTTTCTGTGACGAGACTTTCCTCATTCGCGCAAAAAAAGGCGGCGACGTGAATCGTTCCTGCGCGAAGCTTCAGCTTTCTAGCCAACTCCTTAGATGTGGCAAGTGGCCATACCGCGCTTTTCAAGGTAGCGCTGGTGGTAGTCTTCGGCGCGATAGAAGGTTCCAGCCGGGGTAATCTCTGTCGCGATGGGCCGATCGAATTTCTTGCTGGCTCCGAGAGCAGCCTTGGATTTTTTGGCGATGCCTTCCTGCTCCGGTGAATGCGTGAAAATTGCCGAGCGGTACTGTGTGCCGGAGTCCGGGCCCTGACGGTTCATCTGCGTCGGATCGTGCATGTGCCAGAAAGCTTCGACCAGCGTTTCATAGCTTACCTTGGCCGGGTCGAAGGTCACTTGCACGACTTCGGCGTGGCCGGTCTGGTCGGTGCAGACATCTTTGTAGGTCGGATTTTCAGTATGGCCATTACTGTAGCCAACTGCGGCGTCGGTTACGCCAGGGATCATGCGAAACTTGACTTCGACTCCCCAGAAGCAGCCGGCAGCAAAAGTTGCGAGTTCTGTCATGGGATACCTTCCTGTCGTCCAACTTAATTGTAACGCGGTTTGTGTGCTTATCAGATGCAAGCAAGGCCGAAAGGTTTCCGGAGCTACCGCGGATGGCGAGTGAACGCTGGACAGAACAAGCGTGCGCGCCGAGGCTCGCAGCAGGCACGCCAGATCAAGACTGGCTGATCGCGAATTTTATTGGTGGTCGGGGTCGGAAATGGCTTCAGCTTTGATGACGCCAGCTTTGGAAACCCCATTCGCGACGTCGCCCTGACGGGTCAGGTAGACAAGAAAGGGCGCGACCTCAAACGGCATTTTTTCGTATTCGGCAATCGTGCCGCCTTCGGCCTGCGGCTTAAGCAAGGTGAGTTGGCCGTTCCACGGCTCGACCTTGATGCGGCCGCCCAGTGGCAGCGCCGATGTTGTCGCAGCGTTCAGTTTTGCCGAAACAGTCTTCTCTGCGACCGCATCCCCAACGGTCAAGTTGGTGGGCACGCGATCACCCAGATGCGGGCTGATGAGATTAGGAATCTCCTTGGCGCGGCTTTGCAAAGCCTGGAAAAAAGTCTGCGCGGTTCCGGACTGGTCGACATACGGCGACTTTTTCAGGAGCGCAATCGCTTTTTGGTTGGCGGCATCTTCCTCTTCGAGGTTGCGCGCGAAGCCGAAGTGATGAAAGGTTTCCTTTTCGTCGAAGCGCGTACGATTGAAAAAAGCAAACTGCGTGTCCATACGGTGGCCAAGCGTGACGTGCGCGAGTTCATGCGCAAGGACGGCGGCGAGGCTGGCTTCATCGGGCAAAACGTCGATCAATCCGCGGCTCACCACGATAGTGTGACCGAGTGTGAAGGACTCCAGCGTCGAGGTCATGAGCACTCGGCAGCGAACATCAGGCTGAATCTCGAGCTCATTGGTGACTTCCAGATTGTTGATCACCGTTTCGAGAATGTGGTCGACATCGCCGTAGGGTGCGAGCAGTCCAACCGCCTGCATCTTTGCCGCAACGTTGTCTTCCGCCAGTCGGCCCCACGCTCGGCGCGCCTGAAGCGGCGAATATCCGTTACCTTTTTGCGACTGATCGGTGATCTTCGGCCCTTCGATGGAAATGCTGCTGAGCGCCTGCTCTTCCTTCGACTGGTTCAGATCGTAGCCCCACAAGCGGGTCTGCGATTTAAAGGCGCGGAATGCGCTGTGTTTCGCAACACCGTACTGTACGTTGCCTTCTTCGCTGTAGATATACGCGGGCAACCACTGGTTCTTGCCGGTGTTCACGCGCCAGCTGTCAAAATTGAAGTAGTAGCTGCTGCGCGAAGAACCCCGATACGCGCCGTTGAAGCGGACGATGTGGTAAGCCTCATCCTCGACCCAGATTCGTCCGGCGAAGCGGCCCTTTCCGGCGTTGGGCAGCGGGTCCACATCGAAAATCAGGCAGCGAACTTCGCCAAGAAATTCGCGGCCGGCGTAGTTGAACTTGTAGTGCTGGCGGTCAAAGCCGTCGGTATCGAGATAGATCATTTGCAGGAAGCCGCGGGGCAGGAATTCCGCGCCGAAGAAATTACCAATGGTGGAGAGTAACTTTTGCTTCCCGGAGTTGCCCGGTCCGTTGATGAGCGGCTCCAGTTCGACACCTTTGGCAAGGGCCGCACGGCCAAGGAAATAGCGGTCGCCGTCGGGGACCGCACCCAGGTCTTTGTCCGGACGAACCAACTGAATATAGGTTTCGACCAACGGCGAATATTGGCGCAGGGCCTGCACTTCGGCTTGTTCCTGCGCGACGATTTTGTCCACCGCTTGCGCGACCGTCGGTTCCTGAGCGGTCGCTGCCTGCGGTACTGCTCCTGCCGCCAAAATGAAAAGCCCTAGGGAAGGAAGAAAAATGGTCCCAAGACGCATAGTTACCCCGTGCTGGTGAACGTTTTAGGGATATCTCGACGTCCGGAGAGTAGCTGGCGGGGTCGTTCCTGGCATCTGCTCGAAAGAACAGTTTTGGGACAGCCGTCCGTTTTGACAGGCTGCCGCTAAAGGGGCGCAAGGTTATCTCGCGTCGGATCGCAAAATCATCAAGATGCGGCGGAAGACTTGGCGGCCGGGCGATAGTGTCCGGGAACCGCGCGCAGCGAAATGGAGATACGATTCCACAGATTGATCATCGCCAGCGCGAGCGTTAAGTCCACAATCTCTTTTTCGCTGAAGTGTTTTTTCACCTCTCCAAATACGTCGTCGGGCACATGGGTTTGCGAGACCTGAGTGACTGCTTCGGTCCACGCAAGCGCAGCACGTTCGCGGTCCGAGAAGAACGGAGTTTCGGCCCAGGCATTTAGCGTGTAAAGTCGCTGCTCGGTTTCTCCGGCCGCACGGGCGTCAAGGGAGTGCATGTCTAGGCAGTAAGCACAGCCGTTGATTTGTGACGCGCGCATTTTGATTAAATGCAGTAGTTTTGGGTCAAGCCCGCTCGTTGCCAAATATTTCTCGATCTCGAGAAGCGATTTGAGGGGTTCCTGGCCGTATTTTCTGTAGTCAATGCGTGGTTGCATGTATCGATCTACCTTTCCCATCGAACATTGTGGCCGGGTCTCAAATAGGTAGATGTAGAAACCGCCGCTGAGTTATACAGAAAAAGAGGCCCAAAGGTGGACCAAACCGTGCGGGACAAGCTGTCAATCGACGATGGCCTGATATGCCAGAGCGTGGACCTGGCTATCCAAGTTCAGTCCGCCGGTCGGGTGCAGTTGCCCCATGAAAATAACGATCATGTCCTCCTTGGGATCGACGGTGAACGCTGTGTAGAAAAATCCGCCCCAAGCAAAGGTGCCGACCGAGCTGAGCTCTTTAAGCGGTGTTTTGACGCCGTCGATTCCGAAGCCTAGGCCGAAGGCCTGATCGTCGCTGATCCGGCCGAGCTGGTCGTGGGTCATGAGTTCAACCGATTTGCGGCTGAGCAACCGCACGTCGCCAAGCTTTCCGCCCTGCAGCATCATCTGGCAAAAACGATAGTAGTCGGCCGCGGTTGAATTGAGTCCCGCTCCACCAGAGAAAAGCTTTTTGGGACCACGATAAGGATAGTCCGCGGAATAGCGGAACGTCCCTTCGGCGATTGGCGTGTCGGGAAAGCGCTGCAACCCTTTGTCAGCATAGTAGGTGTATGCGACCGCGAGGCGGTCCACTTTGTTGTCCGGCAGGTAGAAATACGTATCCTTCATGCCCAGCGGCTCGAAGATGCGCGTGCGAAAATACTGATCGAGCGGCATGCCCGACACGACTTCGACCAAGCGGCCGAGAACATCGACTCCGAGGCTGTACTCCCAGCGCGTGCCCGGACTAAACAGCAACGGCACAGTTGCCAGCCGCTTAACGTTGTCTTCGATCGTGCCTTCGTATTGCAGAAGACCGCTTGTGACGTTCGCAGCCTTGTACCGCTCGCCCAGGGTTTCGTTCCAATCGTAGGTGAGGCCGGAAGTATGGGTGAGCAAGTCGCGAATAGTGATTTCGCGCGCCGCGGGTATTGTGTAGGGCTCACCACCACTAGCCGGCTTGACGAAAACTTTGGGATTTTTGAATTCCGGCAAATATTTTGAAACGGGATCTTCCAGCAGGAAGCGGCCTTCTTCATAGAGCATCATCACTGCGACGCTGGTGATGGGCTTGGTCATGGAGCAAATGCGGAAGATCGCATCATTGCGCATCGCCTTGCTGGCTTCGCGGTCAAGCGATCCCTGCGACTTTAAATACACAACTTTTCCATGGCGTGCGACGAGTGTCACTGCCCCGGCGATGCGCTGGTCGTCGATCGTCTGCTGCACTTTCGTCGTGATACGTTCGAGGCGTTCTGAGGAGAGGCCGACCGACTCGGGCTTGGCGGTGGGAAGATCTTGCGCTGCCGCCGTTAGACTCGCCATCAGCAAGCCGACTACGAAGAACGACGATAATCCAAACCGGGCCATGATTCTTCCCTGCATCTTGCACCTCACGGAGAGCTGACGTTTGCGTTGCGGCGGAGATTCTACAACGGACGCAGCCTGGAAAGGCAAATCGCGATTTGTGCTAAATTTCTTGTAATAAATGCAGGAGGCACGTATGTCCATCCGGCCCGTAAAACGGCTCATCAAATCGAAGCCGACCATGGAAGGCGCGGGAGTTCATTTGCGCCGCGCGTTTGGGTTCGGCAATACTACCGACTTCGACCCTTTCCTGCTGCTCGACGATTTCCGGAACGATGTGCCGGAAGACTATCTGAAGGGCTTTCCGTGGCACCCGCATCGCGGCATTGAAACCATTACGTACGTTCTCGCGGGAACCGTCGAACACGGAGACAGCATTGGCAATCACGGGGCGATTACACCTGGCGATGTGCAATGGATGACCGCGGGTCGCGGCATCATTCACCAGGAGATGCCCAAGGGCGATGCGGCCGGACGCATGCACGGTTTTCAGTTGTGGGCGAACTTGCCATCGGCGCTCAAAATGACGGACCCGCGCTATCAAGAAGTGAAATCCAGCGATATTCCACAAATCACCGACGACGACGGCACGCACGTGCGCGTCATTTGCGGAAATTTCTGGGGCAAGAGCGGCCCGGTGGATGGGATCGCCGCCGAACCTGTTTATCTCGATGTCTCCCTGGCACCGGGACGCCGCAAAGCATTGCCAGTGGGAACGACGCGGCATGCGTTTGCGTATGTGTTTGCCGGCTCGGGAAAATTCTGCAACGCGTCCGATCCTCTGGCCGTGCCTACTGAACCGGTCGGATGGCTCGACACTACGCCGCCCGCGGAAGCGGACAATCGTTCGCTGGTGCTGTTCGATCGCGGCGATGAAGTTGTGGTGCAAGCGGGCCAGGAAGGGATCAGATTCCTGCTGGTCTCGGGAAAGCCGCTGGAGGAGCCGGTGGCGTGGTATGGACCGATTGTCATGAACACGCAGGAACAGCTGCAAAAAGCCTTCCGCGAATTGGAAAAAGGTACGTTCCTAAAAACCACGAAATAGCTGGTGTTGGACTACATCTTCAACGAGCGCAGGCGTAGGGCGTTGGCGATTACCGATACTGAGCTGAAGCTCATCGCCGCGCTGGCGATCATCGGGCTCAGCAGCCATCCAAAAAATGGATAGAGCACGCCGGCGGCAACGGGAATTCCCAGCGCATTATAGAGAAATGCAAACCATAAATTCTGCTTGATGTTGCCCGTTGTCGCGCGGCTGAGCTTGCGCGCGCGAAGGATTCCTCGCAAGTCGCCTTTCAATAAGGTGATGCCAGCGCTTTCCATCGCCACGTCCGTGCCGGTGCCCATGGCGATGCCGACATCAGCGGCCGCCAGCGCAGGTGCATCGTTCACGCCGTCACCAGCCATCGCCACGATACGTCCTTCCCTCTTAAGCTGGGCAACCACCTGCGCTTTCTGCTCCGGCAGTACTTCCGAGCGCACCTCGTCAATTTGAAGTTCTTTGGCAATCTTCTCCGCGGCAGACTTTCGGTCGCCGGTCAGCATCACGACGCGAACACCTTCGCTACGCAAACTCCTAAGGGCTTCTGGCGCCGTTTGCTTTATGGCGTCCGCGAGCCCGATTGTGCCCACCAGCGTATTGTTGACCGCAACCAGTACGAATGTGGCGGCGGTCGGCTGGCTTGTGCCAAGCCCCGCATGTGGATTTCCCGTTTGTCGAGGGTCATTCACTCCCTTGGATTTCAGAAACTCGGGCGTGCCGACTACGACGCGCTTGTCGAAGACATCTGCTTCCACACCGCCGCCGACTGTCGCCAAAAACTTGGCAGCCTCCGCAAGCTGCAATCCCTTGCTTTCTGCGGCGCGCACGATGGCACGGGCCAGCGGATGTTCGCTGGCCCGTTCCGCACTGGCGGCCAGTTGCAGCAAACTGTCCTCTGTGAACCCGCTGCCCTGCAGGGCCGCGGTCGAAAAGACGGTGGGCTTGCCTTCTGTGAGCGTGCCGGTTTTGTCTACGACCAGGGTATTGACCGAGGCAAGCTTTTCAAGCGCCTCGGCATTGCGGACCAGCACGCCGGCGTGGGCGCCTTTGCCTACCGCGACCATGATGGACATGGGCGTGGCGAGGCCGAGCGCACACGGACAGGCAATGATCAAGACAGCGACGGCGTTGACCAACGCATGCGCGAGGCGTGGCTCTGGTCCGACGAATGCCCACACGATAAACGTGATTGCGGCTGCAGCAACGACCGTGGGCACAAAAATGGCGGCGACCTGGTCGGCCAGGCGCTGCATCGGCGCGCGGCTGCGCTGCGCTTCGCCGACTAGCTTTACAATTTGTGCCAGCGTAGTTTCGCTGCCCACGCGCTCGGCACGCATCACGAAGCTGCCGCTAGTGTTGAGGGTGCCGCCGGTGAGTTTGTCATTCGCCGACTTTTCCACCGGCATTGGTTCGCCGCTGACCATGGACTCGTCGACCGCGCTTGCGCCGTCCAGGAGCACGCCATCCACCGGAATGCGTTCGCCGGGGCGGACGCGAAGGCGGTCGCTAGGCTGCACTTGGTCCAGTGCAACGTCATGTTCGGCAGAACTGCCGTCCACGCGATGTGCAATTTGTGGCGCGAGATCGAGCAGCGCTCGAATTGCGGACGATGTTTTTGCGCGCGCGCGGAGCTCCAGCACCTGCCCCAGGAGAACCAGTGTGGTGATCACGGCAGCCGCTTCAAAATAGACGGGCACTGATCCGTCTATCTCCCGAAACGACGCCGGAAACACGCCTGGAAAAACTGTGGCAACAACACTATCCAGAAAGGCTGCGCCCGTGCCAAGACCGATCAGCGTGAACATGTTGGGGCTCCGATTTACAAGGGAAGCCCAGAAACGTTGAAAAAAGGGCCAGCCGCCCCACAGAACTACTGGCGCAGCAAGCCCCAGTTCAATCCAATGGCGTGTAGCAGCCGAAAGTGGGAACCCAAGCTCATCGCCCGACATTCCCAGCAGCAGAACCGGAACGCTCAGCGCCGTGCACACCCAAAAGCGATTTCGCATGGACACATATTCGGGATCAGACGCATGAGTCGATCCTCCTGCCACTATGTCCATGGGCTCCAACGCCATGCCGCATTTCGGGCACGCGCCCGGTTCCTGCCGAATTACCTCTGGATGCATTGGGCAGGTGTAGCGAATCTTGCCGTGAGCCCCAGGAGACGCGGATCTCATTGGCGCAGGCCCGGGCGCCGGCTGATGCACCGGAAACGACGACTCTTGCGTTGGGACAGAAGTCCCTGAACGCTGCAAATAGTATTGCGGAGTTGCCGAAAACTTTTTTGCGCAGCCTAAAGCGCAAAAGTAGTACCTCCTGCCGCCATGTTCCACGAGCGCGGCAGCGCTAGCCGGATCAACGGTCATTCCACAAACAGGATCTAGTTCCATTTTTGCTCGCAATCTTTTCTCGCGCGCTTTGCTCAGCGCAAATGGGTGTAAATCAGCCCCAAAAGTTCGTCGTACATGGCGTCGGCTTCTTCTCTGCGCGCCGAGCGCAGCGCCTTGGCCGCGCAATGATGTAAATGGTTCTTCATGAGGTTGCGCGCCACGCCGCGCAGTGCCTCCTGCGCCGCGGCAATCTGTGTGATGATGTCAGCGCAGTAGCGATCACCCTCTACCATTTTCTGCAGCCCGCGGATCTGGCCTTCGATGCGGCGCAGGCGCTTGCGATTGCCTTCCTTCAAAAGTGGATCGACCGCCAGTGCCTTGTGGCCGGGGCCCACACGGCAGGCGCATGCGGCGGCGTTTGACGGGTTTTTGCGGCTAGAGGCCATAGCAGATACCCTCTACGGGTATTTATACCCCTCACCCCTATGCGGTGTCAAAGTGGCTCGCCGTTCCGGCTGGACAAGCCTGCTATACTACCGCCATGACGCTCCTGGAAATCCGCTATGCGTTGCAGTCTCCGCTGACTTCCGAGCAGTTGCGCGAACTCAGCGAATTCGCCAACACCTACGGCCTGCGTAAGTTCAAGTTCAATGACGCCAAGACCGAACTGTCGTTTGAATACGACGCGTCGCGCCTGCGCGAAACGCAGGTGGCGCATGCGTTGGGTTTGGCGAAAATAGCCGTCGTCAGGAAATTGAATTGAGTGGCGTTGTTCGGGAGAGGTCTTGAGTTTAGCTTGAGCAGCCTCAGTGGGCGAAAAAATGGTCCCCCCGCTTGGGACCGGGCGCCCTCCAAGGCACGTTTCAAGCCCGGCGTCGTTTTCACACCGGATGCGTGGGGTCATCCATCCTAGCTTCCCTCTCAGAGGCAGGTGGGAAAGGCCCTAGAAAGACGTGCCAAGCAAGCCCTTCCTTCTCGCTTGGCGCCCTTCCTCAGACCGTGATCCGAAACGCGCCCAGGCGGTGACGTAACGCAAGAGGGCAACCATCTTCTCTGGCCAAGAAAAGCCTCTAAACGATTTAACCATAAGAACTTACACGTTCGCGTCGCTCGCGGGTGTGCGCCGTTCTGGTTATCAAAATCCAGATTGGAACTGGCTTAAATCGCAGGTGGGAATCGGCCCTGCGCACTTTCCTAGTCCTATTACCTGGGTAACGAGAAAATTTAGCCGCTCGCTCCATCGGTTTTTGGCCGCAGCCACGCGCAGAATTCTTCATGCGCAGCTCGCCCGAGCCAACCCGCTCTGCCCTTGCCCTCTGGCGATGCAGCCTCGCGGTAAGCTCAGCTTTGCTATTCTCTCTTACCCTATGGGGCGACACGCCCGGCAGTTTGCGCAGCGGAGTCAGCCCAGCTGCTTGCTCCTGTCAATGCCATCAGGCCAGAACTCACGCCGGTTGTGCAAAGATGTGCGATTCGCCGAAACGGGCTTCGCGCTGGGCCAGAAACAATTGCGCCAAGCCACGCTTCAAGAAACCCGCCGACAGCCACGGGGCAGGTCCTCGTTTGCCGCATCCTCCGCGCGCGGAACGTGCCAGTCTGTAATTCGGCTTTAGGGATTAATTTTTTGCGGTCGCCGACCGTTCCTCGGCGCGCGTTTCCTGTTGCTTCAACAAGCCGGACAAAAATTCGGGAATCTCAAAAACGGCGCGATTATGCAACCCATCAACATTTCGTTTCATCTCGTCCAGTTTCCCAGGCCCCAGAAACGATTGCACGGCCGCGACAATCTCGCGCTCGAAATTCTGGATCACCACACCCACGCGTTTCTCCGTGACCCATTCGGTGTTATACCGTTCCTGCGGCAGAGTGCTCGAATTACACTCCACGAGCACGGGCAGGCCCGAAATCATGGCCTCCGCGATGCTTCCGGGACCGGGTTTGCCGATTAGAAAATCCGCTGCGCGCATGAGCCGGTTCACTTCGCGCGTAAAACCAACGACGTGCAGCCGGGTGTTCCATCGTTGCTCTTGCAGCCACGCGGCAAGCTTTTCATTTTTTCCGCACACCACAATAAGCTGCAGCGGCAACCGCGCGGCATCAATCCGCTGAACGATGTCATAAATGACGTTCGAGCCATACCCGCCAAACAACACCATCCCGGCAGGTAACTGCAGATCCAGCCCGAGCTCCTGCCGAATTGCGGTGCATGATTCTTTTTGTTCCGCATAAAACTCTGGGCGAAGGATCATCCCCGAGGCCTGGAATAGATTCTGTTCGGTCTTGCCGAAGTCGCGGGCTTGCTGCGCTGCCCGGTCCGAGCCCGCCACCACAATCTGCTCCGCAACCGGTTCGATCCAGAAATGGGGCGGAAAATCTGCCATGTCCGTAATAATGGTGACGAAGGGTCGTCCGGGATAAACCGACGTCCAGCTCTCGGCAATTTCGCGATTGAAATGCGGTATCACCGAAATCAGCAAATCGGCCGGATGCTCGCGCCAATAATTCGCGAGTAGATTCACCATGGGTCGGTGAAAAATACTGATGGTCAATTGCAACACGCGAAGCAGATACTCGCTGCCCCAGGTCCAGCCGTTGCTCAGCAAAACGTTGTACTGCTCTTGAATGCGAATTCCCGTGAGGCGGCGCAGCACGTCCAGGTGATCGGTCAGTTCCTGAAATTGCACCAGGTTCAGTTCCCACGACCGATCCTGCTGTTCGCAGACCGTTTTCAGGGCCACGGCGGCATTGCGGTGGCCACCTCCCGCATCGTGAAACAGAATGTGAACCTTCTTGGCGGCGCCCATGACGGGAGTGTTACACGGAAATTTTGTGCCAGACAAGAGCACGGTCCATGCCATGTTGATAACTCTGGAAGTCATTTGTGTTCAATAAGTTCCAAGGGCACATTCACGTAGATTTTTCGACCTCTTCACGGCCTGTTCATATCCGCCCGGCAGAATACGATCATGCGATGCGATCTGCATGTCCACTCCAGGGCTTCAGGGATGTGTGACACCCCCTTGTTCAACCTGGTTTGCAGGGAGTCCTACAACCAACCCGACGATGTCTATGCCCGCTGCAAGCAATTGGGCATGTCTATCGTCACGTTGACCGATCACGACTCCATTGACGCAGCGGAGCGGCTGCGCCGCCATTCGGATTTCTTCGTAAGCGAGGAAGTAACCTGCCGGATGCCTAGCGGCACACTGGTGCACATCGGCGTGTATCACCTTTCCGACCGTGATCACCTGGAGATTCAGAATCGCCGCAACAGTTTTGTTGCATTGTTGATGTATCTCACCGAGCAGAAATTATTC